>OATA01000801.1_pt1 | contig 25902 bp, 31 predicted proteins | sample 1516451 | NCBI WGS metagenome assembly OATA01 (sample SAMEA2579905, study PRJEB22360) | human gut metagenome | biome: human gut; feature: human-associated habitat; material: faeces | place: Denmark | collected 2008/2010 | reverse complement strand
TGTACAGATGGTTATTTGGCTACTTGTACAGATGGCTATATGGCTACTTGTACAAATGGCTATTTATCATATCATAATGAAAGTAAAGTGTAAGTCAGCAATTCAATATTTAAAGATTTAAGAACATCCTTTCACGTCCTCGCTTGCGCATAGGCTATTTTATAGCATAGTATTTTTCGTTTTATTTGCAGGAAAATAGAACTATTATGGAAGAAGTTGAAGATTATTTTATTGACGAAGAAAAAATCAAACAGAGTATTGCTGGCAATCGCCAGGCGAAAAATCAAACAACCTTAGATTCTGATATGAGTCATGAGATTAAGGACTCGCTGAATACACCGCCCCAAGCTAAAGTAAAAGAGAATAGTATAAAGACTCATTCTAAGAATAAGGGTAAACCAACCCTAAATTCATTATTCGAAGTCTCTGCTCGTAACGTCCGGACACGTTCTCGCATATCTATCCCGTCAGACATCTCATCCAAATTTAAGCAAGTTGCACTTTATATGGAACAGGCAGGGATGCCACATTCAGTTAATACATATATAAACAATGTGCTATTACAACACTTAAAGGAGTATGAAAATGAAATTAATCAATTGGAAAAAAAACAACTATAAGTTCATATGACAAAGGTTATACATGTACACTTGATATTTGAAAAGAAAAACCGCTTTTTCGGTAGCTTTGCTGCAATCTTTGATGAGTTCACAGAAGAACAAGTCGGAATTACCCTTAATACCTTACTGCATTCCGGCTTGGCAGACGGAAAAAGCATTCCAACAAAACGTGCTATCATAACTCAATCACACCTAATAAGAAAGCGGACGCCTAAAAAGGATAGAAAATAACAAGAATCTTCCATATAGTGAATATATGGAAGATTCTTGTTATTTTTATGTATTAGAACCTTTGCAAAACTTCTATATGATAATCATATGGAAGTTTTATCATTATATAAGATGATCTTCATTACCATCTCAAGAACTTGCCTTAATCCCAAACCTGTTTTATAATCTCTTATAAAACAAGCCCTCTATATTCATGAATTCCATCCATTTTTAATGTTTATATTTTTTATAGCATGTCCTTTTGTGTCCCTCAAACACCCAAACAATGTCCTTTCTTATCCCTGCATGCGCATAGGGTATTGTTTTGCCACGAAAAAATATTGTCCTTTGCAACGTTCAATAAAATAAAAGGAATGAATAGACCTGTAAGAATGAGCTTTTGCTCTCAAAAAGGCGGAGTGGGAAAAACTGTTTTCACAATACTGTTTGCTAGTTATTTACACTATAAACGAGGTATGAATGTCGCTGTTTTAGACTGCGATTACCCACAACATAGTTTATTAAAACTTCGTGCCCGTGAAGTATCAAAGTTAAAATCTATACAGACATATTCGAATTCATTTAAAAAGCAAATGGAGGCTTTAAAGAAGAAGCCCTATCCTGTTATAGGAAGTGATATAAATGTAGCAATTTCTGATTCAATAAATTTATGTTCAGATATGCCAGGGAACTATGATGTGATCTTCTTTGACTTTCCAGGTACTATTAATACTCCGGGTATGTTGTCCGCATTGGCTGAGATGGATCACTTATTCATACCAATTGAAGCGGACCGGGTAGTTCTTGAAAGTGAAATTGAGTTTGCTCATCTGATGTCTGAATTATATCGTGACTTAGGAAAGTCATCAAAGCTACATCTATATTGGAATAGGATGCAGCGTAGTGTCAAGACATTATTATATACAAGTTATGAAAAGGTTATTGAAGAAGTTGGTTTATCGGTATTGTCCGAGCGTATTCCAATGGCAGCAGCCTTTCAAAAAGAGATGGAACAGGAGAATGATCCGAAAATGATTTTTAGATCAACGCTCTTTCCATTCTCACAAGCCGCCTTGCGTGGCACAAGTGTACCTATGGAGACATTTTTCAATGAAATTATTACAATAACTGAATTAAAAACTAAAAACAATGAGTAAAGGCAAATCGACTGGAGAAAAAAAAGAGTACAAAGCACGCTTTCTGAAAATAAGAGAAAGAAAGATTTCTGAAGAGAAGAAACCGATAAACCTAGTGTTGCCTGTACAGCTTATGCAAAGGATGCGGCAAATAAGTATTCTTGCAGGAATCAATAAATCCTGCGTCTCGCATATCGTCGCCAATATTTTAGAAGATCATATTCATGAATATGCTGACGTTATTCAGGAGCTATTTGAAGACGAAGGTATTACCCCTCGATAGTATCTGTAAAGCTATCCGCCAAGAAACGAACAAAAGACTTCCCTATCTAAAAGAAAAAGAAGATGGCAAAAATAAGAAAAAGAAGGATACTCCACATAGAAGTATCATGGGAGTTTCTAAAACTGTAATAAAGCCGGTACAAAATATAATTGGAGAAAGTAAGACTAAGATTCCTGATGCGTCTGATTTTATTCAATCCAAAGAGCCGGATAACATGAAGGATTCAGAAGGAAGCAAGAGTATAACAATCTCATTAATGGACGAAGGAGAAATAGATCTTTCGGCTGAAGAAATACCATTGGAGTACAACATAACCAATTCTGAAGATACAGAGTCAGTAGCTACAGGAGTATCAATAGAGGATATAGAACGAATGAATAGAGTTGCTGATAATCCAGGACTTTGTTCTCCAGAAGAATTTAAAAGTGTACAGAAAACGGTTGATAAACTTTTAGGAACAAAAATATTTGAAAGTCAGTCAGCCATTTTCTCAGCAAAGCTAGGAAAATTGCTTGATGAATGTACCGGTGAAAATATTGGCAATAGATCAGAGAACGCAGATCCGAATGAAATTGATAAATGGTTTAATAAATAAAATAGATAATGAAAAAACAAATGAAAAAATTATTGACTTTGTGTATCATGGTGCTGGCACAAGTCGAACTAGTAATGGCACAAGATGGCGGCAAAGCCGGCCTGGAAGAAGCAACAAGTATGATTACCGGATATTTTGATCCGGCAGTAAAACTGATCTATGCGATTGGTGCAATATGCGGGCTGATCGGTGGCGTTAAGATATATGGCAAGATACAAGGCGGAGATCCGGATGCCGGTAAATCAGCCGGTATGTGGTTTGGTGGATGTATCTTTCTGGTAGTGGTAGGTACAGTATTAAAATCATTCTTCCAATAATGGCTGAATACCTGGTAAATAAAGGAGTAGATAAACCTATTGAGTTCTGGGGGCTGAAAGGTCAATACATCGTATTGGTAGCTCTAGGAGCTATTGGATTGTTCTTTTTATCTACTATTTTGCTGGCATTGAATATTACGGTCTGGTTAGTCGTTTCCCTGATAGGAATCTGTGCATTTGCTTTAATCCGTGGTAGCCGATGGATGAATACTCATATGGGAGAGTCGGGCCTGACAAAACTTCAGGCTAGTTTCTCTCGCTATCATTTCCTATCGAACAGAAAAATAATAGCTCATATATTAAGTAAATAAAGATGTATAACGCTGGAAAAATAACAACTCTTGAAAGTGTATTTCCCCTACTTTCTGTTGAAGATAACTGTATAATATCCAAACAAGGAGATATTACGGTGGGGTTTAAGGTAACACTACCCGAAATATTCACGGTTGGAAGTATGGAATATGAATCCATACACGCTTCATGGCTGAAAGCAGTACTTCTGCTTCCTGATTATACGATTGTGCATAAGCAGGATTGGATAATAAAAGAGAATTATGTTCCTAATGTGAACCAGGATGATCTTACTTTTTTGAGCAAATCTTTTGAATTGCATTTTAATGAGCGACCTTTTGTTCATCATACATGTTATTTGTTCCTGACTAAAACATCCAGAGAGCAGATGCGCAGGCAAAGCTCATTCAATTCACTTGTAAAGGGAAATATTATTCCCAAGGAAATAAATGGTGAAACTAAAAAGCGTTTTCTGGAAACCGTCGGACAATTCCAAAGTATAGTCAACGAAAGTGGTTTTATAGGACTGGAACTTATCCATAATGATGAGTATATATGCGAAGACGGTATCCTTCAAAAGCATTTCTCTTTATGTAAAACCGACATGTTACAAGATTTTATACTCAAAGACAATAAGATGTTTATTGGGGATAATGAATTATGCCTGCATACTTTGTCCAACCTTGATGACCTACCTCCAAGCGTAAAGACAGAATCAAGGTTTGCCAAGTTAAGTACAGACCGCAATGATTGTATGCTTTCATATTCCAGCCCGTTAACGGTTTTACTTACTTATGATCATATGTATAACCAATACATATTTATAGAAAAAAGTGAAAACATAAAGAAGATGCTGGAAACTAAAGCCAAACATATGTTTAGCTTTCATCGCTTTTCACGTGCCAACTCTATAAACAGCGATTTAGTCAATGATTACCTTAATGCGGCAGAGAATTTCAAGCTCACCCCGTGCTATGCTCATTTCAATGTGATCAGCTGGAGCAATAATTCCGGAGAATTGGATAAAATAAAGAACGAAGTGGGAAGTCAGATTTCATTAATGGACTGCAAGCCAAGATATAATACAATTGATGTGCCTACCCTTTTCTTTGCTGCGTGTCCGGGGGCTGAAGGAGACTTCCCAAGTGAGGAAAGGTTTCTTACATTTCCGGAGCATGCGCTATGCTTCTTTTCCGGAGAAACATCTTATTTAAGCTCACCGTCTCCCTTTGGGTTTAAACTGGTCGATCCGCTGACAGCCAAACCAGTCCATGTGGATATTTCTGATTATCCAATGAAAAAAGGAATAATTTCCAACCGCAACAAATTCGTGTTGGGTCCTTCCGGGAGTGGAAAATCCTTCTTTATGAATTATATAATCCGGCAATACTACGATCAGCAGGCACACATCGTTCTGGTGGATATGGGTAATAGTTATCAGGGAATTTCCAATCTGATACAAGCTCAGACAAAAGGAAAAGATGGTGTGTACTTCACCTATAAAGAAGATGCGCCTATTTCTTTCAATCCTTTCTATACAGATGATGGATTTTATTCAGAGGATAAAAAAGAGACTTTGAAAACAATTATCTTACAACTATGGAAGAGAGGGAAAGAGGCTGATGTATCTGAAGATACTACGATCTCATCTGCTTTAGCGAAATACATAGAATATGTAAAATCCGGAAAGTATATTCCTTCTTTTAATACTTTCTATGAATTTATGAGGGATGATTACGGAAAAAATGAATTGAAAAGTGTCCGTGAAAAAGAATTTGACCTGGAAAACTTTCTTTATGTTCTTCTCCCATATTACAAAGGCGGGCAATATGATTATCTGCTGAATTCAAATATGGAACTTGATCTACTGCATAAGCGATTCATAGTCTTTGAAATTGATGCCGTGAAAGAAAATAAGGTACTATTTCCAATCGTAACACTGGTCATCATGGAGGCATATTTGAATAAAGTGAGAAGATTAGATGGAATCCGGAAAGTGTTATTGCTGGAAGAAGCCTGGAAAGCTATCGCTAGTGAAAGTATGGCTACGTATGTACACTATCTGTTTAAAACAGTCAGAAAACAGTTCGGAGAAATAATTGTAGTTTCACAGGAACTGGATGACTTGATATCCTCTCCGATTGTCAAAAAGACTATCATCGCAAACAGTGACTGCAAAATTTTACTGGATCAAAGTAAAAACCTTAATAAGTTTGATGAGATCCAGGATGTTTTTGGACTTACTGATAAAGAGAAGGCTCAGATATATACTGTCGGAAGATCATTGGACCCTGCACGTAAATACCGTCAGATCTGGATTGGATTGGGCAATGGCAATCATTCAAAAGTTTATGATGTAGAAGTCAGTGAAGAAGAGTACCTGGCATATACAACGGAACAAAGTGAAAAGGTTGAACTGTACGATATAGTAAAAAGAAACGGTGGCGATCTTGAAAGTGCTATAAAGCAAATAGCTCATAATAAAAAAAAGAACTGAGTCAGTAATTTTTAAATTCAAACGATATGAGAAACTTAAAGAAATGGATGTTATTAGCATTGTTTTGTACTGTTCATTTCAGTACTTACGCACAATGGGCGGTCATTGATCCGAGTAATTTGGCACAGGGTATTATTAACATGGGAAATAATATCTCCGCTGTATCGAAAACAACAGGAGAAACCCTGAAAGTGTTTCAACAGGCACAAGCCTTATACCAAGAGAACAAAAAGTATTACGATGCTCTGCTAACAGCAAAGGATTTCATTAAACAAACCAAAAAGGTAGGAAGAAGTATTCAGATGGTGAGTGACATGTCTGAAATGTTCATAAAGGATTTTACTAAATTCACCTCTGATCCACGTCTTTCAGCACGAGATATCGATACTTATATGAGGCGGTATAACAGGAGCATCCGCCTGGCGACTGAAGAACTGAAGGAACTTACTAAAATTGTAGGAAACGGCTTATCGATGTCTGACAAAGAACGGATGGACAGAATAGATCACTATTATTCAAACATCTATAGTTCCTATTCTGATTTGAAACTCAGCCAATTGGAAATGAGCATGCTTGCTGAAAATGTAGAGCGAAAAAGCAAACAAAAAAAAATGTTGAAAGAATTTAGCGGACGACAATGGTAACAGCATTAACAATTCTATTCGACACAGATGTGTTGACTAAATTAAAGGAACAAATGCTTCCTTTATGTGACGATATGGGAAAATTGGCTATGGCTATAGCTCTCTTAGGAGTATTATGGTCAATTACGTCCAAAATCCTAACCTCTATGGCACAAGCCGAACCTATTGACTATGTAGCATTCCTTAAGCCTTTGGCAATCGCGCTTTGTATAAGCCTCTTTACTCCACTGGTGATTGGGATATTGGATGGAGTTATGAATCCCGTCAGTACAGTTGCTTCTAATATTGCAAAAAGCCAGATTGAAACAACAAAAGAATTGCAGCAGATTGTAGATAAGCGCATAGAAGAAAAGCCATTGACAAAGGAGGAAGTTCTGTTTTACATGGAGCAGGCAAGTCCTAAAGGTGTTTTTGACGACGAGAATAAGCCTACACCAGAAGAGCAGGAAATGCAGATGCAGACTTTAGCTAAAGCCAAAAAAGCATCGTTTACGACAGTTATAATGTCCTATATAACAGATATTCTGTCTTTTCTCTTGCAATGGCTGGTTGAAGCTGTAAGTATGGGCCTTGCCGTAATCAGTACTTTTTTTCTGATAATATTAGCAATATTCGGACCATTGGCTTTTGCTGCGGGTTGTTTTCCTGCGTTTGAAAATTCGATTTCAGCATGGTTGGCACGATATCTGAGCATTTCTTTGTGGGTCCCCATAACTGACTTATTCAGTGCTATGATGTCCCGTGTTCAGTTAATATCCCTGCAAGGACAAATGGCTTCTCTGGAAGAAGGAGTCGGACTGGAAGGAGTGCTTCATATTTTGATATCTATAGTTGCTGTTTATGGATTATTATCCATACCTACAATTGCCGGCTGGATTGTACAAAGTGGCGGTACGGGATCATATTCACGTAACATGACTAATCATGCAGGAAAAGTTGGAGGTGTCGGAGCTGCGGCATTGGGACGTGCAAGTACAGGTTTTAATAAAGCCAGTGGTGCAGCATCGGCAAGCGGCATGATTAACCGTTCATTTAAAAAGTAAAGAAAATGAATTTTAAATCATTAGAGAATATAGAAAGCAGTTTTCAGAGAATCCGGATGTTCATGCTGGTATTTTGTGTCATGTGTACACTACTGACCGGATTTGCCATTTGGAAAGCGTTTGATTATGCAGAAGAGCAACGTTCTAAAATATATGTGTTGGACCAAGGTAAATCCCTGATGCTGGCGTTATCTCAGGATATGGCGCAGAACAGGCCGGTTGAAGCACGGGAACATGTAAGACGGTTCCATGAGTTGATGTTCACTCTATCTCCTGATAAATCAGCAATCGTGTCAAATGTGGACAGGGCATTACAGCTCTCGGATAAAAGTGCATATCGGTATTATAGCGATATGATGGAGAAAGGATACTATAACCGCTTGATTGCAGCTAACGCCTCTCAGATCCTTGAAATTGACAGTATAAAGTGCGATTTCAACCACTACCCTTACGCAGTACAAACTTTTGCAAGGCAGTTGATTATCAGAGAAAGCAATGTAACGGAGCGAACACTAATAACAACCTGCCAATTAAGAAACTCTGTGCGTAGTGATAATTCACCACACGGCTTTATCATAGAGAAATTCACTGTAATAGAAAACAAAAACATACGAGAATATGACAGAGGATAATTCCCCAACTAAAAAAGAAATAGAACAAGTTGAGCATAAAGAAGGCTACAACTTAAAAATAAGGAGAAAGATAGACAATATTAAAGAAGAATACAAACGCCTGGTATTAGGCTTAATCCTACTTATATTTTTGGTCTATGCTATCTATCTACTATTTAGTTCGATCTACCATATTACCGATATGGATTCCGGAGTAATTAATGAGAGTGTTAATAATGTGTATAACAATATTTCTAAATAACAGGACTTATGAAGAAGGAACAAAAAGAAAAGATGATCGTGTACAGTGTAGCTGTCATAATCTTTGCAGTTATCTTGTATTTTATCTTCGCACCGTCTTCGGATCAAAAAGACGATGCAGGAAGCTTTAAAACAGACTTACCGGACGGAACGAGCAAACCTATTGTTGATTCCAAACGAATGGCATATTCTAAGCATGACAACAAAAATAATACGATACGAAGTTTTAATGAGATGTATGATCTCACTTCTGACACAATACGGGAAACCAGCCGAAAGCCATCTACGGTTGAAGAAGATATATTCCGGGATGTGAAGAATGCAGATAACCAGGTTAGGGATATTTATGCAGCAATGTCAGCTGACGAAGAATATAATAATTTGGCAAAAGAGAAACAGGAACTGGAAAAGAAAGTGGCTAAAATGGAATACCAGCAACGTGAAGCGGAAGTGCGTATGCAACAAGAACAAGCTACACAAATGATTGAGCAGGCGAAACTCAAGAATAGACAAGAAAAAGAAACTGCTCCGGTGAAACTTAAAGATGATTTCTTCAGTGATGATGCAAAGCATGTATCCGCTTTAACAGAGAATGCAGTTTCTACTTTATCAGATGAAGATACTGAATCAGAAAAAGAATACCAACACGGTTTCAATACCCCTGTCGGTGTTGGATATGAAATGGGAGCAAATACTATAAGGGCTTGCATTCATCAGGAACAAACGTTAGTGGATGGCCAAAGGGTGAAACTGAGGTTACTGGAATCTTTGCGTGCCGGATCTGCGGTACTTCCTCCCGGACATGTTATTTCAGGAGTAGCAAAATTACAAAAGGACAGGCTGGATATTCTTATCAATAGTCTGGAATATGGAGGTAGCATCATTCCGGTAGCAATGACAGTATATGATACAGACGGTTCGGCTGGGATCTATTGTCCGGGCAGTGAAGAATTAAATGCTGCTAAAGAAATTACGGCAAATGCGGGAAGTTCTTTGGGATCATCTATATCTTTCGCTACATCAGCCGGGCAACAAATAGCAATGGATGTTACACGTGGGCTCATCTCCGGCGGCAGTCAGTATCTTTCAAAAAAAATGCGTGTTGTGAAAGTTACTCTTAAAGAAAATTATCAAGTATTGTTGTTACCTAAAAAGAAATAAGTCATGAACAAAAAAATTAGTTTATTATCAATGATGCTGCTCATCGCATCTTTCTGTTTTGCTAAAACCTTAGAGACTATACCCTATCAGGTGGAAGTTGGATTCATAAAAACGATCCATATCTCTTTCCCTTCAAAAGTCACATATGTTGATTTAGGATCTAATTATATAATAGCGGGAAAAGCTGACGGAGCCGAAAACGTGCTCCGTGTAAAGGCTGCTGTACGTGGATTTAGCGAACAGACGAACTTTAGTGTAATTTGTGAAGATGGTAGCTTTTGGTTATTTCAGGCAAACTACAGGGAACAGCCTGCACAACAATATTATGAAATGAAGTCAATGCATTCTCTGCTGGCTAAGGACAGACCAACAAATATGCAGGAAATCAAATTATCAGAGATCAACGGAGAATCACCGGTAATGCTTGATTTAATAATGAGATCCCTTTATAAAGAAAATAAGAGGGAAGTTAAAAATATCGGCCAGCGAAATGGAAGAATTGAGGCTACCATTAAAGGCGTGTATGTGCATAATGACATCATCTACTTTCATTTGAATTTGAAAAACAAGTCAAATGTGAGTTACGATATTGACTATATGAAATTCTACATAGCAGACCGGAAAAGTTTCAGAAAGCAGGCAAGTCAGGAATTGCCCCTTTATGTTGTTCGTGAATTTAATGGAAGCGTACCGGCTAAAATCATCGTTGATAAACAGTATCATACTATTATAGCATTCAATAAATTTACAATATCTGCCGATAAGAAAATGGTAGTATCCATTGCAGAAAAGAACGGTGGACGACATCTGAATTTCGACATCCTGCCATCCGACATCATCAATGCTAAACGAATCAAAAAAGTGATCTTATGAAAAGTAGAAAAAGAAGTTTAGTTACGGCTATTATAGCTATTTGCTGCTTGCTATTGTCACAGGAGAAAATATGCGCACAACGCTATCTTCCAGGACAAAAGGCGATACAAGCTACGGGAGGTGTAGCAGATGGCGATTGGACCTTTGCGGGGTATCATGCAGGCATTGCCTATTCAAAATATACTCGAAGTGGAAATAGATGGCTTTTTGGAGCTGAGTTTTTAAATTCTGGAAGCGAGATAAATAATTTTCAACTTCCGGTCAGTCAGATGACAGGTGAAGGTGGATATTACATTAACTTTCTCTCAGATAGAAGAAAGAATTTCTTTTTCTCATTAGGATTCTCTGCTTTAGCAGGGTATGAAACAATAAATTGGGGAAGTAAAACTCTATCTGACGGCTCCCTTATAACAAATCGTGACCGATTTATCTATGGTGGAGCGATTAGTTTTGAGATAGAGGCATATCTGACGGACCGTATTGCAATTCTCCTGAATGTCAGGGAACGTTCTCTATGGGGGTCTGATGTCGGGACCTTTCATAATCAAATAGGCATTGGACTTAAATATGTACTAAAATAGTAATACATTAATTCATTATTTAGAGAATTAATTATTGCGGTAAATAATTTATTAATTATTAAAATCAAAAGGCAATGAAAACAATTAAGAAACAAATACTTAAAAACATAGTCCATGCTAATATGCTTATATTATCCCTATGCTTGTTAGTCTCATGCAACGAGGATGTCACTATTAAACAAGATTTTGACTACAACATCAGAATACAAAAATACAGAACTGATGTAAAAGTTGGCGTACCAGTAAATCTTGTGTTCTTTATTGATAGTGAAGGAAATTATAGTGATACACATTATAAAGTCAACTACTTTCTGAGAAAAGGCACTGGTCAGTTACGCAGTGACGACAATACTCCATTAGTTGATAATATTTTGTATGAAATTCAAAATGACACATTACGGATCAACTACACTCCATCTGAAAAAGGAGAACATGTTATTGAGATTGAATTTGCTGACAATTTCAACCAAAAGAAGGAGATTATTATAAAGTTGAGTGCCGACTAAAATACAGCATTAAATTATAGAATTTTACTATTAGACACTTTTGAAATAGAAGTGTCTAGGGGGCTGCTACATCAAAAAAACAAAAAAAATGAAGAAAATAGCGTTATTTATATTTATTTCCCTGACAATATTACTGAATGCAAATGCTCAATTTTATTCAGTAAAAACCAATCTGTTAGGGTTGGCTACGACTAATCTTAATGTCGAAGCCGGGATTTCCGTTCACCGTAACTGGTCCCTTCATTTGCCTGTAAACTACAATCCCTGGGTATTCTCCGGAAACAAGCGTTTCCAGAATATAACAGTTGAACCAGGTGCACGATACTGGTTCCTTGAATCATTCTCGCAAGGATTTATCGGTTTCCAATCAATCTATTCACGTTTCCATGTGGGAGGTACTGGAAAATACCGCTACGACGGCTATGGATTCGGAGTGGGGCTTTCGTATGGATATAGCAAAGTACTTAATAAAAGATGGAACTTAGAGTTTGAAGCCGGATTGGGAGTCTTGTGGTCAGATTACACAAAATACTTGTGTAAGACATGTGGCGCACCACAAGGGAATGAAAAGAAAATTTATTTGATTCCCAGTAAGGCAAGTATTTCTTTAGTCTATCTCTTCTGATCAATATTGAGATTATGTTTAAAAAATATAAATACATACATTTAGTTCTCTTACTGATAATGGTTTGCTCCTGCCGACTCACACAAAAGCTGGAAAATACAGACTATCGTCCACAGGTGAATCAGCCGGGAAAGGTGACTAAAAATGCAGATACTGATATTAAAGAGGAATCAGTAGTGAAGGAGGCTGATGGGAATTCCGATGAACAAATAAGAACCAGGGATGAGAGAACAGGTGAGGATATTGTAACTGTAGCTTTGTCTGAAGTAACAGTTGTGGCCCGTACAAAAACCGTTCCTGAACGTTTCGGGAAAGTTAATCTTGACTTTGTAGTAACTGTTCCCAAAACACTCATAGATAAACGGTGGATGATAACCTTGACACCCACACTAGAGAAGTCAGGTGAAAAAATTGAATTGGAAGATGTAGCCATCAACGGTGAGATATACCGCCTTTTTCAAGAAAAAGGTGAGGCGATGTATTCAACTCTGGCAGATCGTTACAATTTCTTCACCCGTGATACCACCCGAATCTGGGACTATTTTTACCGGAAGTATAACTTACAGTATAATACCGATGCACGATTAGATACTGTAATATCTGCCGGTAACAACTTCAATTACTACTATACGCAGGAAGTGGCGACTGATGAATCAAAGAGCATGGACCTGTATCTTACCGGTAACATCTTTGCGCTTGATAAGAGTACCTATACTCTTCCTCAATCCGATACGATCACCTATTTTGTTTCAAGCATGATCCAGTTCCTTGATAACGCTCCCAGATTCAAACGGAGAATTATTGAGCGCCATGCTGAAGCCAACTTTTCCGCACATATCACCTTTCCGGTGGGACGGGAAAATATTGATGAGAATCTGAATGACAATGCCAATGAAATAGCAAAAGTTCAGGACATCATTAAGCAATTAACCTGGAGCAGTGAATTTATTATAGATTCAATCAATATGACTGCATCCGCTTCTCCTGAAGGTAGCTGGAGGTTGAATGAAGCATTAGCAAAACGAAGGGCAATCTCTCTTAAAAGCTATTTTGGCAGGAAACTGGACGATAAAAAAGGAGTTGATACGCTTTTTAATGCTAAATGGATTGCTGAGGATTGGAAAAGAGTATATGATTTAATTGCAATGGATAACCATATATCATCTAAAGATGCAATCCTGCAAATAATAACGAATGAAGCTGATCCGGACAAGAGGGAATTACAAATAAAGAATAAGTTTCCGGTTGAATATAAACATATCAGGGATAGCATTTATCCGGCATTGCGTGTCGTTGATTTCCAGTTCAACTTACATAGATCCGGAATGACGCAAGACACAATTCATACGACTGAGCCTGATACTTTATACGAAAAGGGCCGTGACCTGCTTAAAGCACGTAAATATAAAGATGCTTTGGCGATTCTGATCGAGTATGGAGACTACAATACGGCAATAGCCTATATGAGTTTGGGATATGATAAACCAGCTTATGATATCCTGCTAAAAGAAAAGGAAAGTGCCAATCAGGAATATTTGTTGGCAATCCTCTGTTCAAGACTTAAAAGAGAGGAAGAAGCGGTCAGAAGATTCCTGCATTCATGTGAGCTGGACGGTTCTAAAGTATATCGGGGAGCATTAGATCCTGAAATTAATCGCCTTATACGCAAATATAACTTAAATAAAAAAATAGATGAACTATAACATACGAAGAACTATCATGATAAAAATAAAATCATATACAGCATTTTTATTCATTCTCCTTACAATGTCAAGCTGCCAATTCTCAGAAGATTGTTACTATGTCGGTAACGTTCAATTAATAATGGATTGGGAATCAATGTGGGGCAATCTTTTGAAGCCTGATTCATTGACAGCATTATTCTATCGCAATGGCAATCTTAATACAAAGAATGTCCTTCTGGGTGATACAATTTATGAGAATATTCCATCGGGTGAAACGGAGATGATCATTTATAACCAGGCAGAAGGTACAACGTCTACAGGACTGGATATCTACACAAACGGTGAGTTGCACCTTCCTACCTATTTTGAGGGAAATATTCGTGCAGTCAATGAATGTCCGATGATTTGCGGCTTTAACAGCTGTTTAAATGTTCCTATTGAAAGTACAGTAAAGCAACTGGTAACTCCCTTACCTATTGTCAAACAAATGATTTTCATCGTACATATTATAAGGGAAGGCGTAACAGGGAATATCACTTCTTGTGAGGCATCATTAAGCGGAATAGCAACCGGCTATTCGTTGAGCCGGCAAGAAGCGATCCGTAGCAAAGCCACAGTATTTTTCCCATTAGAACGGGATACGAAAGAAGAGGAAGAGGATTACAAACACAGTTTATTTGTTCTGGGAGTTAATCCGGCTAAAGATGGCGAGGAAAGCATATCAAAGAAACTGTCTGTAACTGTCACACTTGACGATGGTGAAGTCAAAAGCGAGGATGTGGATATTACCGCTGAACTAGAAAATTTCACGGCTAATGTATTTAAGTGTGAAGTTAATGTAAAAATAACGTCTTTGTCTACGACTGTAGAGATTGCTTCCTGGAAACAAGGAGTATGGAACCAAATAATTATCCAATAATTTTTTTATTCACTTTTTAAAATTTCAATTATGAAGAATTTTTTATTTTCTGCGGCTATTGCTGCTAGTATGTTTTTTGTTAGCTCTTGCAGCAATGACAGTGTGATAACTCCCGAAATTGAACAAGGAGATCAACCTACATTGCTGAATGTAACAACAAATATTGAAGTGGCTTCTCGTTCTGTAACCGGAAGACCTGTCAACTCATTTGTATCCGGTGATGAGATTGGTTTATTTGTCAGTTCAGGTGCTGTCAACTCTCCGTATAATGGTGTTGCTTCAAACAAAAACGTGAAGTCCGCCTTTACAACAGTTTGGACACAGGCTACACCTGTTTACTTATCAAGTCTCATGGCGACAATTTATGCCTATTATCCCTGGAATGCTGCCGCTACAGATGGCACAGCTATAGACATTGATCATACGTCACAAACGGATTACATGTATGCAACTCCGGTTACGAACATTAATAACCGCCAGCCCAGAGCAGCAATCACAATGAACCATGCGCTTTCACTTGTACAGTTTGACTTCAAAAAGGAGAACTATACAGGAGTTGGTTCCCTTACTGCAATAAGTATTGCTAACAAAACCGGGGGAACTTCTTTGATTTCCACTGGAAAGTTGAATCTGACAAACGGTGCGATCACAAAAGGTGCATCCAAAGAACCGGTTACCAAAGCGACTAACTTGCCTCAGACAATAGGAACATGGAATGAAAGTACATTTCCTAAAATGTTGGTTATCCCGACATCTTCAACTGCAACGGCTGGAGACATTGTGATTTCCTTTACTGTGGACGGACAGGTTTATAAATGGAATGTACCCGCAGGAACTGCATGGGAGCAGGGTAAGAAAAACACCTATACTGTAACGATTAAAGGTACAGCACTTGAAGTGTCTCCGGTAACTATTACACCATGGGGAAACGGTGATTCCGGAAACGGCACAATTCAATAATCATTTATATTAACAGGGAGATAGTTCGATAGGGCCTATCTCCCAACTAAAGAAAAATATATGAGATTTATTCATGTTGTAATATCAATTTTGATGGTCGTATCATTCGGCTCTTGTGTCAATGATTGCGTTTCTTCAACAGAAGAAATTCCATCAGCACCTTTTCTATTTGTTGATCAGCAAGCAACCAGGGCGACGGACACTTCGTTTGAAGAAGGTGATATTATCGGAATATATGCTGTTAAACGTCATGGATCTGTCGTAGGAACATTGCTTGCTAACGGGAATTTTGCAGACAACAAAAAGTATGTATATCATTCCGGAAACTTCAATCCGGTAAGCATATCAGATATAATATATCCCCCGACAGGCGAGAAAGTAGACTTTTACGCATACTATCCCTATCAGGAAAATCCAAATCCTATAGATCTGATAATAAACGGTAGTACAGCGCAACATTTAGGCAGCAATTATAAAAATTCAGATCATCTGTTTGCGAAAAGTGAATTAGGATATTCCAATAGTCATGTATCTGTATCCCTGCCATTCAGACACATCATGGGGCTTGTGGAAGTTGCTGTCAATAAGAACGGAACTGATGTTGTATCAAATGTAAACATATCAAACGTAGCTGTTGAACAAAAAGGAAATATACAAACCGGAATGTTGCGATTCTCTAATTTGTCACCGAAGATTGTCAGTATGCTAGCTTATGCGGAGACATCAACTCAATATCTGTTCCGGGCACTTCTTCCGGATGGAATAGTATTTTCCAACGGTAACGACATATTTCAATTCACATTAGGAAATGGTGCGACAAAGAAATTTGTGTCCACGGATGATCTATTAGTTGAATCGGGTAAAGTTACACGCTTTACCCTTGACCTGCCAGCTGATGTCATTACCTGGGATTATACATTAACTGTAAACCCGACTTTTCTGACTTTTTCCTCCAAAGGAGGTATGAAGGCTTTCACTGTTTTATCTTCCAGGACAAAAGTAGTCAATGGTATTCCAACAAGCGAAGTAGAAGATGTGACTTATACAACTAACATAAGCGGACCTGACGCTGATGGATTCTCTGTGTCTGGAAGTTCGGTGATTGCTTCTGAGAATGCAACAACGAATTTTAAAGACGCAATTGTTACGTTTACTCAGTCTGGCAGTAGCAAAACTGTAACAATCACATTAGAGCAGGAAGGAAAGGTAAACATTGATACTGAAATATAACCCCAGAGTAATCATTAAAACAATCAGCAATGAAAAATAAAAAAATCTTTTTACCCATATTAGGTCTTTTATCAGGACTATTTATTTCCTGTGAGAAAAATAATACACCGGCTGAAGCATCTTCTGTCCTATCTATAAGCACTGCGGAAGTGCTAACCAGAAGTAGCAAAGATGCCTTTATACAAGGTGACAAAATCGGAGTTTTTGTTCTCGATGAAAACAGCGGTATGTATAACGGATCTGAATCCTGCTGGAACAATAGAGCCACACTTGAAACTGCCTGGCATTTAGAAAAAGACATTTATCTCAGTAGCAAACCGGGGACAGTACATGCTTACTATCCATATCATGAAAATGTTTCCTCTACGCAAATTCAGATTGAAAGTGCTTCACAAACTGATTTTCTTTTTTCCAGGGGGATAGTAGTGAATGCAGAGAATCCGGATGTGACATTACAAATGAAACATGCGTTATCCCTTGTTAAGTTTGTGATCAAGCAGGAAGGCTATGTTGGGGAAGGTAAAATATCCGGGGTATCTCTTCAGGGAGTAAACCGGGAAGGAATATTGGATATCTGTACGGGAGAAATTACAATACAGAAAACAGGAAATGAAGCATATAAGGGCGATTTCATCCTTAACGACTCACCGCTTGCCATTGGTATTATCGCTTTGCCACAAACAATCACATCTACTACAGTAATGCTACTGTTAGATGGTGAAAGATACGGTTTCAAACTACCTGAAGGAGCTTGGGAACAAGGTAAAGAAACTACCTACACTTTGGGAATTAATAGTGTTGAGAAAAAGTTGTTCCAGATCGGCACATCAACGATTGACAGTTGGGGAGCTGGTGGAACTTATGAAGGTGACCTAACACCGGGTATTGATATAGGAACCGAAATAGATTGATAAACTTATAAATAAAAATAAGATGAGAATGAACTTAAAGAACTTATTATGGCTGTTAGCAGCCGTTATTTGCTTTGCTTCGTGTAGTAAAGAAGATATTATAGAAAAGGTGGCAGAAATACCGGAAGGCAAAATTCTGGTAGGTACTGAAATCGTTATTGACGGGGTTGTTCAGAGTGATACCCGTGCTGTTAGTGAAGCAGGATATACGACCGGAGATGGACTATATGATAAAGGAGATCCAGTAACAGTAGCTGCTTTTGCTAACGAAGGTTATGAGTTAATTACTTTTTATGATAAGAAAGCAGCTTCCATTAATCTAGGATCATCTTACGATTTTCCAGCTGCAGAACCTCGAACCTTTAAAGCTGAGTTCGCTCGGAAATACACAATTACTGTAACGGCTGATCCTACAGATGGCGGAACTGTGGCTGGTGGTGGCACATATAGAGGTGGTAAAACTTGTACTCTAACAGCTACTGCAAACGCTGGTTATGTGTTTGACGGATGGTATGAGGGTAGCACGAAAGTGTCATCTGATACTAACTATTCTTTTATAGTTAGTTCTAACAGAACTATCCAGGGAAAATTCACTGGAAGTATTCAGATTGAAGCTCTAGTGGATGTAGTTTCAAGTAGTGCATATATTACAAACTCATTTTATTTAAAATCGTCAAAGCCTGTAACAATGGCAATCACTTCGATATGTAAAATCGTACATGAAGAGTATAGAGAAGATTATGATGGAAATGAAGAATTAATATTTTCAGAAGTTATTACCGCAAAACTGACAATAGCGGCTGGCCGGACAGAATCAAATAAAGAAGAATATACCTCAGGAGGAATTGGCAATCGAACACAATACTATTTATCTTCCAAGGATCACTCTTCATGGAATATGAAGACATTCAATGGTTTTACTTATAAATTGAGTAGAGATAATTGGCACTAATAGAAGTATGATATAGCTAAGATGAAAGAAAACTATTTTTCATATTATATTCTGCTAAAAAATTAGATACTTATATTAGCTCCAAGCATATTTATAATAGATATGCTTGGAGCTTTTATTTTAAAATCTTATGTAGCAATTATTGCATAACACAAATACCATAAAGATCTACTGTGAGAGGCTTTCCCAATTCATTTTTTACTTGTTCAGGAGTTGTCCAATTATTGCCATCAATAGAACTGGTAATAAAACCACCATCTCCGATTGCTGTAAATTCTCTATTACTATAGGTTAGTTTACGCCATGTTTTACTTCCTACAGTTTTTGTAGTCCAATTTATACCATCAGTGGAATACGCAATACTTCCATACGCTCCCATAGCAATATATTTACCATTACCGTAGGTGATACTACCCCAAGAGCTACTTCCTACAGTTTTTGTAGTCCAATTTATACCATCGCTGGAGTATGCAATATTTCCATATGCTCCCACAGTAACATATTTACCATTGTTATAAGTAATACTATTCCATGATCCGCTTCCTAACGTTTTTACTGTCCAATTAATCCCATCAATGGAATATGCAATATCTCCATATAAATCCAAACCATTCATGTGAAATCCTACGGCAATATATTTACCGTTGCCATAGGTAATGCTGTTCCAATATGTGGTTCCTACAGCTTTTACTGTCCAATAAATACCATCTGTTGAAGATGCGATACAACCAAGCATACCCACAGCAATAAATTTGCCATTGCAATAGTTTGTCTCTGAAAAACTATTATCAGCATTTGCTATTTGTTTTGTTGTCCAATTTATACCATCGGCTGAATATGCGACATTACCATACATACCTACAGCCACATATTTATTATTGCCATATGTTATTGAATACCAATTATTTGTTCCTACCTGCTGTGCTTTTGTAGGAGATATAATATACCTATCTGCTCCTACAAATATGTACCTTTGATCTTCAAATTTCCCTTGGATAGTTCTGTTAGGTTGATATCGTACCAATTTTAATGCAAATATGAATAGTTGTGTGTTAATATATGATAATAATACATTCATTTGATTGGATAAGTTTGTTTTTATCAAAAACAAACTTATATTACATAATTGATTTCATATATGAAATCAATTTTAATCATTATAAGAAGAATTTCAAATCGGCATTATGCTTGAAATAGTTTATTTATATTAAATAAACTTATAATAATTGCTTATCCATTTTAAAAACACTATATTTGAATAATTGATTTCATATATGAAATCAATTTAGATAATTATGGGAAGAAAAAATACTACAGAATTAATAGATTTAATTGAGCAACATAAATATGCTGTATTCAATCAGAATGAATTTTTTAATATTTGGAAAGATTCCAAATATATATACGGATTTAAAAGTATGAATTTAGAAAATTTTGCTTCATACTTGATTGAATCAGGTTTATTAACAAGTGAATCAATGGTAGATAATGAGAATGGGGGGTTCATTGAATATGGTATTACTGAAAGAAAACCCGATATTCTCGATTTCGCAGCAGCCCGATCTAGGGTCTCATATTTTAGTTACTATACAGCTCTATCTATTCATAATCTCACATTGCAGATACCTAAAAATATATATCTTACTTATGAACGCAGTACTCCACAATACAATAATCATCTCACTCAAGAAGGTATAGATAATGCTTTTAATAAAGCACCTAGACAAACAAATAACTACCGTAGTATTAGAAATAATAGGGTATATTTCATAAATGGACGATTCAATAAACGTTTGGGGGTTATCCCTTTTAGAGATAATTTATTAGTAACAGATATTGAAAGAACATTAATTGATATTGTAACTAGACCTTTTTATTCCGGTGGTATTACACAAGTGATCGAAGCATTTGCAAATGCTAAAGGGAATGTTTCAATTCAAAAATTATTTCAATATTATAATAAAATGCGCTTTACTTATCCATATCATCAAGCAATCGGCTTCTATTTAGAGAAAGCTGGATATCAGGAAAAAGATATTATTCCATTTTATAAGATGGAGCAGAACTTTAAATTTTATTTAACTTATAATATGCCCTTTAAAGAGTTTTCACCTCATTGGAATCTATACTATCCCAAAGGGATTTAAAGGGAGTAATAATTTCTTTAACATAGTCAAAATAGTAATCATAATTCAGTAATTCTTCTGGATTATGGATCGTTTGTTTTACAACATCCCAATTAGAACGATTTCTTTCTCTCAAAAGTTCAAAATCATTAAGAAATTTAAGTGGTACACATTTAGCTGAAAAGATGTTTGTGAAAAGTTCCGGTGTTAAATTTAGTTTCGTGAAATGTGTTTTAATCATCCAAATATCATAAAGATCACGTGCTCTCTCTTTTGGCCTAGCAGTTGTGACTATCTCTTTATATTTATCCATACTCTGACAAAGTGCTCTTAGTTTTTCAATCAAGATCATTTCTGGAGTATAGACTTTAAGAATAATTCCATCTATTTCTTTATTTACGGCTGTTTCAACATATTCATAAGAACTGATATCTACAGTATATTTAGTAGATTGATCATTTACTTTTATTGAATGCCTTCTAATAGCATCTATATCATTACCTAATTTCTCATATTTATCCTTTTGTATAAGCTTAAATTCTAACATATACCCTCTCCATTGAGGAATACTACCACTTTTGGGTTTCTTTATAAATTTTACATCATATGCTATTAATTTTTCTGCGGAGAAAACTTTATTCAAGTTTTCATTAAACACACGAGTTAGTCTATTGAAATCTTTCTCTGAAAATTCTTCTTCCATTGAAAAATCTATATCTATGGAACCTCGGTCAGTAATTTCATAAGCGAGCTGCAGTGCATTACCTCCTTTTAAAACAAGTCCTTTCATTAAAATTTCATCTGCCATCATAGCCTGCAAAGTCAGCTTTTTAATCTCTTCAATATTTACCATAGTGTTTATTATATTTATAAAAGCGCTAAATTAATAGAATATTCTCAGAATAAATATTCTATATAAATAATTTAAATTCTCAATAATCTAAGAGCTGTGCACTACCGATGCATAGGACAGGGCTGTACCTTACGAAATTGCTTTCTTATTTGAAGCAATAGCTTCCATTCCTTCTTAGCATTACTTACTCTATTTTTGTCTCTATAGTCAGATATGTTTTTCCTCAATTCTTTCTTCACTCTTTATATGGAACATGTTTTTTCAGCTCTGGTAACGACCAACAAAAGAAGTCATGTATACAAATATAATATCTAATTCTTCCATACCATCGATAATATCTTATGAATAATGTATTGTTTATCTCTTATTTTCTTCCATTTATTATAAAGTGAAAATATTTGACTATATGCCTGCTGATTTTCCTTTGTTCTTAAAATATAAACAATTATGGAAATTTGTTTAACACAATCAAAATACTGTTTTGCATTGCATTTGAAAAGTAGTTTCTCATTAACAATTCTACAGTGTACTTTAAATGCATACGATTCCAATAAATCCAAATAATTAATTATATCATCGAAATTTTCATTAAGCAAAGCTTCATATTTTTCTATAATTCTTTTATCAAGTGATTTACATTCTTCTAATTCATATATATTATCACCAAGTCCATTAGCGCTAAAAAGTCCCCAAAAATCGTTATACAGCTTCAACACTTCTTTTTTAAAGTGTTTATCTAAATCTAATGCACTATACGCTAACTTATATTTATTTTCTCTTATCAAAAGTCGTATTTGATAAATTGCGACAACAAATAGAAGTGACCCGGTTAGATAATATAGATTCTCTAATATTGGTTTAATAGTTTCCATTCCCATAGAATATTAGTAAATTTTGTTATTCAGACAACTTTAAAGTTTTCATTTGGTTCTGATAATTTGATATTACATTTGTACAATTTGTTAGAATAAAAATTTAATAAATCTTGCTCTGAATCGTTTGTTTCATGTATATTTAGAGAAAGCAATTCTTTCCCTAATTCATGAAGATTGTCTAATATTCGGTTTACTTGTTCTTTACGAGGTTTTCTTTTCACTATAGTATAATCATATAGTTGCTTTCGAGTAACATTTATAATATTAGCCAAGTTGGTATTACCGAATTTATTTCCATAATAACTAAGTAATGACGGAATATTCATTTTGAAATATAATTCATACTCATCATTCAATTTATCTGGGATTAGGACTTTTGCTTTTCTCATTAAATCTAAATGGTGTTCAAGTGCAATGCTGAAACCAGCTTGGATTTCACTTAAACTATCCTCTACTATCACAAATCCTGGCAAGTCTTCAATCGTTGCAATGCACTGTTCATTTACGTAACTAACAAGTACATCAATGTTAGACACCTTTTTTTTATTTTGAGCCAAACTAGCTCTGCTATCATATGAGCTAGTAATATCTTCACTAATCTTTGATATCTTATTTGTTTTCATCTTCTTTTCTATTTATTTTAAATAATGAATTCATTGTGACAATATTCTTTAGATACAACAGATACATTTAAAATGATTTAGCAACAACGTTCTCATATTGTTATCGATGGTATTATTTAAATATATTGTTTGTATCTCTCTTTCAAATAGGTTACAATTTCTATTTTCTTCTTTAGGTCTTAAATTATCATATCGTTTAGTTTTACCTTTCATATAGTACAAGGGGGGTATTTTATCACTATAATATATCTTTTTATTAGATTTTGTAATGATACAGTGATCCAAAATCTCCCACATTAAAATCAAATGCCTATAATCACTAAAATCAAAGCTTATAAATTTGCTGTTATCGCTATAATTAATTGATTGATTACAGTTCCGTTTTGATTTAATGAAAGGTCCGCCAGTGAATATTGATTGAGAAATAGAATGGAATGCAATTCTATTTTTAATAGTATCATACCAATTATAAAACTTGTCATTTTTAAAAGTAGATATATCTATTGAATTAATAATTCTCTTTTGACTGAATAATTCAACATAGCTGTCCCGTTTTATTGACTTTGTAGATGATATACTCATTTGGGGGGTACTTCTTAGCACAGTATATCCAGTAGTCGAATCACCAAAATCAATAGAAAACTGACTCAATTTATATTTTTCCGCAAAGGATTTTGAGATTCCTAATGTTGCATTATTTAAACTTATTTTTTTGTGTGATACATTTATCAAAGACGTCTTTTTATGCCTAGATTGCCCAATAACAGGTATAGAAAGTATGTCTGGTAAGCATTTTGTATTGTTCAAAATGACATACTCAAGTTGATATTCTTTAAGCTTTTCAACTAGATTTTGTATTATCCTGCCACCAGTTCCTCCTAATCCTATAAGCATAAGTCTATTCATAACTATTTCTCCCGATTATAAGTTTTATAAATTCGCTTTTCTTTGGGACAGCCTGTTGCAACAAAGGATAAGTTCATGAAAAAGCAAGTCTGAAATTAATCCTTTATTTTTTTTTTGCCTGTAATGGAACAACATTCTCTTTCATTCCATGGTGAAATGACGACATATTGACATTGTATCGTACCATTTTTATCATTAATTGAGGATGATAAATATATGAACTTCCATCCCTCACTTTCTTTCTTTTGAATATATTGTCTTTTTGTGTAGCTCATTATCGTATTTATATTTTAGATAATTCTTTAATTCTGCAAATATACACTATTTAACGAAATACTCGCGTCAGTAACTGTGTAAATTTGTTAATATTTAAATTTGTTAACGGTTTAAACATCTGAAGAACATTTAATCCAGTGAAAATATCACATAATTAACTGGTTATAAAAAAAATGATGAATCTGTTTGTCTATATTTCAATTGTTATTCCCAGAGTTAAAATTCCTTCTCTTCTAATCGATTTGGCTTGACTACTAAAACAAGGTGTTTTCCAGCTAATGTCTCTCACCAGTAGTGAGAGTTTTGCGAATTCTCTATATGTTTCATAAAACCGCTTCATTTCTCCAAAGTTTTTTATCTGATTGAGAAATGCTGCCAATTCCTTAATAACTGATTCACCCCAAACCATCTATCGGCACTAATATACCATCTCAGACTAAGAAAAATGAAATAGGAGATTAATGAAGTGTTTTAAACTTCTAACGATTTTGCTTTGAAAAGATTGAGATTTGTAGTAACTTTGTAAATTATTATACGAATAATTGTAATGGTATGGTAAAATATGAACCACTATTTAAAAATATGACTCATTATCCACCTGGAACAAACTTAGTTTATCTTACACACCCCTATTATATGCATAGGGAAAGTGTAAGTCTAGCCATGTTTAATGATCACAGATTTGCTTTTTACTTCTAGGCTTTATGGGCTAAAGAACATCAGACCTCCATAGATTTAGTTACTCTTGATTGGCATCAAGATTTGGCATATCCAGAAGATTGCCAAAAAGAAGAATTAAAGGCTTTAAACATAGACAATACTTTTGAAACATCATTTTATGCTTGGGCAAGATTGTCCACATTGAATGATGATCATATTGTAGCAGCTATGTATAAAAACATTATAGGAAATGTTTATGTTATTTGTAAACAAAATATGGATCGCAGTACCCATGATGAACGCATAATAGACATGTATGGTAATATACATGTAATTAAGAAATTTACTACTACCTCTGAGGCTTATGGTTATTTGATAAAAACAAAAATCGATAAAGTTTTTTTTGATATAGATTTGGATTTCTTCACAATAGAAAATCTCTCAACAAATTGTACTCAAAAAACGACCTTTGTTAAAGAAACAGAGATAAAACATACTATTGACAGTCAATCTAAGTTTATGTGGTGGATTCTACAGAGGATTAAAGGATTTACTATCGCATTCGAACCTAAGTTTACAGGAGGATACACAAAATCTATGAGATTATTCAGTATAATGTAAGCCCCCGATAAAGTACCCGTTGTCTTTGTATCTTTAAGTCTCGATCTTTGC
>OATA01000766.1_pt1 | contig 27199 bp, 23 predicted proteins | sample 1516451 | NCBI WGS metagenome assembly OATA01 (sample SAMEA2579905, study PRJEB22360) | human gut metagenome | biome: human gut; feature: human-associated habitat; material: faeces | place: Denmark | collected 2008/2010 | reverse complement strand
CCGCCGGAACAGCAGATCTCCGTATACCACTGCATCGCCAACCGCTATATGCCCAGAGACAGACGGTATACCTTTGTGATGGTGCCGCTTTTCTCCAATGAGGAGCAGTACGGTCTGTTTATCTGCGAGCTGGATTATAACCACTTCTCCCAGATCTATTCCGTAGCGCCCCAGATCTGCTCCGCCATCAAAATGACCCGTCTGGTCAAGGAGCTGGAGGGCAATCTGGAAGAGGCACGGTTCGACAACCGCCGGCTGAAACTGATCTCCGACTCCGACGAACTGACCGGCGTATACAACCGCCGTGGATTCTACCGGATGTCCAATATGCTGCTGGAGAGTCCGGAATCTGCCGGAAAATCCTGTGTGCTGATCCTGGCTGACCTGGATAATCTGAAGATCATCAACGACACCTTCGGACATGACGGCGGCGACCACGCACTGAAAACCTGTGTGCAGTATCTGACTTCCGCTGTGCCGTTGCTAGATGCCATCGGCAGAGTGGGCGGCGATGAGTTTGCCGGATTCGCCGTGGTAGAGGATGCCGAACAGGCAGGGCAGCAGATCTACGACAGCATCAAAAAGGCTGCCAAGGTGTACAACGAGACCAGCGATATTCCCTATAACATCACGCTGAGCGTGGGCGTTTATACCATGCCCTGCAAGGTTGGGGAACAGATCCAGAACTACGTGAAGTTCGCCGATCAGAAATTGTACCAGGACAAGAAAAACAAAAACCGTGTTGTCATCAAGCCGGAACAGAACTGATTTTTATGAAAAAGCCATACCGCTATGTCTTATGCTGATGTATCAGCATGAGAATCCCTTCGGCACTGTGTGCCACCTGTCGTTCGTTTTGTCCCCCTTGAAAAGGCGCCCGTAGGGTGTGCCTTGTGCTGGGATGTCCCGGAGGGACAGGGGGATTAGAATAGTCAAACGCCCACATCGGAAAATACATCCGGTGTGGGCATTTTTTCGTATTCGTTTTGAAAGGGTCGTTCCTGTTGTATTGCCTTTTTGGTCAGATGCAGTAATCGTCGCCGCTGCCCGGACCGCTGTCCAAGATATCCTGTAAGGTGATGCTGTCCAGATAGCGGTTTATCACGTGATACAGCCCTTCCCAGACGGAGATGGTGAGACACTGCTCTGCCCGTGGACAGTCCACCTCGCCGGACTGTAAGCACGCCACCGGCGCAAGGTCGCCCTCGGTGATGCGGAGAATTTCGCCTACGGTATAATCGCCGGGGTCTTTCGCCAGCCGGTAACCGCCCTGATAGCCCCGGTTGGTGCGGAGCAGGTTGGATTTGTTCAGTAACGGGACGATCTGCTCCAGATATTTTTTGGAGACCTCCTGCCGCTGGGCGATGTCCTTGAGGGAAACATAGCCGTCACCCTGGTTCTGCGCCAGATCCAGCAGCATTCGGAGCGCATAACGCCCTTTGGTCGAGATTTTCATATAAGCTCCTTTCCGGACAGGAAATTTCCTGTTTTGCGTATGCTGATTATCCTATTATACCATAGGTTTTATAGGTTTTCAAGTGGAAATTGTTACGGCGTTATGCAAATCAGTCTTTAAGAAGATTTTTCTAAAAGGCACCTATAACTGGGATATTAGTGGCATGAGAATGATCCCTCCGGCACTTCGTGCCACCTCCCTTTTCAAGGGAGGCTTATTTTTTTACCATGTCCCCCTTGAAAAGGCGCCCGTAGGGTGTGCCTTGTGCTGGGATGTCCCGAAGGGACAGGGGGATTATAACTCAAATGACAATATTGAATCCAAAATACATTCTTAAAAATTGATTTGCACGGCAGCACCGCACCAAAACAGCCCTTATTCCTTTTCAGCGCCGGTGATTCTGCCGCCGCCGACTACCACATCGCCGTCATAGAGAACGACTGCCTGCCCGCAGGTGATGGCACGCTGGGGTTCGTCGAATTCCACGTGGAGCGTGCCGTCCGGTGTCATCCATGCGGTGGCAGGCTGTGCCGGGTGGCGGTAGCGGATCTTCGCCTGGACACGAACCGGCTCTTCCAGGCTGTCGCAGGAGATGAGGTTGACATCCGATGCGGTAAGCTTTCGGGAAAACAGGTTCTCGCTGTAGCCCAGGGTGACGGTGTTGTCTGCCGGACAGATGTCACAGACGTACAGCGGATGGGGCGCAGAGATGCCCAGACCCTTTCGCTGCCCGATGGTGTAGTGAATCACGCCACGGTGTGTGCCGATCCGTTTGCCCTCCGGGTCGAGAAAGTCGCCGGTCTCCGGAACTTTTCCCGTGTACCGCTCAATGAATCCGGCATAGTCCCCGTCCGGCACAAAGCAGATGTCCTGGCTGTCCGGCTTGTCCGCATTGAGAAAGCCGTGTTCCTCGGCGATCTCACGCACCCGGTGCTTGGAAAGTTCGCCCACCGGGAACTGGGTGTGCGCCAGCTGTTCCTGGGTCAGATTGTACAGCACATAGCTCTGATCCTTGCTGCCGTCCAGCCCCTTTTTCAGCAGATAGCGCCCGGAAGTTTCGTCGTATGCCACCCGGGCATAGTGTCCGGTGACAATGGTGTCCATCTGCATTTCCTGCATCCGGAGATAGAGCTTTTCAAATTTCAGATAGCGGTTGCAGTCGATGCAGGGGTTGGGCGTCCAGCCGTTTTCATAGGCGTGGACAAACCGGTCCATGACCTCTTTTTCGAAGTTTGCCGTAAAGTTGAAAACATAGTAGGGCATATGCAGACGATACGCCACGCTCCGTGCGTCCTCCACATCGTCCAGGGAGCAGCAGGTCTTTTCCCGCTTGACCCCTGCCTGTTCGTTCTCGAACAGTTTCATGGTCGCACCGACGCATTCATAGCCTTTTTGCTGCATCAGAAGCGCCGCAACGGAACTGTCTACGCCGCCGCTCATGGCAATCAGAGCCTTTTTCATACAATCACCTTTTTCCTGGAGTTAGAACTTGTCTTCATAAGCATATACACGTGTCTTTTCGGCAAATTTTGCTGCATACTGCGGAAAAAATACTTGCCGGGCGACAGCCCGCCTGCGTATTTTTTTCTTGTCTGCAACAAAATTATGCTCGAAAATCCACATATATTTCTTGTGAAGACAGGTTCTATGAGGCAGAACGTTTCTGCGTGCGGAGAAAATCACACAGCGCTCGTTCTGTCAATTGGGAGAAAAATTGGAAGTTGTTGTAGAAGTTATCACTGGCTGTTGGATATGTTTACTGTAAGTCGCCCAGGGAAACTATCGTTTTCTGACCGTAGCCCAGGATATCAGCATACAGATCCTGCAATTCGTCCGCATCCATGAGGAATGCCACAGTTGCCTCAACGGTTTCGCCCGGTGCAACATTGGTGATGTTGTTCTTGCTGTGGTCTCTGTCAGTGGTAAACAGGAAGAACTCACCATACTTCAAGTCGTCCAATGTGCCATTGCAGTACATGGTTTCATCCGTTGGCTCGCAGGCAACTTCGCCGTAATCCAGTCTGTCACCGTTCTTCTGGAGCAGATTCGGGCAAACGCAGATCTCCTGCGTAATGCTGCTCTCGTTGGTGTAGCTCAGGTGCATCACAAGGACACGCTGGGGAACCGTCTCTTCCTTGACCTTTTCATCCAGGGTGTTCACGCCGTCGCCACGGGAGTACCATGTGCGCACATCATCCTTGACCGTACCGTCTGCATTGAGATACTGGCTGTAGTCCACCGGGTTGCCGATGTCATCCACTGCCGGAAGTCCGTCAAAGTTATCCTGGACGGAAACGCTGTCCAGCTTGACAGTGACGCGGGAATATTTATCATCATCATCATAGAAATCCGAACGAATGGTGTCACCGATCTGCTGAATGGTATAGTCATCGACCTTGTAGACCTCATCGGTTCCGCCAGTCGCTTCTTCCTGCGGCTCACCGCTCCACAGCTCAGCTGTCTCCTTGTCAGAAGGTGTCAGACTGAGATTTTCTGCGATCTTTTCGATCTCTTCCTTTGTCACGCCGGTTGTTGCATAGAACTGTACGGCATAGTTGGAATCCGGGAATGCGACCCAGACATCCTTGTCGAAAATATCCTCGCCGAACTGTCCTGTGGTGTCAGTCACCGCATAGAGAACAGTGTTATTGCCGCAGGTGAGCGTCTCCTGGGAAACGCTGTAGCTGACGGTGTGCGTCAGAGCATCGTCCTTGTTGTCCATTTTGTAGAACGACATGGTTATGCCACGACCGTTGGGATCGCTGTATTTTCCGCTGCTGGGATCGATCGCCATTCCGTCGGGCATCCAGCCGACCTGCAGCGCCATGATCTGGTCAGAAACGCTGTCGCTCTTCGGGATCACCATTTCCTGCTGATACTCGCCGCCGCCGTTCTGGAAATAGCCACGGATCTGGGTGGATGCGTATACGGCAGTCGGGATGACCACGATGGCTGCGGCAACTGCTACGGCTGCGGTCAGAGATTTCTTCATGCGGAATTTATGCTGTTTCATATGAGATTCCTCCATCTGGCGCCGGAATTCCTGCTTCCGGCGGGTGTAGCGTTCCGAAAAGACATGGGGCTGTGCATCCGGTGCAAAGGCATCGTCTACAATTTTATTCCATTCGGTTTCGTTATACGGAAAAGAGTCGTGTTTCATAGCAAATATCCCCTTTCTTTTTCTGAAGCGCCTTCTTGGCACGTTCAAAGCGTTTTCTTGCAGCAGCCTCCTGGATGGAGAGCCGCTCGGCAATTTCCCGGAAAGACAGCTCTTCTTCGCACCGCATGAGGATGATCTGCCGGTCCGTTTCATTCAGCGGTTCCAGAAGTTCTGCGATGGTCTCTTCTTCTGTGATGTTTGCGAGCAGCTGTTCCATGTCGTCTTTCTGGCTGGGTACCTGCAAAATGCGGTCGTCCCACACGGTATAGCGTTCCGAATCCCGCTGATTCTGCCGGTATTGGTTGATCGCCGTACTGCGAATGATACAAACGATATAGTGCTTTGTCTTTTCGCTTTGTACATTGCCGATCTTTTTCAGATTCTTCATGATTCGGAGAAACGCATCGGATACAGCATCTTCCGCCTGTTCTGTGTGATGCAGGATTGCGTAAGCGATGCGGTACATGGGCTGCTCGTAGAGCGCATAGAGCTGATCGAGCTTTTCCTGGTCTTTGTTCGCTGCCATAGTTTCACCTCTTTCTGAGACGGGCTGCCGTTCCTGTGCATCGGTCTTTCACCCGTCTGCATATCATAACCGTTTGACAATGCCCGATTGTGACAGGCTTTGCAAATTTTTTTCGGTGCGCTGTACTTTCACCCGTCTGCATATCATAACTGTCTGACAATGCTAAGTGTGACACACTCTAAAAAATCCTCCATATGCCGACTGCACACAGAGGATGTGTTTTTTGGAGATAGAGCAGGCGCTTATCCCAGGAATCCTGTCACCAGCGCTGCTGCCGATGCTGCAAGTGCTACCACGATCAGCGGCAGGTTGAAGTAAGCCAGCACGACCGCAACGACGGTTCCCACCGCCGCAGTCACCATGCTGCCCGTGGAGTAAAAGATTGCCGGAATGGTCATGGCACTCAGCACCGCATAGGGAATGTAATAGAGAAAGCTTTGCAGGAAATGGTTCTGGATCTTCTTCCGGAACACGGTAAACGGCACTACCCGAATGAGATAGGTCACGCCAGCCATAATGGCAATATAAAGTATCAGACTCATGTTCGCTCCTCCTCCGGAATGGGGAAAAAGATCGCCCCGACTACCGACGCCAGCACCGCACACAGAATGATGGCGAATCCGCTGGAGACTGCCGTAAAGACATATTTGAAGAGGATGCTGCACAGCGCCGCCAGAATCACCACGGTGAGGACGCTTTTCTTTTTCCGGGCTACCGGTACGATGATTGCCAGGAACATACCGTACAGCACAATGCCCATGGCGTCAATGATAAACTTCGGCAGGATCTGTCCGGCAGCAGCACCCAGCAGTGTCCCCAGTACCCAGCCCAGGAATGCAATGGCAATCAGCCCGTACAGATATGCCGGGCAGATCATTCCCGGCTGGGAAGAGGCAACGGCGAAGATTTCGTCAGTGATGCCGAACGCCGTTGTCATGCGCTGGGGCAGGTGAAACTTTTCGTCCAGTTTCTGGGACAGGGAAAAGCCCATAAGGGCATAGCGGAAGTTGATGGTCAGCTGGGTAAGCGCCATTTCCAGATAAGAACCGCCGGCAGCGATAACACCTACGCCGGCAGCCTGTCCGGCGGAGGTAACATTGGTGACAGAAATTGCCACGGCGGCAGGGATAGAAAGCCCGGCACGCACCGCCAGGATGCCGAATCCAAAGGAGACGGAGAGATAGCCCAGGGCAATGGGAATGCCCTGGAGAACGCCTTTTCGAAATGCTTTGTTCAAGATGATGATGTCCTTTCCGGAGCCTGCGGACAGGCTCGTATCAAATGTCACAGCCATAACGGCACAGTAACTTTTATTATACCATAAACCGATGGGAAATGCAAATTTTTTCTGTCGGTTTTCTTTGTGGGGAAAATATGCAATATATGGAGAATCGTCTTGTGCTTTCTTGTGAAATGTGATATAATGGAAATATACGAAGAACGAGGACATTTTTTGAAAGTATGTTTTTGAGGTGATGAAAATGTGGATAACACTGCTTGCGGCGGTCATGATTATGGCGGCGTACTTTCTCATTTTGTATGGCGGTGTCGGCTTTGTCCAGGATAAGCGGTTCTTTTCCTCTGCGCCAAAGGAAAATCTGGCGGCAATTCCCGACACAAAGGAACGGTTTCGGGGCGCTCACATAATTGGCTGGCTGATTATCGCAGCTGCACTGCTCACGTTTCTGGGCGCAGCCGCTCTTGCGATAGGGGACGGAATCAAAAATGATTTTGGTTTTCTGCAATTCTTTGTGCGGTTTCTTGTGATGCTCTATCTGATGGAAGTGTACGACATCTTCTTTTTTGACTGGGTACTGCTCTGTCACTCGAATTTCTTTCCCCACTTTTATCCGGAGCTGAAAGGCATCGTCGGGCCGCATATGTTCGGATACAACAAGAAAAGCCATATCATCCACTTTATCGTGTACATTCCTGCCTGTGCCTTGGTTGCATGGATATGCACGCTTTTTTGAGAATCAGACGTTGCGAGGAGAGAAAACATGAAGAATACACTTAATGTAAAAGTACTGTATCACTTTTATCACAGCGCAGTAAAAGCAGAGCTGAAGAGACGAGGTTTTTCCAAGGATGTCTCCGGGAAGATCAATGAAGAACACAAGAAGATCATCGGGAGGGCAAAAGAAATCGGAAAATCCCGGCTTTTGAGTTCTTACATTATGGCAACCTATTTCATTGCAATGAACCGGAGTACCGGAAAGCCGGCTGAGGAAAATTATGAGATACTTCGTGACGGACTGTGCGCATCGAAGTTATTCCACAAGGCAATCGGGGATGTGGAGCATTATTTAGACCCGAAGAAAATGCCGGGCAGACTGCAATGGTCTGCGGACAGCCATAAGCGCCGCTATGAAAACGACTGGGTCGTTGATATTCTGCCGGGAAACGGGGAATATGACCTGGGATACGACTATCATGAATGCGGTGCATATAAACTGTGCCAGGATGAGGGCTGTCCGGAATTGACCGCCTATATGTGCCGGATGGACTATGTGCTTGCGGATATTATGAATATGAAGCTGGTGAGAACCGGGACAATTGCAGAAGGTGCGGCATACTGTGATTTTCGGTACAGCAGACGAAATGATACAGAGCATCAGTGAGGTGTTATCACAATGAAGATCAAACAGCAAAAACAGATCAGAGCATTTTTAGAAGAGGAATTCGAAAGCGGCAAAAGCAGCGCTTTGTTCGACACGCAGGAGAAAACGCTCCGGACGCTGATCGAAAACACGAAAGGCAAATCGAAAAACCAGATGAAAACGCTGACGCAAACCATTCTGCCACGCATTGCGCTGTACCAGGCACTGCAAAAGACCGGCTTTTCCCAGGAGGATGTGTTTCGGCATATGCGGAAGTATATGATGGACAAAGTTGCTGCGAAAAAGCATTCCTCCACAGCAAAGATGGAACTGGTGCCGGGATTCTATGCCATTTACAGCAAGGTCTTTCTCAAGATCATGCGTACCACCGATTTGCAGGAAAGCACGCAGAAAGCCGGCAAGAACTACTTTGACATCACCATCACAAAGTGTCTCTGGCATACCGCCTGTGTGGAAAACGGCTGTGCGGAGCTGTGCAGTTTGTTTTGCGACGTGGATGACGTGACCTACGGCGGCTTAAAGAAAATCAGCTTTTCACGAACCCAGACCTTAGGCTACGGCGGCAGCTGCTGCGATTTTCACCTTTTTAAGAAGTAAGCTGGTACGTTTATCGCAATTGCGGTATTCCCACCAATCGTCCTATTTATGCAAAACGCAGCAAAACCACACACATTCTATATGCAATCTGCCGAAAGCAAAAAGAAGATGCGGAAAACACTTGACTTTTTTCCGGAAGTGTGGTATAATTCATATCAAACAGATAGGTAATATAGAAGTTACCGGAAAGGGAGTCATATCATGAAAGTTTATCAGAAGATCACAGATCTGATTGGCGGTACACCGCTGCTGGAACTGGCAAATCTGGAGGCAAAAGAAGCACTGCCGGCAAAAATCTATGGCAAGATGGAATATTTCAATCCGGCAGGCAGCGTAAAGGACAGAATCGCAAAGGGCATGATCGACGATGCTGAGGCAAAAGGTCTGCTGAAACCGGGCAGCGTTATCATCGAACCGACCAGCGGTAATACCGGAATTGGTCTGGCTTCCATTGCGGCTGCCAGAGGTTATCGTCTGATTATCGCAATGCCGGAGACCATGAGCGTAGAGCGTCGCAATCTGATGAAGGCATACGGCGCAGAGCTGGTGCTGACAGAGGGCGCAAAGGGCATGAGTGGTGCGATCGCCAAGGCAAAGGAACTGGCAGAGGAGATCCCGAACAGCTTTATTCCGTCTCAGTTCACCAACCCGGCAAACCCGGAGGTTCACGAAAAGACCACCGGCGTGGAGATCTGGGATGACACAGACGGTACCGTCGATATCTTTGTTGCCGGCGTCGGCACAGGCGGTACGATCACCGGCGTGGGCAAGTATCTGAAGTCCAAGAACCCCAACGTGAAGGTAGTTGCAGTTGAGCCGAAGGGTTCTCCGGTGCTGTCCGAGGGCGTTTCCGGTCCGCACAAGATCCAGGGCATCGGGGCAGGCTTTGTGCCGGAAACACTGGATACCAAGGTTTACGACGAAGTCATTGCGGTTGAGAACGAAGATGCGTTTGAGATCGGCAGAGAAATCGCCAGAACAGAGGGCGTGCTGGTGGGCATTTCTTCCGGTGCGGCAGTCTGGGCAGCCATCCAGCTGGCAAAGCGTCCGGAAAACAAGGGTAAGACCATCGTTGCACTGCTGCCGGATACCGGTGAGCGTTATCTGTCTACCCCGATGTTCTCCTAAGAGAAAGCAAAGCAATAGAAATTTAAGCCATGAGGAACAAAGCAGTTCAGTTTCCTCATGGCTTTTTTGTTTGCATTTTCCGGCGGAGTATGGTATACTAAAATATAAATGATTCTGGTATGGAGGTGAGACTATGACGGCAGATATGGGGCTGGGGCGAAAGCTGGAACTGTTCCTGCTGGATCTGCTCTATCCCAACGCCTGTCCCTGCTGCGGAAAGTCGCTGCCCTGGCAGGCATACCTTTGTGAGACCTGTCAGACCGAACTGCTGGCATATCCGGCAGATGCCTTTTGTTCACAGTGCGGAAAGCCTGTCCATGACTGCATTTGCGGCGAAGGATTGGCGTATGACCGGGCGGTGGCACTGACGGTATACGAAGGTGCTGCCCGGAAAGGCGTCCTTTCCATGAAATCCGCAGTCAGTCTCCAGTTTGGCAGATTCTGCGGCGCAGAACTGGGGAAACGCATCCTGGCGAATGATGCCTTGTCCGGCTATGATATGGTTGCGCCGGTTCCTATGTCCAGACGCAAGCAATTGAAACGCTGCTGCAATCCGGCGGCAGTCCTGGCGAAAGAAGTTGCCGCCATAACACGTATCCCATACCGAAAAGACCTTTTGCATGACAACGGCACGGGACGGCAGCAGCACACCTTGTCTGCGGCACAGCGGCGGGAAAACACCGGGCAGTTTTCTGCTGGGACGGTTTCACTGAAAGGCTGCCGCATCCTGCTCTGCGATGACGTTCTCACCACCGGCAGCACCATGAACCGATGTGCGGCGCTGCTGAAAGCCCAGGGAGCGGCAGAAGTGGCTGCTGTTGCCGCAACAACGACACAACTGAAAAAGACAGAACCAGACGACTGATTTCCACCCAACATACCCAGAAAGGAACGAAACATGAATTTGATTCTACTGCTGCTTTCCCTTGTGATGATTGCCTGCATTCTCTGTAATAAGCTGACCAGCAAAATCGGAATCCCTATGCTGCTGGCATTCCTGGCAGTGGGAATGCTCTGCGGCGTGGACGGCATTTTACATATCCGGTTCGACAATTATGCCATGACGGAGACGCTTTGTACCGTGGCGCTGATCTTCATTATCTTTTACGGTGGTTTCGGCACAAAGTGGAGCGCTGCCAAACCGGTTGCCGGAAAATCCGTGCTGCTGTCCACGCTGGGCGTGTTTCTGACGGCGTTCGGTGTCGGTGTATTCTGCCGGTTTGCCCTGCACACCAGCTGGATGGAGGGCATTCTTATGGGTGCAGTCCTCGGCTCTACGGATGCGGCATCCGTGTTCTCCATTCTCCGTTCCAAAAAGCTGAACCTGAAATACGGGACGGCATCCCTGCTGGAAGTCGAAAGCGGCAGTAACGACCCGGTGGCATATCTGATGACGACCATTCTTCTGGCAATGATGACCTCGGAGATCACGCCGGGGAAGATGTTGTATATGATCTTCGCCCAGATCGTCTACGGCGTGGGCATCGGCGCAGTCCTTGCGGTATGCACTGTCTTTTTTCTCCGGCGCTTTCGCTTTGAGGTCTCCGGGTTTGATACCGTTTTTATGGCGGCGGTGGCAATCTTGTCCTATGTGCTGCCGGTGCTGGTGGGCGGAAACGGCTATCTCAGCGCCTATATCGCCGGCATCATTCTGGGAAACGCCAAGATTCCCAACAAGAAAAACCAGGTGTTGTTTTTCGACGGCGTGACCAGCTTTATGCAGCTGATGGTGTTCTTCCTGCTGGGACTGCTCTGTACACCGTCCCGGCTGGGCAGTGTGATCCTGCCGGCGCTTGCCATCGCTGTGGTGCTGACTTTCGTAGTGCGTCCGCTGGTGGTGGCGCTGCTGCTCACCGTTCCGTTCAAAGCTTTCCCAGCAGCTGCTGGTCTCCTGGGCAGGACTGCGTGGCGCAACTTCGGCAATCTTTGCGCTGACCGCAGCCGCCAGCGGGGCAGTGCTGCAATACGACCTGTTTCACCTGGTATTCTGCGTGGTGCTGTTTTCCATTGCACTCCAGGGAACACTTCTGCCGCTGGTCTCCCGAAAGCTGCACATGATCGACGAGTCAGCGGACGTTCTGAAAACATTCAACGACTATACAGAAAAGAAAGAACTTCAACTGCTGCGTCTGCCGCTGGAGCCGGGAAACAGCTGGATCGGGCAGCCGGTCAGTGCGCTGCACCTGCCGCCGGATACCATGCTGGCGACCATCCTCCGGGACGGGGACAGCGTTGTGCCACGAGGGGACACGGTGCTTTGCGAAGGTGATGTGGCAGTACTGGCGGCAGGACACTGCGGCGGCAAGCTGCAAAATGTCCAGCTCAGTGAAATGGAGATCACAGCCGACCACAGCTGGAACGGCAAGACCCTGGCGGCGCTGCGGCTGCCCCAGGAGGAACTGGTGGTGCTGGTGCGCCGGGGCAGGGAATCGCTGATTCCCCAGGGCGACACGGAAATTCATGCCGGCGATGTGCTGGTAATGTACGGAAAGTAAGAGGAAATACATATTTTGAAACAAATCAATCTGAAACAAGTCAACTGGATGAAAGCGCTGAAAATCGCCGGCGGCGGCGTGGCTGCCATTCTGCTGGCGGAGGCGCTGGGACTGCAAAATGCGGCATCTGCCGGCATTATCACACTGCTGACCGTGCAGAACACACGCCGGGAAACGGTGATGAGCAGCGTCCGGCGGTTTGCCGGATTTGGCATCATGACCCTGCTCAGCCTGCCGATCTATCACTTCTGCGGCACTGCGCCCTGGTCGTTCGGCATTGTGCTTTTGCTGCTCCTGCTGCTCTGCTATGCCTTCCGGATGGACGATGCAACGCCCATCAACGCAGTTATGGCGACCCACTATATGTTTGCCGGCGGCGTGTCCATCGGTATGGTGGGAAACGAAATTCTGCTGCTGGTAATCGGCAGCGGCATCGGTGTCTGTCTCAACTGGTTTATGCCCAGGAATCTGAAAAAGATCCACGAGATGCAGCGCCAGCTGGACGAAGAAATCCGGGGCATCCTGGAACGGATGTCCGTGCGCCTGCTGGAGGCGGACCATACTGGCTATGATGACAGCTGCTTTGCACGGACAGAACGACTGTCTGAGGAACTGCGCCGGGAAATTGACCTGTTTTTGCAGAACCAGACCTGGCAGGACGATATTTACTTTATGCGCTACACTGCCATGCGCCGGGAACAGTGCCGGGTACTGCAAGTGATGTACCGCCAGCTGCTGCGGCTGAATCAGATTCCGGAGCAGGCGACACCTTTGTCTGCATTTCTGAAAGAGATCGCACAGCATTTTCATGAGGGAAATGACTGCACGGCACTTCTGGAACAGCTGGAAGAGCAGTTTGCGGCATACCGCCGGGATGCCCTGCCGGAAACCCGTGCGGCATTTGAAAACCGGGCGATTCTCTACAGCATCCTTACAGAACTGCGCTCGTTCCTGGAGATCAAGCAGCGGTTTTATCTGGCGCTGCCGGAACAGGAACGCAAGCAGATGTTTGAACGGCTGACCAGAGACATCACTCCGCCGGCACAATTGCAGTGATATTCCCGGACAGTTCCGGGTAAACAGAGACTGTCCCGGCGTTTCGTGCTTCGCCGGAGAGCATCCCTGTATCTACAATGAATTCCAGAACATTTGCACCGCTTTCGCAGCTGCGATAGCGGTGCGTTTTGTCTGTGTGCTGGTCTGCTTTGATATCGCCCACCCGAACGGTAAATTCGCTGCCGTTTTCCAGCGTAACGGCAAACCGCTCACCGCAGCCGCTTTCCAGCCAGCCTGTCCCCATGGCGACCAGATAATCGTCCGCCATGCGCCGCAGTCCCCGGTCATCTGTCCAGGCGTTCTGCTCCATGGCGTACTGGACGGAGTCGGTGTCCGTGATGGTGCGGTAATCCATATAGGCTTTGAACCAGGTCTCGTGTTCCTGGAAAAACGGGTCACTTTCCGGGATGGTGGAGGTTACTGCGACAGTTGTTTCCGACTCCGTGGCAGCTGTTGTTTCGGGCGGTATTGTAGTAGTGGCTGTGGCGGTCAGAACAGTGACTTCGGTTGCCACGGCGGCAGTTGTCTGCGTCTGCGGTGACTGTGTCTCCGTAGGCGGTATGGACATCGCCGGAGCAGTCTCCGCCGGCGTCGGCAGGGGTTCCAGCGGCATCACATCCACCGGGCGAATCGGGGAAGTTTCTGGGATGGCGTGGGTCTGGGGCAGCAGAACATTGCCCAGGGCAGGGATCTGGTGAATGGTCAGCGTACAGAGACACCCGGCACAAAGAGATGCCAGAACTTTAGAAAATTGCAGCATGGGTCATACCTCCTGTTCGGTGAAACGGCGTTGCGTATCGTCCAAGCATATGCGGCAGTGTGGAAAAGATATGCAGTATGACGACGAAATTTGTGCGTATCGTTAAATCTAAACTGTTCAAATTTGTCTGATATCACGAAATCTACGGATTTTTCCGGAAAGCACTTGACAAATGAAGCAAAAATGCGTATACTAAAAAAAGTTAAATTCCATGAGCAAAAGTAAGTAGCCGGCAAAACGGTAGCACAGAGAGTCGGGGACGGTGTGATCCCGATGTATACGCTGTCTGGTGAATGGGTTTGTGAGAAGCGAGGCGAACGGGCATCTGCCCCAGTAACTGATGCCGCAGCTCCTGCGTTATCGGGAGAAGGATATATCCGGTGTATCATACGGCGTATCTGAGAAGAGGGAAATGAACAAGGCATCATTTCTGAAATTGGGTGGCAACACGTAGACAACAAGTCTGACGTCCCATGTGAATGGGATATCAGGCTTTTTTTATTTGCATAAAGGAGTGAACGCATCATGTTAAGACCGTCATTGGAAGAGGTAAAAGCGCTGGCGAAACAGTACAACACCATTCCGGTATTCTATGAGTTCTCGGCAGACAACCAGACGCCGCTGAACATTTACCGGGCATTTTCCCAGGAGAGCCGCAATTCGTTTATCCTGGAAAGTGTCAGCAACGGCGTGCAGTGGGACCGCTACTCGTTCGTTGGCTTTTCGCCGAAGGAAGAAATCCGGATCACCGGAAACACCGCTGAAATCCGCAGCGGCGAGAAGAGCGAGACCTTTGAGGTAGCACATCCCATTGCATTTCTGAAAGAACGCATGGCGGCTTATCATTCTCCGGTGCTGGAGGGTGCGCCGAATTTCACCGGCGGTCTCATCGGATATTTCGGCTACGACACGGTGCGCTATATGGAGAAAAAGCTGACCAACGTGCCGGAAGATGACATCCATATGCCGGACTGCCACCTGTTCCTGTACGAGGAACTGCTGGCATACGACCACTTGAACAGCAACGGCATTGTGATTCTGAACCTGCACACAGACGGTGACCTGGGCGCACAGTACGCCGCAGCACAGTGGAGAGCCGAGGAACTGGCAGACATCGTCCGCCACTATAATCCGCAGCCGCAGGAAAGACGGCATCACGGCGAATCGGTGGTTCGCTCCAATCTGACAAAGGAACAGTACAGCCAGATGGTACGGGATGCCAAGGAATATATCAAGAACGGCGATATTTTCCAGATCGTGCTTTCTCAGCGGTTCGAGATCAGCAATCCGCCGGACAGCTTTTCCGTTTACCGAAAGCTCCGTGCGACAAATCCGTCTCCGTATCTCTACTATTTCCACACCCCGGATTACGATGTGGCTGGCGCATCCCCGGAGATGCTGGCAAAGGTGACCAACGGCGTGATCCACAATCGTCCCATTGCCGGAACAAAGCCAAGAGGACGGACACCGGAAGAGGACATCGCCAACGAAAAGGCACTTGCCGCAGACCCCAAGGAACGTGCAGAGCACACCATGCTGGTAGACCTGGGACGCAACGATGTGGGTAAGGTCTCCGAGTTCGGCAGCGTCGAGGTCACACGCTATATGGTGACGGAACGGGCATCCAAGGTAATGCACCTGGTTTCCGACGTGATCGGAAAGCTGCGCCAGGATCAGACTGCACTGGATGCACTGATGGCGATTCTGCCGGCAGGCACGCTGTCAGGCGCACCGAAAGTGCGTGCCATGGAGCTGATCGACCAGTTCGAAAACCGCAAGCGTGGGCTTTACGGCGGAACGGTCGGCTATCTGGGATTCGACGGCAACATCAACACCTGCATTGCGATCCGCACCGTGCTGTTCACCAACGATAAGGCTTATGTCCAGGCAGGCGCAGGCATCGTGGCAGATTCCGTACCCGAAAATGAATACTATGAAACCGTAAATAAGGCTCTGGCAGTCATCAACGCCATCAAGGAGGCAGAACAATGATTTTATTGATCGACAATTATGATTCATTCACTTACAATCTCTATCAGTATATCGGCGAACTGTATCATGACATCCAGGTGGTACGCAATGACGAAATAACAATAGAACAGATTGAGGAGATGCACCCGCAGGCGCTGATCCTTTCGCCGGGTCCCGGCTATCCGAAGGATGCCGGCATCACCATGGAGGCGATTCGTCACTTCAACGGCAAGATTCCTATGCTGGGTGTCTGCCTGGGACATCAGTCCATTTGCGAGGCATTCGGCGGCACAATCGTCCGGGCAGCGCATCTGATGCACGGCAAGGCAAGCCAGATGGTACTGGATACCACAAGCCCCATTTTCGCCGGACTGCCGAAAATGGTTTCCTGCGGCAGGGATCATTCGCTGATTGCCCAGGAATCGGATTTTCCGGAGTGCCTGAAAGTAACAGCACGGGATGAAAACGGTCAGATCATGGCGCTCCAGCACCGTGAGACACAGACCTACGGCGTGCAGTTCCATCCGGAGTCGCTGCTCACCGGTGACGGCAAGCGGATGCTGGCGAACTTCTTGAATCTGATTCCCGGTGTGTCTGTGGAACTGCCGCCCATTGTGGAAGATCGTCCGAAAACAGAACTGAAAAAGTATATTGCAAAAGTGGCAGACGGCTGTGACTTGACATTGGAAGAGGCACAGGATGCCATGGATATTATCATGAGCGGCAGTGCGACAAACGCACAGATCGCCGGACTGCTGGTGGCACTGCGCATGAAGGGCGAGACCATCGACGAAATTACCGGTTTCGCCAAGGGAATGCGGAACAAGGCAAAGCACGTCACCGGCTGTGAAGAGTCCATTGAGATCGTCGGCACAGGCGGCGACCTGGCAAACTCGTTTAACATCTCCACCACTTCCTCTTTCGTAATTTCCGCTGCCGGAATGCCGGTGGCAAAGCACGGCAACCGCAGCGTTTCCAGCAAGAGTGGTGCGGCAGACGTGCTGGAAAGCCTGGGTGTGAAGATTCAGACCACACCGGAGCAGGCAAAGGCATCCGTCCGGGAGATCGGCATTTCCTTCCTGTTCGCACAGAGCTATCACGGCGCTATGAAATATGTTGCGCCGGCTCGAAAGGAACTGGGCATCCGTACCGTGTTCAACGTCCTCGGACCGCTGACCAATCCGGCATCCACCAACTACATCCTGCTGGGTGTATATGAAAAGGCGATGCTGCCGGTAATGGCACGTGTTCTCCTGGGACTGGGTATCAAGAGTGCTATGATCGTCTACGGCAATGACCGCCTGGATGAGGTCTCCATTTCCGATAAAACATCCGTTGCAGAAGTACGTGACGGCAAGATCACGGAATACGAGATCGCACCGGAGGATTTCGGTTTCCCACGGGCATCCAAGGAAGAAATCGTCGGCGGTATAGCAGACGAAAATGCGAAGATCACCCGTGGCATTCTGGATGGTTCCATTCGTGGCGCAAAGCGGAACATTGTTCTGATGAACGCCGGCTGTGCGCTGTATGTTTCCGGAAAGGCTGCAACCATTGCAGATGGTATCCGGCTGGCAGAACAGCAGATCGACAGCGGCAAGGCACTGGAAAAGCTGCATGAACTGGTGGAATTCACCAACCGGAATGCGTGAGGTGCTGGAATGATCTTAGATGATATTATGAAATACCGGGCGCAGCAGCTGGAACGGGAAAAGGCTGCCTGCGGTCTGGATGCAATGAAAGTCCGGGCGGAAAAAGCTCTGGCTGACCGCAAACCGGTTTCGCTGAAAGCGGCTCTGAAAAAGGATACCATTTCCTGCATCTGCGAGGTAAAAAAAGCGTCTCCGTCCAAGGGACTGATTTGTGCGGATTTCCACCCGGTGGAAATTGCCAAGACCTATGAGGCAGCCGGCGCAAACGCCATCTCCTGTCTCACGGAAGAGCATTATTTCCAAGGCTCGTCGGAATACCTGGCGGCAATCCGGAAAGCAGTTTCCCTGCCGATTCTGCGGAAAGACTTTATTTTTGACGAGTACCAGGTATATGAGGCAGCTGCCATTGGCGCAGATGCCGCCCTGCTGATCGCCGCAGTCCTGCCGCCGGAGCGTCTGGCGGAACTGTACCGCCTGGCGTATTCGCTGGGGCTGGAAGTTCTGGTGGAGGTACACGACCGGGAGGAACTGGAAAGCGTGGCATTCCTCCAGCCGCAGATCCTGGGCGTCAACAACCGGAATCTGAAAACCTTTGAAGTGAATCTGGACACCGTAGCAAAGCTGAAGCCCTATGCGCCGGAAAATGCCGTGTTTGTTTCGGAAAGCGGCATCCGGAATCATGCAGATATGCAGATGGTGCGTCAGCTGGGCGCAGATGCTGTACTCATCGGCGAAACGCTGATGCGCAGCGGCAATGTGACTGAGACACTGCACCAGCTCCGGGAGGGTATATGAAAATCAAATTCTGCGGTATCCGGCGGCTGGAAGATGTGGCGTACTGCAATGATTTGCAGCCGGATTATCTGGGCATGATCTTGTCAGAGGGCTTTCGCCGCACCGTTCCGATCGAAACGGCGGCAAAGCTTGCGGCGGAAAGGCGTGGCAGGACGGCGCTGGTCGGTGTGTTTGTCGATGAAACGCCCGAGCATATCGCACAGGTGCTGAAACGGGTACCGCTGGATGTGATACAGCTCCACGGCAGCGAAACGGCAGAAATCGTTTCGGGAGTACGATGGCGTACCGGCTTACCGATTTGGAAAGCTGTACGGGTACAAAACCCGGAAGAGATCGCTGCGGCACAGCAGCTGGGTGCAGACCGTCTGATCTTAGAGGGACACGTTCCCGGACAGGCAGGCGGCACAGGCGTAACAGCCGACTGGAATCTGATCGCTGGCGCAAGCCCCAGCCAGTCCTTTCTGCTGGCAGGCGGACTGACACCGGAGAATGTGGCTGAGGCTGTATCACTGGTGCAGCCGGACGGCGTGGACTTTTCCAGCGGCATTGAGACCGACGGCGTCAAAGACTATGAGAAAATGAAACAAATTGTTACAATTATACGAGGTGGATATCATGGGTAAAGTAGGTAGATTTGGGATTTTCGGCGGACAGTATGTGCCGGAAACCGTTATGAACGCAGTGCATGAGCTGGAGGCAGCTTATGCCAAATACGGCAATGATCCGGAATTTCTAGAAGAATACCGGACACTGCTCCGGGACTATGCCGGCAGACCGTCGATGCTGTACTACGCAGACCGGATGACAAAAGATCTGGGCGGCTGCAAGATCTATCTGAAGCGGGAAGATCTGAACCACACCGGCGCACACAAGATCAACAACGTGCTGGGACAGATTCTGCTGGCAAAGAAAATGGGCAAAAAGCGGATTATCGCCGAAACCGGCGCTGGTCAGCACGGCGTGGCAACTGCAACTGCCTGCGCACTGTTTGACATGGAGTGCGAGATCTATATGGGCAAGGAAGATGTGCGCCGCCAGCGTCTGAATGTATACCGGATGGAACTGCTGGGCGCTAAGGTGAACAGCGTGGACAACGGCACAGGTACGCTGAAGGATGCCATCAACGAGGCAATGCGTGACTGGGCAACCAACATCGACACCACATTCTATCTGATCGGTTCGGTAATGGGACCGCATCCGTATCCGACCATGGTGCGTGACTTCCAGAAGGTCATCGGCGAAGAGGCAAAGAAACAGCTGATGGAAAAAGAGGGCAGACTGCCGGATTGTGTCGTTGCCTGCGTCGGCGGCGGCTCCAATGCAATGGGTATGTTCTACGATTTCATTCCGGATGAGAGCGTGCGCCTGGTTGGTGCAGAGGCTGCCGGAAAGGGAATCGACACCAAACTCCATGCAGCAACCGTTGCCAAGGGCAGCCTGGGTATTTTCCATGGCATGAAGTCCTATTTCCTCCAGAACGAAGAGGGACAGATCGCTCCGGTTTACTCCATTTCTGCCGGACTGGATTATCCCGGCGTAGGACCGGAACACGCAAACCTCTATAAGACCGGCCGTGCAGAATACCTGCCCATCACAGACGAAGAGGCAGTGCAGGCACTGGAATATCTGTCCAGGACAGAGGGTATCATCCCGGCAATTGAATCGGCTCATGCTGTTGCCGCAGCAATGAAGATCGCACCGGAGATGAAACCGGATCAGATCATGATTATTAACGTTTCCGGCAGAGGAGACAAGGATATGCAGCAGATCGCAGAATACAGAGGAGTGAAGATCGATGACTAAGAACAGAATTGATACAAAACTGGCACAGTGCAAGGCTGAGGGCAAAAAGGCACTGATTACATTTATCACTGCCGGAGACGGCGGCTATGACTGCACAGAAAAGGCAGTGCTGGAAATGGTAGAAAACGGCGCAGATCTGATCGAACTGGGCGTGCCGTTCTCTGACCCGATTGCAGAAGGTCCGGTCATTCAGTGCGCCAGCGAGCGTTCTCTGAAAAATGGCACAACTCTGGTAGGCATCTTCGAGTTGGTGCGCCGTCTGCGGAAGCAGACAGATGTGCCGCTGCTGCTGATGATGTACCTGAACACCATTTTCTGCTACGGCACAGACCGTTTCTTTGCGGAGTGCCAGGAAAGCGGCATTGACGGTGTCATTGTTCCGGATATCCCGTATGAGGAAAAAGATGAGATTCAGGGCAGCGCTGACAAATATAACGTCCATAACATCAGCCTGGTAACACCGGCGAGCGAAGACCGCATTCAGATGATCGCATCTGAGGCAACCGGTTTCCTGTACTGCGTATCCTCCAACGGTGTGACCGGTGTGCGCAGCGAGTTCGACACCAACTTTGCACCGTTCTTCGAGAAGATCTATAAGTACGCAAAGGTACCCTGTGCGGTCGGTTTCGGCATTTCCGGTGCAGAGGCAGCAAAGCAGATGAGCAAGTACTGTGACGGCGTGATCGTGGGCAGTGCAATCGTGCGTCAGGTCGGCGAATACGGCGGCGAGGCTGCTCCGGAAAAGATCGGCGCATTTGTCAAGAGCCTGCGAGACGGGCTGGATGTGTAAGCGTCATCGGTTTTTTTCAAAAAAAGATTGACAACCCACCGGAAATCTGCTATACTGTAAGTATAGATTTATCAGCGATGAACGGAGTGACTGCTGCGGAGGCTGCACAGAGAGGGCGTGTTTGGTGGAAACGCCACGGCTGGGGCGCAGGTGCTGTCCGGGAGCTGTTCCGGGAAACCGGAACGTATTTCCTGCGTTAAAGGAGCATGAGGGAAGTGCCATGGCACTTCTGAACTTGGGTGGTAACACGAAGGCTTTCGTCCCATTTGGCGGCGAAAGCCTTTTTTGTATATCCGGGGTGTGTCTGTGGCGCATTCCGGAATAGGGAACGCATTTGCTGCCGATGGATTGTCACACCCACACGAGAATCTCGCCCGACGGATCGGGGACAGTTGCCGGACATATCGCACAGGCGGAAAAGCTGGAACTGCCGGTGCTGGCACTGACGGAACACGTGGAGATGAACCGCTATTTCCCACAGGCTCATTACGGGACAGAACCACGGAACGAGTGGGAGATCTTCGCCCCCCCCGCCGTGCTGGAACAGTCCCTGGAAGTGGTAACAGCTGCCAAAGAACAGGCTGCCGCCAATGGTCTGACCCTGCTTTGCGGCATGGAAATGGGGCAGCCCAACGCAGACTTTGGGCTTTCAGAATCTGTGAGCCGGGATATGCGGCTGGATTTCATTATTGCATCGCTCCACGAACTATTGGATAAGCCGGATTTTTTCTGCCTGGATTATACGCAGGAAGATATCCCGGCGCTGATGGAACAGTATTTCAGCCAGCTCTATGACATATGCCGCTGGGGTCACTTCGATGTGCTGGGTCACCTTACCTATCCGCTGCGCTATATCGAGGGCGAGGCAGGGATACCGATACCGCTGGAACCGTATGCGGAACAGATCCGCTGTTGTTTCCGGGCGCTGGCGGAGAACGGAAAGGGCATTGAGCTGAACACCTCCGGCTATCGCCAGAAGTACGGCAAGCCCTTTCCCACGCTGGAATACTTGAAACTCTATCGGGAGATGGGCGGCGAGGTGCTGACCTTTGGCTCGGATGCACACTGTGCGGAAGATCTGACCAAAGGGATCGCCGAGGGCGTGGCGCTGGCGAAAGCAGCCGGCTTTACACGAGCCTGTTATTTTGTCAAACGAAAGCCGGTTTTTATAACACTTTAACCGGGTTCAAATATTATTTTCAGAAAGGCTGGGTTTCTCATGAAAGAACAATTACTGGAATTATTGCAGCAGAACGCCCGACTCACCAATGCGGAGCTGGCGGTTATGCTGGACGTGACAGAGGCAGAAGTCGCCGACGCCATCCGAGCGCTGGAAAACGAGGGTGTCATCAAGGGTTACAGTGCGATCGTCAATGACGAGCTTGCCAACAAAGACCTGGTCACCGCAGTGATCGAGCTGCGTGTAACGCCCCAGCGTGACTGCGGCTATGAAGAAATTGCACATACCATCATGCAGTATGACGAAGTGGAGAGTATTGCGCTGATGGCAGGTGCATATGATCTGTCGGTTACTGTAAAAGGTACAAATGTGAAGGATGTCTCCATGTTTGTATCGCAGCGTCTGGCGACCCTTGCCGGCGTGCTTTCCACGGCAACCTATTTCGTGCTGAAGAAGTACAAGGAAAAGGGTATCATTATCGAAGGTGAAGAGAAAGACGAACGGGGCTATTATTTCCCGTAAGGTCGGAAACAGGAAAGGGGAGAGAACTCGTGTTGAACTATGACACGCTTCTTTCAGATCAGGTAAAGAAAATGAAACCGTCCGGCATCCGGAAATTTTTCGATTTGGCTGCCATGATGGATGGCGTAATCAGCCTTGGCGTGGGCGAACCGGACTTTCAGACACCGTGGATGGTGCGGAAAGCCGCAGTGGACAGCCTGGAACGCAAGCGCATGGTATATACAGCAAATTCCGGCATGGCAGATTTGCGGCAGGAGATCTGCAATTATCTGAAACGCAAATACGATTTGACATACCATCCGGAAAATGAAACACTGGTGACGGTCGGCGGTTCTGAGGCAATTGACCTCGCCATTCGTGCTATTGTGAATCCGGGAGACGAAGTGCTGATCGTGGAACCGTCATTCGTCTGCTATAAGCCCATTGTGGAACTGATGCACGGCGTTGCGATTCCGATTTCGACACAGCTGAAAAACAAGTTCAAGCTGACGGCGGAGGAACTGCGTTCCCACATCACAGAACGTACCAAGCTGCTCATTCTGCCGTATCCGAACAATCCCACCGGTGGCATTATGACACGGGAAGATCTGGAGGCAATTGCAGAGGTACTGCGGGACACAAATGTGCTGGTACTCTCGGATGAGATCTATTCCGAACTGACCTATGGCAGAAAGCACGTCTCCATTGCGTCGATCGACGGAATGTGGGAACGGACGATCTACGTCAGCGGTTTCTCGAAAGCGTTTGCCATGACCGGCTGGCGGCTGGGCTATGTCTGTGCGCCGGAACCGATTGCAAAGCAGATGCTGAAAATCCACCAGTATGCAATCATGAGTGCGCCGACACTGAGCCAGTATGCCGCAATCGTGGCACTCCGGGAGTGCGACAAAGAAGTACAGAAGATGGTGGACGAATACAACCGCCGCCGCCGGATGCTGGTAGACGGTTTCAACCGAATCGGACTGACCTGCTTTAATCCCGAAGGCGCATTCTATATGTTCCCATGTATTCGCAGCATCGGCATGAGCAGTGAGGAATTCTGTGAAACACTGCTCCAGGAAGAAAAGGTGGCTGTTGTACCGGGCAATGCTTTCGGGGAGAGCGGCGAAGGATTTGTGCGTGTATCATATGCGTACTCGCTGAAACATCTCCAGGAGGCACTGGTTCGCATCGAGCGCTTTGTGAACCGTCACAGAGGAGAATAGGCATGAGAAAAGTCACGAGAACTGCACCGGCGAAAATCAACCTGGGCTTAGATGTCACAGGAACTCGCCCGGACGGTTATCACCTTTTGGAAACGGTTTTCCAGGCAGTTTCCATTGCAGATACAGTCACAGTGGAACTGATAGATACGCCGGACATCGCATTGACCTGTGATGTGGCTGGCGTGCCATGCAGTCCGAAAAATATTGCCTGGAAAGCGGCGCAGCGCTATCTGGATGCTGCCGGGTTGACAGACGGCGTGCAGATACACATTGAAAAGCGGATTCCCATGGAGGCTGGCATGGGCGGCGGCAGCACAGACGGTGCGGCTGTTTTGCTGGCATTGCAGGAACTAACCGGGAATGCTTTGAGCATGGATAAATTGGCTGAAATTGCGGTATCTCTGGGAGCAGATGTTCCGTTTTTCCTGTACGGCGGAACGGCATATGCTGCCGGAATCGGCGAGAAATTGGAAAAACTGCCGGCGTTTTCTACGGACTGCATGGTGATTGCCAAGGGGACAGCAGGCGTTTCCACCGCACAGGCATATGGTGCGATTGACGCTTTGCAAAATCCACAGCATCCGCCTGTGCAGGAACTGCGGCAGGCGTTGCGAAATGGGGCAACTGCGGAAGAAATTGCACCGCTTTGCGGCAACCTGTTCGAACTGGCAGTTGACCTGGACGAAGTTGCTGCAATTCGGAAGAGTATGCTGGAACACGATGCGCTTTGCAGCGTGATGACCGGCAGTGGTGCGGCAGTGTTTGGGTTGTTCCCGACTCGTGCAGCGGCGGAACAGGCGTGTACAGCTTTGAAAAAGCTGGTGCCGTTTGCAGAAGTCTGCCACACTTTATAAGCAAAACAACGAAAAGCGGAGGATTCAGCAGAAACCCTCCGCTTTTCTGTTATCGGACAACAAAAATGCTCTGCCCATATACATGGACAGAGCATTTGCTTTATTTCAACAAGTGAAAATTAGTTCAGAATCATTGCGCTGAATGCAGTATCCAGTGCCTTTTCCTTTACAGAACCCTCTTCGTTGGTATCCGCAGTTACGGTGTAATAAGCCTTGATCTTCGGCTCAGTACCAGACGGACGGATAACAACCTTTGCGCCCTGTTCCAGTGTGAATGCCAGAACGTTGGACTTCGGCAGGGTGATCTCTGTCTTTTCGCCGGTGGTCAGATCCTTGGAGACGCTGGTCTGGTAGTCGTCAAACTTTACAACCTTCAAACCGTTGATCTCGGTCGGATGCTCGTTGCGCAGCTTTGTCATGATGTTCTGCATCTCGATCATGCCGCTTTCGCCCTCAAAGGTAAAGCTGTGCTGGCTGTGAACGTAAACGCCGTACTTCTCATACATTCGCTTGCGAGCCTCGATCATGGAGATGCCCTTGGTGCGGTAGTAAGCAGCCATTTCACAAATCAGCATGGATGCAACAACTGCGTCCTTATCCCGAACATAAGAGCCTGCCAGATAGCCGTAGCTTTCTTCAAATCCGAAGATATAGCGGTCTTCCTCGCCCTTTTCTTCCAGGAAACCGATCTGCTCGCCGATAAACTTAAATCCGGTCAGAACGTCGATAACTTCTACGCCGTATTCCTTGGCAATAGCATTGACGATGTCAGTGGTAACGATGGTCTTGACAGCAATCGGATTCTTCGGCATAGTACCCTTTTCAATTCTCTGCTGACAGATGTATTCCAGCAGCATTGCACCGACTTCGTTACCGGAGAACAGAGCGTAATCATCGCCGTCCGGTACTGCAATACCAACACGGTCAGCATCCGGGTCAGTTGCAAGCAGCAGATCCGGCTTGACTTTACGACACAGTTTCAGACCGCATTCCAGAGCCTCACGGATCTCCGGATTCGGATACGGGCAGGTAGTGAAGTTGCCGTCCGGATTTTCCTGTTCCGGAACAACAGTTACATCCTTGATGCCGATTGCAGACAGAATGTGGCGAACCGGCTTGTTGCCAGTGCCGTTCAGCGGTGTGTAAACAATTTTCAGACCGCTCTTTGCGCACAGATCCGGATTCAGGCTCTGTTTCAGCACATCCTGGTAATAAGCGTCAATCACAGACTGGGGTGTGTAGGAAATCATGCCGTCAGCCATGGCTGCGTCGAAATCGGTATGCTTGACATCCTGGAAAATATCCAGTGCGTTGATCTCAGCCAGAACTGCATTTGCGGCGTCAATGGTCATCTGACAGCCATCGCTGCCGTATACCTTATAACCGTTGTACTTTGCCGGGTTGTGGCTGGCGGTTACCATAATACCTGCGCTGCACTTCTGCGCACGAACTGCATAGGAAAGCATCGGAGTAGGCATCAGCTCTGTATAGATGTGTACCTTGATGCCGTTTGCAGCCAGCACTTCCGCAGCAGCCTTTGCAAAGACATCGGACTTGATGCGGCTGTCATAGGAAATGGCAACGCTGGGGTTTGTGTAGGCAGAGTTTACATAGTTTGCCAGACCCTGTGTTGCACGGCGAACCGTATAGATGTTCATGCGGTAAGTGCCAGCACCAATGACACCACGGAGACCGCCGGTACCGAATTCCAGATCACGGTAAAAGCGGTCACTGATCGCTGCATCATCTCCGGCAATTGCCTTCAGTTCTGTTTGCAGATCAGCGTCATCTGTTGCACATTCAAGCCACTTCTGATATAATTCTTTTTCCGTCATGATGTTACCTCCATCAATAGAATTTCTGTAACGATAAAATAGTACAGACGCATAGGAATCAGTGAAACGGTGCTGTATCAGGATTGCTTTATCATGCGTCTGAAACAATTACATACAGCACCAAATGAAAACTAAAATTATTATACCACATTCTCTGCCAGGATGCAACGATTTTTTTGCATGGAATCGTGAATTTTTTCGGAAAATGAAAGCAAATCCGAAAATCAGCACAACCTAGCCTTGAGATTCAGCAGACGACTGCGTGCGCAGATCTGAGACAAAAAGCTCTATATGGTGAATCTGCGTCTCTGTTAAACCTGTGACATCGACATATTTGGAATTGCATAGTTCCTCGATGCCGAGGAGAGAATCTGTAGACACATGAAAGGTAAGGGCAATTCGGGTCAATGTTTCAATAGATGGTCGTATGATTCCTTTTTCCCAGTTGCTGACACATTGCTTGGAGACGCCCAAGTGACTGCCAAAGGCAGCTTGTGTCATAGAGAGTGATAAGCGGAGCTGCTTGATTTGTTCCTGGAACATAATTTTACCTCGTAATATAATGTATGTATATAGGGAAGGTGCTAGAGTCATTTTATCATGAAAAGGGTGAGAATACAAGAGAAAATGGATTCTTTAGGCATAATAACTAGTTACAGAAGAAAACTAACAGTGCAATTTTACTTGACAAAGTCAAAATAGCGTGGTATAATAATAAAACTGTCGCACGGGAGCGGGAGTCAAGAGGACAAATGAATGAAAGAAAGTGGAAGAGCGGATCGGGAGATCGACA
>OATA01000758.1_pt1 | contig 27518 bp, 13 predicted proteins | sample 1516451 | NCBI WGS metagenome assembly OATA01 (sample SAMEA2579905, study PRJEB22360) | human gut metagenome | biome: human gut; feature: human-associated habitat; material: faeces | place: Denmark | collected 2008/2010 | reverse complement strand
GATTGTTGAGGGTGGCCGTCGGTGTTGCTGCGGCGGCCGCCGTGGTCGTGATGGCGTTGGCGTTCGTCACCGTCGTCATGCCGAATATGGATGCGTCCTCCGACAACAGCAAGGTGCAGGTGCAGAACCATGGCGCCCAGAACCATGCCGAGGACGATCCCGATTCGGCGATCACGTCGGGCAGTGTGCCGAGCGTGCAGGATCTTACGGGCGAATACACCGCCGACGGCAAAGTGCGGTTCACATGGGTCAATCCTTCGCCGAAGGATGGCGATTCGTACGCGTGGTCGCTGGTCGGCGATTCGGGAACCGACCCGAACGCGCAGGGCACCACCACGGAGTCGACGAGTATCGAAATCGATCCGGCCGACGGCGCGCAGACGTGCGTGCAGGTGAGTCTGGTTCGCGCGGACCGGCAGATGTCCGAGAATCCCATGATCGCGTGCGCGGCCAAGCCGTGAGTTTGCGACCGGATGCGGGTGACATGAACCGATACGAACCAATACAGCCCGGCATGCATGCGGGCAAACAGGTAGGCGCATGCGGTTGGATGCGCGGTCAAGCAAAGTTTGGGCACAATCAGGGAAGAGCCAGTCGATGAGCAAGCATAGGAACGCCGAGAACCAGTCGGCGCAATCGTACGAACGGCAGTTGCGATTCGGGTCGATGCTGCGCAAGCTGCTGCCTTCCGGCAGTCGCCGGTGGATCACGCCGATCGTCATGCTGCTGCTGTTGCTGGGCATCGTCGCCGGGGCCGTCATCGTCAGTTCGGTGACGCAACGTCACGTGCAGCTCGACGATGGCACCGTGTGGGTCACTTCGCTCAAGGACCGCAAGGCCGCCCGTTTCAACGTGCGCAACCGGGACGCCGATGCGGGCGTCGCCTCCACTGCGGCCCGGTTCGACGTGGCCCAGCATGATGGCTCCACCGTGATCTCCGAAGGTACGAAGGCCAGCAACATCGAGGCCTCCACCGTCAGCGAAAGCGGCAACACCACCATCAAATCGGATATGCGGACCGTCGTCGGAGGCAACACCGCGGCGTTCATCAACGTCAAGACGGGCAATGTGTGGGTCGGGTCCGCCGATGATGTGAAATCCATGAATCCGACCACCGATTCGCCGAAGATGAAGCTGGGGTCGGGTGGCCGTATCGCGGTGACGCATGACGGTGTCGTCTACGGCTATCGCGCGTCCGACGGCGCGGTGCTCAGTGTCGACGGACCTCAGGGAACGCCCGGCAAGGATGCGACGATCAAGGGCGCCACGAATGTCGAATCGTTCACCGTGGTCGGCAAGACGCCGGTCGTAGCCGGTGCCGGCAAGGTGTTCTGGCCGAAGGGCAGCGCGGATATCGGCCTGCAGGGTCAGGCGACGTTGCAGGCGCCGTCCACGGATGGCAGGCAGACTGGCTGGGTGGCGGTTTCCACGCCGCGGGGCATCGCCATGGTCGATTTGGGTAGTAAAAAGGTCACGCAGCTGCCGAATGCCGGCAAGGGCGATGCCGCGCAGCCGGTGTCCACCAATGGCTGCGTGTTCGCCGCGTGGGCGCAGAAGGCCAACAATTACATCAGGGTGTGCGCGGCGAACGACAAGGACGCACGGTTTTCCTCGTTGGAAGATGTCAATCCCACCTCGCAGCTCGTGTTCCGCACCAACCATCGTCTGGTGGTGCTCAACGACGTGGTCAACGGCAATGTGTGGAATCCGCAGGAGTCCACCAAGGTCATCAAAATCCAGTGGAACAAGGTGGAGACCAAGCAGTCGAAGCAACAGCAGCAGAACAACGACAGCGCCAACAACCAGCACAATTTCAGCAAGAACTGTTCGGCGCAGTCGGGGCAGATCAAGGCCGTGGACGATTCGTTCGGCGCGCGCGTGGGATCGCAGCAGATTCTCGACGTGTTGCGCAACGACGAGCAGACCGACTGTTCCGTGCTGCGCATCACGTCGGTGAGCGCTCCGGATGGCGCGAACATCACCGTCTCCCCCGTCTATGACGGCCGGTATCTGCAGCTCGACGCCTCCGGTGCCGCCGCGGGCAACGTGTCCTTCAGCTATGAGATTTCCGACGGGCGCGGGCAGACGTCCAGCGCCACCGTGTCGCTCACGCTGGCCGGCGGCGACGACCATGCGCCGCTGCAGAGCGACACTCCGCCGGAAATCGACGTGGAGCAGGGTGCTTCGTACACCGCGAACGCGTTGGGCAGCTTCTCCGACCCCGACGGCGATCCGCTGACCTTGGTGTCGGCATCGCCGCAGAACACCGATCAGGTGACGGTGTCCACGCGAGCCGACGGACAATTGGTCTTCAACGCCGGTTCGATGTCGTCCGGCAGGGCGGGCATCGAGGTCACGGTGTCCGACGGCCAGCAGACCGGCATCGGCATGATCTACTTCTCCGTGAAGCCGGCGAACACGCTGGGCGCGGTCATCGACCCCGTGGTCAAACAGACCACGCCCGACACCCGCACCACCATCGCGCTCAAACCGTACGTGCACGGCACGTCCGTCGAACCGGCCGAATTGACCGCGGTGGAGACGCCGTCCGGCGCGGCCACCACCATGAACGCCACCGACATGTCGATCACATTCACCGCCTCCAATCCCGGCACCTACTATGTGCCGTACACCATCACGCAGGGTTCCATTCCGTCGACCGGTCTGGCTCGTGTGGAGGTGCAGGCGGTGGCCGGAGACGGACGGAGACGCCGCCAAGCCAATCGCGGCGAACGACGTGGCGCTGCTAGGTGCGGACAATACCGCGATCGTGGAGCCGCTTGCCAACGACGTCGACCCGATGGGCGGCGTGCTGTCGGTGACCAGCGTCACCGCGGACGCGCAAAGCGGCATCAAAACCGGTGTGGTGAGCAACAAGCGCGTCTATATCACCGCGCGTCAGGTGCCTACCGAGCCGGTGCGGATCTCCTACACCGTGGCCAACGCGGCCGGATCGTCGACCGGCGTCATCGTCCTGCAGCCGCCGGCGCTGACCACGTCGAATTCCGTGCCGAAGGCCGAGAACATCACCACACAGGTGCGCACCGAAGGCATCGTGTCCGTGGACGTGCTCGACCATGTCACGTATTCCGACGGCACCACGGTGAGCCTGCAGAACGATTTGCAGTATGACAAGAACACGTTCAAGGGTCTGGTGTTCGTGTCCGGCGACACCGTGCGCTATCAGGCCACCAGACAAACCGGCTCCTTCCCCGTCACCTACACGGTGAAGGACAATCTCGGCAACGCGGCCTCGGCCACCATCACCATCAACGTGCATCAGAAGGACGCGTCCAACAAGGCGGCTCCGACACCGTCCGACGTCGAGGCGCAGGTGGCGGCCGGTCAGAAGGTGCAGATTCCGATCACGCTCACCGGCATCGACGCTGACGGCGATGACGTGCAGCTGCTCGGCTTGGGCAACAAAGCGCCGAAACTGGGCCGTATCAGCGAGGTGGGCGCCACGTATCTGGTGTATGAGGCGTATGCCGATTCGTCCGGAACGGACACGTTCTCCTACGCCGTGGAGGATTGGACCGGTCAGAGGGCCACCGCGCAGGTGCGTGTGGGCGTGTTCAAATCCGGAGCCGATTCGGGTGTGTACGCGCGCGACGACGAGATCACGCTGCGTCCGAACACCGCGGCCACCGTGCCGGTGGCGCAGAACGACATTTCCGGGGACAATACTGATCTGACCGTGGCCAAGGACGTGGAATCGCAAGGCATCGGCGGCATTCAGGTCGTTGACAACATGCTGTCGTTCACCACGCCGAAGCAGGCGGGCACGTATTACGTGGTCTACACCGTCAAGGACAAGGCCGGCCTGTCCGATTCGGCGACGTTGACGGTGAATGTCGACGAGAACGCCGCCATCGACCCGCCGACCGCGTACGATTACCGTGTTCCGGCCGCCGCCACGATCGACAAGAAATCCGTGGACGTGGACGTTTCGCAGTGGATCGCCAATCCGTCCGGCACCGCCGACGAGCTTCAGGTGGGCGTGGATCCTTCCGCGACCGACCATGCGCATGTCAAGGGCGGCAAGGATTCCACCATCATCACCGTTGATCTGACCGACGAGGCGCGCGCGGTGCCGTACACCGTCACGAACACGACGTACGGCATCACGTCCACCGCGTTCATCCAAGTGCCCGCATATGGCGTGTTTCCGCCGGTTCTACGTCCGAAGGCGCCGGCGTTGAAGGTCAATGCGCGTGAGACCATCACCATCAACATCGCCGACTACGTGCGTGTGGGCGCGGGCAAGACCGCGTATGTGGACGGCGCCGATTCGGTGAGCGCTACGAAGGCCGCGGACGGCGACCTGTACGTCAACGACCAGACGTTGAGGTTCACCGCGCCGAAGGATTACGCGGGTCCCGCGTCCATCACCTTCACCGCGGTGGACGGCAAGCGAGACAAGAACGACAAGGTGAAGATCGTCAATTCGGCGGTGCTCACGCTTCCGATCACGGTGATCGGACGTGAGGTTCCGCCGCCGACGTTCTCATCCTCCACCGTCGATGTGGTGGCCGGCGAGAAGGCCACTACCATCGATCTGACGGCGCTGACCCATTCGGCGTCGGGCCTGTACGAGGATGAGAAGCAGTACTCGTATTCCGGCGGCGTGAATTCCGGCAGTGTGGATGCCAGAGTGTCTCCCTCCGGCACGTTGACCGTGTCCGCGGACAAGACGGCCACGCCGGACACCACAGTGAGCGTGCCCGTCTCGATCAAATATGCGAAGGGTACGGTGAGCGCCGGTATGACCGTGCGCGTCACCGCGTCCAACAGGCCGCTCGCCCGTGTCACCGAGAAGACCGTGAAAATCAAGGCCGGTTCCAGCGAGCAGGTGAATCTGCTGTCCGACGCGTACAATCCGTTCCCCGACACTCCGCTGACGGTGACCGGATGCACGTCCGATGGCGCGTCGAAGCTGACGGTGGATTGCCCGTCCAACGGCGTGGTGTCCATCAGGGCGGCTTCCGACATCGGCGCGAACACCAACAAGGTGGTCGTCACCGTGCGCGACGCCACCAAAACAAAGGAACGTGAGGTGACCGGCACCATCAGCGTTTCGGTGATGGACAAGCCTGATGCGCCGCTGCTTTCCGCGGTGTCCGGCGACCCGCAGGATGGCGCCGTGAATCTGAGCTGGACGGCCGGTTCGGCCAACGGCAGCCCGATCACCGAATACAAGGTGATGTGGGGCGGAGACGCGTCCGGCGAGCGCTCGTGCGGGCAGAAAACCTCCTGTCTCATCGACGGGTTGAAGAACGGCAAGACCTACTCGTTCAAGGTGCAGGCCAGGAACGAGGTCGGCTGGTCCAAGGATTCCAACGCCGTCGAGGGCACGCCGGACAAGCTGCCTGATGCGCCGACGGATGTGACGGCCAGTGTGAAGGGCAACACGGTGAGCGTCACGTGGAAGGCTCCGGACGGCAATTTCTCGTCGGTGAACAATTACGAGGTGACTTTGTCCGGCAGGAACGCACCGTCCAAGCAGACGACAAATTCCACCGGAATCGATTTTGTTTTCGATAACAACGCGATTTCCGACGGCGACTCGTACACGGCTACGGTACGCGCCCACAACAAGGTGAATTGGAGCCAACCGTCCAAGGCGTCCGACGCGGTCAAGCCGTGGGGCAAGCCCGATGCGCCGAAGATCTCCGTGACGAACGACGACACCACGGGAACCGTCACCGTCGAATCCGTGGGCAACACCCGCAACGCGGGATGCAAGGCCGTCGAGATTTCCGAAGATGTCAGCGCAAGCATCGACGGATGTTCCGGATCCTACGATTTCAAGATTCCGGATCATGATCTCAACACCAGGGAATACACCATCAAGGCGGCGGTGGTCGGCAAGGAGAAAACGACCAGCGACGATTCGACCGTACGTTTCACACCGAAATACGCGGTGAAGGCGCCCGAATCGGTCAGCGTCAAGGGGCATGACGACGTGTGCGTAGTCAGTTGGAAGGAGAACGGCCACGCCGACGGGTTCACGGTGAGCGCGGACGGACTCGGCTCCTACCATGCCGGCGCTTCCGAACGATCGCACGATTTCCCGCTCAAGGAATGGCAGTCCTGTTCCTCGGGTTCCGTCACGCAGCATTTCAATGGCGCGGTAAGCACCTCCAAGTCCGGCAGGGCCGATCCGGCATACGTCCGCAAGGTGAAGGCCGCCGTCAACGCGCCGATGCTGACGTGGGACGCCAATGATCCGAACATCATCAAGGTCAGCGGCGGATCGGTGAACATGTACGGCCAGCCCGGCAAAACCGTGATCACCTTCACCGCGGACGGCAAATCCTATGACGTCGCCTGGGCATTGGGCTCCGACAAACTGAACGTCAAGGACGTGCTGCCGACCGGAGCCGATTACGCGTGGAAGGCGAAGGTGGTGGGCACCGACACCGCGCTCAACAACGAGGACAATGGCGGCACACTGCTGGACCATGACAGGTACAAGACTCCCACGCCGAAACCCGAACCGTCGGAACCTTCAGAACCATCAAAACCGTCGGAGCCATCGGATTCTGACGCGTCCACGGAAGGCGAAGCGGCCACGCGGAATGACCGGCCTGTGGCATCCTCCGTCGCCCTGTCCACCGTCGACGGCGCATCCAAGCCTTGGATCCGCGGCCTGGCCTACTACGCCAGATGGTGAAACGGACGATCACAGCAATCGCAAACACAACGAACCATCCACACGAGCAACACAACAAGCAAGGAGCAACCCATGAGCAACGATTTCGATGATGCCACCCAGCTGGGTTCCATCGGCCATAATCCAAGCGTTCCCAGCCAACCCGGCCAGCAGCAGCCGGCGTTCCACACGCCGAATCTGCCGGAGCAGCCGCAAGCCGATGAGGATCCGGAGGGCACGCTGCTGAGCGCGCACGGCACCGCCCAACCGGCGTTGCCGCAACAGTCCGCCCCGGCAACGCCGAACCAGCCGCGGTTCCGTCAGCCGATGCCGCAGAACCTTCGCCAACCGGCCGCCAATCCGGCAGTCGCAATGCCCGCGCAGCAGCCCGTCCAGCCAACCCAACCCGTCCAGCCCAGCCAGCCTGTACAGCCCGTCAAACAATCCCAGCCGGTCATCGACACGTCCATGATGACCGCACCCAGCAAAGACATCACCGAATTCCATGAGAAGTTCGCCAAGCTCGTAGACAACGTCTCCCAGGTCGTGGTCGGCAAGGAAGCACCCATCCGCCAATGCGCCACAGCCATGGTGGTCGGCGGGCACATCCTGCTCGAAGACAACCCGGGCACCGGCAAAACCCAGCTGGCGCGAGGCCTTGCCAACTCCATCGACATGTCGTTCAAACGCATCCAGTTCACCCCGGACCTGCTGCCGTCCGACGTGGTCGGCGTCACCTACTACGACCAGAAGCGCGGCGAATTCGAATACCGCGAAGGCCCGATCTTCGCGTCCATCGTGCTCGCCGACGAAATCAACCGCGCCTCACCGAAAACACAGTCCGCACTACTCGAAGTCATGGAAGAGCAGAAGGTCACCGTCGACGGCGTCACCCACCCGGTGCCGCAGCCGTTCATGGTCATCGCCACCCAGAACCCGATCGAACAGCTCGGCACCTACAAGCTGCCGGAAGCGCAGATGGACCGTTTCCTCATCAAAACCACCATCGGCTATCCAAGCCACGACGTGAGCGTCAACATCCTGAAACAGGTCAACGTCACCGACCGCGCCGCCACCGTGCATCCGGTGCTCACCAGCGAAGACGTGCTGCGCATGCGCAACATCAGCGAAACCGTGCATCTCGACGACGCGATCCTCGAATACATCGTGCGACTGGTGGAAGCCACCCGCCACAACGAACGCATCCAAGTCGGCTCCTCCATGCGAGGCGCGCTCGCCTTGACCCGCTGCGCGCGCGTATGGGCCGCCTCCGACAACCGCGGCTACGTAGTGCCCGACGACGTCAAAAACCTCGCCGTACCCGTGCTCGCGCACCGCATCACCCTCACCGCCGAAGCCACCTTCGCCGGAAACACCCCCGAACAGATGATCGGCCAGATCCTCGAAGACGTGCCAGCCCCAACCCTGGGCGCCAACGCCTGAAACACAATCCACCCCGGCATACGCACCACACAATCCGAAAGGTCAAGGAATGCGGCATTCGCACACAGTGCAGCGCAGACGGACCATCCAACGATCCCTACGCCGCCTCAAACATCGCATCAAGCGACTGGCCACCTCATACGTGTCGCCGCTTGGCTGGGCGGTGGCGGCGCTCGCCGTCGCCTCGCTGGTGGCGTTCGTCCTGCTGGGGTGGCATGAGCTGCTGGCCATGGCGGTGGTGTTCGCGGTCATGCTGGCCGCGGCGGTCATGCTTTCCCTTGGCAACACCTCGTTCCAAGCCACCATCGACGTGTCCAGCAGACGCGTCACGGTGTCAGACACGGTGAAAGTCGACGTCTGCGTGGACAATCCGGGCCGCACCCCCACCACGTCGGCGCGCGGCGACCTGCCCATCGGAGACAACCACGAACGGTTCGCCATTCCCATGCTCGCCGCAGGCCAGTCACGCCAGACGACTGTGGAATTCACCGCCGTCAGCCGCGCGGTGCTGCCCATCGGCCCGCTATCCATCCGCAAAGGCGACCCGTTCGGTCTGATCCGCCACGAAAAGAAACTCGTGGACCAGATCAACGTGTTCATCCACCCGCAGACCGTGCTGCTCAGCACCCTGAACGCCGGCATTCCACGCGATCTGGAAGGCCAGCCAAGCGGCGAAATCGTCGACGACGACCTCGACTTCTACGGCCTGCGCGAATACGAGCCCGGCGATGACGTGCGCAACGTGCATTGGCTCAGCTCCGCGAAAACCGGATCGCTTATGATCCGCCAATACGAAGCCACCCGCCGTACCGACACCGCTCTGACCATCAGCGTGAACCCGGATGATTACATCGATTCCCAGGAATTCGAACTGGCCGTATCCGTCCACGCCTCCATCGGCGTGCAATGCCTGCAGCAGAACCGGCCAGTCACCGCGCATGCCGGTTCCACGCACGCCATTCCGCGCAACGCCACGGAATTTCTCGATGGCTGCAGCGGCATCGACCCTGACATCGACGACAATCCCAACCTCGCGCAAACCACTCTCGAACATGCCCCCGACGCATCCTTCTACTTCTTCACCGTCGGCAGGCTCAAAACCATCGACGACATCAAACACATGGTCCTCGCACTCCCCCGCTCCGCAACCTGCGTGGTGCTTCAAGCCGCAACCGGCCAACCGCGCGCCATCAAACGCTACTCCGACTTCACCTTGGCAACCGTGGGAGACCTCAACGACCTCCCCATGATCATGGGGGTGCTGGCATGAGCACCACATTCACCAACACCGGCAATTTCACCGGCAACCTCACCGGCACAGGCACCAACTCCGCCAACACCAACACTGGCATGGCAACCGGCATAGGCACCGGCTCATGGGCGGACTCCACCCACTCCGTCATCTGGATGTCCCGCAGCGGCAAGTCCCCAGCCATGCCCAACACCAACCAGCCGCACGCCGCGCAATACGCAAGCCTCACGGTCGCCGCCCTACTGACCATCGCCGCAGCCAGCAACCTCATCGACGTATACGGCTCCGCCCTGTCTTGGACGAGCGCCGCAATCCCCGCCACCATCATCGGCTCGCTCGTGGCGCTTGCCGGTCTCGTTCCCGCGTTGCGCCTGTGGTGGCAGATGCTGTTCATGGCGTGTGCGCAGCTGGTGGTCGGCCCGGTCATCTTCCTGAATGGCACCACCATCGCCCATGTCATTCCCACATTGCGCACGTTGACGCAAGGGTGGATGCGGATGCTCGGCTCGTTCAAATACCTGCTGGCCATCGACCCGCCGACCGGCACCGGCGACGGCTCGCTGCTCGCCGTGTGGACGATTTGCCTGTGGGCCGCGCTGCTGGCCGGTATCTTCGCGGTTGCGGAGGATGGCCGGCTTACGATGGTCGCGGTCGTTCCCGTCGTGGCGAATCTCGCGATCTGCGCGCTGCTTGGCACGTCGAGCGGCTTCTACCGTATGGCGATCGGCACGATTATGGCGGTCGTGCTGGTGGTTTGGGTCAGCGCGCGTTGGAAACTGTTGGAATTGGGCCGTTGGCTCAGTTCCGTAGTCATCGTGCTGCTGGCTTCGGCTGTGGCGATCGGCGGATGCTTGGTGGTCGGGCAAAACCGCACCATTCTGCGCGACCATTATGATCCGCCGCTGAGCCCGTACGATTACACCAGCCCGTTGAGCGGCATGCGTTCGTATATCAAGAACCATAAGGACGATGTGCTGCTGACCGTCGACGATCTGCCGGCCGGTTCCACGGTGCGTTTGGCGGTTATGGACCGTTTCGACGGCAATGTGTGGAACCTGTCCGATTCCACCATGGCTTCGGATTCCTCCAACTACCATCGTGTGGGCGATTCCATCACAAACAACGCCACCGGCAAGCGGTTCACCGCGAAATTCACGGTCAATGACGGTTTGAGCGACTATTGGCTGCCGATGGCCGGCGCGGCTTCCAGCGTGAAGTTCGCCACATCGTCGGACGCCGATTCGTTCTACTACAACACCGACACCATGTCGGCGATCTACCCTTCGCGCACCTCTCCGGGATTGTCCTATACGGAAACCGGCGTCATTCCACGGACGCCGACGGATAAGGAGATCGCCAAGGCGAATGCTTCCTCCATCAGCCAGCCCAAGGCGGAGGATGTGCCCGATTGCGTGGATAAGCTGGCCACCGCGATTGCGGGCGGCCAGTCCAAAGGCGGCGAGGCCGCGCAGGCTCTTGCCGACAAGCTCAGGGAATCCGGCTGGTTCTCCCATGGTTTGAATGGCGATTACCCGTCCAGGGCCGGTCACGGCAACTATCGCATCGACCAGCTGCTCGCCGGCAGTGCGATGGTCGGAGACAGCGAGCAATACGCTTCCGCGATGGCGCTTATGGCCCGCAGTCTCGGCTTGCCGAGCCGCGTGGTGCTGGGCTTCCTGCCGAAGAACGACGAGGGCGAGATCAGCGACAGCCGCACCGAGAAGCATGGCAAAACCACCACCACGAAATTCACCGGCAACGATGTGACCGCTTGGGTGGAGATCAAGCTGGACGGTTACGGATGGGTGGCGTTCTACCCGACACCGAAGGAAACGAAGGTTCCCGACGAGAACCAGAATCTCACTCCGCCCAATCCGCAGACCTTGGTGCGTCAGCCTCCGGTGCCGCTTACCGATCCGCTGCGTGACGACAACCAAGCCAAGGGCAAAACGTCGCTTGGCGGCAGCATGGCCGACGAGACGCCGACGAGCCTGTTCTGGCAGCGTTTCGGCAGAATCGTCAGAAAAGTCGCCATCTACGGCAGCCCTCTGTGGACGGTGCTCATCGTCTGCGGCCTGCTGCTCGCCATCAAGGCGATCGCCCTGGCTCGGGCGCGCAGGCATGGCAGCGCATCGCAACGCGTCGCTGCCGGATGGCAGGCGGTCGCGGCGCTTGCCCGGCAAAGCGGTCTTGACGTCCAAGGCACCAGAAACGAGCAGGCGCAGGCCATCGCCGAACAGATGGGCTTCGAAGCCGATACACTGCTCGCGCTGGGCAGGGAGGCTGATTACGCGGCCTTCTCCGGAGGCGATATCACGCAGGAGCATGCGGAACGCTACTGGCATGACATCGCCGAAGAACGAAAGTTCATGCTCGGCTCGCTGCCGACGTTCCGCAGGTGGCGGGCGAAACTATCGCTTGCGGACGTGTTCCACTTCCGGAAAATCCGTTTGCGGAAAATCGGTGTGAAAGGGCGGGACTCATGAACGTCAAACATATTGAGGTCGGTCTGAACAGCAATATCGGCTTGCGTAGGAAAGATAACCAGGACAGCGCCTGCGCAAGCCACGGCGTGTATGTGGTGTGCGACGGCATGGGTGGCGGCAAGGGCGGCAAGCAGGCTAGTTCCGATGTTGCGGAACGGTTCGCGCGTTTGGCCGAACTGCCGACGCGCGATCTTGACGCGATTGACGAAACGCTGATCCTTGCCCAGCAGGAGGTGCTCCGTCTGGGTGAGCAGCTCGGCGGCGTTGCGGGCACTACCATCAGCGGCGTGCTGCTGCCGACGCGTGTCGGCGATGACGCGATATGTTCCGACGAACGGTGTTACATCGTCAATGTGGGCGATTCCCGCACGTACCATATGCGCGCCGACGGCAATGGCGCGTGGCTGGCGGATTCGCTGACGTGCATCACCCGCGACCATTCGGAACGGCAGAACGCCATCGATTCGGGGCAGATGCTGCCCGATGAGGCGAGCCGTTGCATTCCGCGCAACATCATCACGCAATGTGTCGGCGCGCCTGCCGGCATCCAGCCTGACTGGTACGCCGCGCGTGCGGACGGACGGTTCATCATCTGTTCCGATGGGCTGCATGCGCAGATCGGCCGTGAGCAGCTTGCCGAGATCGCGGCGACGTACGCCGACCCGCAGATGGCCGCGGACATGCTGGTACGCGCCGCGCTGAACGCCGGTGGCCGCGACAACATCACCGTCATCGTGGTGGATATGCGTTCCGATATGCCGTGCGACGAGGATTGGAACGTCAGCAAGATCGGCGATGACGAGGATATCGACGATGTGCTGGACGGTACGTTGCAAACGTTACGAGTCATTCAATAAGATGGTTACAGACCACGAGACAAGGAGATCATGATGGTCGATTTCGATGCCGCGGTGGCGGCCGTGCAGGATCCGAACGCCGATCCCGTGTTCCTGGCGAAAATCGCGTACGAGAATCCGGAATTCGGTGCGAATGTCGTTGCCAATCCGCGAGCGTACCCGGGTCTGAAGCGTTGGGTCGCCGAATTCGGCGATGAGCGCGCCCGTCAGCAGCTGGTGGCGATGGGCTGGCCGGTTCCGCAAAATGGCGTGCAGCCGCAGCCGATTGCCGAACAGGTCCAGCCGGAACAGCAGTATCAGCCGGCAGTGGCGGAACAATTCCAGCAGGAGCAGCAGTATCAGCCGGAACAGCCGGTGAACCAGCAATACGGTCAGGACGCTGCCTATGCGGCGTCTAACGAGGCTTCGACCGAGTATGTCGACCCATACATGAATCCCGCCGATTTGTCCGAAGTGGCCGATTATTCATCGAGCCAGCCGCAGAACGAACCGGAACAGCAGTATGCCGAACAGCAGTATGCCGCGGCCCAGGAATCGCCGGCAGACGCGGGGTTCACCGCGGAACTGGCCATGACCACCACCGATCAGATGTTGATGGCCCGTATCGCCAGCGAAGCGCCGGAGCTTCGTCCGTGTCTTGCGCGCAATCCGTACATCTATCCGGAATTGCTTGCCTGGCTTGGCCAGTTGAACGATTCGGCCATCAACGCGGCCATTCGTCTGCGCCAGCAGTGAGCTAACGCCGATTATCAGACCATTTGAAACATAAGGGGTTGTCGCGGGAATCTCCGTGACAACCCCTTATCGTCTTACCGCTAACCGTCCGCGCCGACGCTGTCAACACAAATCGTCAACGCAGTCCGTCAGCGTAATCGTGTCTTCACTGACAAACGCCCTCACTGTTTGCGGAATTGGAAGAACTGGTCGCCGATACGCACCGTGCATGGCGCCTCCAGCTGCATCGGCTTGTGTTCCACTTTGGTTTCGACATCGTCTTGGATGATGTACGTGCCGTTGAGCGAACCGTAATCCTCTATCCACAGCGTGCCATCCTGGTCGAAGCTGATCGCCGCATGGTTGCGTGAGATTGTGCGCGTCGGATCCTCCAGCTTGACCGATTTGGCGCCAGCGGGCACTTCGGCCGAAGGCTTGCGGCCAAGGAGCACGCCCATATCCACGATCACCTGCTGTCCGGTCTGCTCGTTGTCCAGCACGTACGTGTGCTTCGGCTGCTTCATGGTGAAGGCTTCGGAAAGCACGGTGCCGTCCCAGTCGATATCGTCCTCGTCCGAAACGGCAGCGTCGCCCTTCGCAACGGAAACATCCTGCATATCGTGGTCGCCCGATTCGTTCTGTGCGGCGAGCCGTTCGCGTGTTTCCAAGGAATCGGCGGCATTGTCGACGGGTTCGGCTGTGGGTTGCGCCATCACCGTGACGTCATCGTCATACCACCCTGGTTCGGGCGGCGGCGGGTAAGGTAGAAAACTCATATTCCCATTGTAGGAAGGTGACGTCCATGCCGTCTGACGATACTCATTCTGCAATACGATGCTCGCATATTCCGTCTCAAAATATTATGCTGTAACTCGTCAAAAGAGACGGACACGTCGATGTTTCCCTCCGTGTTCACGGATTCGACATTCAAAAAAAAGGAAAAAGGATAAGAAGGACTTTTCACATGGCGAACACTCCTCCGTATGGTCAACCGCAGAATGGGCAACCGCAGTATAACCAGCCTCCGCAGCCGCAGGCGCCAAACTACAGTCAGCCACAGCCGGGCGGGCCTCAATACGGACAGCCGCAACCCATGCCGTACGGCCAGCCGCAGCAATACGGACAACCGCAACCTTATGGACAGCCTCAGCCGCCGATGCCGCAGTATGGTCAGCCGCGGCCGATGCCGTACGGTCAGCCCGCCATGCCCCAGCCCACCGCGTCTCAACCGGCGGTTCCACAGCCTGCGATGCCACAATATGCCCAATCGCAACAATACGGTCAGCCGCAACCGCCAATGCCCGGCAACTTTCCTTCCCAGCAAGCCGGCGCCGCGGCCAAAAATAAGCCGCCGGTCGCCATTATCATCGGCGCGGTGGCCGCAGTCGTCGTCATCACGCTGGCAGCGGTGTTCTTCCTTACGAATCGCGTCAGCCGTTCCGATTACGAGGAAGCGCTGGTCCAAACGCAGGCGTTGGAAAGCAGCTATACAGCCATCAATGAGGAATTCAGCTCGGCGGCGAGCGCAACGGACAACGATTCATCCTCCGCTTATGACGAGGGCAAGAAGAAGTTGAAGACCTTCAAGCAGGACAGCGACAAGCTGGCTGCCATGAAGGCCGTGAAAAAAGACAAGGACGTCAAGGAGAAGTACGAGACGTTCGAGCGGGACCGTGCGAAATACGAGAGGTACATGAACGATCTGGCCCAGACCATGCCCGCGCTCATGAAGATGACGCATACCTGCACGAAGCTGCCGAAATTCGACTCCGCCGACATGTCTTCGTACTATCGCGATCTTTCCAAGGCGCTCGAAAGCTGTGCCGCCGACGCCGGCGATCTGGCCAAGGTTCCCATCAAGTCCTATGCCGAGTATGGCGCGGATATGCAGGAAAGCGTCAGCAAGAAGAAGGACATTGTGGATCAGATGGCCGATCTGAATCTCAACGATATCGAGTATGGGTCCGCCGATTACGAAAAGCTTCAGGATCTTCATGCGAAGATGTCCGACATCGATTCGCCGACCCTGGATCAGTCCGATTTGCAAAAGGCCGCGAAGGAGGCCGATCTCAGCGGTTCGTTGAAGGATCTGGAAACCACGCTTTCGGAGAAGATCAAGTAACGTCAAAAGACGACTGCGAAACCCTCCCCCGCGATTAATCCACAACCTCGCAATCCCACGACATATAGATATAGCGAAAGGCGGAACCGACCGGTATTGGTCGGTTCCGCCTTTCGCTATGTCAGATGATTCGTCTGTCGACTATCGTGAGGGGAATCTCACAGGGTGTCGCCCAGATCGGTCTGGCCGCCGTTGTCGTCCAGGAAGTCATCCGGGTTGAAGTCATCGCCCAGCTTCAGGTCGCCGAAGTCGATGTTGGAGAAGTCCACATCGGACAGGTCGGTGTCGCCGAAGGAGCTGTCGGTGCCTTCGCCGCCCAAACCGAAGTTCGGGTAGATGGTGTCGCGGATGGCCTTGTCGGGCTCCACCGTGGCATTGCGGTAACGGGCGAGGCCGGTACCTGCCGGGATGAGCTTACCGATGATGACGTTCTCCTTGAGGCCCTTCAGGTCATCGACCTTCTGGTTCAGGGCGGCTTCGGTGAGCACGCGGGTGGTCTCCTGGAAGGAGGCCGCGGACAGCCAGGAATCGGTGGCCAGCGAAGCCTTGGTGATGCCCATCAGCTCCGGACGGCCGGCGGCCGGCTTGCCACCGTTCTTCACGGCTTCCATGTTGGCGGCCTTGAAGCGTGCCTTGTCCACGAGTTCGCCCGGCAGCAGGTCGGTGTCGCCGGAGTCGATCACGGTGATGCGACGCAGCATCTGGTGCACGATGACCTCGATGTGCTTGTCGTGGATATCCACGCCCTGGGAGCGGTACACAGTGTGCACTTCCTCCACGATGTTCACCTGTGCGGCGCGCGGGCCGAGGATGCGCAGGATCTTCTTCGGGTCGACGGAGCCTTCGATGAGCTGGGTGCCGGCTTCGACATGGTCGCCGTCCTTGACCAGCATCGGCGCACGACGGGTCACCGGGTAGACGATCGGCTCGACGGAGTCGTCGTCCGGCTTCAGGGTGACCTGACGGCCGCGCTCGGTGTCTTCCACCTTGACCACGCCGGCGAACTCCGCGATCGGAGCTTCGCCCTTCGGGGTACGGGCTTCGAAAAGCTCGGTGACACGCGGAAGACCCTGGGTGATATCGGAAGCGGAAGCGACGCCGCCGGAGTGGAAGGAACGCAGCGTCAGCTGGGTACCAGGCTCACCGATGGACTGTGCCGCCACGATGCCGACGGCCTCGCCGACGTCCACCAGCTTGTTGGTGGCCAGGGACCAGCCGTAGCACTTGGCGCACACGCCACGCTTGGATTCGCAGGTCAGCACGGAACGGGCCTTGACCTCTTCCACGCCGTGGGCAACGAGATCGTTGAGCACGTCCATGGACAGGGCGTCGCCGGCCTTGTACAGCACGGTCTCGCCGTCGGCCGGGTCGATGACGTCGGCCGCGAGCAGACGGGAGTACGGGCCACCGTCGGCGGCCTTGACCAGGTGCAGATTGCCTTCGGCATCGCGTTCGCCGACCTTCATGGTCAGGCCGCGCTTGGTGCCGCAGTCCTCCTCACGCACGATCACGTCCTGGGAGACGTCCACCAGACGACGGGTCAGGTAGCCAGACTCTGCGGTACGCAGTGCGGTATCGGCCAGACCCTTACGCGCGCCGTGCTGGGAGATGAAGTATTCCAGCACGGACAGGCCCTTACGGTAGTTGGACTTGACCGGTCGAGGAATGATCTCGCCCTTCGGGTTTGCCACCAGGCCTCGCATACCTGCGATCTGGTTGATCTGCATCATGTTTCCTCGTGCACCGGACTGCACGATGATGGCCAGGTTGTTCTTGGAATCGAAATGTTCCTCAACCGCCTCGGAGACCTCGCTGGTGCACTTGGTCCACAGGTCGACCAGTTCCTGACGACGCTCCTCTTCGGTGAGCATACCGATTTCGTAGTTCTCGTTAACCTTGTCGGCTTCGCCTTCGTACTTTTCGATGTACTCGTCCAGTTCCGGCGGCTGGATAACGTCGGAGAACGCGAAGGACACGCCGGACCACGGTGCGCGGGTGAAGCCCAGATCCTTCAGGGCGTCCAGCGTCACGGCCACCTGAGCGGTGGAGTAACGGGTCGCGATGTCGTCGACGATCTTGCTCAGACGCTTCTTCGGCGCCTGCTCGTTGACGAACGGGTAGTCGACCGGCAAGGTGCCGTTGAACAGGATACGGCCGTAGGAGGTGGCGAACAGGACGGAGCCGTCATGGAAACGCTCCTCCTTGACCACGTCCGGGCTGCCCGGTTCCGGATCGACGACCTTGACCTCGCCCGGCTCCCAGTCCTTCGGCAGCACGAAGTCCTGCGGAAGGCGGATGAGCACCTTGGCCTGCATGTCGATCTCGTGCTTGTCGAGCGCCATTTCGGCCTCTTCCAGCGAGGAGAACACGCGGCCCTGGCCCTTGGCGCCGTCGATGACGGTGGTCAGGTAGTACAGACCGAGGATCATGTCCTGGCTCGGCATGGTCACGGTGTGACCGTCTGCCGGCTTCAGGATGTTGTCGGAAGCCATCATCAGGGAACGGGCCTCAGCCTGGGCTTCGGCGGACAGCGGCAGGTGGACTGCCATCTGATCGCCATCGAAGTCGGCGTTGAATGCGGCGCAGGCAAGCGGCGGCAGGTGGATGGCCTTGCCTTCCACCAGGATCGGCTCGAATGCCTGGATACCCAGACGGTGCAGCGTAGGTGCACGGTTCAGGAGCACCGGATGCTCGGAGATGACCTCTTCGAGCACGCCCCACACTTCGGAGTCGGCGCGGTCCACGAGGCGCTTGGCGCTCTTCATGTTCTGCGCGAAGCCCTGGTCCACGAGGCGCTTGATGACGAACGGCTTGAACAGCTCGAGGGCCATCGGCTTCGGCAGACCGCACTGGTGCATGCGCAGGGACGGGCCGACCACGATCACGGAACGGCCAGAGTAATCCACACGCTTACCGAGCAGGTTCTGACGGAAACGACCCTGCTTGCCCTTGAGCATGTCGCTCAGGGACTTGAGCGGACGGTTCGAAGCGCCGGTGACCGGACGGCCACGACGGCCGTTGTCGAACAGGGAGTCGACGGCTTCCTGGAGCATGCGCTTCTCGTTGTTGAGCATGATCTCCGGGGCGCCGAGCTCGATGAGGCGCTTCAGACGGTTGTTACGGTTGATCACACGACGGTAGAGGTCGTTGAGGTCGGAGGTGGCGAAACGGCCACCGTCGAGCTGCACCATCGGGCGCAGGTCCGGCGGGATGACCGGGATCACGTCGAGCACCATGGCCTCCGGCTTGTTGCCGGTGGTCAGGAACGCGTTGACGACCTTCAGACGCTTCAGGGCGCGGGCCTTGCGCTGGCCGGTGCCCGTGTCGATCTCTTCGCGCAGCTGCTTGGAGGCTGCCTCGAGGTCGAAGTCCTGCAGACGCTTCTTGATGGCTTCGGCGCCCATGCAGCCTTCGAAGTAATCGCCGTAGCGGTCTTCCATCTCACGCCACAGGTCGACGTCGCCTTCCATGTCTCCCGGCTTCAGGGTCTTGAAGCGGTCGAACACGGCGCTCAGACGCTGGATCTGCTCGTCGTAGCGGGTACGGATGGCGGCCATTTCACGCTCGGCGCTGTTGCGCAGCTTGGCGCGTGCGGAGCCCTTGGCTTCGCCTTCGGCTTCGAGCTCGGCCAAATCGGCTTCGACCTTCTTGGCGCGCTCCTCGATTTCGGCGTTGCGGCGCTTCTCGAGGTTGGCGATCTCGTTGTCGAACTCCTGCTGCAGGTCCGGCAGGTCCTGATGACGCTGCTCTTCGTCCACCTTGGTGACCATGTAGGCCGCGAAATAGATGACCTTCTCGAGATCCTTCGGAGCGATGTCCAGCAGGTAGCCCAAACGGGACGGCACACCCTTGAAGAACCAGATGTGGGTCACCGGAGCGGCAAGCTCGATATGGCCCATGCGCTCACGACGCACACGGCTCTTGGTGACTTCCACGCCACAACGCTCGCAGACGATGCCCTTAAAACGCACGCGCTTGTACTTACCGCAGGCGCATTCCCAGTCGCGGGTAGGTCCGAAGATCTGCTCGCCGAACAGGCCGTCTTTCTCCGGCTTCAGGGTACGGTAGTTGATGGTTTCCGGCTTCTTGACCTCGCCGTAGCTCCAGTTGCGGATGTCGTCGGCGGTAGCCAGTCCGATCCTCAGTTTGTCAAATTCGTTGACGTCCAGCACTCTATTGTCCTGTCTATCGATTCTTAATGCTTATCACGTTGTTCAGGGACCGACCGCGGCGCACGCTGTGTCATGCAGCGCGGCCGGTCCTTTCGATCACTGGAATTCGGGTTCCTCGGCAACCTGATCTTCCTTGGCGGCAGCGTCAGGACGCGCACCAATGTTGAAGCCCAGATCATCGGAGGATGTGGACGGATCGTCGTCCTCTTCCTTCATGTCGATAGCCACGCCGTCGGCGTTGAGCACTTCGACATTCAGGGACAGGGACTGCATTTCCTTAAGCAGCACCTTGAAGGACTCCGGGATGCCTGCCGGCGGCAGGTTCTCGCCCTTCACGATGGCGCCGTAGACGCGCACGCGGCCGTCGACGTCATCGGACTTGGTGGTCATCATTTCGTGCAGCGTGTAGGCGGCACCGTAGGCCTCGAGGGCCCACACTTCCATCTCGCCGAAGCGCTGGCCACCGAACTGAGCCTTGCCGCCCAGCGGCTGCTGGGTGATCATGGAGTACGGGCCGGTGGAGCGGGCGTGGATCTTGTCGTCGACCAGGTGGTGCAGCTTCAGCATGTACATGTAGCCCACGGAGATCGGCTTCGGGAACGGTTCGCCGGTACGGCCGTCGAACAGGGTCGCCTTGCCGTCAGGGCCAACGAGCTTGTTGCCGTCGCGGTCCGGAAGGGTGCAGCTGAGCAGGCCCTTGATGGTCTCCGGACGGACGCCGTCGAACACCGGGGTTGCGACCGGGGTGCCCGGAGCGCCCTTTTCGGCGCCCTGCGGCACGTACTTCTTCCAAGCGGCCTCGGCATCCGGATCCAGGGAGATGTCCCAGCCGGCGTGCGCGATCCAGCCGAGGTGCAGTTCCAGCACCTGGCCAAGGTTCATTCGAGAAGGCACGCCCAGCGGGTTCAGCATGATGTCGACCGGAGTACCGTCGGCGAGGAACGGCATGTCCTCTTCCGGCAGGATGCGGGAGATGACGCCCTTGTTGCCGTGACGGCCGGAGAGCTTGTCGCCCTGGGTGATCTTACGGTGCTGTGCGATGTAGACGCGAATCATCTGGTTCACGCCGTTCGGCAGTTCGTCGCCGTCTTCCTCGGCATCCTCGCGGGTGATTTCCTTGACCGCGATGACGGTGCCGGTCTCGCCGTGAGGCACGCGCAGCGAGGTGTCACGCACCTCGCGGCTCTTCTCACCGAAGATGGCGCGCAGCAGACGCTCTTCCGGAGTCAGCTCGGTCTCGCCCTTCGGGGTGACCTTGCCGACCAGAATGTCGCCGGCTTCGACTTCGGCGCCGATGCGGATGATGCCACGCTCGTCGAGGTTGGCCACCGCGTCCTCGCCGACGTTCGGCAGGTCGCGGGTGATCTCTTCGGCACCCAGCTTGGTTTCGCGGGCGTCGATCTCGTACTCCTCGATGTGGATGGAGCTCAGGGTGTCGTCCTGCACGAGGCGCTGGGAGATGATCACAGCATCCTCGTAGTTGTAGCCGTTCCACGGCATGAAGGCGATGAGCAGGTTCTTGCCCAGTGCCATCTCGCCCTTCTGGGTTGCCGGACCATCGGCCAGCACGGTGCCAGCTTCCACGCGTTCGCCGTCGTGGATGAGCGGGACCTGGTTGTAGCAGGTGGTCTGGTTGGAGCGCTGGAACTTGGCCAGCTTGTAGGAGCTGGTGGTGCCATCGTCGTTCATGGTACGGATGATGTCGGCGGACACGTAGGTCACCACGCCCGGCTTCTCAGCCAGGATGACGTCGCCGGAATCGACGGCGGCGCGCCATTCGGCGCCGGTGCCCACGAGCGGACGCTCGGATTCGATCAGCGGCACGGCCTGACGCTGCATGTTGGTGCCCATCAGCGCTCGGTGTCCCTCATCGTGCTCCAGGAACGGAATCAGGGAGGCGCCGACGGAAACCATCTGACGCGGGGAGACGTCCATGTAATCGACGGAGCTGACCGGCACATCGACCGCTTCCTCTTCGCCGACTCGGGCAAGGGCCTGCTTCTTGACGAAGTTGCCGTTCTCGTCGAGCTCCTGGTTGGCCTGGGCGATGACGTGCTCGACATCGCGGTCTGCGGTCATGTACTCGACTTCGTCGGTGACGTGGCCGTTGACGACCTTGCGGTACGGGGTCTCGATGAAACCGAACGGGTTGATGCGTCCGAAGGTTGCCAGGGAGCCGATCAGACCGATGTTCGGGCCTTCAGGAGACTCGATCGGGCACATACGGCCGAAGTGGGAGGCGTGCACGTCTCGCACTTCCATCGATGCGCGGTCGCGCGACAGGCCGCCGGGGCCCAGGGCGGACAGACGGCGCTTGTTGGTCACGCCGGCCAGCGGGTTGTTCTGGTCCATGAACTGGGACAGCTGGGAGGTTCCGAAGAACTCCTTGATGGTGGCGTTCACCGGACGGATGTTGATCAGGGACTGCGGGGTGATGGCCTCGGGATCCTGGGTGGTCATACGTTCGCGGACCACACGCTCCATACGGCTCAGACCGGTGCGCAGCTGGTTCTGGATCAGCTCGCCGACCTGGCGGATACGACGGTTGCCGAAGTGGTCGATATCGTCGACGTCCACGCGCAGGTCAACGTCCTGGCCGTCGCGCTTGCCCGGGAACTTGGTCTCGCCCGCATGCAGGGTGACCAAGTACTTGATGGTGGCGATGATGTCCTCGCGGGACAGGCTGCGGTCGTTGACGTCCTTTTCCAGACCAAGCTTGCGGTTGATCTTGTAACGGCCGACGCGGGCCAGATCGTAACGCTTGGTGTTGAAGTAGAAGGAGTCCAGCAGGTTCTTGCCGGCTTCCGGAGTCGGGGTGTCGGCCGGACGGATCTTGCGGTACAGGTCGGTCAGGGCCTCGTCCTGGGTCTGCACGGTCTCCTTGGCGAGAGCGTCCATGACCAGCGGGTAGTCCTTGAAGGCGTCGGCAATCTCATCCTTGGTCATGCCGATGGCCATGAGGAACACGATGGCGGACTGCTTGCGCTTGCGGTCCACGCGCACGCCGAGGACGTCGCGCTTGTCGATCTCGAACTCGAGCCATGCGCCACGGCTCGGGATGATCTTCGCGCCGAAGACCTCCTTATCGGAGGTACGGTCCTGGGAACGGTCGAAGTACACGCCCGGGGAACGCACGAGCTGGGACACGATCACTCGCTCGGTACCACCGATGATGAAGGTGCCGTGCGGGGTCTGCAGCGGGAAATCGCCCATGAACACGGTCTGGGACTTGATTTCGCCGGTGTCGCCGTTCTCGAATTCGGCGTTCACGTACAGCGGCGCGGAGTAGGTGTAATCCTTCTCCTTGCATTCCTGCACGGTGTGGCGCGGTTCTTCGAAGTACGGATCGGAGAAGGTCAGGCTCATGGTCTGAGCGAAGTTCTCGATCGGGGAGATCTCCTGGAAGACCTCGTCAAGACCGGAGGTGTGGGGCACGGTGTTGGTGCCGTTCTCCAGATCCTCCTGGACTCGCTTCTGCCAGCGCTCGTTGCCGATGAGCCAGTCAAAGCTGTCAGTCTGTACACCCAACAGGTAGGGTACATCAATGGGCTCGCGGATGGAGCCGAAATTCACACGGTCCGACGCCTTGTGCAGATCAATATCATGCTGGTCGGCGCGTGCGATGATGGTGGTGGTGTTCGTCGTAGCCTCAGCCAATGGACGTTCCTTATCGCTCGCTAATCGTATCGATATGTTTCCCCGGAAGCGCTCTCATTGGCCACCATATGCCTAATACGCGGGCGCTTCTTCCTTGTCAGCGTGCCCGCTATATGACACGCATCTACGCAAAGTCATAAGAATAGCATAACCTGTAGATTTTCACTCAACCGTGATACCGACCGGTTCCGACTTGGTTTTCGCATGTCCTTCGACCGACAGTTGGGCCGAATACACGCCACGGTCCACGTTCGGCAGGTCCGCCGCGTCGGCGCATTCGCTGCCGGAACGCACGCCCGGCCAAGCGATCGTCTGCTTGACCTCGTCGCCCTTGGCTATCAGCCGGTAATCCGTGTCCACGGGGCATACGTTCGATTTCCAGACCACGTCCTTGCCCGACTTGATCGTCAGCACCATGCCCGCCTGGGACACGTCGATCAGACAGCCAGCCTTGCCGGAACCGTTGTATTTCACGGAAGCGGTGAAGTCCATCGTGCCACCCACACCGAAGCTCGATGCGGCCGGAGTAAGCGACAGCGCGACGTTGGATGCGTCGCAATCGGGAACGCTGCTTTTCTGCTGTTGGGTCGGCGACGGCACCTCCTTGCGGGAGATCGCGTAAACATCGGCATGGTGGATTTCGCGGTTGACAGCGACGACGCCCTGCGTCAGCGAATACAGGCAGAATACGATGAAGCTCAGCACCAGCACCGTCGCGATACCGAAAACGATGCGGCGGCGGCGATACATCGCCTGCTGTTGTTTCGTACGTTTCTTACCGGTCCGCGGGGAGGTCTTGTAAGCCATGGCTCCCAGTCTAGCGTGTCATCCTCCGTGCGGCACCGCGGCCGCACGCACCACGCATGCCGTGTACGTTACACCGGCAGCCGCACCCCTCCCCCGGGCAGGATTTCGATCAGACCGTCCTCATCAAGCGACGCGATGCATTTGTCCAGCTGCACGTGGTCTTTCCACAGCCGTTCGACGCTCTTGCGATCAAGCACCGTCTCGCCATCCGGCAGGCCGCGCAGCGCGTTCAGCACCAGCCCGCGCACCTGCCGGTCCGTACCTTGGAATCGTTGGCGTGGTCGCGTACGCCGCTGCCCCAATCCCGGTCTTCCGTTGCGTAGGAACGCGCATTTTCCGGCGATCGGACAGGCTTCGCATAATGGCGATTTCGCAGTGCACACCGTCGCGCCGAGTTCCATGACGGCCTGGTTCCACACGACGGACGGGCGATCGAAACGACGGCATTTCGCGGAATCATCGTCCGGCAGCAGCCGTTTCGCCAGCGCGCGTTCCGCGGGACTTGCGCTGCCGCCGAGCGATTCGACGCCGACGAACGCACGTGACAGCACACGGCGGATGTTCGTGTCGACCACCGCGATACGTTCGCCGAAAGCGAACGACAGCACCGCGCTTGCCGTGTAATCACCGATGCCGGGCAGAGCAAGCAATTCGTCGTACGTATGCGGCAGCTCGTCGGCGTAATCGTATGCGATGACGTGCGCGCATTCCTGCAATCGCAGGGCGCGCCGCGGATAGCCAAGCCGCCCCCATGCGGTGATCACGTCGGATTTCGGGGCGTCGGCGAGCGCGGCTGCGTCCGGCCATCGGTCCATCCATGCGGTCCAATACGGCACGACGCGGCCCATCTGCGTCTGCTGGCTCATCACTTCGGAAACGAGCACGCCCCACGGTGTGGTGCGGCCGAATCGCCATGGCAGGTCGCGCGCGTTGGTCTGCCACCATTGCGCGAGCGTCGTTGCGATTTCGTCAGCATCGGAAGCATCGGAGGTGACGGCGGTGGCGGAATCGGCAAAGTCGTCAAAGTCGGCGTCACGTACGGCGGTGTCGTATGTGGTGTTCGTGTCGTTCATCGTTCCTATTCTTAGCATTTATGACGAACGAAGAACATACCGATAACGCGCAGGGCGCAACGCGCGACGCCGAGACGCAGGCGGCCGAAGCCAAGGTCGAGAAGATGTTCGAATACGGGTACCGCAAGTCCAATTACGGCCCGGACGAACTGGTGACCGACGCGCACGGCAATCCGATTTCCGTGGTGGACGCGATGCTGAGCGCGAAGGACGCGGCGAAGGCGGAGACCTCCACCCCGCACCTGTGCTACTACTCCCCGCGTATTCCGGGCAACACGGGTTCCGCGATCCGCCTGTGCGCCGTGACGGGAACGATTCTGCACCTGGTGGAACCTTTGGGTTTCAATCTGCGGGATACCAAGCTGCGCCGTGCGGGGCTCGACTACCATGACATGGCGCATGTGGTGCTGCACCCGAATTTCGAGGATCTGGTGGAATCGATGCCGGATTCGCGCATCATCGCCTTCACCGCGCACGCCACCAAGCTGTACACCGACATCGAATACAGGCCGACCGACATCCTGCTGTTCGGTCCGGAGCCGGGCAATATCCCCGATCCGATGGCCATCATGGCCGGCCCGCATGTGGCCGAGCAGGTGCGTCTGCCGATGCGTCCTTCGCTGCGTAGCCTGAATCTCACCAACTGCGCCTCCATCGCCATCTACGAAGCCTGGCGACAGTTGAACTTTGCCGGCGGTAAGTAAAAACAGTTTTACAAACGCAAAAGAGCCCGGCCCTCCGTGCAGGAAGGTCGGGTTCTTTCGTAAGAACGTCAGTTCTTGAAGGAGTGGATCGGCGCCGGAATGCGGCCGCCACGGGTCACGAAGGCCTCGCAGCTGGTCTGGTTCACCGGAATGATCGGCGCGTAGCCCATGAGGCCGCCGAAGTTGGCCATCTCGCCCACGCCCTTGCCTTCCACCGGGATTACACGCACGGCGGTGGTCTTCTGGTTGACCATGCCGATGGCCGCCTCGTCGGCGATGATGCCGGAAATGGTGGCCGCGGTGGTGTCGCCCGGAATGGCAATCATGTCAAGGCCGACGGAGCATACGCAGGTCATGGCCTCAAGCTTTTCGATCTTCAGGCAGCCGTTGTTGGCCGCGTCGATCATGTTCTTGTCTTCGGAGACCGGAATGAACGCGCCGGACAGGCCGCCCACATAGGAGGACGCCATGATGCCGCCCTTCTTCACCTGGTCGTTGAGCATGGCGAGCGCGGCGGTGGTGCCTGGGGCGCCCACCTGTTCGAGGCCGATCTTCTCCAGCACTTCGCCGACGGAATCGCCTACGGCCGGGGTTGGCGCAAGGGAAAGGTCGATGATGCCGAATGGAATGCCGAGGCGACGGGAAGCCTCCTGGGCCACCAGCTGGCCGACGCGCGTGATCTTGAACGCGGTGCGCTTGATGGTTTCGCACAGGAATTCGAAGTCTTTGCCCTTGGCTTCGTCCAGCGCGCGGGAAACCACGCCGGGGCCGGAAACGCCGACGTTGATGACCGCGTCGCCTTCGGTCACGCCGTGGAAGCCGCCTGCCATGAACGGGTTGTCGTCCGGGGCGTTGCAGAACGCCACGAACTTCACGCAACCGTAGGAATCATTGTCTGCGGTGGCGTGCGCGATGTCCTTGACGATGTGGCCGAGCAGTTCGACGGAGTTCATGTCGATGCCGGTTTTGGTGGAGCCCACGTTCACGGAGGAGCAAACGATGTCGGTTTCGGACAGGGCCTGCGGCAGGGAGCGGATGAGCATTTTCTCAGCCGGGGTCATGGACTTGGACACGAGCGCGGAGTAGCCGCCAATCAGGTCGACGCCGACCTTCTTGGCCGCGCGGTCGAGTGCGTGTGCGATCTTGACAAAATCCTCGGAGCTCTTGCAGGAGCTTGCGCCCACCAGCGAGATCGGAGTGACGGTGATACGCTTATTGACGATCGGGATGCCGTAGTCGCGTTCGATGGCCTGGCCGGTGGATACGAGATCCTTGGCGTACGTGGTGATCTTGTTGTAGATGTTCTCGCAGACCTCGTCGACGCTGTCGGCGGCGCAGTCCAGCAGGCTGATGCCCATGGTGATGGTGCGCACGTCGAGCTTCTCCTGCTCGATCATCTTGTTGGTCTCGTGGACCTCCATGATATTCAGCATGGTTTTTCCTTACGGTTGCTCGGATTCGAAGATTCGGTTACTTGCCTGACCAGCAGCTCAGACGCGGTGCATCTTGGTGAAGATCTCTTCGCGCTGGCAGCGGATGCGCACGCCGATCTCCTCGCCGAGCTTGTCGAGATCGT
>OATA01000750.1_pt1 | contig 27948 bp, 29 predicted proteins | sample 1516451 | NCBI WGS metagenome assembly OATA01 (sample SAMEA2579905, study PRJEB22360) | human gut metagenome | biome: human gut; feature: human-associated habitat; material: faeces | place: Denmark | collected 2008/2010 | reverse complement strand
GTGAACTCCCTGAGATGGAAATTCCATTATCCCTAAGATGCCGCATTAAAGCATCAGGTGATTTACAATCTGTATGTTCTTTTTGAATGATAAGAACAGGATACAATATAATGACCAGTGCAAGCAGAATAAAGGATAAGTGTGTTGCCAGAGGCAGCTACCTGCTCACACATTCTGATGATGCCTCAAAAATGAGGAATCTTTTAATCATTTTAAGTGCATAACTCGTTATTATATATATAGATATTCAATGGAAAGGAGTCTGATGCGTGTTGAGTGATGACGAATTAGTGGAACAGATTCTACTTGGAAATGAAAATGCAGCAGAAGAATTGATAAAGCGCTATTATACATCTATTTTACGTTACTGTAGGTGGCATTGCTCTAATCTGGAAAAAGCAGAAGACCTGACTCAGGAAACATTTTTGAAGTTGTTTAAGAATTTATCCGGATATAAAGGGAAAAAGAAATTTAAGGCTTATCTATACACGATTGCAAATCATTTATGTATTGATGAAAGTAGGAAGGTTGAGTTTTATCCATTAGAAGATGAAGAAAATATAGTGCATGAGTATAACGACATAGTTCGGCTAGAGGATAGGGCAGAGATAAGCTATTTTTTGAATTTTTTATCATCAGAACAAAGGGAAGCAGTCATTCTACGCTTTGGAGAACAACTTAGTTTTGGAGAGATTGCAAAAGTGATGGGATGCAATATGCGAACAGCACAAAGCAGGGTTCGTAATGCTTTAAAAATTATGAGAAAGGAGCAGGAAAATGAAAGATAAAAATTTGAAGGGCTATTTACAGCAATCTTTAGGAGAGGAAGTACAGCCTAAAAGATTAGAGGAAACGATTAAGCTTTGCACTGAAATTGTACGAGAACAGGAAGTGACTAGGGCAGAACCGAGGACAGGTTTCTTTCACTATCTTTCAGATGTATTTCGCTTTGAAGGTATTCCAATATTTGGTTTGCAGGCAGTAACGTTATTTATAGTTTGTTTAACAATTGCCAGTATTGCAGACGTGCCAAAGAATATACCAATTTTTATGCCGCTGTTTGTATTGGCTATCATACCAGCAATTTTTAAAAGCCAGTATTATGGAATGAGCGAGATTGAAGCGGTAACAAGAGCTTCTGGTGCCCAAATCACGTTAGCAAAGCTGGTTTTGGCTGGGGCTGCTAATTTGGTGTGTATAACAATTCTTTTGTGTATGGAAGTTTATTTGCAAAATTCTTATAAAGAGATTGGACAGATGGTTCTATACTGCCTGGTTCCGTACTTAGTGTGTATGGTTGCGTTGCTACGTTTGATCCGTTTGCAAAAGAAACAGAGTTTACAGATATGTGCGATTGTAATGCTGGGTTCCTGCATTTGTTGGGGGATGTCAGCAAGAATATTGCCATGGTTATATGAAACATCAGCAGTGGGGGTGTGGATTGTTACATTTTTGATTTTTGCTATGTTCTTTATAAATGAAATTCATTATATTGCAGAGATGAGAAAGGAAGGAAAAATGTATGGAATTGTCGCTTGATCGTTTAACAAAACAGTATGGCAGGAAAATAGCGGTAGATTGTGTTAGTGCAACCTTAAAGCCGGGAGTATATGGTCTTTTGGGGGCTAACGGTGCAGGTAAAACAACATTGATGCGTATGCTATGTGCTGTTTTGGAGTCAACCTCAGGGGAGGTATTGCTGGATGGAAAAGAAGTAACTTCGATGGGGGCAGATTACCGGAATGTGTTGGGTTATTTACCACAGGATTTTGGATATTATCCAAATTATACTGCGATGGAGTTCTTAATGTATATTGCAGCACTGAAAGGAATACCGAAGAATGTTGCAAAAAAACGTGTGACTGAATTGTTGGAAGTAGTTGATTTAAGCCATGTGGCAAACAAAAAAGTAAAAACTTTTTCCGGTGGTATGAAACAAAGAGTAGGAATTGCACAGGCGTTACTTAATAATCCGAAAATTTTGATTTTGGATGAGCCGACTGCGGGACTTGATCCGAAAGAGCGTGTCCGTTTTCGTAATCTGCTCTCAGAGTATGCAGGCGATAAAATTGTAATTCTTTCCACACATATTGTATCGGATATAGAAGCAATAGCAGATGAAGTGCTATTGATGAAAAAAGGAAAATTTGTATTGCAGGGTACGGTTCCTGAGTTGATTCACAAGGCAAATGGTAAGGTTTGGGAGCTTTCTGTTTCTCCACAAGAAGCTAGACAATGGCAGACAAAAGCAACGGTTGCTAATTTACGGCACGAAGGAAAAGAAATTATATTGCGTATTATTTCAGACAATATGCCTAGTGAGCGAGCGGTTCCTTGTGAAGCTACATTGGAAGATCTTTATTTATTTTATTTTCCCACAGAGGAAGGAGTGAAATAGAATGGAACTATTTTGGTTAGAGCATAAAAAGTTATGGCGAAAGAAAATTGTTAAAATATGTGTGTTGTTGTGTTTTGTTTATTATGTAATTTTTGGAAGCATACTTTCGTTTCAATGGTTCGGTTTTGGCAGCTCAGATGACTATACAAGTGCTTTTGGCAATAATTTTGATGGATATACAGTAATAAAGGATAGTCAGGGATATGCACTTTCATTTGGTGGAGAATTGACGGATGAAACCTTGCAGCAAATAGTAAGTGATTATCAGCAAATGGAAGCTGACGGTATGGAGAAAGAACTGGAAAAGACAGACTGGCAGATAGTTAATAGTTGGCTCGGAACATTGTATCCGGAGCTTCGAGATACCAGTAATTATAAAACGATGATAAGCTATGTTGATCCGGATAAGTTAACAGGCTTCTATGAAAGAAGACAGCAGGTGCTTGATGAGTTTTTGGAGGTCAGTGGTCAGGTAGGAGCTGAAAAAGAGTTTTTACATCAGATAGAGAGAAAGGTAGAAAAACCATTTCGTTATGAGTGGGTAGAAGGCTGGTCAACGCTTCTTGGTAGTATGGTTGCGGATCTGGGAGTTGTGATGGCTTTGTTTCTCGGTATTGTTTTATCCTCTTTATTTGCGGGCGAATGGCATGATAATACAAGCACACTAGTATTGACGACTCGAAATGGTTGGGGGAAAATCGCTCTTGCCAAAATTCTTACTGGTTTAGCGTTTACAGTGGAGTTATTTGCATTACTTGCTGTTTCAAATGTTATATCACAGTTGTTTTTTATGGGAACTGCCGGATGGGATATGCCGATTCAGAATATCAAGCTGATTGCTGTTGCACCTATGAATATGCTGCAGGCAGAAATTTATGAATATGCTTTTGTACTGCTTGGAGCAATAGGTTTTGCCGGAATTGTTATGTTTATATCAGCGGCTGTAAAAAATAATGTACTTACCTTACTGCTTAGTCTGGCTGTTGTATATGGACCAATGATGATTGCAGAATATCTTCCTTATGGAATGCAAAAAGCATTGGATTTAATACCATTGGTAGGAAGTTCAACAGATATTTTCAGAACTAATACTTTTCGTATTTTTGGGAAGCTTATCTGGTCACCATATCTACTTATTACAATTCCTGTCTTGATTGGTATTCTATGTATGCCATTCGCTATAAAGAGCTGGTCAAGAAGGATGAAGGCATAAATAACAATATGGCAAAGAAAAGAGATAAAAAAAATAAGTTGCGAGGGAAATGGTTGAGAGGAATTATCATAGTTTACTTGTTTTTGATACTATGTAATCTATTTCACGAATTTCCTTCAAGATTAGGGAATTTACATAGTATTCCGGTTTCGGAGGAGTGGTATTTAATTGTAGTAAACCGTTGGAATGAAATACCGGAAGATTATAGAGTGGAATTAACAGAATTATCGAATGGTCAAAAGGTGGATAGCAGGATATATCCGTATTTACAAGAAAAAATAAAACATCAAGATAAAGATACTATTATCAAAATGGATCTTGGGAATTGTGTAAATAAACTTGAAGGACAAATAAAAACTATTGCAAAAGCATCTATCTGGATTGGCAATGATGAAATCATGAAAGCCGCCAAGGAGTTACAGACCTTTAAGAATACTGCTGAGAAGAAGCTCCCTGATAAGGATATTGAAGAATTTCATTAAACAGTTATTCCAAGAATATAATAAAACGTATGCCTGTGGAGAGCCTGCAGACATACGTTTTATTAATTAATTTATCGCTATTTCATAGATGTCTGCCATATCAAGTACATATTCTTCAAAATCAGCCCAGCCATCATATAATATATCAGAACGTAAAGTAATTGTTTTATGATCGTGTGTTGTAAAGATGAATTTTTGTTTCTTTTTCTTATAGCGGTATTTTATCGTTTGAATCTGTGACCATGTAACTTTTTCTTTTTTAAAGAAGCTCACATGGTAGATAAAAAGTTTTGTATAGAATACTTTTTGACAGGTATATCTGAAAAAGCAATAAATGGAGACAAGATACATAAATATGATATAAACAATACCCGTTGTCAGACCTCCATTGTGATAACTTTCAATGAGAGTTTCTCTCTCATCCTGATACCATAAGTATAAAAGTGCAATAAGCATCAGAGTAAGCAGAAATGTACAAACATAAATCATATAGTAAGCAGCACTGCATTTGAGCGTTTTATATTCACTGCCAAGATCGGTTCCAACACGATTCTTAATCCTCCAGTTTCTGTTCTCAATGTGTTCCAAAGCAGTTACACCTAATAATAGTATAGTATGAATGACCAGGCAGACGCCTGTTTTTGTCAAAACTTCAGGAATATACTGCATATCTCCCATCAGAAAGGCAATGACCGCATATATCATATTTCCACCCAGGAATCCAAGCAGCATTACCTTAATAACCATACTGTTGGAAGTGTCATTTTTTTTGGTACTTTTCTTTTTATTTATCATATGATCACCTTATATCATTCGCCGTTCGGGATGAGCATGAAAGCATGTTCCCCCTCACTAACGCTCATTATATCTTGCGTTACATAAAAGAAGTGTAACATGTTATAATTTGACTTGCAAGCAGTATTATCTGCATATTCCGCAAAAACAGAGCACTCGCTCCGCATGAGCGGAGCGCTGTTCCGCTAGGAACGGATCATTGCCCTGTTGGTTAATAAAGTTACTTGCTTTCTACACGTCTATCGCGACCTGGAAAGTCTAATCGATATGCTTTAGAGGTCATGCGGCTGAGACATGCATCTGCATATGTGTTATCACCAAACAATTGGTACCAGCTCGCTACTGGCATCTGCGAGATGATGACTGTTGATTTTCGGCAATCTCTAGCTTCGATGATTTCAAAGAGATCACGGCACTTGTCAAGATTTAAGTCCATCAATCCCAAATCGTCTATAACAAGAAGATCATAACCGGCCATCTTGTTTGAATACTCATAGTAATTATCTTCACTATGCGCATGGGCGGATTCTTGAAGCAGATAATTCGCACGGATATATTTAACAGTCCTCATTTGATGTAGTGCTGTGACGCAAAGTGCACATGCAACATGCGTTTTGCCAGCTCCTGCTCCACCTGTAATCAAAAGATTGTTCGGTTCATCGATCCAATCACCTTTGGCCAGTAATTCAATGACATGTGTATTTAACTGCCTCTCTGGATCATAAAGAGAACTATCAAGGTCAGCTGCCGGATATTTTAGTGTTGCTTGTTTTAAGAGCCGATTGAACTTCTTGTTTGCTCTCCCTGACCACTCATGGTTGATGATTTCAGAGAACCTTGTTTCAAAGCTTTCCAATCCCGAATTCGGATTCATAAGTTGGTTTTCAAAAGCTTCTGCCATGCCGGACATACGCATCTTATAGAGTTTGTCCATAAGAAGATTTTGATCCTTTGTAAGTTTGTCGTTATAATTGTATTCTTTCTGTCTGTATGCCATAATCATTCACCTTTACTTGTAGTAATCCTTTCCTCTGATGTTTTCATGAGATGGAAGTGATTCCGGTGATGATTCTGGATGCTCATCGCACTCCATCTTTTTAAGCACCTGCCTGTATGTCGAGTAGCGACAGGAGTTCATTTCAATGCATTTACGAGCGGCTTCTTCTGCAATGCCTTTAGGGATTGCTTTTACTCGATGTAGTATCCCGGCACATGCATTGAATGCTTGCTCTTCGTGCTTAGAAGATTTTAGGATTCGATCAATCAATTCCGACATGGAAGGACCGAACACAGACGCCCAGCGCCTGTAATAGTTTCCATCTTTCGAATTGATTTCCTGATAATAAAGGTGTTCCGGAGGCATATGCTCATCCGCAGTTATGTACAACGGAAAATCCTTATAAGATCTTCTGTGCGTGCAGATCAGACGGTTGTACTGATCACAGATACGAATCTCAGAAGAATATACATTAAGAACTAAGACTTGACAAAATCAAACCAATACTCTATATTTAGCAGTGGAGATTCTATACCCAAAAACAGAAAACGTGAATGCGCAAATGAAGCTCAAACCCTTGTGGTTTGGGCTTTTTCTAATTTTGATAGAAACTTGAGAACAATAATTTTCAAAAAGTCAATTATCAATTTGTAATGTTTTTTGAAGGAAAAAGTTCACAAAAGCATTTAGGCAATATTTACAAATTTTTTGAAAAAGGAATAGTTTCGCAAGAGTAACAGAGTGGCAATCGAGTAATATCGGTTGCTTTTTTGTTGCCCAATTTTAGAAATTGTCGATTGCCCCAGGAAGAATGATTTCTAAAAATTACAAATTTGAAACCTTTGTTGATGTGCACAGCAACATCTTTGCTGAATATCTAAGCTCCGTTATCGCAAAGCTGCCCAAAGAAAATCCAGAATACCGTTCCACAGAGGAAAGGATAGAGGAACTCTACAAGGAGTATCCCAAAGTGATGGCAGTTTTGGATACGGAAAAGCCGAGTGATTTATCCGAGCAGGAGTGTAAGGCTTTGATAGAAGTTTTGGAGCTTCGGAACAGGCTCAGCGATATGCAGCAGGAAGCAATCTATTTCAGAGGGTGCTATGACAGCGTTGGGTATCTCAAAAAGGCAGGAATATTATAACCGAGAATGGGCGGCATTGGCGTGGAGCTGATGCCGTCTTTTTACATAGTAGTAGAGATAGAAAAAATTTAATCTATATGGTATGATAAGAAAAATACGTTGTGATACTGCTATGAATTTTAGCCGTTAAATGCACGAGAGGAATATTATATGAATGAATATTTGGAAAATCAATTAAATAAGTCGGTAGTTTATCAGCAATTAAAAGATAATTGTGAAAGGAATAATCAACATGAAGTATTGGCTCTTGTAGCGAAAGTTGGTACTTTTGCAGTTGAACGCCTAAAGACAGTGATTAAAAATATGCCTGAGTTCACCCTGCATGATGATACTCATATTTTTAATATGCTCACTATTATTGGAAAACTTATTCCGCAAGAAAACATGAGAAAATTATCTACGCCAGACTTATTCATGTTGATTGTTTCAGTATTCCTACATGATATAGGTATGGCTCCTGATGAAAAGCATATATTAGCATGGAAAAATCAACTTCCCGAGACAGAATATGACGAGGAATTAAAAGAAGAAAGAGAAAAATTTGCTCGTTTTCGTCTAACGTATACACATCAATTAGCTGACATTGAACGGCTTGAAGCAGAACAAGAGTTTTCGAAAGCGCAGCTTCTTGAAGATTATATTGTTACTGAATATATAAGAACAACTCATTCGATTCGTGCAAGGGAAATTATCGCAAAGTATTGGGCAGGGGAAATAGTATACCAAGATACAGATTTAACGGAGAATTTGGCAACGATTTGTTTTAGCCATAATGAAAGTTACACATATTTGCTCCAAATGGAAACCTTTAGAGTCTGTGGTCAAGATGAATACCTGTGTATTCCATTTGTGGCAACAGTATTACGATTAGCCGATATAATTGATTTTGACCCTAAAAGAACACCTTCTGTTCTGTTTTCTCATCTAGCTGTAAAAAATCCTGTATCGTTGAGTGAATGGAAAAAGCATCAAAGTATAAATGCATGGACAATATCGCCCAGAAAACTTTTATTTTCGGCTCAGTGCGAACACCCTGCAATTGAAGCGACTATTCTTGCTTTTTGCGATCAAATTGATGAAGAATTGAGGAATGGCACTGTTATTTTGTCTAATCTATCAGATGAGGGAATGGATATTGATGTGGAGGTCTATAAAATTCCATTACCACCTCAAGTAGATAGAAGAAAAATACAAGCTAAAAAAGATATAATATCAGGAAAGTCTATTTATCGTTACCATGACACAAAATTTTCATTAAGTAAGAAACAAATAATTGATTTGTTAATGGGAACTAAGCTGTATGGTAAGCCAGAAGTTGCATTGCGTGAATTGTTACAAAATTCTATTGATGCTTGTTTGCTTAGACAAAAACTCTCTGAGTTATGGGGGATAGAGTACACCCCTAAAGTTAATGTGTCATTATATACAAAAAATAATGTTGATTATTTGCGAGTAAGTGATAATGGTGTTGGCATGAACCAACATATAATTGATAATTATTACACCAATGTCGGATGCTCATATTATTCTTCTCGGGAATTTAGTGAGTTAATGGTTTCGTTCAAATCTTCGTTCACTCCGATATCTAGATTTGGTATAGGCATTCTTTCATGTTTTATGGTATGTGACTCTATGGAAGTGACAACTAGGAGAATTAGAGAAAGATTCGAGTGCGATGAAGCATTGCATATATCGATTGAAGGTTATGAAAGTCTTTTTGTTATTTCGGATTCTGATAAAAAAGAACCTGGAACGGATACTATATTAACATTACGTCCAGTGCATCCGTGGGATAGAATGAATGAAGAAGAATTTATGCAGTGTATAAAAGCCATTGTGCCAAATCCAGCAGTACAAATTGAGATTGAAACAAACAAAGGAAGCGAATTATACTCAAGTGATTATTTTGATGATTTAGATTTAGAACCTTTATTAGATTATTCTTGGAATAATACAAAAAATATCCGTAAAATAGATATTGATTTGACTTGTGAAGAGTATGGATTTAAAGGGAGAGGTTGTATAGGAATACTTACTAAAAATGGCTTGCCAGCAGAGGAAATTGAAATATTATCAAAAGATGTTGAAATTGATGGTGAGATTTATACCCTGTCTTCAAATATAAAATATAAAACTAATTGTATTACAGAAACATCAACAAGCATTTCAGTAGATGAAGACGGTGAAATTGATACAAATACATCATGGTCGGAAAGATTTAAATCCAAATCCTCATTATCTATACATGGAATAGAAGTTCCTTACAACTTGTTTCCTGATTATTCCAATAGGATGTCGAAAGCAGTCCTTAAAATACCATTTCCTTTTTCTTTTAGACTGGATATTGGTGTAAATAGTGACTTGAATCTAAATTCTGCAAGAGACCAGATTATTTATGATGAGAAGTGGTTGACTTTTGAAGAAAACTTATATCGAATTATTTGTAGAAGACTTAAGGATATTCTTTCGTCATCTGATTGGAAAATATTGAATGAAATAATCCAAAAAAATAATACAGACACGTTTTGCCGAGTTGCAAATAGCTTTGAGTGAGAAGTGAAAGTCAGTAATTGTTTTATCAAGGAAAAATACTTTGTCGCTGTTAATGTAGTCCCAAATTGCAAATTCCGCTTCATCGGATCACCGATTCCGCTAGCAACGGTTCAGTGTTTCCGGTCGTAACGGAACACTTTTCCACTTCGCCGGATCATGCATTCTTATAGAGTGTTATAGTTTTTTCGTAGTCATTATTTTTAGATTACGGAAGGAGGCATTTTTATGCAGGACTACAACACTATTATTGGTGCTATTCAGATGCGTCTGAATAAGTGCCCAAATCTCATAAATAAGCAGCCAATCCGGTTCGATGTGACACTCACGCGTGCCTTTATAGTTTCCTGTAAGGTCATGATCCCTGTATTTTGCATCCAGCGTACCGCCATTCGCCAGAATATCGATTACCTCAAACAGCTTATCAAGATCTTTATTTTGCTTTTTTGCAAGCTTCAAATCCTTTTTAAACTGATTGGTAAACTGAATGTCGTATTTCATACGTCGAGAGCTGCCTTAAGCGCATCCATACTGGAATAACGCGGAGCAGAAGGATCCTTCATCATTTTTCGGCCTTCCTCAATGGCAGCGGCTGTAGTATCATTTGGTACTTCCAGTTTTAATTCAAAAGGAATACCATGCTCACGGATAGCGGTTCTCAGGAATATATTTATAGCAGTTGTCATATTCAGACCAAGCTCATTGAAGATTTCCTCCGCCTGGTCCTTGATTGCCTTGTCTGTACGAATATTTAAATTAGTTGTTGCCATACAGAACACCTCCATTCAAGTATAGTATACTCAAATGCGCGTCTAATGTCAACACATTGTCATTATATAAGATGCATAAATTCTGCTAAAATGCATCAAAATCCCTCTGCGTCCCTCTGCGTAGCGATCTGCGCATAGCCTTTGTACTAATCATTGCTGCTTTCTGCGTACATATTGTTCACCATTCCGATTGTGAGTAAGTCAAGATCCCGGATGGAGATGCCGAGCTGTACGCAGCGAAGCAGAAACAATGGTGAGGTCATCGGGCGGTCAGTTGCGTGAAGTTTTTTTAGATTCTACATCCGTCTGGACATTTAAGCCCCAAAGTTCGATGATTTTCGGAAGCACCTGGTAGATGGAGAAGGTGCTGAACTCATCAAGCCATTCCTCTGGGCTGTCCGGGATGGTGGGATCTGCATGCTTTGCCATGATGTAGGCGATGTTCTCAAACATCTCAAGGGAGAACATATCGAGATGGGAAGAACCCTCATCCCCGTTTCCGACAGCCTTTCCCAGCGCATCGAGATCCTTATAGATATCTCGATGGAACTTGATGCGATAAATACGCGGAATGGCGGCAGATACCTTGAAGGGCACCTGCTTTCCGTCAATCTCAATCTTCTGAATCATACTCATAATCCAATCACTCCTTTACTGCCTTTGCAGGCTTCGCTGCAGACTGCGTTGCTGCATCGCTCTCTGCCGCAGGCACATATACCGCCTTGTACCAATCAGCATAGGTGGTGGCATCCGTGGTATTTCCGGTCTTTGCTTTCACCATACCATTAGCAAGCGGTACCGCCTTCAGAGACAGCTTCTCCGTCTGCACCTCCTTGGAATCCTTATTCGTCTTTCCTTCGATGCCGGGACGGGAAGCGGAGCAGTTATACAGCACATGACGAATGTGCTTCTGGTCGCCATCAAACTCGAACAGGAGCGCAAATGCTGCAAGCTCCACCTCGGAGTTTTCAATCAGCACTCCCTTGGAATCTAGTGTTTCCTTCAGTACGTCCGTGCGGAAGGACTCCGGAATCAATGCAACCGTTTGCGGAAATAGCTGAGCAGCTAAACACAATAGCGAAAACGCATTTTGATGATTAAAGGAGGCACTTCATTTGGCAAAGAAAAAAGATGAGATAACCATCCGCTCAAGCGCAGCGGAATACCTGACCTATGTTGCCTCTGTAGGTGATCAGCAGGACAGCATAGAGATGCGCTATGAGGATGAAAATATATGGCTGACACAGAAAATGATGGCCACATTGTACGATGTGGATGTTCGTACAATCAATGAGTATATCAAGAAGATTTATTCTGATTCAGAGCTTGAGGAAGATTCAACTATCCAGAATTTCCGGATAGTTCAAACCGAAGGTTCTCGTCAGATCACACGCGATACCAAGCACTATAACCTTCAAATGATCATTGCCGTAGGCTTCAAGGTCAATTCCGAGCGTGCCGTACAGTTTCGTAAATGGATAAACCAGATCGCCAAGGACTACACCATCAAAGGCTGGGTCATGGATGATGAACGGCTGAAACGAGGAACGTATCTGACAGAGAAGTATTTCGACGAGCAGTTAGAGCGCATCCGTGAGATCCGTGCCAGCGAAAGAAAATTCTATCAGAAGATCACTGACCTGTATGCGACAGCCATTGACTATGATAAAAATTCTGCAACGACGAGAAGATTTTATGCGACCGTTCAGAATAAAATGCATTATGCCGTTCATGGACATACGGCGGCTGAACTGATCGTGGAAAGAGCTGATCACACAAAAGAGCATATGGGATTAACCACCTGGGCAGATGCACCGGAAGGAAAGATTAAGAAAAGTGATGTTAATCCTGCGCATGTTAATATTAATAAGGTTCTAAGTGAACTGGATATGGATATATTCAAGTTAAAGAATCAGTTCTTTATAGATGCGGCAACTTATTATATAGAACATTTTGGACGGGAAGCACTGATAGAACCGAAGGAAAAGAAAGAACCTCAATTTATATCAACTGAGGAAATGGCTGTCATAGAGGAGCGGATCAGACAGGAGGCAAGAGAAGAAGCAAGGCAGGAAGCAAACAAAGAGGTTATGAGCATGGTTGGCAGCATGCTGGCAGCTATGCAGGCTAACAAAGATGCAATATCTATCATACAACAGCAGGCAGATACAGATGATAATGCTGATTCGGAAGATGATTTTTATGATGACGTTATTGCACAGAGCGCATTGAATTGGATGGAAAAAGATTGACTGCAGCAGTTAAAAATATTTGTGTTGTAAAAAGCAATACATGGTGGTACACTATAAGAAACAGGAGGTGCATACTATGGCAACAAAAACTGCAAATGTAACAGCGCGAATTCAACCGAATATAAAAGAGCAGGCAGAGGCAATTCTTGACAGACTTGGAATTCCTGTATCTGTATTCATAGATATGACTTACAGACAGGTTATTATGCGTGATGGAGTACCATTTTCACTTGATATTCCGGATAAACTTGTTACAAGAGATTCTATAACACAAGCTGAATTTGATACGATGATGCAGACCGGGCTTGCACAGGCAAAAAAGAACGATTCTGTATCTGTTGATGAGGCTTTTAATCAATTAAAGTCGGAAATATAGTGCATGAATGAATATGAGGTAAGGGTAACAAGGCTGGCATTAGAGCAGATGAAAGAGATAGTGCATTATATTTCAAATGATCTAATGGCACCGGATGCAGCAGATAATCTGCTTGACAAGATGAAAGCAGAGATTACTAAGTTGTCGAGTTTTCCGAAAAAACATGCCTTGATTGATGAAGAGCCATGGAGGACTGAGGGAGTACGCGAGATTGTTGTTAAAAATTCCCTGATTTACTATTGAGTTGATGATGAAAATAACAGAGTTCAGGTAACAGCAGTTATTTATAGCAGGAGAGACCAGATCAGGCAGCTAAGCAATATGGATATGGAGTAGTGGCTTAATCCATAAGGATTACTATAAAAGTATATAGTTGCAAATATATAAAACTGAATACACGCAATGAAAGAAGCAGATATGTGGAAATATTCCATGTGTCTGCTTTTTTTATGCCCTAAAGATAACAACAAGTATCAGTACACCAAAGGCGATCAGGGATTAGGAAAGCCGAATAAAATATATGTGTATGATTTGTTGAAAGCAGATAACGATAATTGGCTGCCAAAGCAATTTAAGCACAGAAAGGGCGGACAAATAAGAAAGAAATATTATGATCATGCAAAAGAGAATGTAGCATTTGAGAGATGTGTGGATGTTGTGACATCGTTGACAGCGGTATTTCGATTGTATGAAAGCTATTGTAAAAAATGACGCAACATGACAATGGTAGAAATTGCAAAGTGGAACAATGTCAGTGAGAGGACGATTTATAGGTATAAAACAATATTTTCGTGGCAGGAACAGCGACCGTAAGGGAGCGAAAAGCCACGCCGTAAGGCGTGTTCGCCAGACCAGCAAAAGCGGGCTGGCCGGGGTTTGGGGTGGCCCCAACGAGCGTATCTGAATGCGCCTCAAAAAACAGTTTTTACATCTGTATTGTAATTCCAACAAGAAAGGATTCCTCACCGGGAACAAGATCGAGATCACCGCCATGGCCTTCAATGATTTTTCGGACAGAGGAAAGCCCGATTCCATGATCAGCAGATGTACCCTTTCGGGAGAGGAATGTTTTTCCCTCCTGCAAGGCCAGACCGTCGTAAGTGTTTTCAATCTTCAAAAAGTACATATTGCCTTTGGTTTCGCCTGCAATGAAAATGCGGTGCACCCCTTGCTTTTGGCGGCTGCACGCCTCAACGGCATTGTCCAAAAGATTGCCCAGCACCGTACACAGTTCCACATCGGTAAGCGGCATCTGATCGGGAAGATCGAGCCGCACTTGAAATTCTGTCCCTTGTGTCTGCGCCATGCCGTAGTAGTATTCAATCAGCGCATTTACAACGGGATTTTTGCAGAACTGGGCAGGGGAGTGCCCCGATGTTGCCGCAACCTGTTCCTCTACCTGTAACAGGAAGGAGCAGATCTCCGTCTGCCCACGTTCAGAGGCCATGCGGTCTATGGTGCGCAGATGGTGTTTGATGTCGTGAATCAGCCTTCTGTTTTCTGCCGCTGCTTCAGAAACCTGACGGCTGTACTCGATCTGCATAGAAAGCTGCCGGACGACCTGCTTGCGTTCTTCCTGAAAAATCAGGCTGTTTCCATACCCCTCTACCACATCGCGCCAGAGGGAATAACCGATGGCGGCTGCTATGAAAAAGCTGCCCCATTCCACAAACCAACCGCCGATAACCGGTTCATAAACCGGCAGAAGGCGATCCCATATAAAGGCGCAGGTTGCGGCTGCCGCAGCATAGAAGATCGGCCTGCTCCGTTTTTCTCCTCTGTGAATGGCAAGCACAGCGATGATAAGCAGATAGAGTGCAGATGCCACCTTATAACAAAAGACCGATGCAGAGAAGAAACGAATCGCTCCAAGGGAGAGATGGGAAGCCATCATGCCATACACAAACGCATATACCAGGAACGCAGCGCCCACCCCATTGCTGATGGCCGCAGGCAGGAAGCCCGGCCTGCATATCCGGTTTTGCAGAACTACGATCAGCCAGGTAACCAGATAGATACAGAACAGTTCCATCGTGTACCAGGGGAATATGGGAACAGCAGCCAGCATATGAAGCACAGGATAGGATGACAGACCGCACATGGCAAGGCAGATCAGTCCGAACAGGGATGTATTGTTCTGTTTCATCCGGCGGCTGAAATAAAAGGACAGCAGCGCACAGACAAAGGTAACCGTACAGCCAAACAGGCAGAATGCAAACCGGATTCCTCTGGTTGTATTTACCGCCAGCATCGTTCCGAAAGCAGGCGGATAAACAATCCCTCCGTAAAAGTGGTCATAGTTGCTGACCGCTATGGTGAGTGTGAACGGTTTTCCGCCATGAAAAGTGACCATGCGGTTTTGAACCAATGGTGTCCCCTGTGCAGGTTCCCCCATTTGCAGGATCAGGTCATGATCCAGATAAAGGTTGTAAGCAGAAAACACTTCCGGGATTTCCAGTGCATACGCTTCCTTCCGTTCCGGCAGGAAGAATGTCATCTGGTAAGTCCCGCAGCCATAGGGAGAAGGGTTTGCAGGGCTGGAGAAATTGGTCTGCGCTCCAATGGAAAGGTAGCGCATATAATGGCTTTCATCCCGTATTTCTTCCGGGGTCAAAAGCGCGTCAGGATAAAACGCCCAGCCGGATACCAGAAAGCGCACCGGTGACTTTTGAAGTTCTTCCTCAGAAAGCGCCAGAATCCCATTTGCCGCCTGAATGGTGTCCTGGCTATATTTATTATTAAACTGATACAGGCCAAGAAAAAACAGGGATGAACACAGGCAGACCATACATAAAGCGGCATATTTTTTTACCACAGAAGATACCATCTTATTTTCGCCTCCTCCTTAGGAAAAATTCACCGGCAGACAGAAGAAGCAGACAAGCCGGAATCAAAAGGAGTATGGGCGACCGGCTATGCTCAGTGTCGGCGGCATGTGCCAGGGAAGCGGTATCCTCCTTTCCCACAATGGTGTATGTCCCTGTATGGCTGATCTGAAAGGAAGCGGCTTTTGCCGCATCGTCGTAACCGGTCATGGGAATTTTCACGCCGCTTTCATCACCGAGGAACAATGTGCCGGCCGCCGGGTCATTTGGATAGGGCAGCATGACAGAAACATCCGGCAGGGAGTTGAGCGCAGTTCCGTTGATGGAAAACGAAAAAGAAAAACCGCCGTCCGTATCCTTTTGGATGATGACTTCAATCTGATCTTCGTTTTGGATACCCTCCGGCAAGGCGTCTTTGGGTATGCTGATGGTGATTCCCTGTTTGGAAAAGACGGCTCTTTGCTCCCCTGTTTGCAGCATCATCAAAAAGCGCGTGCCGGAAATCCGGTCGGTGGTTTCATCGAAGAACTCTGAAAAAACAGGTTTTTTGGAATCCGCACTTTCCGGGGGAACGCTCATAATGCTTTGCACCGGCTCTTTCCTGTTTTCCGAAAGCTTCCGGGCAGGATCGGGAGCGGTAAGCTCTGGAGCGCCGGCAATCGTCTGCACTTTAGGGGGCTGCTGCAAAGCGGTATCTTCCTCTGGCTGACCTGATACAACTGGCGCTTCGATTTCCGGTATGGCCGGTTCATCGGAATCATCCATTCCATCCAAGGATGGCTCGGAAGGCTTGTGGGATGGTTCATGATCCGTAGAATCATTTTCTCCGCTGACCGGTGGTGCTTTTTCAGAATCATCGGAATCCATTCCACCGTCATTTGTTGCAGGCGGTCTTGAAGGCTGCGTAGGGGGACTGTCTGTGAAACCGTCATCCTGATCGTCGGTATGTTCGGGAGGCGGCTGAATGATGGTATCAGGTGGATTGCCGCCTGCATCACCTCCATCCCGGTCGCCATCGTGATACCCTTCAAGGACAATTTCATCTGCGTAGGTCAAGGACAGGATGCCGGTCTGTCCGCCGTCATAATCGACCTGAAGGCGGTAACTGCTGCCCGGCGTCAGCAGACGGGTGGCAATCGAGAGCATTTCCTGACCCACATAAACGCCACTTTCTAGACGGTTCCATGAACCGTTGTTTTCGGACAGCCATACGCTGATCTCATCCAGTTTCCCCGGCGGTGTGACCCAGGGAAAATGAAGGTTTCCTCTGGCAGCCAGAAAGCAGTTAATGTCCGGTCTGCCTGGAGCCTGTACAGAAACAGGAATTGAGATTTCAGGGAAAGCAATTCCCTCTGCAAACGCAGTATTTGCTGGTGCGGTCAGCTTGCCAATGGCATGGTACAGTCCCACAGTATTCAGATCAATACCGGAAAAATCCCATTCCACCACAGCTGTGTAGCTGGTTCCATTTTCCGCATAGCAATCCAGATAGTAAGGGGAAAAGGCAAACAAATTTTCCAACGCTTCGGTTTCGCTGCCCTGTTGAACCGCAAACGCATCCGTATAAGGATACCATTGCTCTATGGAGGTAATGACAGCAGGCGGCATTTCTTCCACCCGGACGGAAATCTGAAGCTCCCGCAATACAGCTTCACCAAAGGCATACCCCTCCGGCAGTTCAATCCGGCCTGCTGCGGTATATTCGCCCGGAGTGGTCTGGTCAATGGCCGAAAAATCCCATGCGACAGAAAATGTTTCCTGCCGGATTTCTTCACCTGCTGTTACAGTGGCGCAGACGGTTTGATACTGAAGGGCCAGCTGATAAATTTCCTCCAGGTCATCATCGGACGGTGTGGTTCTAAGGGGCAGGGTAAAAGCCGGAAGGGAGAGCAGTTCACCTTCATTTTGTATTTCTGTGACAAGGACGAGGGATGCTTCTTCTGATGCTTCCGTGGTTCCGCTATCCAGTGTCCCCGGAGCCTCGCTTTCTAAATCCGGCAGAATCTCCGTTATTTCATCGGCATTGGCTGGGGTTGCGGTTTCAGCGGCAAATGCGGGGATACTGCCGGTGAAGCAGAGAAAGCAGGCCAGACAGCCACACAGAATACGCCTGTGTATTTCCTTCATTCTCATACGATACCCCCCATTCCAGAAAAAACATATTGGCGGTAGGCTTCCCGCAGCTGTTTTCCATTGCGGAGAGCAATCGGAAGCTCCTCGCCGTTTATCAAATGGAAGGTCTGACTGTCAACATGGCTGATATAATCCATGTTGATTAAAACGCCCCGGTAGCAGGGCAAAAAACGCTTGTCCTTCTGCAATGCGGAAGTGACCTCCTGAAAACCTCCGCTTACCGGTATCACGCGTTCCGCCATATGAATCCGTGTCATACGGTTTTGATAATCTATGTATAGAATCTTCTCTGTGGGAAGTTCCAGCTTTTGACGGTCAGCCATAACCGAAAGTGTCATCACTTCATAGGGCGGTTTTAGCTGGCACAGCTCCATCGCTTCTTCAAATTCTGCCTGATGGAGCGAAAGCGGCTTCAGCAGATAATAGCTGGCGGACAGGCTGTACCCCATCCGGGCATAATCTTCTGTAATGGTCAGAAAAACGATCTTACAGAGCCTGTTTTTCTGGCGCAGCCTTCTGGCGGCCTCTATTCCATCCATGTTCTCCATATAGATGTCCATAAAGACAAGCTGAAAATTGACCTGGGCGGCAGCTTTCAGAAAATTCTTTCCGTCCTCAAATTCTGTCAGCGTATAGTCCAGCTGATGCTTTTTCATATAATTTTTCAGGCAGGCAGACAGTTCTTCTCTGTCCTCTGCTCTGTCATCCACAATCGCAATCTGCATCGTACCATCTCCTTTGCACAATAATCCAATATGAGTATAACATAAAACCGCAGGAAAAAACTTGCGTCTTAAACAGGAAACCTGCGTCTTAAACAAAGTCGGTTGTATTTCTCTTGACAAGATGCTACTCTAATTATACTACCAGACTTTCCGATGAGAAGGTCTGGTTTTTTAATTTTTCTTTTCAGGAAAGGAGGCCCGGTATGAAAATCGCACTTTGTACGGAGCTGAGAAATGTGGAATGGTTTGAAAGCAGGCTGCGCTCCCTTTTTGATGGGGATGGGCAGCTTGTCATCGACGAGCTATGGAATGAGAAGCAGCTATCTCAGGCACTGCGGCGAAGCCGATATCATGCGGTTGTCATCGCAATGACCGGGGCAAGGGGATTGGAGGCTGCCATTCTGGCAAAGCAGCTGGCACCGGAAGTACCGCTTGTCTGGTGGAGTGATGATGAAAACTTCGCCCTGATCGCGTATCAGCTTCATATCCCGGCATTCCTTTCCATAGATTGTAGTGATCAGGAGCTATATGAGGCGATGGCGCCCATCAGGAAACGGAGGTATGGAAATGCGAATTGCGCTATGCAGTTATAGCCAGAAAGAAAAAGAAACCGCTTTGCTGATGAAGCTGGGCAAGGTAGACCGCTTTGATAACGGCGTATTTTGTACCTATGCCATGCAGCGGGATGGGCCTTATGATGCTGTGGTGGTCATGGAGGACGGAGCCAGGGGGATGAATTTCTGCATGAGCATACGAGGCTACAGCAGGAATGTCCCGCTCCTATGGATCAGCGACCAGGCAGAATTTGAACCCCAAAGCCGCAGGATGCAGGCGGACACCTTTTTGGTAAAGCCTGTGACGGAATATCAGCTGCGGGAGGCAGTATCCCAGCTGCTTCAGAAAACAACGAGAAGGAACGAACAACGTGAGGAGGATGAATAAAATGATATGGAAATGGAAACGGCCGGCCGCATTTTTACTGGCGGCGGCAATGATTTTTACAATGCCGGGAGTCCCGGCATCTGCGGTGGAAACTGATGTGTCCACCGCGCCCGGGAATGCTCCGGCGGAGTGCAGCTGCGAGACCCACTGTGAGCAGGGGGCGGTCGATCCCGACTGTCCGGTCTGCGCTGCGGAGGATGCGGATCTCTCTGCCTGCAAGGGAACAGAGCAGGCAATATCCCTGATGGCAGCTGAGGCAGACGATGAAACCATCTCCGGCAATGTTACCTGGGAGAACAGAAACATAACTACCCCGGTGACGGTGAAGGGCGACACAACAATCACGCTGAAAGGCGAGAATACCATTACGATTACCGAGACCGCATATACCGCCGCTCTGGATATGTATTCCGCCAGTCTGACCATTCAGGGAAGCGGCAGTCTGACGGTCAATGTTCCTAAAGGGAAAAGTGGTATTGCGGACGGCAGTTGGAGCGACACCGCCGGCGGGACGCTTACCATAAAAGACGGGGCAAAGATAACCACCAACGGCGGTTTGTACGGCTTGTACGCCAAATCCATCGTGATTGAGAATGGAACGCTGAAACTAAATTCCGGTTACGGTATTGTGGCTGCATCCCTGACCATGAACGGAGGAACCCTTTACGCCACCGGAAAATATGGTGCGATATGGAGTCGTAAGGGAACAGCCCGAAGCATCGACCCCAGCCTGACTATTCTGTATTCGGACGAACAGAATGCAAACACAGACGATATGTCGGTCGGCACAGCGGACGATACAACAAGAGAGGATGAAGTCAAGACCATCTACATCGCCAAGATGGGACCCCGCGCAAGCCTGACCGTCGGCGCGCAGCAGGGAACCCTACAGGAAAGCTTAGGTAGTCAGACGGCGACCTTCTCCGTGACTGGCAGCAAGGTCAAGATGGAAAACCTGCAAGTGGACTGGGTGGGCGCACACCCCGGTCTGACGGCGGAAAAATCCGCTGACAACCAGACCATCACCGTTACCGCCGACAACACCGTCAAGGAGGGCCGCTATAAGCTGAAGCTGACCGCAGACGGCGAAGCAGGTGCCACTCCTGCCAAGGCGACCGCCACCGCAACGGTCACCGTCGCCGCCGCGCCCAGAAACCCCATTACCATAAGAACGCAGCCGCAGGTCAGCTATAAGAAAGGCGATGGGCAATTTAAGGCGGATGTCTGGGTAAGGGCCCAACTGGAAAGCGGTTCGGAGGGTAATATCACCTATCAGTGGTATGTGAACGGAAAAGAATTTACAGGTACAGGCGGGGGCAGTAATAGAATCACCCTGACCACATCCGACCTGACCACAACGGCGGGCAAGAACTGGGAGTACAGCGGCCAGGTCTACTGCAAGCTGTCCTATCAGGGCTATACCCTAGATACAAACACTGTCCCTGTTACCCTTAACACCTGCACCCATGAAAAATACACCAACGAGGGCAAATGCCAACAGTGCGGCGAACCGTGCAGCAAGGATGTGCTCTTTATTCGCAACGGTATCCCCTATACGTTTGAAGGCGATAACCCTGAGGTTGGGTTCATTCTGTTCTCCGGCGGAACCTTTTATTTTGTGCGGGATACTAACGCAACCTTGAAAGCGGGGGGCAGCGAGCCGGCGAACAAAATGGACGTTACGCTGGACCTGCAGGGCCACAAGGTCAAGACGCTGGATCTGCAAAATTTCCCGTACAAGAGCGTTACCATCAAAAACGGCACGATAGATAGCATTGAAACCAGCGCCCCCGCGGTGTTGATATTAGACAGCGTTACAACAGGCGAGAGCGTCTTTTCTAACTGGTGTACCCTGACGGTAAAGGGCAGCTGCGTGTTTGAGCAACAGGTTGCGTTCCACGGGAAAACCCAGCTCCAGGGCGGCACGTTCCAATATGGAATCGATGTAGAACCTGGTGAGCGTGCTCTGGATCTGCTGGCGGATGGATATGCCTTTGCAGGCACTGATGACAGTGAAATTTTGAATGTTTCCGAAGTAAGCATCCAGAGTAGAAGCGTCAAAGTGGTCGAGCATACCTGCCAATATCAGAATGGCAAATGTGTCTGCGGCAGAGTCTGCGACCATGAGGGCAAGGTGGACAACGCTGGTTACTGCACCTTCTGCAAAGCGCTGGTGGAGGCATTTGAAATCGGCGGCAAACGATACACCAGTCTGGAAAACGCGCTGAATGCCGCGCAGGACGGTGACACGATCACGCTGCGGGGGCCTTTGGAGATCGAGAACGCAGAGCCTATCGAGATCAGCAAAAATATTGTACTGAACTTGAATGGACACACCCTGAGTAAATCCGCTGAGAAGGCGCTTCTACGCATCCTGGGCTCCAATGTAGCCATCATAAACGGCAAGGTGCTAAGCACCTGCACCAGCAAGCCCGCTGTCGCGGTGGAAGTTGGAAAATTTAGCCCCACAGGCGCAAAGCTGACGCTGGACAATGTCACCCTGGAGGGCAGCGTAGGCGGCGGAACTGGTTCTGGTGGAACTGGGCTTTCCATTTGTACCGGGAACGAAGCTGTGGTAACGAGCGGCACCTTCCCCGGCGGCATCTACACGGAGGGAGCGCTGACCATGTCCGGCGGCAGCGCGGATCTGCTGGAATTGGGTGCGCTCGAGGGTATTCCAGTGACCCTGTCCGGCGGCTTCTTTGGCAGCATCAAAATCGGGAATGGCGCAGATTATCAGTCCCTGCTGGCAGCGGGCTATGCCTATCAGAAGCAAGGCGGCGCATTGCTCAAGCTGTCGGAGATGAAGGAGAATACTGCCGTAACCGTTGTGAAGTGCAGCCACCCGGATGACTCTTCCGGCGGGAAAGTTTGCCCCTACTGCGGCTATGCCGCTGCGGTGACAAAGAAGGACGGCAGCATTTCCTACTATCTGACGGCAGATGCCGCCATCGCCGCAGCCAACGGCGGTACGGTGAAGCTGCTGGCAAATGCAGGCGAGATCACCATCAGCAGCCCGCTCAAGCTGAATCTGAACGGTAAGACGGCGGCAAAGCTGACCGTCACCGGAGATGTCACGCTGGCATTCCTCCTGCCGGAGGGCTACGCTTTTAAGAGCGGCAGTACCTGGATCAGCGACCTTAGCGGTACGGAGCTGACCAATGTTTCTATGGCCAAGATCACCATCAAGAGCATGGACTATCTGACCAAGATGAGCATGACTTATGGCGGTACGGGGACGCTTCTTGTCAATGTAAAGAAGGAACCCGGCACAGGCGTTGTGAACTTCCAGTGGTACAAGGTGGAGGACGGCAAAGAGACAGCAGTTGGCAGCGCGACAACAAAGAATCAATTTAATCTCGCCGAACAAAAGCTGTCCGCAGGCAATCATACCTTCCGCTTTTCCGCCACCTGCGACGGCTACAAGAAAATGAGCCAGGATATTGTTGTAACGGTACAAAAGGCCGACATCAGGTCAAGCCTCATCACGCCTCCCACAGCGCAGGAAAACCTGACCTATACCGGCCAGGAGCAGGCGCTCATTACCGCGGGCAGCGTGACCAGCGGCGGCACCATGCAGTACAGCCTGACCGAGAACGGTACATACAGCCCGGTCATCCCTACCGGCACCGATGCCGGAACGTATACCGTGTGGTATCGGGTGATTGGCGATGCAAACCACAACGATACCGCACCCGCCAGCGTGGCGGTCAGTATTGGGCAGAAGCCGCTGACGATCACCAAGGTAGCGTGTGCGGACAAGATCTACGACGGCACGACAACCGTGGAACCCACCAGCGTGATCTTCGACAACATGACCTTGAACCGAGGCACAGACTACACCGTGACCGCCAGCTTTAACGATGCCAGTGTGGGCAACGGCAAGAACATCACTGCCACAGTGACCCTGATGGGGCAGACCGCGAAGAATTACGCCCTGGAGCAGAGCAGCTTCCCCACGACTGGAAACATCACCAAGGCCGCTGCGCCTGACTTTACTAAGGAAACCGCGCTGACCATTGTAAACGGCCACGAAAAGACCTACACTGTGACGCTCCCCACTCTGCCCCCGCTGGAAACGCCCAAAGAGTACGGTGCACCCACCTATGAGATCAGCGAAATCAAACTGGATGGCGGCTACTACACCAGCGGCGCAAAGGTGGAAAACGGCAAGCTGACCCTGCCCATTCAGAAAAATGACGTGAAAACCACCGGCTCTGTGGGCACAGTGACCGTGGTAATCAAGAGCACGAACTATGAGGACATCACGCTGACCGTCAATGTCAATGCGACCGACAAGCTTGTCCCCACTGTTACGGCACCTACGGCAAACGCCCTGACCTATAATGGTACAGAACAGGCGCTGGTTACAGCAGGCAAGACCACTGGCGGCACGATGCTCTACCGGCTTGACGATTCCAAATGGAGCGAGCAGATCCCCACAGCGAAAAACGTGGGGAAATACACTGTTTGGTATAAGGTGCAGGGAAACGCAGAGTACGCAGATGTGGCAGAACAAAGTTTGACTGTGACCGTTTCCAACCAGCCTTCCGGCGGCGGCGGAGCATCCGGTGGTGGTGGCGGAGCATCCAGTGGTGGCGGCGGTGGCGCAGCCCCGGCTCCGACACCGGATGATGCGGATGTCATCACAGTCAAAGAAGACACGAAGGACAATACGACCTCCAAGCCGGGTGCGGAAACCGACACAACTACAACAACCAAGACGACCGTCAAGAATACGACGACCGAAACGACCAAGAACGAGCAGGGTCAGGATGTTTCCAAGACCACAGCCAGCGTTTCCAAAGACCTCGGTGACAAACTGCTCGATCAGGCGGTTTCCAATAAGTCCGATACGATCGAGATCACTGTGAAGTCCAGTGACGCGAATAACGGCAGCGGCGCAGGCAGCACAGGCGCGGCGGACAGCGTGAAAGCAACCGAAGTCGAGCTGCCAAAGGCGACCGTCAACGCGATCGCCAAGGACACGAACGCCGACCTTGTCATCAAGACCGACAACGGCGAAGTCGTCCTCGACAACAAGACTTTAGAAACGATTGCAGGCGCAGCCAATGGTGACACCGTAACCATCGTGGTGGGCGAAAACATCCAGCTCAAGGAAACGCAGAAACCGGCGGAGAAGATCGTCGGCAAGAACGGCACGATCTTCGACCTTGTCGCGAAGATTGGCGAAAAACACCTGCATCAATTTGAAGGCGGCAAGGCTTATGTGGCTCTGCCGATGCCGGATAAGCTCAAAGGCAAAGACATCCTCGTGATCTACATCGACGACAACGGTCTCTGCGAGATCCTGAACCACAGCGTAGAGAAGATCGGCGCAGAAGATTACATTCGCTTCACGACGACCCGCTTCTCGACCTTCGCAGTCGTCGACAAAGACGAAGCAGAGCGGTTAATTAAAGAACAGAACGCCGCCCACGTCAAAGAACTGATGCAGAGCGCGAAGTTCAAAGTGACCACCACTAAGACGAGCAAGAAATCCGTCAAGGTACAGGTCGCAGCCAAGAGCAGCAAGACCATGATCTCCGACATCAAGTCGCTGGGCTACACGGTCAAGTACCAGTTCTATCGCTCGACGAAGAAGGACGCAGGCTACAAGCTGCGCAAGACAAGCAGCAAGAACAGCTTTATCAGCACCAAGGGCGCGAAGGGCAGAAAATATTACTACAAAGCCCGCGTGTTGGTCTATGACGGAAGCGAACTTGTGGCTAAGAGTGCACTCAAGCAGTGCAGCTATGGCGCAAGACGTTAATGCAAAACTGATTTTTTGCTAACAGAATATAGAATTTTTACTTAGGGCTGACTGTAACAGGTCAGCCCTATTTCTTTGATGTAACAATACTGATAATAACGATACTGATTATAGTGATACTGATCTTATCCTTTCCTATCCGGAATGGAACAGGAATGATACTTATACTTATAAATATGGACTGGCAGTCCTGCAATGGACCCCGAAAGAATCCTGACGCAGGCATAGACTGTAGTCATTTGCATGGCACTTCGTTCATTGACGGCTTTGTCAGAGTTGCTTCCACCAAAGAGAAAACGATAGGAGCTGCCATTGGTGCTGTTGGTGGGCTTGTCTCTGGAATGAAATAGCCCCGATAAAAATCCCATAAATATTCCTTTCTGCCTTAAGAGGCGTATAAAATTCAAAGTTACGTCACAAAATAATTTGCGCAAATGCTTGCAATTGCAAGCAAAAGCGAACATAATAAAGAAAAGGGAGGCGATACTATGGCAAATACATCCGCTGTTTATGCAAGAATAGATACGAATCTCAAGGACAATGCTGAGAGTATTCTTTCTCAGCTTGGCATTTCTCCATCCAGTGCAATTCAGATGCTTTATAGCCAGATCGTACTGAAAAAAGGTATGCCGTTTGAATTGAAACTTCCTTCTTCTAAGCCATTAGCTGTTGGTGCAATGACCAGAGAAGAACTTGATGCAGAACTCCAGAAGGGTGTTGATTCCATCAAAGAAGGAAAGGTATATTCTGCAGATGAAGTCGACGCGGTACTTGCAAAGGAGTTTGGCATATGACGGATAGCTATAATGTCGGCTATTCTGTAGATGCACTTGGTGATTTACGTAAAATCTATTCGTATATTGCGAATGAACTTCTTGTTCCGGAGACAGCCGCAGCTCAGCTGGGGCGCATACGAAAGGAAGTTCGTTCATTGGATTTTATGCCAGCTCGTTATACGTTAGTTGAATGGGAGCCTTGGCATTCGATGAAAATGCATCAGCTTCCGGTAGACAACTTTATTGTGTATTATCTTGTCGATGATAAAGAGAGGACAGTTCTGCTTCTGGGCAAGTAGCTCAGTATTGCCTGGATCCAGTTTCAGGAGCTTCTCGACATCCTTGAGCTGACTCTGCGTATTCTTGATTTCTGAATTGACACCCTTTAAGGCACTCTGAAGCTTGGTAGTATCGCCACCGATCTCGACCGTGATACCCTTAATTCTACTTCCCGCCATAACGCACCTCCTCCCTGCAAAATGGGCATAAAAATTGCCCGGCATTTCTGCCGAGCATAAAGAAAGCACCGATCAGATTTCTCCGACCGATGCTAATAAATTGCTATTCTATTGAGATTTACAAACAGGAAGTTATAAACATCTTTGCAAATATACCATATCTATTAACTGTACACCACACTCATAAATTGGGTGGTCATAATTGTCCGTAAAGAAATTCGGAATATTATGAGAACGGACAAATCCGCATTCTTCATAAAATGGTACGGTCAACGGGCTGTCACCTGTTCCAACTTGCAAAACAGAATATTCATCTGCATATTTACTGGCAAGAAAATCAATTAGTGCTTTCCCATAGCCCTTTCCCTGATTTTCTGGATCGACTGCGATATTCTTGATTTCAAGTATTGCGTTACCTTCATCGGTGACAACACATTCAGCTTTTACATTACCATCTTCAAGTACATACATATTACCTTTTTCAAGATAGCGATCAACCATGCTCTCCTGTTCATCAGCTAATAGCAATAATGATATAAACTGCTTTTTATTTTCATTCACTTCTCTGATTTTCATATCCATTACTCCGTCAAACTGGAAGTTTCACCTGTGTTGTTAAATTAGGGTTTACTCTTTGAAATCACTCTTAAGAACTGCATACTGCGCAGTGTCAATAAACGTGTCCTTTTTGTAATACTTTTGTCTAGCAATTCCTTCAAACCGCATTCCACACTTTGTTAATACATGTACAGATGCAACATTTCCATCAAACACTTCTGCCTGAACACGATTTAATTCAATCTCATCAAATGCATATTTTAGTACAGCTTGAAGCACTTCCGTCATTATACCTTGTCCCCAATACTGTGGCGAAAGCATATAGCATGTATCTGACATAAAACATGATTCTTCAACATTTCCCAAATTAATCGTTCCAATCAAATCATGATTTTCTTTCCATTCAATTACCCAATGAAAATATGTATCAGATTCATAATTATCTGCCCATTTATGTACCTTTTCTTTATATATTTCCATATCCGTTACGGGATTGAACGGAAAGTACCTGCAAACTTCTTCGTATTTTGCCCAGTTTTCATACATCATTTGATAATCGTCTGGAACAATTCTTCTCAATATACAACGTTCTGTATCTATTATTTTTGTACCAATTTTATTCATTGCACTCCTCCACAACTTCCGATTGAACAAAATCGCTGCGCGATGGCCTGCCAAGGCTGTGGCGCAGTTTTATTTTTATTAAAAAGCAGTGGAATTACTTTTCATAATCCGTTATTGTTAAGTTACCACACGAAACAACTGAACTAAGAAAGCTCCA
>OATA01000747.1_pt1 | contig 28025 bp, 19 predicted proteins | sample 1516451 | NCBI WGS metagenome assembly OATA01 (sample SAMEA2579905, study PRJEB22360) | human gut metagenome | biome: human gut; feature: human-associated habitat; material: faeces | place: Denmark | collected 2008/2010 | reverse complement strand
CTGACGATACAAAAATTTATTATTTTTTATTGTCCTCTTGACGGGGAGCATACCATTTGAAGCTAGGAGAGCTTTTTCTAATTTATTCGCTGATTATTTCTACATCAATCTGTCCATAATATGGACTGTCCTCATCCTGCAGTACAACTACTGTCTCCACATGATCAAGCTGCATCAGCTGCAGTTTATTTTGTTCTTCATCTGTGTATCCATCTGGCACCTCTTTTGGAACTGTCAGTGTAAACTGATATTGTGTGCTTCCATCTGCAAGAACAGTGGATGTTATCGTAAGCACAGCTTTCACTTCAAATAAAAGCGATTTCAAGCTCGGTGCTGTTGCGCGCAAAATGACATTCCTTCGTTCAATCTTTGCCTCTTGTACTGGCGCTGGTGATTCCTCCTCCATCGTCTGCTGTATCTCTGGCAGTGATGTTTCTGACTGCTGCATCGGCGTTTCTATAACTTGTTCTAGCGTTGTGCTTTCTGCTGCAGATGTCGGCACTGTTTCTGATGATGGCAAAAGTGTTGTCGCTTCTGGCGTCTGCAGTGGTGTTGTACTTTCCTGCTCTTGTGTCTGCGTTGTTTCTTCTGAGGATATGTTTTCTTTAGAAGTCGTATTTTCTGTTGTGGAAGGCTCACTAGACGCACTTTCTGTTGTTTCCTTCTCACTTGAAGTTTCTTCGATTGAAGAAACTTCGACAGAGCTTTCTTCGGTCGATTTTTCTTCGGTCGATTCTTCCTCAGTAGTTTCTTCCTCTTCTGCTTCACAGACTGTCAGTTTCTCCAGCAAACTGCTTCCATATGATGCTTCCCATGCAGCAGGATCCTTTATCCAATCCTCTGCCCTCCAATAAAAGGTAAGCGCTGCCTGCTGACCGTCTTGTCTGCTAAAGAAAAGTGTAGCATCAAAACCTGCTGCCTTTTCCCAGTCGCTGTTTAAGCTCCAGGAAATTTCATTTGTCTTTGCCAAAATCTCTGACACAGGCTGATTATTTTGATCTAAAAGCGGATAAGCTTTCTCTTTCTCACCTGCAGGACCAGTAAACTTTGGCGCTGTCAAATGACCAAGACTTGTGTTTTTTGAAAGTACAAATGTCTTATTATCACCGTCATGTGCGTTTGCACTAATCTTTGACCAATCACTTATGCCAATCTCATCCATTGATGCAAAGCAAATGGAAAGATCGTATAAAAGATATGGCTCGTTTCCATTGACCTGCTCAGTATATGGCACTGCATAGCCATCTTCCGGCAGGTAAACACTGTATTTCTTTTGAACACCATCTGTATCATATTTCCAATAAACAGGAAGCAAACGATATGTGCATGTTTGTTTTCCTTCCCTTGTAACGCGCTGCTGCATAGTCTGAACAAGATATTCACTAATTCCAGTTCCTTGTGTAAAACAATATGCAAAACCTGTATTGTCACATTGTTCTACATTGGCATCAGAAAAAGTATCCTCCATCTTTTCTTTTTCTTTCTGTGTCTTTTTAAATTCATCTGTACCTTTATCTCGATAAAGGCTTGTCACATCTGAATCTAACCACTGCTTTTGTTCACCCTCTGCAGTCGTTGTCTCTGCAAGTGCCTGCACACTCATTACAGCACAGTCTGAGTCTGCTATGTAAGCCTCTCCAAGCGGTGCTGCTCCATCTGTCACAAACACTTCAAATCGTGTAGAAAGAATATCTCCATTTTCATCTGTCGTGTTTGTCTGCTTTAGCCATGCATATACAAGCACCTTTTCCTGCTTACTTTCATATGAAACATAATATGGAATAAGATATGTATAGATACCATTTGAACGGTCTGTATACATCTCATATACACCGATAAGACCACCCTGTGTATCATTTTGCTCCATCGTGTAGCCGCCTGACTTTGTTGAAAGCATACTGCGAACATAAAAGCCTGCCTGACTGTCATCCTTTACAATTTCAAATGAAAAGGCATCGCGATAAAAGAGTGTATCTCTTGTCATTTGCCTTGATTTAAGCAGTGACAGCACATTTATCTTATAGCCTGCACATCCTTCTTCATTCGCATCCACGTCAAAATAAATGCTTCCCTGCCATGCAGATGCCTTTCTTCCAGAATCTTTCCAGTTTTCATTTTCATCCAAATCAAAAATCGGGTACAAAAATTCCTGCTTTTTGTCTGAAACAAAAAGCTCTGGTGCTGCAAGAGGTTCTGGCTCTGGAGGTGTCTCTGATTCAGATTCACTTTCTGACTCCGACTCACTTTCTGACTCCGACTCACTTTCCGACTCTGATTCGCTTTCTGACTCCGATTCGCTTTCCGACTCTGACTCACTTTCTGTCTCAGTCTCTGGCTCTGATTCGTCTTCTTTAATACGTACAGAAAGTGTACTTGTTGATGGTCTGCTTATTGTAAAGCCATTTTTGTCTGTAATACCTTCTCTTTTTACCTGCACAGTCAGGCTTACACAGTCTTCTGGCACACTGACATTACACGAATATGAAGTTTCTTCATCTGAAGCTATTTCTTCTTTTGACAGTAAAAGCGTCTCCTCGTTTGTCTTTGATAAAGCTGTAACGTTAACTTCATATGATGTGCCCTCATACTTTGGCTTATCATTTTCAGCATCCCACATGACAAGTGCGCCATTTGAAGCATCAATCTCGTCATCATCTGTTGTCTTTTTATTTACGCTAATCAAGACAGGAAGTGTAATTTCACTTTCTTCTTGAGTGAGTTCATAGCGCCAAACACCGTACAGACTCTGATTGGATGATGAGTGCTGCATTAATGCGCTGTTTTTCAAAAGAGGTGAATAATAAAGTTTGTAGCCATCATCTTCTGCTAAAATCGCATAGCCATCCATAACTTTTCCTGACTGAATCAGACTGTCGCCTGATGAAAAATGAGAATCTTCTGACGCAGCCAAAACTCCATCATTTGTCACTCGCGCTGCAAGAAGCTCTGATGCACTCCAGATTTCGCTTCCATTTGCCTGACATACGATATGACCCAGCTCAACCTGACCTGACATTAATGTAACAGGATATGCAACAACTGTCATTTCAGTACATTCAGCTGTATCAAAATGCACCTGCTCCATCTTGTCTGTGCTGCATTTCTTTATTGATGCCTGATACTGAACCGGCACCTGAAGTTCTTCATCAACGGCCTCTAACGCTGTTTGGATCTCCATTTCTTTCTTTTGTGCATGACCTGCCGAAATCTGATACAAAGATGCATCTTCATTTTTAAAACCAGAATACATTCTGTCTGGCTTTAGTGATGCATCAAATACTGCTTCGTTTTCACATACAGTATTTGCACTCAGCACATCAAATGTTTTTTCTGAATAGGTAGAGCTCTTATAACCCGGACACGACACGCGGCAATTAATAGTAATCGCCTCTTCACTTGTAACTGCAATATGTCCTGTCTCTTCCCATCCAAATTTTACAGATGATGATTGACTTTTCTCTTCATCTGAATCGGCTGATGAATACGCCGCTGTCACTGTTAACTCTCTGTCGCCAGCAGTAATTGACGTAAAATCATCCTTGTTGTCAATTACAATCTCATACAGCGCTGTCTTATCTTCACCATCTGACACAATAGTATTTTCGCTGCAAAGCCTCAGATGATATGACAAAGCTGGCATCTGTATTCTTTCGTCTGCCGCCTGTGCAGTGCTCCACTCAGACGTATCCTCTTTATTGACGGCTCTTACACGAAATACAACAGCGTCAACCTTTTGTCCTTCTAATTCATCTGGCAGTTCTAAGAAATTATCTGTTATCTCTCCACTCTTACTTCCAATCTTAGTCTTCTTTAAAAGACCGTTTTCCAGAACAGGCTGATTATTACTGTCTCTTTCATATGTTTCATACTCAGCTTCATACTCATAGTATTCGGCAAAAAGACCTGGCCAAAAACGAATCATCCATGATCCATTTTCCTTTGTAAATGTGATTCCGCCCGGAATACCAGGCTCTGGCTCTGACTTATCGAATACTGTAAGATCTGTCAACTCACTGCTTAGCTTTTCCCATACACGTATACGTATATTTTCGCTCTCCTCATCTGTCTTTGCTTCTTCTGTATTTAAAAGAAGCGGTGAGACAGACAAGCTTCCTGCAAAAGCTGTCCACTTTGTGTAAATTTCTGCCTGATCTTCTTCTGTAAGTTCACCTTCTTTATAAACATACAGCGCAGTTCCGATACCTGGTGTTTTTTGCTCCTTTTCTGACTCATTACCATCTTTATTTTCTTTTTGATCTTCGTTTTGTTCTTCTTTTTGATCTTCCTGTTCTTCATTATTGTTTGAATCATCTGATTCACAGGCAACTTTTACGCCTTCCGTGTTCCAGCTTCCTGCTGCCTCGATGCTTCCTAGTGCCACATCACATCCGTCTGTCGCACCTGTCACTATGATTTTGAGCGCAGTTGCCTCTATCCCGTCTGGTGCTTTCACAGAAACTGTACCACCATCATCAGCGTCCTTGCCTGCCGCCTGCAAATCTGCGGCAAGTTCCTTCCAGACACCGTCCTCTGCATCTGCATACAGCACATCAAACTTATATGTTCCCTCCTTAAGCCATGTAAGCGTCACATCTGACAACTTGCATGTGCCATTCAAAAAAGCCGTATAAATAGGACAGCGCTGTTCTTTTATATCAAATGAAGATGATGAAAAAACCGGAACATCTTCCGACTGATGTTTAATCAGATTTTGAAGCTGTTTTTCTGATGCTTCCACAAATGGATACTCTCTGTAAGAGCCAGTTGCATCTGTCTCGCCTATTGTAAGCGAAATATCACATATATCAGCTAACAGCGCATCTTCAAGTTCTTCTCCTCCTGATATGAAATACAGACAGTTTTCACTTTCATTTGCATCTGCTGCAATTGGATAAACATTTTCACTCACGCCGACACAATCAGTCAGATTTGCTGTTAAATTACTCGTAATGCCATATGACTCGTTGTCAGATGAAATTATCGGTGCATAATTCTGACAGCGCATCAGCACCAAATTTTCACATTCTGCTGTTGTGATTCCTGCTGCCACAGATGCCTCTATTACTCCTGTGTTAACGCAGTCTTCCAATAAAACTTTTTCTTTTGTCTGTGCCACAATTCCTGCGGCTGTCCCGTCTGCCGTAACCTTTGCATGATTGACAAGCTTTGAAATCGTCTCGCCTTCCTCTTTCATTGGAAGTGATGCTGCAAAAATACCGGCTGCAAAATCCTTTGCTTCAATACTTCCTGCAACTGTCAGATTTTCCAACGTTCCACCATTGTAAGCACAAACTGCTGCCGTATTCTGATCACCAGTAACTGACACATGATCAAGAAAAAGATCATGAATCGTGCCTAGATTTTCCAGTACAAATGCTGTACCATCGCCCTGCGGATACCAGCGGTTTGAACTTCCTGTTCCTGCATTTGCTGTATCTGACAATGTAAGATAATCAATCGTATAAACTTCATCACCGTCCTTAGAGCCAAGACTGCTGCCCTCTCTAAGCTGTGTAATCATAGGAAATGCTGTGTCTGCCTCTTTTACCGGAAGCCCGTTTTGATAGACCATTCCCTTTGCCAAAATTGAATCCGACTCTTGCAATGTCTCATCAATCTCACTGTCATCTTCTTTTTCATAGCCCCAGGCAAAGTCTCTTGAAACGATATATGTATTTTCGTTTTTTTCATCTTCCTCTGCTGCATAGACAGATGCATCCGTAATCATTTCTGCAAAACGGATGTTATAAAGATGTCTTGCATTTTGAATTTCATACGATGTACCATCTTCTTCATCAGTATCTTCGCCGTCCTCACGTGCAAAATACATAAGCTCAGAATTGCTTTGTCTACGCCCTGTAATTTGATAGCCTGATCCGCCGCCCTGCACGATACAGCTGATTTCATCAACACCATATCGTTCCAGTCCAAAACGATGCAGACTAAGCGTATTCATAAGCTCACCTGGATCATTGGTTCTTCTGTATGTCTCATAGGCAGCCTGTGTTGCGCTTAAATCAACTGCATCAAGCACTAGCGTGACATTCAGCTCTTCATCAATATATGCAAGAAATGGATATGTACCAAGCTTTTCTTCTTTTTTGCCTGCAAAGCTCGTCACTTCTGCAGCAACCACTTTTAACTCATCCTCTGCCGACTCAGATGGTATACTGTAATAATAGCCTTCTTCTGTTTTCTGTCCGCTTAAAGATGCGTTATTAAAAGAAATCTCAAGAAGCTCTTCATTAGTCTTTGCATCACATATCATCACCTGATAATTCATCAGGGAAACTGCCGTCTCTCCCTCTGAAAGCTTCCATGTCAGATTAAGAGTCTCTTCATTATGTAATGATGCATTTAAAACCTTAACCTTAGTCGCTGTATCAGCTGCCTTTGACAAGGAATCTGCTCCGTAATAGCCAAAGCAAAGACCTGTAGAATTGTCACTTCCGCTTCCCTTTCTGTTTTCTTTGGAGCGGTTTACAATATTTGCTACCTTGCTTGTACAGCCTGTGTAGGAAAGTGCTTCTGCGCGATCACTATATAAAACAGAGTAGACAAGTCCGTCTCGTGCATCAAACTCAACGCTCACACAGCCATTTGCAAGCAGCGTTTTGTCATAAAGGTAAGCATCAAAAATATCATACAAAAGCGTATGTGAAGCATCAGCACTGCCATTTTTGTAGGCTTTATAATCAGCTGGCGTTCCTGTCACATAGTACAAGTTCGAAGTGGTCTGTCCATCATCGTTTTTCCAGATCGCTGATACATTTACTACTTGTCCGTTTTCATCTGTGACCGGAATCAATAATTGATTTTGTTTTACAATTGCCTGTGCAGAGGTTTGTGCTTCCTTATCAAACGCCTCAAGATGCTTATCAGTGCTATACTGTGTAATGCCTGACTGCGCCGCTAAAAACAGCGTACGGGCATAGTGCTCCTGACGCTGCCATACCGACCACTTCTGGTAATAAAAAATGCCTGCTGCCGATGCGCCAAGCAATATGCCAACAAGCACCATCGTCACCATAAGCTCTACCAGTGTAAAGCCTCCCTTGCTTTCTTTGATTCGCTGTAAGATATTTCTGATCAAAATCAAACCTCCCAAGCTGTCTTATCGTTTAAATTTGCTGCTTAAAATATACACTGCTCCAGCTCTCTTTTATCCTGTGCGTATTTGAGCGCTGTTTTTTTCTCAATCAGCCCACGTGAAACAAGCTTTGCCAGATCATAGTCAAGCGTATGCATACCTGCTGCTGCGCCTGACTGCATTACACTTCCAAGCTGATGCGTTTTTCCTTCACGTATCTGACTTAGCACCGCATCTGTTCCTGTTAGAACTTCTGTTGCCGCTATTCGGCCGCCGTCTATAAGCGGAACTAGGCACTGCGTCACAACACCCTTTAATACGCCTGCCAGCTGAATACGAATCTGATTTTGTGCCTGTACCGGACATACATCTATAATACGGTCTACTGTCTTGGCTGCCCCTGTCGTATGAAGTGTTGACAGCACAAGATGACCAGTCTCTGCCGCCGTGACAGCTGCTGAAATTGTCTCGTAATCACGCATCTCTCCGACAAGAATTACATCTGGATCCTCTCTAAGTGCAGAGCGAAGTGCTCCCGCAAAGGAACAAACATCCTTGCCCACCTCTCTTTGATGAATCACAGCCTGATCCTGTTCGTACACATATTCAATCGGATCTTCAATCGTTAAAATATGATCTGCACGTGTGTGATTGATGTAATCAACCATTGCCGCAAGCGTTGTTGACTTTCCTGAACCAGTAGGTCCTGTCACTAAAATTAATCCTCTCGGCTCATTTGCAAGATTTTGAAGCACTGGCGGCAGATGAAGCTGCGAGAGTGTAGGCACTTTTGCATTAAGCAGACGAATTGCTGCCGCGAGGCGTCCCTGCTGACAAAATACATTGACTCTCTGACGGTTTCCATCTGATGTTTCAAGTGCAAAATCTGCATCCTCTCCATGCCAGATGCTTTCCTGTCTTTCTTTTGTAAGAAGAGATAAAATAAGCTTTCGCGTCATCTCATCTGACAGTTCTAAGTCACTCTTTATGAGCTTTCCATCAATGCGAAAATACACTGCCTGACCTTCGCTTATATGAATATCAGAGGCACGCTGGCTTCTGGCCTCACGTATCATTTTTTCTATCATATGCAGCTCCTTTAAATATAGTATGCCACCTTCTTAAGCTCCTCGACAGTCGTTGTACCATCCGCTACAAGCTTAAGAGCCTCATCAGTTAACGACTCCATGCCAAGATAATGCGTTGCATAGCTTCTAAGCTCATCTATAGGAGTTTTCTGCGTAATCATTCTTCGCATCTGATTATCCACGCAGAGAATCTCATGGATCGCACGTCTTCCGACATATCCAGTATGGCTGCAGCTATTGCATCCCTGCGCGCGGCGCACGCGCGTAATCTTTGGCCCTATAAAAGCTTTTTCCTGCTCTGTCGGCTCATCCCAATAACCACACTCAGGACAGACAACACGTACAAGACGCTGTGCCACTAGACCGACTAGTGAGTTTGCAACCATATACGGCTCAACTCCCATATCAATCAGACGAATAATTGACGACACTGCATCATTTGTATGAAGTGTTGAAAATACAAGATGACCCGTGATTGCAGCACGTACTGAAATGGCTGCCGTCTCCTCGTCTCTCGTCTCTCCGACCATAATTATATCCGGGTCTTGACGAAGAAGAGAACGCAGTCCGCGCTCAAATGTCAGTCCTGCAACAGTATTTACCTGACACTGATTGACACGCGGAATATTCCACTCTACTGGATCCTCAATTGTTGCGATATTCACCTTGCGGTTGCTAAGCTTTTGAAGTGCCATATAAAGTGTTGTTGTTTTTCCGGAACCTGTCGGACCTGTAATGTAGATCATACCATTTGGTGCCTCAAGCATTTTGCTAAACTGTTCAAAATGTGCCTGATTCATGCCAAAGGTCTCGGCATCTGCCACCATATTTCCAGAAGCTAAAAGACGAAGTACGGCCTTTTCTCCAAATACAGTCGGAATCACTGATGTACGAATATTGACATCGCGGTTTGCGATTCTTGTCCGAAAATGACCGTCCTGCGGAAGTCTTTTCTCTGCAATATCCATCTGGCCTAAAATCTTCACGCGGGCAATCAGATTTTGATGAAGGCTCTTTTGCAGCACAACATAATCAAGAAGCTGACCATCTACACGTATTCTGACAGATGTTTTTTCCTCAAACGGCTCAATATGAATATCAGACGCATTCATGCTAAATGCGCGTGCAAGCAAGTTGTCAAGAAGCTTAATAACAGGTGCATCAGAATCTCCCTCATCAGCATCAACCTCAAGTGCCTGCTCACGTTCTCTTGCCATCTCATTTGCTGAGCTGGCGGCCTTTTTTGCCTCGATTTCTGAATAATAGTATTCAATTGCCTGATTTAAAGGCAAAAGCTCTGTCAGCCAAATTTCAAGGTTCATGCCTGTAGTCTGTCGAATATCCTCAATTCCATAGTAATCAAGAGGATCATTCAATACAATTGTAAGATTATTATCCTGATACTGCACAGCAAGCATATGATATTTCTTTGCCAGCTGGACTGGTATCATTGCTACCGCCTCTGTCTGCACCATAACACGGTCAATCTTAACATAGCGCTGTCCAAGACGCGCTGAAAGTGCTTCTAACTGCTGGTGCTCTGTGATAAAGCCAAGCTTAATCAATGCCTCACCAAGACGAATGCCTTTATTATTTTTCTGATACTCCAGTGCCTCATCAAGTTCGTCCTGATTGATGTAGCCGGCCTGAAGCAACACATCACCAATTCGTATATTTTTTTCATTTGCCATCGCTGCTGCCTCGTGTCATATAAATCATCATGCTGACCTCCAGACGCTTTCCTGCCTGAAGAACATCCTGTCCATTATTTGTTGTCTTAACTGCTGCATCACTTATTGAAAAAGATACTATTCTGACCCCTTCCTTTTCTGAAAGCTGATCCAAAACTGCAAGTGCCTGATTTTTTGTACCTATCGCCGCATAATCTGCCTGAGCACTGTAGACATATTCTGTCTTTGTATCTATCTCATCTTTCTTTGAGTCTGCAGATGCATTCGTACCTGACTGTGTCTGTTTGTCCTGTTCATTTTTCTTCAAAAGTGCCATACGTTCACTTAAGCTGTAAGGTGTAATCTCATCAAGCTGTCCGGCGCGAAGCGTCGAATCCTGCATAATCATACCCTCACTCACAAACACGTCTGTCAGATAACGATTAAGCTCCTCATTAGTCTGATATGGAAAGAAATGACTTTCTAATTCTGCCAGCTGCTGTTTTTGTTCCTCATCACGTTTTTCATCTACAGGAAGAGCTGCTATATGTACCTGCATCTGAAGCTGCTGCATTTCTAATGCCTCCTGCTGCACTTCCAGCTTATCAAGGCAATCAATCTGCGGCTTCACACCAAACCAGTAAAAGCAAAAAACTGCGGCACAGACTGCCAGACCTGCTAATAACTTTTTATCTCGTTTTGTCACTGTAAAATCAATTTTCATCTGCGGCCTGCCTTCCTGCATGTTCGCTTAAAATACATACAACCTTCACGGTATAGCCATCCTGTGCCTGATTCTGCGTATATCCTGTAAAATAGACGCCCTGGAAAATATCAAGTGTCTTCCAGATCTCAATAACTTCTGAAACATCGGTAACTTCTGGTGCTACTGCGTCAAACTGCAGCTCTCCTGTTGCACAATTGTATCCTGTTATTGTAATTAATACTTTATCCGGACAGCAATCCTCAAGCGTTTTGAACACATCACTTGTCACAAGAGGATAAGAATATATATTGGCTTTTGCATTTTCCATATCAGAAATCATGTTGTCCTGCTTTTCCACCTGATCTCCAAGCTTTTGTGCACTCTTATCAGCTGCCTGATTCGTTTCATCCTCTAAAAACGCTTCCAGCTTAGCAATTGTTTTTTGATATTCTTTTTCACTATGCTTTAAAACACCAATCACATGTCCGGCTGCCAGAAATGCTGCTATCACAAGTGCCGCTGTTATTCTTTGCTTCTTTCTTCTTTTTAACTGCTCTGGACCATTTAACAGCCGATAGTAAAAATCAATCCTTCGATCCGGAATCGCTTTTATCTTTCTTATCTTTTCTGTCTGATGCTTCTCCATTTTCTCCACCTTTCGCAGCTTTTACAAAAGCAGATTTCCGATTCCATAAATGTAAGATGCCGGCTCTGCATTAATTTCTCCGTGATCACTTACTGCTGTTTTTACAAACGAAATTCCTTGAATCATACCTGGTGCCTTCGCCCTGATGCCATACTCCTGCATATATGTATCAAGCTCTTTTACCACGTCATCACTGCCTCCTGCTATACCAGCCAGATATATACTGTCTAGTGTATAGCTGCTGTGACGCTGTCTGTAAAACTGACGTATTCCGTCTGCGATCTGTCCCAATTCCTCGATCCATTCAGCACTTCCCTGATCATTTAACATACGGTTTCTGCGGCTGTAAATATAATTTCCATTTTCAAATAATACACTGATCGTAGTGCTTCCCTGTACCAGCATAAACACGCATGTCTCATAGGCAAACATTCCTGTTGCCGTCACTGCTCTTAAAAGACATCCAAGACCAATGCTGATTCGTTTTACCTTCAGCTTAAGATCAGAAAACAAGGATAAATAGCTTTCAATTACACTTTTTTCCAATGCTGCGCAAAAAATATGATTCATCTCATATGGACTATTCTTTGGGAACGGGAAATAATCAGTTACAAGATCAGTCTTCTCTCCGTCTGCAAACTCCTTATTAATGCAGGAAATCAGCTCCTTATCCTTCATATAAGGAACTTCAAGCATTTTTGTCATAATCTTTCCTGAATCAATTACAAGGCAAATTCCTTTTCTTGGAAGTGAATAACGATTCCAAATCTGTTCAAGTCTCTCCTGTAATCGCTGCTCTCCTGTAATGATACCATTCATAATCGTCCCCTCTGGGACTGCCAGACTATATACTTTTTTAATCTTTGCCTTTGATTTTGACCCTGTTCCGGCCACGATTTCTATTCGTTCATTTGAAATATATACTGAAAGCTCCATCCTCTTTTCTCCTTACATCGTTCCACTTGCCTCAATCTCTGCATACATATTTAACAGCGGAAGCATCACAGCAATCATAATCATTCCGACAATTACTGCCATCACAATAATCATTGCCGGTTCCAAAAAGCTAATCAGACGTGATATTGCCTGCTCAGATTCATACTCAAAATTGTCAGCCGCTGAGATAAGCATGGTATCAAGACTTCCTGTCTCCTCACCAATCGCTACATTTCCTGCCAGCTTTTTATGAAAGCCATCAATATGTGCCAGAGCATCTGACAAGGACTCTCCACGCCTCACCATAGCAATTGTTTCATCAAATTGCGATTCCAGATAACGATTTCCAATCGTATCTTTGCTCACCTGAAGCGCTGTCACAATAGGCAGACCGCTTGTGTAAAGAGAACAAAGTGTTCTTGCAAAACGCGCTGTATAAATCGTCTGAATCAAAATGCCAATTTTAGGAATCTTTAACTTAATTCGATCCACCTCTAAACGAATCTTTGGAAGCTCCAACACTGCTTTTGCAATCACATATAAAACAGCAATGCCAAACAATACCCACAGCCAGTTTCTCTTCATAAAACCAGATGCAACCATCAGTGCCACTGTCACAGCTGGCAGCTCCAAATTAGCAAACACATCCATAAATTTTGGCATAATATAGCAAAATAAAATCATGACAACCACAACAATTACTCCGCACAAAATCTTTGGATACAGCGTAGCGCTCTTAATCTTTGCACTTAAACGATACTCCTTTTGATAATGCTCTGCCATTCTAAGTGCTGTCTGATCCATACGGCCTGACTCCTGTGCTGCGCGAAACATATTTATGAGCAGCTCTGGAAAAGCATCTCCCTGATCCTTCATCGTATCAGCAAATGAATTTCCACGGCGGACACTTCGAATCATGTTTTCATATATTGCCTTTTGTTTTGGCTTAATCGTCTCCTCTGCCTGCATCAGATTAAGAGCCCTCACAAGCGGAACACCTGCGCCAAGCAAAGTTCCAAGCTGCCTACAGAACTCAGAAAGCTGCCTTGGAGTAAGACGATATGTATTTTTTTTCTCCTTTTGTGCCAGACGGCAGGAAATCAAAAACAGATTTTCTCCCCTTAAAAGCTCGTAAAGTGCAGCCTCATCAGCTGCCATAAGCTGCCCTTTTTTCTTCTTTCCTGCGACATCCTTCGCCGTATATTGATACTTTGGCATAATTCCCCCCTTTTAAAAAATTATGGATAGATACCAGGAAAGCAGCCATTCTCCCACAAATAAAGTCAGCGCTGTCCCTGCGCACAAAAACGGGCCAAATGCAAAATGCTCTTTTGCACCCTTTTTCTTTGACAAGAGAAGTCCGATTCCATAAATACCTCCTGAAAATACAGCAAGCATAAACGCAGTCAGACTCATTTTCCAGCCAAGAAAAAATCCGATCACCGCCATAAGCTTAATATCTCCGCCGCCAAATGCTCCAGGCACAGCAAGCGTTATTGCAAATAGTGGCAGACTGACTGAAAAAAATCCAATCAGCCGTTCTGTTAATGTGACATCTGAAAATGCAAATACAGCCATCGCCGCTGGCACTATACAGGCAATAACAAGACCATTTGGAATCTCCATTGTCTGCTGATCAATCTGCGCAATGATTAATAAAAGTGTCAATAAAGAAAAGACAGTTACAACACAAAGGTTGATCTCATGCCAGTAGCCATTCCAACCTCCAAAACATAATAAACTAATCTCTGCGGCTGCCATTCCCATTGCTTCCGTAACTGGATATCTAGCCGGAATCCGACACCTGCACTGTCGGCATTTTCCTCTAAGAAGCAGCCAGCTGACTACCGGAATCATATCATACCAGGCAAGTGTATGACCACAAGATGGACAATACGATCTTCCCTTTACAAACGAGATTTTTCTCGGAAGTCTGTCTGCAACAACATCTGCAAATGAAAATATACAGCCCCCCATCAGTATGAAGGGAAGGCTGTATATCAATTCAATCCATGTCATTTTGCCACTTACTCGATTTTGATCGTTCCATCTGTAATCGTGCAGGTCTTTTTTATTCCGCTGTCGGTTACACTGACAGAAATAACCTTTCCAGCCTCAACTGTAATTGCATAGTTTCCACTTCCATACTGCGTCAAAAGACCGCCAGAAAGTGAATCTACATCTGCAAGATTCTTATCGTCTGAAAGGATATCTGTAGTATTGCCGTTTGCATACTGCTCGCTCGCTACTGTCTGAGCTGCCAGATAAATGCTTCTTGTGTTTGCTGTCAGTGTCTTTTCCTTTGCCTTGTCGATATAGCCATTTAACGCACCTAACATCAAAGATGCCAAAATACCGATAATGACAAGCACTACGATAATTTCAACAAGTGTAAAACCCTTTTTGTTTTCCTTAGCTTTCTTTAATTTCTCTGTAAATGATCTCATTTTGCTCCTCCTGACTTAATCAATCGTAAAATCCTGATCGTTTTCATCTACATCCTTTGCATGCTCATTTAAAGAAGACCAATTGTCTGATACAACAATTGCACCCTTATCAATGATTTCCATCTTTGCAGTAGCAGATGAATTATACGCTGTATTCGGTGCCAGGTACTGAGCTGTAATGTCACCCGTCCAGCATGCAACACCTATGACATTGCACTGAGAATCATACTCAACTACACAGCCTGTATCAGAACCAACATCCGGATTTTGCTTTACGCCTGAAAGCTCCTGCACCTGTGTACGCGGACGATACGCCGTCTTTCCTGAATAAACCTCAGATCCAACTGTATTAGCCGCTAATACTACACTTCTGCAGTCAGCAAGCACTTCCTTTTCCTTTGCCTTGTCTATGTAGCCATTCAGTGCACCTAACATCAAAGACGCCAGAATTGCAATGATAACCAGCACGACGATCATCTCAACCAGAGTAAAACCACCCCGGTTCTTTTTGCATTGTAAAAACCGCTCTCTTATCTTCCCCATAGATTTTCGACCTTTACCTTTCCAATTCTTTCTTACATCAGAATAGCATGATATGGATTATTTTTCAAGTTGTTTCTCTATTACAACTTATTGAAATATATTACTTTCACTGCTCATATGTATCACGAAGACTTCTTACCTTAAGTGTTTTTCGCACATTATCTGCGCTAAGCACCTTTCCTGACAGAACATCTTCCTTTCGTATGCAGATTGTTTTTGTCTCTTCCGATGTTAAGTCAAAACAATTATCGGAGAAAATAACATCATCTTCTATTTCTAACCATACAAACGGTGTAAAACAGTCTGCACTTATCTGTATTTCAATAGTGCCATCCTTTTCTGTTACAGAAGTCTCGATCTGCGGCTGCAAAAGATCCATTTTAATTGCTCCTCTGAAATACAAAAATCAGTTTCAAAGACATAATCCTTTGCCAGAAGCTCTCTTGCTTCATATTCATTTTCACGGTAATACGGATCCTGCATTTTGCCTGCCTCTAAAAGACCGGATAAAACAGTTCCCGGCACACTCACCGGCGTCCACTCATTGCTGTTTGCCTTGGCAAAACGCCAGCCTTCCTGTAAATTAACACGCTCCATCGTCATTCCTCCCATTATAAGTTTCGACTTTGTAAAAAGGCAGCGATTTTCCAGCACATATCTCTGCGCTGAAAAACCGCTGCTTAAACTTATCTGAATAGTATCAGATTTTAATGACTTTTATAGTAGTTGATCAGGCAGCCATCAAGAATAATCTGTCTCTCATCATCTGTAAGCTGCTTAATCTCCAGCTCAAAGCTCTCAAGTGCGTTATCCTTGACAGCATAAGCTGTTACCTTAGGCTGCTTTTCCTTAACAGCATCACGAATACCTGGAACAAAAATATAATCCAGATTTGCAAATGGAAGCTTCTCTGGCTCAAAAATAAATGGAATCATACCCCAGTTAATCAAATTCGAGCGATAACGCTTTGTTGCATACTCTTTCGCAATATTAGCAATACCGCCAAGTACACGCTGGCAGGATGCTGCCTGCTCTCTTGCAGAACCATCTCCCGGCTTTACTGCATAAATTACAGAGCCAATCTCTGTCTCGCTTGCCTTTACATCTGGGAACAGCTTATGAATCTCATTAAATGCAGCTGCTACCTCATCATCTGCCTGACATGGACACTTTCCATCCTCACGTGCTTCTTCTGCTGCACGAACTTTCTTAGCACGTTCAACATACTCCGGATCCTTTCTGGAGAGCGTAAACTCAGCAAGACCAAGCGGATTAGAACGGAATGATGATGTTTCACCAGATGGAATCAGTTCATCAGTTGTCGTTACAGGATCGTGGATCTCAGATACAACCTTTAATAAGATATTATCGGTCAGCGGTACCATTGACGGCCAATCCTTGATATTTGGTCCAAACTGAATTTCTACAGATGGATCTGCCTTTCCTACACCATTATAAACACGCTTCTCGTAGATATGACTGTCAAAATAGTACTTTGGCTTTGTAAAGTTCACATCAATATCAGTTGCTGCTGTCAGGCGGCCCTTATTAAGTGCTGTCGCTGCAATTGAACGTGCATCCATAAGTGCAACTGATGCGATCTGTCCGTTGTTGACCTTTGAACCCTCACGATTTGGGAAGTTTCTTGTTGAGTGACGAATTGAAAATGCATTATTTGCCGGAACATCACCTGCACCAAAGCATGGTCCACAGAATGCTGTTCTAACAGTTGCACCAGTTTCCATGATCTTTGCAATGCTGCCGTTTCTAATTAATTCCATGTAAACAGGCTGAGATGCCGGATATACACTTAATGAGAAACGTCCGTCACCGATGCTCTGTCCATCTAACATATCGGCAACATCACACAGATTCTCAAAACCGCCGCCTGCACATCCTGCGATAACACCCTGATCAACATACATCTTGCCATCTCTTACCTTGTCACGCAAAGTAAACGGAACTTTATTTCCAAGACTCACTGCTGCACGCTTCTCTACATCAGCCAGAATATCATCAAGATTAGCATTCAGCTCATCAATCGTATATGCATTGCTCGGATGGAATGGCATTGCGATCATCGGACGAATTGCTGACAGATCAACACATACAACACCGTCATAATATGCCACTGCTCCCGGATTTAACTCTCTATACTCCTCCGGACGTCTGTGTATCTCATAGAAATCCTGTACCTTCTCATCTGTCTTCCAGATAGATGACAGACATGTAGTCTCAGTAGTCATAACATCGACACCTATACGGTAATCAACAGACAAATTGTCAACGCCAGGTCCAACAAACTCCATTACCTTATTTTTTACATAGCCGTTTGCAAATACAGCCTTGATGATTGCCAATGCGATATCCTGAGGGCCAACACCCTTTACAGGCTTTCCTGTCAGATAAATTGCAACAACCTGAGGCATATCAATATCGTAAGTACGGCCAAGAAGCTGCTTTACAAGCTCTGGTCCTCCCTCACCACATGCCATTGTTCCAAGTGCACCATAGCGTGTATGGCTGTCTGAACCAAGAATCATCTTGCCGCAGCCTGCAAGCATTTCTCTTGCATACTGATGAATAACTGCTAAATGCGGAGGTACATAGACACCGCCGTATTTTTGTGCACAGGAAAGACCAAACATATGATCATCCTCGTTGATGGTTCCGCCCACCGCACAAAGACTGTTATGGCAGTTAGTTAAAACATACGGAACTGGAAATTTCTCAAGTCCGCTGGCTCTTGCTGTCTGGATAATTCCAACAAAGGTAATGTCATGTGAAGTAAGACGATCAAACTTCACTTTTAAATGCTCGTCGTCCCCTGATGTGTTATGCGCCTGCAGAATCTTATATGCCATCGTCTGCTTTGCCGCTTCCTCTTTTGAAATTGTACGGCCTGTCTTTGCCGCTACTTGCACTGCCGCATCTGCATTGTCTGCGATCAGCTCTTTTCCGTCAATCAGGTATGCACCACTTTCAAATAATTGAACCATACTGTATGTACCTCCATGCTGTCTTGTGCGTATCTAAGCCAGGCAAAAACCTAACTTAAATTCCATTATAGTTTACTATAAAAGATTTTGCAACCTGATACTATTTTAATTTTACTTGTAATTTTCTTACATATTAGCTATAATGACAGTAATAGTGAAACGTCTCTAAATAGTGAAAGAAAGGAATCAAAAATCATGAAGTTTATCACAATCGGCGAACTTTTAATGCGTCTTTCCCCTCCGGATTATGAGAAGATCCGCACTACCAGCTCTTACGTTGTTAATTTTGGCGGTGCTGAAGCAAATGTTGCTGTCTCCTTAGCAAACCTTGGCGTTGATACTACAGTATTTACTGTCCTTCCTGACAATGATATCGGACGAAGCGCAGTCCGCTCCTTAAAGGCAAATGATGTACATACATCCCCTATTATCTTCGGCGGCGAGCGCATGGGCGTTTATTTCCTTGAGGAAGGAATTGGTGTACGTTCTTCTAAAGTAATTTATGACCGTAAACATTCTGCCTTTGCAGAATATGACTATACCACAGTTGACTTTAAGGCTTTGCTTGAAGGCTATGACTGGCTTCACTTAAGCGGAATCACACCGGCACTTTCTAACAGCTGCCAGATCTTAATCGAAGCTGCAATCTACGCAGCAAGACAGCTCGGCATGACAATCAGCTTTGACTGCAATTACCGCAGTATGCTGTGGAGCTTCGACGAGGCAAGAGATATCATCAGCCGTTACCTTCCATATGTCGATGTGCTTATTGGTATTGAACCACTTCATCTGCAGGATGAAAATGGCCATGATTTAAAGGATGGCATGTCCATGCAGCCTGATTACGAGGAGCAGGACCGCATCTTCCAGGCAATGGCAGACCGCTATCATTTCAAAGCAATTGCAAGACATGTTCGCTACACACACTCAAGCAGCGAAAACTCCTTAAAGGCTTACCTGTATTATAATGGACAGACATACGAAAGCAAGCTTTTCCGCTTCCAGATTCTTGACCGTGTAGGCGGCGGCGATGCCTTCTCATCTGGCCTTATTTATGCTCTCATGAACAATTATAAGCCAAGAGACGTTGTCAACTTTGCCGTTGCTTCCTCTGTTATGAAACACTCCATCCATGGCGATACAAATATCACTGATGTTGAAAGTATCCAGAGACTTATGAACCAGAGCTTTGATGTACAAAGATAACGAGATTGATCAAGACCCCAAAAAACGGCACGCTAGTGTGTCGTTTTTTCTAATTATATATATCTTAATAAAAATGGAAAAAATGCGTTCCCCAATTTATAATCTTAAACATCGGAGTCTCAAGCTCCTTTTTAGCTTCCTTCAATAACTGCGGTATATCCAGATGCTGAGGACATTTCTTTGTACAGGCACCACAGCCAACACATTTTGCAGCATTTGTTGTCTCTTTTCTAAATGTCGTCATCTGAATATAGCGCCAGCGCGCATGACTGTCTTCTGACAACTGATTATAACACTGAAAAACAGCTGGAATATCTACTCCCTTCGGACATGGGCAGCAATAATTGCATCCTGTACAGCCTACCTTTACACTATTTTTGATATCATTTTTCACATCCTCAATCAGTTGTCTCTCATCAGCTGTAAGGCAACCTGGCAATGCCAGTGATGCAGTTTTACAATTCTCATTTACCATCTCCATTGAGTTCATTCCGGATAACACACATGTTACCTGTGGCTGATCGTAAAGCCAACGAAGTGCTAGCGAAGCAGCTGACTCATTTACATTAGACTTTGCAATGCGCTTTTTCGCTGTCTCTGGCAACATTCCAACAAGACGGCCTCCTCGAAGAGGCTCCATAATGATCACTGGAAGATTTTTTTCTGCCGCATACAAAAGACCTTTTTTTCCTGCCTGAATATTTTCATCCAGATAGTTATACTGGATTTGGCAAAAATCCCAGTCAAACGCATCTACAACTGGCTTAAAATTCTCGGTATTGCCGTGATAGGAAAAACCGATATTTCGAATCTTTCCGCTGGCAATCTTCCCTGTTATCCATGCCTCAATACCCATCGCCTTCAGACGTTCCCATGATGCCACATCATTTAACATATGCATCAGATAATAATCCACATGATCAGTCTGCAAAAGCTCCAGCTCCTGATTAAAGATTTTTTCTGCCTGTGCAACGGAACGCACCATATACTGCGGAAGCTTTGTCGCAATATAAATCTGATCTCTGCAATTGTTCTCGGCCAGAATACGTCCAAGAACTTTTTCATTATTTTTGTAGACATATGCAGTATCAAAATAGTTTATACCCTGTCTGATTGCCTCCATCACCTGATCATTTGCCTTTTGAAAATATTCTCCTGTTCCGCTTCCCTCAAATCGCATACAACCAAATCCTAATAAGGAGATGTCATTGCCTTTTCTATCTTTGCGATACTGCATTCTGTCTTTCCTTTCTCTCTATATAAAGTCTATTTTCCATTTTTTATTTTACTCCTTTTTTTGCAAGTGTTCAAATAGATTTTTTCCACAAGGTTTCTGTTTCTATGTGTATTTATCGTGCAATCTCACAAAAGGTTTGGCAGAATGCCCACATTTTTAACTGTTTTGGTGTGTCAATAATATGTTCCTTTTATTAGGTCATCAAAGTGATTCCATTTTTCCTAGTTTCTTCGATGAATTTATCCAGTTTTATCTTTTATACTCGATAAAATCATAATATTCACTTGTTTTATCTAGTATACTAGTGATATGATATACTCACTATTATATGAAAGGAGCCTCTTTTTATGATCAAACGTGAATTATATATGAAACGCATCCGGCCATTTATCGGCAGCGATTTGGTCAAGGTTATGACTGGCATCCGTCGCTGTGGAAAATCCGTTATGCTAGAACTAATAAAGGATGAATTAAAAGCATCTGGTGTTGATTCGTCCCAATTTATCTCAATTAACTTTGAGGATATGAGATACACCTACCTGCAAACTGCACAGGCTCTGCATGATGAAATCACAAAGCGTACTTCTTCCATAAATGGAAAAGTCTATCTTTTCTTTGATGAAATTCAAGAAGTAACAGATTGGGAAAAATGCATTAATTCTCTACGAATCACGCTTGACTGCGACATTTACATTACAGGTTCTAATGCCAAACTGTTGTCTGGCGAGCTTGCTACCTATCTTGGTGGCCGATATGTTGAATTTGTTATTTATCCTTTTTCCTTTGCAGAATTTCTTGAATTGTACCATCTCACTGCACCAGATGAATCAATTTCAAGCTGTTTTCAAAAATATCTTGTATCTGGCGGTATGCCATACTTGTCTAATCTTCGTTATGCCAAGGAACCGTCCATTCAATATTTAACAGATCTTTTCAACTCAGTTCAGTTAAAAGATATTGTTAAGAGAAACAAGGTTCGCGATGTTGATCTGCTAGAGCGGATTACAGCTTATATTATGTCAAATATAGGGACACCATTTTCTGCTTCCTCTTTGGTGAAATTTTTAAAAAATGAGAAGCGTTCTGTCTCTGCAGATACCATTCTCAATTATTTAAAATATTGTTGTGATGCCTACCTATTTTATCAGGTAAAACGTCAGGATCTTCAAGGAAAACAGCTTTTATCTTCAAATGAAAAGTATTATATCGCAGATCACGGTATTCGAGAAGCCGTCTTCGGCGGCAACATGCGCGATATCAATCTAATTCTTGAAAATATCATTTACATGGAACTACTGCGCCGTGGCTACACCGTCACAGTTGGAAAAGAGGGAAACAAAGAAGTCGATTTCGTATGTGACAAGCGTGGAGAGCTCATCTATATTCAAGTAACCTACCTACTCGCATCACCCGAAACCATTCAGCGTGAATTTGGCGTGTATGATAACATTCGAGACAATTTTCCAAAGTATGTCGTATCTCTCGATGAATTTGATATGAGCAGAAATGGAATCAAGCACCGCAATATTCGCGACTTTCTACTAGAAGATTCTTGGGCATGATTTAGAACACAGGCGCTTTAATCCTCGTCCATTCAATGACCGAGTCATTCATCATCTGATACTTGCAATCTTCGAATTGTACTGATATACTGTATCTTATCAGGGGCGCAATCTCCCCTGAGGTCAGTTCACGAAACTCCAGTTTATCCGTGTCTGACTCTAATTGTCAAGAAAGGTGGTTTTAAGATACTTTTATGAAGAAAACACTTGGTATTATCGGTGCCGAGCAGCAGGAAATTGATCTTTTGCTTGAGCATCTTTCACTTGAAAAGACCGTCAAAAAGGCTGGACTGTCTTTCTTTTGCGGTACCATCCATGAGTATCCTGTTGTTATCGTAAAGGCCGGAATCGGAAAGGTGAATGCAGCAGCCTGCACACAGATGTTAATTGATCTGTTTGATGTGAAGATGATTGTAAACACAGGTGCTGCCGGATCCTTAGATTCCCGCATCAATATTGGCGATATTGTTGTCTCCACTGAGGTGATCCAGCATGATCTCGACGTTACAGATCTTGGCTATAAGCCAGGTGATGTTCCAGGTACTGGAAAGGTATTTACCTCTGATAAGCTGCTCCATGATCTGGCTGTTTCCTGCAGCCATGAGGCAAATCCGGATGTTACAGTCTATGAGGGCTTAATCCTAACTGGAGACCAGTTTATTTCAGGACAGGAAAAGAAAAATTGGCTTATTGACACCTTCCATGGTCTTTGTGCTGAGATGGAAGGCGGTGCAATTGCTCATGTTTCCACAATCAATGAGGTTCCATTTTTAATAATCCGCTCTATCTCCGATAAAGCAGATGGAAGCGCAACTATGGATTACACCCAGTTTTCCAAGATGGCATCATATCACTCTGCACGCCTCGTTGAAGCATTGATTGAAAAACTGTTGGCACTATAATTATTTTACTTGAATCATCACCCCTACTTGGGTGCATACTATTTAGCGAAAGGAGTTTTACTATGTCCGTTTTAACTATTACAAAAAGCAATTTTGAAGAAACCGTTTTAAAGTCTGACAAGCCAGTACTGCTTGATTTCTGGGCTTCCTGGTGCGGTCCGTGCCGTATGCAGGGTCCGATTATTGATCAGCTTGCCGCTTCTCATTCCAACGTCGTATTTGGAAAGGTAAATGTAGATGAGGAGCCAGATCTTGCTTCCGAGTATGGCATTACTTCTATCCCAACTCTGATTATCTTTAGAGATGGCAGAGTGATTGATCAGGTAACAGGTGTTACCTCTAAGGCTTCTATTGAGCGGATGCTTGGCCTGTAATCCTGCATTATTTTAAAATAAGATAATAATAGGATTTTTGACTCCCCCCCTTTTTTTTAAACGGGGGGGGCAGATTGCAGACTCCCCCGTTTTTTATAAGACGGGGGAGTTCACATGTTTAATTTGAAAGGCTATACATATCTATGAGAAATAAGCACGTTTTACACATGGTTCAGGCAGCACTGATCGCCGCCATGTATGTCGTTTTAACTTGGGTTGCCAATCTTTTAAGACTCGCAAATGGTGTTATTCAGGTTCGATTCTCTGAGGCACTGACCATTTTACCATTTTTTACACCAGCAGCAATTCCAGGACTTTTTGTTGGCTGCATCATCAGTAACACCATCACCGGATCTGCAATCTGGGATATTTTGTTTGGCTCACTTGCCACACTGATCGGTGCTTTCTTTACTTATAAGCTGCGCCATATCAGCAAATGGCTGGCACCTCTGCCGCCAATTTTAGCCAATATCCTTGTTGTTCCGCAGGTTCTTCGCATCGTCTATGGTGCACCAGACTCCATCTGGTACTTAACAGCTACAGTTGGCATAGGTGAGGTAATCTCCTGCGGCATACTTGGAATGCTTCTTTTGTTTGCACTGCAAAAGAATGCCAATCAGATTTTTCAATCATAATCACAAAAGCCACACTCATTAAATGGGTGCGGCTTTTTTTTATTACATCATTTCTTTTAATTCATCTGGTGTAAAGACATACTTAGAATTGCAGAACTGACAGCAGGTCTCAATATTCTCTCCTGCATCAATCATTTCCTGAATGTCTGATTTTTTAATACTTGCGATTCCTCGTGCAAAACGCTCCTTACTGCATCCGCATTTAAATGAGACAGCCATGCGATCAAGAACTGCAAGCTCCATATCGCCAAGAAGCTCCTGCAAAATATCTTCCGGTGTTTTTCCACTGTCGAGCATTGCTGTTACTGAAGATATTTTTGCCAAACGCTTTTCTAGTGCAGAAATGGTTTCTTCTGATGCATCTGGCATAAGCTGAATAATAAATCCTCCTGCCTGACGTACAGTATTGTCCTTATTCATCAGCACGCCTAATCCAACACTAGATGGTGTCTGCTCGGAGACAGCAAAATAATATGTCAAATCCTCGGCAATCTCTCCGCTTACAAGATCTGTCTGTCCCACATACGGATCCTTCAGACCAATATCTTTGATTACGCTTAGCACACCCTTTCCAATAGCACCTGCTACATCAAGTTTTCCAATAGAATTTGCCTGAATAAGTACAACCGGATTTTGCGCATATCCCTTTACATGGCCATGAGAATCAGCTGTTACTGTCAAAGAACCAATTGGGCCATCACCCTGAATCTTAACAGTCAGAAGCTCTTTATCTCCCTTCAGCATGCTGCCCATCATGACAGCTGCTGTCATTGTACGTCCTAAAGCTGCGGTAACAACCGGACTTGTATTATGTGCATTTCTTGCATATTCTGTAAGATCTCTTGTGGTTGCGGCAAACGCACGGACCTGACCATTTGCAGCCGTCGCACGAATCATATAGTCACTCATGTTTCTTCCTCTTTTCTTTATAAGTTTTGCAGCGGTGTCTTTCCCTTTTCGCGTGCTATTATGTACACACGATCGGTATCTTTCGTTGCAGGTGCACCATTTTTATCAATTGCAGCAAGAAATATCATGCCCGACTCTTCAATTGCACAGCGCACCTCATCAATAGAAAACGCACGCTGCTCATGATATTCGTCAAAACGTTCATAACGATTATCCTCTTCCTGCACAAACAGCGTCAGCGCATAGCTGTTGATTCGTTTTTCTTCATCATAATCATTATCCCAAATAAAGCTTACCTCTTCATCTGCATCACAAAAACTCTGACAGCCAATACTCTTAAAGTAATGGTCAGTCTTTAGATCAAATAAAAATATGCCATTTGGATCCAGATAATTATTGACAAGACGGCACACATTAACAAGATCATCGTATTCAGTCAGGTAATTCATTGTGTCACACAAGCTAATTACCGCGCGCACAGTTCCGTAAAGCTCAAACTCTCTCATATCCTGATTCAGATATAAAATAGATCTTCCACTTTGCTCACGCTTTTCAACAGCCTCTGCCAGCATTTCTTCTGAATTATCCACACCGATCATGTCAAATCCCTTCGCATCAAACATCTCGGTTAACGTTCCTGTTCCACAGCCTAGCTCCAGCATCAAACCATCCTCAATGCCAAATTTTTTAAGCTGATCGGTTACAAAATTGCACCACTCCTCGTATGGAATTTCCTCCATCATACGATCATAGACAAGTGCAAATGCATGATATGCGTTCATAAATTCCCACGCCTTTCTTTTTTCTCCTCCACAACGGTTCAAGAACTTATTATACCTGATTTGAAGCTAATTTACAAGATTTTGACATCATCCAATAAAATAGAATACAAAATACTAGTGCAAAAGCAACACCAAACACGTTCTGTATCACACGCAAACTTACTGCACCCTTAAGTCCATAAGTCTGCGCAGCAATTGCAAGTGCGCCAAACGTATTAAATACTGCCTGCCATCCATATTTTACTGAAAATCCAACTCCGATTCCTCCGATAATTCCAATATATGCGTATATCGATGGCGGAAGCAGATAATACAATGCAACAAAGCAGATTACACCAGCAATGTTTCCAATAATTCTTTTTCTGACTCTATACTGCATATCCTCCATGAAAGGTACTATTGCTGACATAGCTGCAATACCCGCCCACATTGCTCTCGGCATTTTACATACCTGTGCAATAAAAAGCACTGTTGGCACACAAAGTATCTGGCACAGCTGCCATTTTGTTCTTGAGGATGTAATGTCAAATTCTCTTATAATATCTTTAATTGTTCTCTTATAAGTTCTATTTTTATGATTTCTGAAAAATACAAGACAGGTAAGCAATGCTCCTACCACCATTGCTGCTAATCTCATCTGATAACTTTTTCCTGTCACGTCATATCCATACAAAAGTAAGTATCCCAAAACTAAAGTTGACTGGTTAAACATAAATGGATTGTGACATCCAAAAATAATAAACACTGCAAGTGCTGCTATATTCAAAAGTATACCCAACACAGGTGACACATGATTAGCCAAATGTGGAAATACTGCCATAATTACAAAGAACAATACAAGTAATATCGTTGACTGTCCTGTATGGATTCCCAAATCTGCATTTCTAAATACCATAAGGCATAATAAAACTACTACACCTACAATACTATTTTCATTGCCAAACAAAATGCTAAAAACAGTAACAAAACCAAAGCAAAATATCATTGTGAGCGCAATCTTTACAAGATATACAAGCATATGATATGCTTTTTCCTTCCCTGTCCCACTTGTCTTAAGCATCTTTTTTGATCCTGCCTGATTTAACTGCAATTCCTGATAAAACGTCATATCTTTCCTCCTAGTATTTTATAATTATTGTAATGGGAGCTGCACAACAAACCTGCATCCTCCATATTCGCGATTTTGTGCTTCAATCGTTCCGCCTGCACTGTCAATAATTCGCTTTACAAGTGCAAGACCAAGACCATTTCCTTCTGCCTTATGGGAACCATCTGCCTGATAAAACTTATCAAATATCCTGTTTTTTATTTCCTCGTCAATTCCAGGGCCTTCATCTTCCAAAATAAATTTTACCTGATCATTTTCCTGTTTTAAAAACATCGTAATTATTCCCTGATTAGGACTAAACTTAATGGCATTATCCAAAAGATTTATCCAGATATGCATAAAAAGTCCTTCATTTCCTACATATTTAACAGCCTCCATCTCTACCTGAAATCCAATTTCCTTCTGTGTCCACTTTGATTCTAGAGAAAGTAGTGCCTGTCTGATCTGCTCATCAAGACGATATTTTGTCTTTTTCATTGGAATATTCTGATTTTCCAGCTTAGACAGCAGAAGAATATTTCCAACAAGACAAGACAATCTCTGAGTATTAAACAGGATTTTCTCTACATATTCATTTTGTTCATTCGAAAGCTCCTCACCCTGAAGCAGCATCGTATAACCTTCAATCGCATTTATAGGTGTTTTAAATTCATGTGAAACATTAGAAACAAAATCCATCTGCAGTATGTGTGTCGCACGAAGCTCTTTTGTCATCACGTTAAAACTATTATATGATTGTGCCACCTCTGCAATACGGCTACTTGTTTCTAATTGTTTATCAAAATCTCCTTGCGAAACGTCCTTCATTGCCTCGCTAAGCTTTGTGATCGGCTCTAAAACCTTTCTATTTAAAAGTGCTGTAATTAAACCTGCAATCATTGTATTAAAAATCAACAGCCAGACAATCGCAGGAATATTTTCCGGCATTTCCAGAAAATGCTTTAAAAACGCAAAAAGTAATGCTGAAATTATCATCGAACAGGCCAATGCCAGCCAAATAATGCCTGTCAGATATGTGCGAATTTTAAATTCCTTCTCTTTTCTTTTTTTCATGATTTCTTTACCACCTTATATCCAATGCCTCGCATCGTCACAATTTCAAAATCAGAGTTTTCCTTAAATCGCTCTCTAATTCTTCCAATATGAACTTCAATCGTATGTGGATCAGCCTCTGTTTCAACTCCC
>OATA01000728.1_pt1 | contig 28828 bp, 23 predicted proteins | sample 1516451 | NCBI WGS metagenome assembly OATA01 (sample SAMEA2579905, study PRJEB22360) | human gut metagenome | biome: human gut; feature: human-associated habitat; material: faeces | place: Denmark | collected 2008/2010 | reverse complement strand
TAATACTTTGTGTATTATCGAGTATTTTGGCAACGCAGATGCCGTGCCGCAGCCGCCGGAGCGGTGCTTAAGCCGTAAGGCGGGAATTGTGCGGTGTTGCCTAAGAAAATCGACAATATTACAATCTACAATATTTTATTGGAGTGGAATACATGGCTGACGAAAAGTTTTCCAATTTTTTGACTGAGATCATTGACGCGGATCTTGCCGAGGGCAAGGTCAAGGAGATCCATACCCGTTTTCCGCCGGAGCCGAACGGCTACCTGCACATTGGTTCCGCCAAGGCCATTTACATCAACTACATGACCGCCAAAACCTATGGCGGTAAGTTTAACCTGCGCTTTGACGATACCAACCCCGCCCGCGAAGGCGACGAGTATGTGCAGAGCATCCTGAAAGATTTGGAATGGCTGGGTGCCACCCCCAACGGCGGCATTTTTTACGGCAGCGATTACTTTGAAAAGTGCTATGAATACGCCGAAAAGCTCATTCAGGAAGGCAAAGCCTATGTGGATGACCTGACCCGCGAGGAGATGCAGGAATACCGCGGCAACGATGCCGGTAAGCCCAGCCGTCCTTCCCCCTACCGCGACCGCACCCCGGAAGAAAACCTCGACCTGTTCCGCCGGATGCGCGCGGGCGAGTTTGCCGATGGCGAAAAGACCCTGCGCGCCAAAATCGACCTGGCCAGCCCCAACATGAACCTGCGTGACCCGGCGATTTACCGCATCAAGCATGTTTCCCACCACCGCCAGGGCGATAAGTGGTGCATCTACCCCCTGTATGACTTTGCCCACCCCATTCAGGACGCCATTGAGGGCATCACCCATTCCATGTGCAGCCTGGAATTTGAGAACCACCGCCCCCTGTATGAGTGGGTCGTGACCAATATTTTTGGCGCCGGCTTCCCCAAGCAGCGCGAATTTGCCCGCCTGAATGTGACCAACACCGTCATGAGCAAGCGCTACCTGCGCGAACTGGTGGAAAAGAACATTGTGGATGGCTGGGATGACCCCCGCATGCCCACCCTGTGCGGTCTGCGCCGCCGCGGCTATACCCCCACCAGCATTTTTGAGTTTGTGCGCACCGCCGGTGTTGCCAAGGCAGACAGCCTGGTGGATATGCGCCAGCTGGAAGCCGTGCTGCGCGCCGAGCTGGAGCTGAACGCCGCCCGCCGCGTTGCCGTTCTGGAGCCGGTCAAGCTGGTGATCGACAACTACCCGGCTGACCAGGTTGAGTATTTTGACCTGCCCAATAACCCCAACCGCGATGCCAACGACACCACCACCCGCCCGGTTGCCTTTACCAAGGAAGTCTGGATCGACAAGAGCGACTTTTTTGAGGTTCCCCCGCCGAAGTTCAAGCGCCTGACCCTGGGCAGCGAAGTCCGCCTGATGGGCGCTTACCTGGTGCGCTGCACCGGCGTGGACAAGGACGAAGCCGGTAATGTGGTGACCATCCATGCCGAAGCCGACCTGGAAACCCGCAACGGCAACCCCGCCGATGGCCGCAAGGTGCGCGGCACCATCCATTGGGTCAGCTGCGAGCACTGCGTGGACGCTGAGATCCACCTGTACGACAAGCTGTTTACCGAAGCCAACATGAACGGCATTCCCGATGGCGCTGACTTCAAGGATTACCTGAACCCCGACAGCGTGCAGGTCATTGACCACGCCAAGCTGGAAGAGAGCCTGGCCGATGCCAAGCCCGGCGAGCGGTTCCAGTTCGTGCGCACCGGTTACTTTACGCCGGACAGCAAGAACCCCCACGTTTACAACCGCATCGTCACCCTGAAGGACAGCTTCAAGTTCTGATTTTTCAGGCTTTCCCTTTCATCGTTCAAATTATAATTCAAAGGCCGTTGTGCAAGCCAAACTGCACAACGGCCTTTTTGTTATGGCAATACCGCATAATTCTAAGTGCCGATACGGCGAGCGAGGTACGGCAGATGCTAAGCCAAAAGCGCAGATAATACTGGATGCTGCAAAGGTGAGCGCCGCCAGTGGCGGATACAGCGAACCGAAGCAGGGGCAGCGGTCGCAGAGTGCGAGGGGCTTTTGCCCCCGAAGCACGATGCGGGTACCGCAACCCGACATTATCGAGCATTTTGGCAACGCAGCTGCCGGAGCGGTGCTTAAGCCGCAAGGCGGGAATTGTGCGGTGTTGCCTTATGTTATTCTTTGTTTTGGCAAACGCTCAGCCGGCCATGTACTGGCCTTCAAAGTCAAACACGGTATTCCAATAGGTATCACCCAGAACATCCATCGCCTCGCCGTGGCCTGCGCCCTCGGCGGTCAGAGTAGCCTTGTTGGTGCCGGGTTTGGCGTTATACAGGGTACCCATCATCTCATAGGGGATAAAATCATCCGCGGTGCCGTGGATGAACAGCATCGGCTTTTCACAGTTCTGCACCTGCTGCAGGGCGGATGCTTCCTTAAAGCCATAGCCCGCTTTGGCTCTTGCCGTGGCGCTGGCGGTATACAGAATTGGGAACTCCGGCAGGCCGAACCGCAGTTTCAGCTCACTGGAAAAAATATCCCACACGCTGGTGTAGCCGCAGTCCTCCACAAACACTTTTACCTGTTCCGGGGTGTCCTCCCCTGCTGTCATCATGGTGGTGGCGGCACCCATGGAAACGCCGTGCAGCACAATTTCAGCTTCGCTGTCCTGCGCCAGCACCCAGTCGATCCATTGCAGCACATCCTTGCGGTCCAGCCAGCCCATGCCGACATAATCGCCCTCACTGTCGCCGCAGGCGCGCAGATCAGGGGTCAGCACCTGGTAGCCTGCATCGTGGTAGTGCTGGGCCAGGTTGGTCACGCCGGTATGGCTGCCGCGGTAGCCGTGCAGGGCAATCACCCACAGGTGGCTGCCCGCATTGGGGTAATACACGCCGTTCAGCCGCAGGCCGTCCGCTGCCGTGATCTGCACCGTCTGGCCGGGATTCTGCTGCAAAAATTCCTCATTGGCCTGCTTTTGTACGGCGCGGTTTTCGGCAATCAACTGTTCCACGCCATCCGTGGGGGCTTCCACATCCAGCGCCACCTCACGGTCACCGCCGTCCCCGCTGCGCCCAATGGCATAATTGACCAGGTAGCTGCTGGCAAACACAATGACCGCCGCCACCAGCACCACCACGGCAATCAACACGCCAATGACAATCTTTCTTCTGTTCTGCTTTTTTGTTGTAACTTCCATTCTGTTTTCCTTTCCCTCTGTGCCCGTGCCATATGTTGCACGTTTCAATCCAGAATGTTCAATATTATACAACAATTAGCAAGAATGTTCAACGGTTATTTGCTGGCATACAGCGGGTTGGCCGCGCGGGTCTGGGTGCCATAAACCGCTTGCAGCCGTTCAAATGCCGCCTGTACCTCCGGTGGGATGTCATCATGCGCAATATAATTTTTGCCGTAGGGGCCGCACCCGGCGTCGTTATCCGTCAAACGGGGGATTTTTCCCCCCCCCATCAACAGGTTCACATACCGATCCACCGCCCACATGCCGGGGATTGCTTCCCGGTAGATCAGCTGGCTGCCCTGCGCCACCACTTCGGCCTGGTATGCCGCATAGTTGATGATTTCCATCCCCTGCGGGCGGTACTTGCGCAGCCCCATCTCCATGCGGCGCTGCATCGTGGCATCCTGGCACAGAATGATGCTACGGCAGGGGATTTTTTCCCGTTCCAGCAGGTAGGTAATATTATTACCGCAGTTGGTGGACTGCGTTTCCAGCGCATCGGCATTACCACATTTCTCCCGCCCCCAAAATCCCGCGTCATCTTTTTCCCGCCGCCCGCATACCCATGGTGCAGGGGTGAAGTCTTATGATCGGGATTTTATGGCTTTTTTTGCAGTCGGCTGCTTCGCATCTGCTCTACCTGGCCCTCCGGCTGGAAACTGGCAGCTTTCCCAAGCCGCTTTCCGCCAAGGAGGAACAAGCCGCCTTCGCCGCCATGCGCGCCGGGGATGCCGCCGCGCGTGAAACGCTGATCTGCCACAACCTGCGGCTGGTGGCACATATTGTAAAAAAGTATTATACCGTTTCCGGCGGGCAGGATGATTTTATCAGCATCGGCACCATCGGCCTGATTAAAGCAGTAGATACCTATGACTGCGCCCGCACCACCCGCTTTGCCAGTTACGCCAGCCGCTGCATTGAAAACGAGCTGCGGATGCAACTGCGCCACACCCGGCGCGAAGCAGGCACCGTTTCTTTGCAGGAGCCGCTGGAAACCAGCGCGGACAGCGGCATGCTGACCCTGGCGGATGTTCTGCCCGACCTGGCCACAATGGAAGAAGACTGCGAACTGCGGGATGCCGCCGCTCAGCTGCGCCAGCTGGTTACCGCCCTGCCAGAGCGCGAGCAGCAGATTTTGACCTTGCGGTACGGCCTGAATGGCGCCGCCCCGCAGACGCAGCAGCAGATTGCCGCACAGTTCGGCATCAGCCGCAGCTATGTATCCCGGCTGGAAAAGCACGCCCTTGCCCGCCTGCGCCGTGCGTGGAACCAACCGCACCCGCTGTAACTGCTCAAACGTTTGCATTCTATAACAGCCGTTCATCGGCGGACAACCGTTTCTGTAAAAGCAAAAAGTATGACTTTTCAAAACTACTTGCACTGTCCCCTGCTTTTCCTTTATAATAGTATATATCTGTGTGTTTGTGCGGCTGCGGGGGCTTCCATTAAACTTATGGGTTTGTAGGAACTGTCGGCAACCGATGCACAAATTTCAGCAATTTTCCATAGTTAAAGCAGTTGTTTCGCTGTATTCTTTGTGATAGAATAATAAAAGGGGTGTTTTCTCTTTGTAGGGCAACACCTACAAGAGAGCGAGGACTTCCACCATATGAACGCGCAAACCATTATGATCTGCTCCGGCAAGGGCGGCACGGGCAAAAGCACCGTATCGGTCCTGCTGGGTGCCCAGTTGGGTGCCTGGAGCCGCCGCGTCCTGCTGATCGAGTTGGACTCCGGGTTGCGCAGTGTGGACATGATTGCCGGGGTATACGGCAAGACGGTTTACGATATCGAGGATGTTCTGTGCGGTCGGTGTGATGGCAGCAAAGCTATTGTGCCCAGCCCCTTGTACCCTGGGCTGTCAGTCATCAGCGCTCCCTATGAGGGCGGTGAAGTCCGCGCAGCACCGCTGGCTGGGCTGATTTTGGCCATGCGGGAATATTTTGATTATATCCTGCTGGATACTGCAGCGGGCATGGGCGCACCGTTTACCGCCGCCAACCGCTTGGCGGACCGCGCACTGGTTGTTTTAACGCCGGACCCGGTCGCCCTGCGGGATGGGCGCATTGTGGCGGATGCCCTGTTACAGAGCGGCCGCCCCGCCAGCGCCGTGCGGCTGGTGATGAACCGTGTGTCCCGTTCCAGTTTTGGCAAGGATGCTGCGGTGTTTGACCTGGACGAGTGCATTGACACCGTTGGTTTGCAACTGATTGCCGTTATCCCGGAAAGCCGCACCTTGCAGCGCGCCGGTGCCGCAGGCACCGCCCTGCCGCAGGACTGCCCCGCCGCCATTGCCGGGCACGCCCTTGCGGGCCGCATTTTGGGCGAGCGCATTCCGCTGACCTGTTTTTGACAAAAAACGCATAGCCATGCTATGCTGTAACTTATAGAAAGTGGGGGATTTCTTATGACGATTGCCCTTGTTGCACATGATACAAAGAAAGAACTGATGGTTCAGTTCTGCATTGCCTATCGGCAGATTCTGAGCGAGCACAGGCTGATCGCCACGGGTACCACGGGGCGGCTTGTGGCCGAAGCCACCGGCCTGAACGTACAGCGCTTTTTGCCGGGCGGCCACGGCGGTGACCAGCAGATCGTTGCCCGCATCGCCTGCGACGAAGTGGACATGCTGCTTTTCTTCCGTGACCCCATCTGCGCTAAGCCCTCGGAGCCCAACGAGATGAACCTGCTGCGCATCTGCGATGTGCACAATATTCCGGTTGCCACCAACATTGCCACTGCCGAGGTGTTGATCCACGGCCTGGAGCACGGCGACCTTGACTGGCGTACCATCCTGAACCCCCAGCACTAAGGGCAAAATGTTGATACAGGGCGTTCACCGAAGACCAAAGAGACAAGTTAAGAATCCACACGCAGGCCCCTCCGCCATCCGGCTCCGGGGCCTGCTTTCTTTTTTGTTTCCAATCCTCTCTCATTCTGTCCCATGCGGGAAAACATGAGATAATGCGTTGATTTTGCTTGGTGTGAACTTGGAATGTTCTTGGAGTTGGCTTGGAGATTAGGCGGATTGCGAGCGGAACGGAGTGGAGCGAGCTCCTATGCGCTCTCTTGATTTCCTCTGCGCCTTTCTGGATTTTTTCGTGTGCCCGCGCATATAGTACGGTCAATGCAAAATCGGAAAATGTGGAATCCGTCTTTGCCTCTTAGTAGCACTTTACGCCATCGCAACGATAAATCCATGAGGCAAGCAAAAATTCAAGATTTTCCAAAAGGCACACTGAAATTCCACTTTTTCCAAATTTCGCTCTTTTCAGTTCTATATTTGGAAAATGTGGAACGGAAGTTTGCCCCAAAAGGGCACAGGTGATTTTCCTTTTTCTTCGGTGAACGGACGCCCCAAATTTACAACAAGGAGCGTCAAGGAAATGCGAAAACAAGTCCAAAAAGAGCGCTGTACCAAAATCATGCTCACCAAATGTAAGGCCGTCTGCTGTCTGTATGACAAAGTGCAGCTTGCCGCCGCGAAAATGCTGAATGCAGAACCGGCAATTTTTCAATTTGAATGTAATGTTCCTATCCTCTGCAATGATATTCCTGCCAACGACTTAAATCTTCCCAGCGAAACCTACACCACAGATTTTGTTCTGCACTATGACGATGGGCACACGGCAGTCCGCGAGGCTGTCTTTCGGTCTTTTCTAAGCCGTCCCTCGGTTGCGGAAAAGCTGGAACTATCCCGCCGATACTGGCAGCAGCAAGGCATCTCCGATTGGGGTATCATCATTGACAAGGAGGATGCCGACCATGAGGAATCTTGACATCCTTGCCGCTGAAAACGGCGAACACGTCCGCGTTTTGCTTTGCAGAGAAGAACAGAGCTATGTTGTCAGCTGCCAACACTTTCGGATGCCGTACCCCGTTGCATCGGATTTGCTTGCAGAATTACAGCCCGTCCCTGCCGAATCATACTCTGTTTTCGTTCTGGACGAGGACATCACCAACCGCCAGCGCGAGGGGCGCAATCGCAAGCTCGACCTGATTGCGCCGCTGTTGGAGGATGCCTGCATCTATGATAAATCCCATCGCAACGAGGTTGTCCGCCAGATTGCTGCCGAGCATGGCATTGCCCGCCGCACGGTACTTCAATACCTTTGGCGCTATTGGGTATACCAAAGTAAAAATGCACTTTTACCCGCAGAGCGTCCCGCGCCAGAACAACATGAGCTTACTGCCGATGAAAAGGCCATCCGCTGGGCGCTGAACAAGTATTACTACACCCCACAGCGGCAGAGCTTGCAGACTGCCTACAAGATGATGCTACGGGCGAAATACTGCGACACACACGGCACATTGAAGCCGGAATATCCCACGTTCTGGCAGTTCCGCTACTTTTTTCGCAAGAACCGCGACCCTATCAGCGAGACCATCAGCAGACAGGGGCTTAAAGCCTACCAGCGCAATCACCGTCCGTTTACCGGCTCGGTCTGCGATTACGCGCATACTATTGGCGTGTACATGACTGATGCCACCGTTGCCGACATCTACATTGTCAGCCGCCTTTCCCGCAAACCTATTGGCCGACCTGTCATTTACACAATGGTCGATGCCTACAGCCGCCTGATTACTGGCGTTTATGTTGGTTTAGAGGGCGGGCAATACGCGCTGCGTCTGCTGCTTCAGAACACTTTTACAGACAAGGTCAGTTTTTGCCATCAGCACGGGATAGACATTGACCCGCACGACTGGCCGAGTCACCATCTTCCCACCAAAATTATTACAGACCGAGGCAGTGAGTTCACCAGCGGCCCGCTGGAAAACCTGTGCGAGAGTTACCATATTGAGATTGAAAATCTTCCTGCATACCGTCCGGATTTAAAAGGTGTAGTTGAAAAGCTGTTCGATTTGATTCAGAGTGCCTACAAGCCGCTACTTAAAGGCAAAGGTGTCATCGAATCCGACACACAGGAACGCGGTGCGCCGGACTACCGCAGGCAAGGCACATTGGATTTAGAACAGTTTACCGCCGTTGTTCTGCGTTGCGTCCTGTTCTACAATGCGAAATCTGTACAGACAGGTTTTACCCGTACCCCTGCTATGATAGAAGCCAACACGCCGCCGCTGGCAGCAAGTATCTGGTCGTTCTGCGAGACACAGGATGATTGTCCTGTGCATGAGGCCACAGATAAAAAGCTGCTTTATACGCTGTTGCCCCGTGTCGAGGGAAAAATCACGCAACGCGGTCTGGAAATTTTCGGTCTGCGTTTTTCAAACTGCACTTTTAAAAAGCGTTTTGTCGCTGCCGGTCTCGGCGGGCGGGAGACTGTACAGGTTGCCTATGCGCCGGAATGTATGGATACCGTGTGGTTGTATGAAAACGGTACTTACTCAGCTTTTGACTTGGTGCAAAAAGCCTATCTGAGCAAATCGCTGGCGGAAATTGCAGATGCCCAGCAGCAGGAAAAAGTAGAACGCACCGATTGGAAGAAGCAGGAATTGCAGGCACAGCTTGACCTTATGAGCGATATACAAGCCATTGCTGACCGCTCCGAACGCACAATGCCAGACCGCAGCAATATCAGCAAGCAGATACAACGAAACCGCAGCACAGCCCGCAAGCAAGAAAGCGTATCTCTGATGGATTTACTGGCCGAGCAACAGGAGGACGATTTCGATGCACGCTGATTATATTGCAAATCCGCTCTACGACAATAATCCTTTTATTGAAGCCTTGCCTCCGATGCTGTCCGGCAAAGACTTGATTCATGCTTTGGCAGTCATCCCACCCTATAACGATAGTGACCGTGACCGCAGCACCGGGGAACGTTTGCAGCTGTTGTCCTCGCTATATGAGTTTTACCAGCCCCTATCCATGACGATTGACTTATACTGTGAAATCTACACTGCTATGCAGCATTGCTATGGGCAGTATTCAATCCACAGCGAAGCTGCTGCCATGCAGAACGGTTACTCGCTGATGCACGGCAATGCTCTTGCCGCATCCATCGGCGGCGGCAATTCTTTCTCTGTAGTCGGCGTATCGGGTCTTGGCAAGTCAACCGCCTTGCAACGTGTATTATCGTTATATCCGCAGGTCATTGAGCACACTGAGTATCATGGGCAAAAGTTCTACTGCCACCAAATCCCGTACTTGGTTGTGCAGACCCCGCACGATGCGTCCATTAAAGCACTGATACTGGATATTTACCTGCAAATCGACAGTTTGATTGGAACCACCTATCAAAAAGATGCCCTATCGCGCAGGTTGAGCATTGATGTCCTTGTCAGTCAGCTTAATCAAATCGTGCGGGTCAATCATATTGGGCTACTGGTGATAGACGAGCTGCAGAACATTGCCTACCGCAAAAGCGATGGCGGTATACGTTTCTTAAATTTTCTCGTCCACCTTATCAACGGGGCAGGGGTAAGCGTCTGCATGGTCGGAACACCGCGCGTATTGCAGGTATTGCAGCAGGAGTTTCGCTCTGCACGGCGTACCACCGGGCTTGTCTATGACCGGCTGCCCAACGATAAGGAATTTTCGTTACTCTTGCACGGGCTATGGCATTACCAATACACACAGTATGCCACCGACCTGACACCCGAGCTTGCAAACTGGCTGTATCGCAAGACACAGGGCATCCCGGATATACTCTCCAAATTGCTGTATAATGCCCAAAAGCAAGCCATCCTTGACGGACGCGAAAAGCTGGACTTAGAGGTTTTTGAAAGTGCATTTATAAAAAATCTGGAGATGGTGTCAGAATACATAAGCGAGCTTTCCGCCAAGCCCATTGTTAAGCGGCAGGCAAAGACCACGCCGGAGGTATCTGTAGGTTCTGTAGCCCCCACCAAGATTGTTGGAAACGATATACGGGTGCTGCTCAAAAAAACGAAAAAGTGCGGCAAATCACCTGTATCTGCTTATGCTGAGTATATCAAGGGCGAGGTAGCAATATGATTAGCTTCTTTCCCTCGCCGTACCCTGATGAACTATGGTACAGCGTCATTTGCCGCTACCATGTTCACAGTGGCAACTACTGTGCTAAGCACACCCTGCGGCAGCTATATGGGGACAATTTCTGTGCTCCCAGTCTAATGCTCTGCGGGCCTATAAATACGCTGTTGGCACAGCTTCCGCAAGGGTTCTTGTCTGCAAAGGATGTTGTAATGCAGCACACATTTTATCCCTATTACGCGCGGTTTTTCCCTACGCAGCGTAAGCGTTCCACCTATGCCTATGTTGTCAATGGCAATCCTTTAACCGTACATCGGATGGGCATTTCACAAGCCAACGGAAATCATTGCTCCGTAATGCGCTATTGCCCCGTCTGCTATCAAGAGGACTTGCAGTTGCATGGTGAGCCTTATTGGCATCGCAGCCACCAACTGCCGGATATGCAAATTTGCACCAAGCATCGCTGCTGGCTAGTCGATACCGATGTCGCATACAATAGCACACGACAGCAAGAACTATTTCCCGCATCATTCACTATGCAGCTAAAAAAGCAGTCAGCAGAACCCGTACCGGGCTGTCTGCTGGCGTTAGATTCATTATTGCATGATACTTTAGATTCAAGTTTTGATTATCGTGACGGCTCTGTTTACCAAGCCGTCCTTGACTGCGCATTACGTTCCCGTGGCTGGCGCTCCCTGACCGGGGGACGTACATACGCCACCAAAATCGAAAATGCACTTTTAAACCTATATGGCAGTTATGTTCCTGCGACTGACATATCCGCAAAGCAGCTGCACGCCACACTATGCAACAAGTCCGTTGCGCCGCGATATGTTCTGCAACTTGCCGTTCTGCTGAGACTGACTCTCTATGACCTGCTGCACGCACCCGATGCCGTGCTAGACTATAAGGCCGAGATGAAAGAAATGTATCAATCAGGAGCCAGCATGTACCATATAGCGCAGCTGTACGGCACGGACGCAAAGACTGTGGCAAGATGGGTGAAACAGTAAGGGCAATGATTCTGTCGGCCATAGTTTATAATGGCAGCTGCATATCTATGCTGCCGCTTTTTCCTTATCTGCCTCCTTTCTTTTACTATTTTTACGTGCTTTTCTCTTCTCATCGTATTCCCTTTGAATCAAGATGAATTTATCCATCAGTACCTTTTCTTTACTACGATTTCCCTTGATTACCATTGATGGGTTAATCAGCCAAACGCCATCAAGTTGCATTGCCACAAACCCCTTATCCGCAAGGGAGTCCATCGCTCTCTGTACGGTGGCTTTCGAGCTATTGATATTTACTGCAATCTTTTTCATTGTTCCAACGTACATATTGTTACCGCTCTGCATTGCACATACCAGAAAATCCAGCACCAGTGATTCCTTTCCGCCCAGTCCGGAAACAACTCCAAAAAATGAATCATACACTTTAAAAAAATTCATTTTTACATTGCTTATGCTTTCTGGTGTCGAATATTCTCGCGGCAAAAATAACGGGTCATTGCCATCGCCATCCGTTATAAGTAAATCACTTAACGGGCGGTTAAGCAGAGTGTCATATTCCGACATTAGCCGTGCTTGCACATAAATGTCGCCTTTAACAAGCAGCCTTGGATTTATCATCCAAACTCTTTCATCCTCAGTCTTTGCCAGCATATCACTTTCCTGCATCTTTTTCACTGTATTACGTACTGTTACGACATCGCAATTCAATTTTCTTGCTATCGTTTTGTACGCCCCAACGAATTTATTTTTCGTCGGCTGTGTTTCCTGCAAGATGTATGCCAACACCTTGCTTTCCGCAGCAGAAAAGTTTGAAAGAAGTTCAAAGAACTTAGCATCGGCTTTCCAAAAGTGCTTTGTCCCGTATCCAGTGTTGTGACACTCGTGCTGGATTTTCTCAGCCACGCCAGTTTTAGCGTTTTTCAGAACAATCGTTTCAACATTTTGTTTCTTCATTACATTACTCCTTTGATACTTAAGGGGTGATTCCATGATACTTTTTGTTTCATTTCCATATATTTCCATGCAGAATATACGGCTATATATCGCTATATTTTTCAAGTCTTTCGTTCACAAATGCCAAGTCTCTCTTCTTATCTATTCAATGTTAATTCATTTCATGAAATATCATTGATAAAATAAGAAATGTCGCGGGAAACATACAGCCAACCCGCAGAATCTCTGCTGTCAGTTTGTTGCCTCTTATTTGCTCCTATATAAGTTCGCGCCTTGCGGGGGAAGATAGGAATAAATAAGAATCGCCAGCAGAACTCTTATTGTCTCCTATGATTCCGCGCTCCGCGAGACAAATAGGAAACTATAAGTAATCTGCCGAAGTAGTAGTTACCGCTTTGTCTTGCCGTTCTGGCTTGCTGAATATGCTTACCTTACCACCAAAAGTTTGCGGCTTTCCCGTAACCATTCTACAGAGGGCAGGGCCTTCCTTTGGCCGAAGTGAAGCACTGCTTGCGGGAGAAGTTCAGACCGTCCCGTAAAGTTGCGGCAGTGGGTAAGTTCCTTTCGTTCTGGAGACTGAACGCCAAACTGCCGTAAGCGTTCTTCTCGGCAACGGAAGTTAGCGCCTTCCGGCAAGTTGAGCCTTGACATGTTGCAACCATTTTGCGATTGTCAGCCATCTTAGGGTTGCCGATGCTGCTTGTTATTTTGTTTTCAAGGTACAAAAAAAGGAGCCAGTACAAACGCTGCTTACACTATCCCCGTAGAGATAATGTCGCAATTTTCGTACTGGCTCCTTAGAGCTTTACCATTCAGTATGATTATTCAGTTTTAGAGTAACGGACACCCAACAAGTCTTTATACACTTATCGAGTTTATATTTATATTATACCACAATTTTGCACAGAACGCAAGTGTGTTAAAAGAATTACACAAGCCCGAAGTATTTGTCAAAGAACGCTTGCAATTTTGCAATAATTCCATCCTTTTTAGCCGTTCGGTTGCCGCCGCCAAAACGCGAGACCGGCGGCAGGATGCGGTCAACGTCTGTGCCGGTAGTCTTTAACACGCCGTCACGGAAAGAGTTATCCACAAACTTGCGCGTTTCGTCCGGCTTGAGTTTTTCCTCCGCAATAAGTGTATCAAGGTCGGTTTTCTTTTGCTCGGTGACGAACTTTATCCAGTCGTCATCTACCTTGGTGGCCGTATTGACCGTTGCAATAAAGTTTTCAATCAGGTCTTTCTTGCTGCGCAGCTGCATACTGGAATCCACGGCCTTGCGGATGTCAACAAGAATTTCTTTATCCTCGCAGTTGCTATCGTGATACTTGGCAACCAGCATAAGGATATAGTCAATATTGATTTCCACCTGACGGATAAGCTCCATCTCGAAAACTATATCGTCATTGATAACTTCCTTATCTGATTTTGGAGGTCGCATTTCATGATAAAGGTCAAGATAGCGGCTTTGGTAGTCCTGCATATCGCGCGGGGCAAGCAGCTCATTGCCCGCGAAATCGTCAAACGAGGTAAGGATATTCCGCATTCGCAGAATTGCGCCAAACAGTGCGATGAAGTCCTTTTGGTTTTGCTCACCAACAATGGGCTGACCTAGCGGGAATTTATCTTGCAGCTTGGCAATCAGTTCTTCGTAGCCGTCGTGGTGCTTGCCGTCCTCGTCATAGCCATCGTAATAGGCTTTATAGTTTTTCAGCAGAACGATACTACCCGCATTGCGGTCACCAAACAGGGCAATGGCTTTGTTGGTTTCCTCCTCCAGATTGCGGAAGCAGACAATGTTGCCGTATGTCTTTACGGAGTTCAGGATGCGGTTCGTGCGCGAGAACGCCTGTATCAAGCCGTGCATGACAAGGTTTTTATCCACCCAGAGCGTATTTAGCGTGGTAGCGTCAAAGCCCGTCAGGAACATATTTACGACAATCAGGATGTCAACCTCGCGGTTTTTCATGCGCAGGGAAAGGTCTTTATAATAGTTCTGGAATCTGTCGGCCGAGGTGTCATAATGCGTCTTAAAAAGTGCATTATAATCCTTGATTGCAGACTCCAAAAAGTCCCGCGAGCTTGCATCAAGCTGGCTGGTATCATCGGAATTTTCCTCGCCCAGCATGCCGTTTGCATCTTCCACGTCCTCGTTGGGGGCGTAGCTGAAAATCGTTGCCACACGCAGGCGCTTTGCTTCGGGCAAGTCCTGCATCTGGCGCTTAAATTCCAGATAGTACGCCTTTGCCATCGCAATCGAGCTGACCGCAAAGATAGAGTTAAAGCCCGACAGACGTACACTGTCCTTGACTTCTGTGACCTGCCCGCGCGTTTTATCAGTGGCTACTACTTCAATATTGCGCAGCGCACGGAAAGAGTACGTCTTACCGTTGCGTTTTGTTTTCTGGTCGAAATGCTCTAAGATGTATTTGACGATTTCCTTTACGCGGCGCGGGTCGGCAAGTGCTTTTTCGGTGTCGATGGCCTTGACCTGCTTATCGCCAATGCCTGCTTTGCGGTTGACCGTATCCACATAGTCGATACGGAACGGCAGAACGTTGTTATCGTTGATAGCGTCAACAATCGTATAGGTATGCAGCGGCAAGACTTTTTTGCCGTTGGCATCCGGTTCACCGCCAAACGCCTGCGGTGTAGTTTTCAGCGTGGGCTTGCCGCGCGTGCTGGCATTGGCCGCAAAAATCGGCGTGCCTGTAAAGCCAAACAGGTGATAGTTCTTAAAATATTTTGTGATGTCCTCGTGCATATCGCCAAACTGGCTGCGATGGCACTCATCAAAAATCAAGACAACATGCTTTTGGAAAATCTCATGTCCCTTATTGCGGGCAACAAACAACGCCAGCTTTTGAATCGTTGTGATGATGATTTTATAAGTATGCGGATTGCCCTTGGCGTCCCGGTCTTCCAGCTGGCGTTGCAGCACCTGCGTGGAGGTGTTGCCGTTGGCCGCTCCTTTTTCAAAGCGGTCATATTCTTTCATGGTCTGGTAGTCCAAATCCTTACGGTCTACCACGAACAGAACCTTATCAATATAGGGAAGATTGGACGCCAACTGCGCCGTTTTGAAGGAGGTCAGCGTTTTGCCGCTGCCTGTTGTGTGCCAGATGTACCCGCCTGCCGCCAGTGTTCCCGTCTGCTTGTAGTTGGTCGAAACCTCAATGCGGGACAAAATACGCTCGGTCGCCGCAATCTGGTACGGACGCATCACCAGCAGCAGGTCTTCGGACGTAAAGACGCAATACTTCGTCAGGATGTTCAGCAGCGTATGGCGGGCAAAGAACGTGCGGGTAAAGTCCACCAAATCGGGAATAACGCGGTTTTTCCCATCCGCCCAAAAGGACGTAAATTCAAAGCTGTTGCTTGTCTTTTTGCTGCTCTTTCGGGTCGTTCCGGCGCTTTCTTTAATGTGGCTGTCGCGGGTCGTGTTGGAGTAGTATTTCGTGTTCGTGCCGTTGGAGATAACGAAAATCTGCACATACTCATACAGCCCGCTGCCAGCCCAAAAGCTATCCCGCTGATAGCGGTTGATTTGATTGAACGCCTCTTTGATGGGCACACCGCGCCGCTTCAATTCCACATGAACCAGCGGCAGACCGTTTACCAAAATTGTGACATCATAGCGGTTATCATAGTTGCCGCCGTTCTCCACATACTGGTTAATGACCTGCAAGCGGTTGTTGTGGATGTTCTTTTTATCCAGCAGTGTAATGTTGACCGTAGAGCCGTCCTCGCGGGTCAAGTTCTGAATGTTGTCCTCTTGGATGCGGCGGGTCTTTTCTTTGATGCCATCGTTCGCGTTGGCGATTTTATCCTTAAAAAAGAAGTCCCATTCTTTATCCGTGAAAGTATAGTTGTTCAGCAGTTCCAACTGACGGCGCAGGTTTGCCACAAGGTCAGCGTTATCATGGATAGGGAGGTAGGCATAGCCCTGCTCCTCGAGCATCTTGATAAATGCCTGCTCCAACGCGGCCTCGCTCTGGTAAGCGTCAGAACGCTTGCTTTGCGGTTCGTATTCTGTTACAACGGTACTCTCGTTGCTGGCAGCAACTACATTGTAAGTGCTCATGCACCCAACTCCTTAAATGTTAAGAGCTTGTCCCGATAGTATTCGTATTGCTTTTGCCGTGCCTCGATTTCGGCAGGCAGACCCTTGGTGAGGTCGTTGCAGAGGGTGTCAAAGCGGTCAAGGATGGCTACAATATCCTTTTGCTTTTCCTGTGATGGGATAGGAATAGGAATTTTGTTCAAATTCTTTTGGTTCAATTTGGGCTGTGCTCCGCCAGAAATAAATGTTGTCAAATCAATAGAATTCAGGTAATACTCAACGAACTTTCTGGTTTCATAGGTTTTAAATTTCAGTATGTGTGCGTGATTATTAACCCAATTCTTTCCCGAAATCGAAAATGCAATAGGTGTATTTCTTGCCAACAGGTTTGCGCCATCCTCCGACACGAGCAAATAGTCTCCATCAAATATATAGTCATTCACATAGTCAACGATACCAGACGCACCATAATACGGATATTCGCCCGATTCTCGGTTTCCACTTGTTACAGGTTTACGTTGATTGTCACAATTTTCCGATATATCTTCAAGAGATACTTTCACGTAGCCAAACACATACCGCAAGAGCTTAATTATGCTCTGTCTGTCTGTCTGTCTGTCTGTCTGTCTGTCTGTCTGTCTGTCTGTCTGTCTGTCAAGATTATGTCGTCAGCCGCAGCAAACGTCAAGAGCATATCCCGATAATATTCATACTGTTTTTTGCGGGCTTCAATTTCAGCAGGCAGGCCAATGTTCAGGTCAGAACAGATGGCATCGAAGTTATCCAAAACTTCCGCTATTTTATTCTGCACTTCTACATCTGGTATTGCAATTTGAAAGTTTGCAATATCTTTTTGGCTTATGTGCGGTATTGCCCCCTTTGTTTTCTTTAATTCAACATAGTGTGGGAACTTACAGGAAATGTAATGGTATACATACCGCTGATTTGCCTGCACTGCTCTAATTCTCGCCACACGCTGAACGAGCAGTAAGGGCAAGTCACTTTTCGCTACTGTACCAAAACTTTTGCCCACTAAAGAGCCATCCATCGAAATTACGATGTCCCCAGCATCAAGTAAGTATTTTTCAAGTCCCTGGGACGATTCCCAATATCGGTCTATAGATTCATCAAATACCAAGCCTCCACGCTTGATATTCATGCCTCGCATCAACCGCACACCCGATTTTTTAAATTGTGCGCTATCGAAAGGATAGCCCGTAAGAATGTCGCAGATTTCTCCGAGCGTTCTCCTTTTTGTTTCAAATGTCCCCCCCCTGTGGACACCAAAAGTCAAAAGCGTATCGCGGTAGTATTCATACTGCTTTTTGCGTGCTGTAAGCTCATTTTCAAGTTCAGCAACAAGTTTTTCTGTTGTCTCTGTATAACTGTCAAGCATTTGCACTATTTCTTGTTGAATTGGCAATGGCGGAACCGGCATTATAAATTCTTCTGTTACTGGCAGCGATATTTGTGGCAAGGCCCCCATTCCCGCCGCATCATCTCGAAACTTTTGAATATTATTCTTTAGTACATAATATAAGAATTTCACTTTTATAGGGTTGTCTGCCGTATAAGCCCACATTTCGTTTTTAAATGTAAACGGTTTATCGTAATACACCACATCAATGACCCCGCGTGATTGCACCAACACCGCGGGAACTTTTGTAATATTTGCATTAGGGATGTCTTCTTCATTGGCATCTATAACAGTTTTTCCTCCTGCAAATATTCGGATTGAACCATTTGGTGTTGCTATTTGTTTCATCTTTGCCGCTGTAATGGGGGTGCCTTTTATTCTTTTAAAAGTATCCTTTACCTTTTTATACTCTACACCATTCGGGCATAATTCTTCTATTAAAATATTTAACTTGTTCATGTATATTCACCGTTTTATGTATTGCTACCCATATTCCAACCAAGTTCAGCAAATGTAGCTTCTAGTTCTTCTCTGTTTTTCTGCTTTTCAGTATTTCTTCGGATGTTATCAAGTATTCCAATTACCAGCCGACGTAAAAGTTTGTATTTTTGTAACGCCTGTTGTTCATCACTATTAGCATGAACAACATTACTTAGCTCGCCAAACAGCTTATATCCATCATCGGAAAACTCATCTGGAACGATTTTGTTGCTCTGGTCAATTTCTTTCAGCAAATCTTTGAAATTTTTTCTTTTACCTTTACTTGTTTTTAATTCAATTCCTGCCGCTGTCGCCGCACCAACCGCCACTTGTTCCAGCAATTTTCTTAGATAAACCATTGCGCCCGCTCCAAGCCCTTCGCCATAGGCTCTATCAGCCTTATCCAATAATACTGATAACTCACCATAACAATACTCGTTCATAATTACATTATCAGACACCTTTAACGAACGTTTTATCACTCTTACCTTTGGTGCCGGATAAGCCATCTTCTGTTCGCTTTCAACTAAAAACCATACTAGTATTTTTTCATCGCAACGAACGCATTTAACTACATAGTCAATACTTATTGTTCTGTCATCTATTCCTAACGCACGTGGACTTGCATCAGACGCAAATGACATAACCGCTTTACAATTTTTACAGTAGCAGTTAATCGCAATTTTTCCTACTTCTATCTTACGGCAATTCCCATATCCAAGGTTACGATTATTAAGAAACCCGTCTATTTGCTGATAATCATCTGTTACTACTTGATTGGATAACACATCGCTCAATCGCATACATTGGCCTCATCTTTTGCCTGTAGTTATATCAGTCCGTACAATCTCTCATCTTTCCCCGGCCTTTAGCATCTTCTTAACTTCTTTATCAAAGTCCGAGGTTATTGTTTGTGTCTTATTAAATTTGTTATATTCTGCCTCAGCTTTTTTGAACGCTGTCTGTCGCGAAACACTGCCCTTGTCTTTTAAAATTTCATACCTACGGAACGCCAGAAATTCATTGACGCTGGCGGCAAATTCCTCCATCGTAAAGGTATTTTCTCTTTCAATCAGGTCTTCAATGTAATCGAAATAGCCTGTTACCGCGCGTTCCAACTGCCGTATTTGCTTCTCGTCCAAATAGTTTTTTGCTACTGTAACATCGGATTTCAGAACACGACCATCCGGTGCGTTCTTCCAAGTAGTTAGACCCATGTGTTCTTTTTCGCTGTCTGCCTTTGTGTAAACAATTTCCGCTGCCGTCTGACCTACGATTGCATAGTGGAATTTATTCTGCACCATCGCATAGAACTCATGAGTAATAGGTGACCGCTTGTCATAGTCAATACTACATTCGGCAAAAATATCTGTGATTTGCTGCCAGATACGCCGCTCGCTTGCGCGAATCGAGCGAACGCGCTCCAGTAATTCGCGGAAGTAGTCTTTCCCAAAAGCAGTCTTGCCTTGCTTCAGACGGTCATCGTCCATCGCAAAGCCTTTAATCATATATTCTTTCAGGATTCCCGTTGCCCAAATGCGAAAATTAGTTGCCCGCAGGGAATTCACACGATAGCCAACGGAAATAATTGCATCCAGATTATAGAACTTCGTTAGCTTTTGCTGTGTTTTCCCCTCTATCGCTCCGTGCGGAGTGGTTGTTGCAATTTTTGCAACAACCACTTCTTCCTCAAGTTCTCCCTCTTCAAAAATATTCTTTAAATGGCGGCTGATGGTCGATTTATCAACGCCAAACAATTCTGCCATACCCTTTTGGGTAAGCCAAATGGTATCATCATGCACCAGTGCATTGACGGAAACATCTTCCTCCGCAGTCTGATACATCAGAAATTCAAATTGTTTATCCATCACTCGGCCTCAATTTCAGCAATAATCTTATCAATCTCGTCACGCAAAACCTGTTCCCGCGCCACAATGCGCTTGATTTCTGCGTTCAGTTCCGTAATATTGATAACCTCGCGGGTGTCCTCCTGCTCCACATAGGTGGATACCGACAGGTTATAATCCTGCGCTGCAATCTCGTCATTGGGCACAAGGCGGCAGAAATAGTCCTTATCCTCGCGGTCAACGAACGAGGCCACGATTTTTGCAATGTTGTCCTCGGTCAGCTTGTTGTTGTTCGTGACCTTGACAAATTCTTTCGAGGCATCAACAAACAGCGTCTTGTTCTCGGCCTTGCTCTTTTTCAGCACCATAATACAGGTTGCAATGCTGGTGCCAAAGAACAGGTTGCCGGGCAACTGGATAATGCAGTCGATAAAGTTGTTATCAATCAGATACTGGCGAATCTTCTTTTCCGCGCCGCCGCGATACATGATGCCAGGGAAGCAGACGATAGCCGCCGTGCCGTTGGTCGCCAGCCATGCCAGCGAGTGCATGATAAAGGCCAAGTCCGCTTTGGATTTCGGGGCCAGCACACCGGCAGGGGAGAAACGCGGGTCGTTAATCAAGACCGGGTTATCATCGCCTTCCCATTTGATAGAATAGGGCGGGTTGCTGACAATGACCTCAAAGGGTTCCTCGTCCCAATGCTGGGGCGAAATCAACGTATCCTCGTGGGCGATATTGAATTTATCAAAATCAATATCGTGCAGGAACATATTGATACGGCACAGGTTGTAGGTCGTCAGGTTGATTTCCTGACCGAAGAAGCCCTGCCGGACATTCTCTTTGCCCAGAATCTTGGCCGCCTTCAGCAGCAAGGAGCCGGAGCCGCAAGCAGGGTCATAGACCTTGTTGACCTCGGTTTTGCCCACAACGGCAAGGCGGGTCAGTAGTTCCGAGACCTCCTGCGGGGTGAAGAACTCGCCGCCGCTCTTGCCCGCGTTGGAGGCATACATGCTCATCAGGTACTCATACGCATCGCCAAACGCATCAATCGTGTTTTCCTTGTATTCACCGAGCTTCATCGTGCCGATGCCGTCCAGCAGCTTGACAAGCATTGCGTTGCGCTTTGCCACCGTAGCGCCAAGCTTGTTGCTGTTGACATCAATATCATCGAACAGACCGGCAAAGTCGTCCTCGCTCTCGGTGCCTTTGGCCGAATCCTCGATATGACGGAAGACGGCCTCCATCGTCATGTTGAGGTTATCGTCCTGCGGTGCACGGGCACGGACATTTACGAACAATTCTGACGGCAGGATAAAGAAGCCTTTGGTCTGCACCAAGTCATCCCGTGCCTGCTCGGCCTCCTCGTCAGACAGCTTGGCATAGTCAAAATCCGCGTTGCCTGCCGCGATTTCGTCCGCGTTGATGTAGTTCGTCAGGTTCTCGGAAATATAGCGGTAGAACATAATGCCCAGAACGTAGGATTTGAAATCCCAGCCATCCACGCTCCCGCGCAGGTCGTCCGCAATCGCCCATATTGCGCGGTGAAGTTCTTCGCGTTCCTGCTCTTTTTTATTATCCGGCATCGTGATTCCTCCAAATTTTAAGTACACTTTTTAACCCTATGCATATTGTAGCAAATACGCCATCCTATAAATCGGACTTGCAGACAAAGATACATATTTTTATCTATTATAACGAAAAAGCGGGCATTTGTCACCCGCTTTTTGCCGTATTTCGTAAATTATTGTAGATGTCACGCACTATTTGAAGTAGAAATTTTTCCGCAGCCGGATTGCTCCGTCATCGCAAATTACAAATAGGTCTTGTTCCAAATGTGCAAGGTCAGCTGGCTTGATGATGGGCTGTCGTTTCTGGTTGGGGTCGGTTGCCAATAGGGAACGTTTTTCACCAATCATTTTGGAGAAATATTCCTGTGTTTCGGTGTCCTTACAGCCCAGTATGACGGTAAATTTGAAATTACCGAGCATTGCTATGCGCTCATCTTTGCCGTAAATCATATCGACATCCGACACCGACTGGGTTAGGACAAGGATTCTAATTCTTCTTTTCCTCAAACGGCGGAGGGCCGGGGTAATTTGTAATTTTCCAAAGGACGCAAATTCGTCCAAGCAAAATAGTATCATTTGCTTGTTTTCTTTTGGTCTTGATGAAAAATACTCCATTGACTGCGCTGTAATTATACGCATTAAGTCGCCATAGATTTCGAGCTTTTCTTCCGGGATGTAAACATATATACTATTTGTTTCCAGCGTAGCTGGGCTGATTGACTGCTCATAGCTGGCCGATTTCCGAAGTGCATTTTTGATTTTTTCATTTGTAGCAAACAGTTTTAAGGCATCGTCTGCCGCCTGCTTGCAGCCCGCTGTGTTCTGCTCTGACGCACCTGCAAAGGAACTAATGAACATATTAGCAATCGGATTCTGCTGCTTTGCAATATCGTTCAGTAAACTGCGCCAATCGTGACCGAGAAAAAACTCGCAGATTTCCACAAAGCCCCAGCCCATGCCGTAGTAGCAGATAAGCGCTGCCGTTATCATCTTGCGCCCGTTCTTGGTAAAAAATACTCCCGCCTCGCTGTCGTTGGCCTTGTCCGGCAGCAACAAATAGGCCAGCTGCTCCAAACGCTCTTGCCGCTCGGTATCATCCGGGGCTGCATCAATGGACGCAAACACATCATACGGAATACAATCTGCCGCCGTGGGGTCAAAAATGATTTTGTTCTCTGTATGTACATTAGCCGATATGTCGCCGGATATATCTACCACCAGCGCCGTACCCTGCCAGCTTCGTAGCGTTGGAATCAGCAGCGCACTTGTCTTACCTGTGCCAGATGGCCCCAGTACGAGAATATGCCCCTCGTCCTGTTCGGGGGAGTAGGCCAACAGACCAAACTTCTTACCAAACAGAATCCCTTTTGCTTGCGCCGGATGTCGATACACAAGATTCTTTTTTGCAAATGGATTTGGAAAATGATTCATCTGCCCGCGCAAATATACTATCAGTACCAGCACAAGGAGCATGACTGCCGTTGCTCCGTACAGATAGCAGTTGATAAGCATTACCGCCTGATTCATGGCTGTACCTCAAAAACGCAGTTCCGGCCCGGACGATTCACCGAAATACAGCGCAGGGCGTTCTACTTCCTGCTGGTATTCCTGTTCGCGTTCCTCTTTAAGCTGCGCGACAGTGCGGTTTCCACCTTGCCGCTTGGTCACGCCCGTCATAACGCGGGCATCTTCCAGACCGTGCTCGTTCAAGTAGCGTTGCAGGTCTGGGTGAAAATTACGAAGCTCGCGGCGGTCAAGAATATCATTCGCACAGATTTTATACCCCTGCTCATGCTTCAAGTCTTCCTCGACAGGGATAAAGCAAAAATGCAAATGTGGCTGGCCGCCCTCGTCATCATGGACGATGGCCTGCACGACATTTTCATCGCCATAGCGATTTGCCAAGAAATTGTATGTTGCGTAGAAAAAGTCATCGTAGCGCTCTGGGTCTAAATCCTGCGGGGCGGTCACAACCCAGCCTGCCATAACTTTTACGTCATCGCGTTTATAGCAGTACAGTTCTGATTTGCGTTGCAAAAAATAGTCATACTCGGTCATGCCCCTATCGGGGGACAGAACATAGTCCCGCCCCTGCCGAGACGGGTCAATGTCAGGATTGCCGGAATGTTCGATTTCGCGGCGATTGTGCCGCAGTTGATTGCGGACTGCGCCCGCTGAAAACTTCTCTACACTTGCCATTGTAATCTCACTTTCCTTTACGGGGTTCATGTCCCCTCTGCCCACACCTTGAAATGCCCTGCACAACGAAGCAGCTCATTTAGTCGCGGACTGATGTGCCATACAAGGTATGGCAGTTTCCCCGGAAACTCTCACCACCCTTGCGGGCTTACCTTGCCAAAGGGGCGTGACCCCTCTGGACTCCCCGCTGCCGACAAGACCTGCTTGCCGTCAGTGGGGGCTGCGGCCCCCATCGGAACGACTTTTCGCCGTTCCTGCCCCTATAAGATTGGTGGTGCCCAAGTTCTGCACTTTCGCGCAGAATTTCAGCACCGCCCTTGCTGCGACCTGTACGCCTTACTATCGCAAAGGCGTGTCAGGTCTTACTTTTTTCTACTCGGCAAACGGCACCACTGTCCCATTGCATCACGCTCGATTCCTACAAGGAACTGGATGCCGTCAAACCAGCTGAACGGCAGGCTCGGTTCACAACGAAACGCAAGCGCTGCCATTACATCGTACACAGCCTTTTCGCCCCACAGAACCTCCCACTCAGCAAAAATATCATCTACCAAGCGAGCACCGTTAATTTTGTTGATGCCGCCAGTCGAAATCTGTTTGCCAAGGAGCTCATAGACCTCGACAGCAGATTCCCACAAGGCATCATTCTCTGTTATGGTGCAGTTCTCTGTGTCCTCGTGCAAATGGTATCTGGCAAAAAAGCCCTGTAAACGGTCTGCATCGTACACCGGGCGTGTTCCTAACGCCCTGATGCCGCGTGTCATTGACTGCTTGATTTCCCACGCATCCAATTTATTTTCTGCGCGGCACTGCAAAATGAACGTTGCCTCTGTGCGGAACGGCTCTGTCATCGGCAGAAACTCATTTTTGATTGCCATATTGATGATGTCTCCGATTTTCAAGCCGAAAACTTTGGTTGCGACAGTAATCAGAATGTCGCTTTCTTTATCTGAAATGAAATAGCGGTTCATCAGAACGCCCCCTTACAAGATGAAATACAATTCGTTATGTAATACGATATGTATATAATAGCATATAATATACACCATGTCAATATATACATATCGTATTTTTTATAAAAATAGTACGGTACTCCGCTGCGGCGGGACGGGGAAGCGTAACCCTGCCGCTCAAAAAAGTATATAAGCCCCCAGCCCTAAGTCAACAGACTTTCACGGCATATTCTCGCACTTTCGCGGGGAGCGCTGCGATATTCCATGTTCTGTTGACACCGGGTTGGGGGCTTTACTTTTTCTTCTCGCCGGCAGGGGCCAAACCTGCAAACCGCTTCTGCGGGGATTAAAAGTAAACTTTTAAGACGAAAGGACATCGAAAATGAAACAGACGATTAAAACGAGCCGCGTTGCGGGTCAGTTAGAGAAAATGTTCCGCGCACTTAACAACCGCTTTTTTGGCGGCGAACTGCCGGAAGTGGTTATTAGTTTAAAAAAGACCGCTGGCGCGTATGGACATTTTACAACGGGCAAAGTCTGGCGGACAGGAGAGGAACGGCGCTACGAAATCAATATAAGCTCTGCCAGCTTAAATCAAGAGTGTGCTTTTCTCGCAGGCGTATTAGTTCATGAGATGGTACACGAGTATTGCGCCGAACACGGTATAAAAGATACCAGCAACAACGGCGTGTACCACAACAAGAATTTCAGGCATATCGCAGAAACCCACGGTCTGGAAGTCGAACACCATCCCAAATATGGTTGGACAATTACCAGCCCCGGTCTTGAACTTCTGGATTTTGTAGAGGAGCAGGGCTGGCAAGATTTCCAGATGGTCGAGAGCCTTAACCTGCTGGATGTACTCGGAACGCTCCCCAAGGGCGGCAACAGCAGTGCAGGAGCGGAAACCAGAACGAAAAAGCCAAGCAGTACCCGCAAATATATCTGCCCCAAATGTGGCAACAGTTGCCGAGCAACCAAGGTCATCAACCTGATATGCGGCGACTGTATGGAAAAGATGGTTGTTGCCGAATAAGTCACAATAACAGCGATAATGGTCGAGTGAGAGTAGACCGCCATTTTTATATGTACACTTTTAATAAGGAGCACTACAATGCAATACGATTACCATTCCTGCCCATACGAACCAGATACCGGCGTTCCCCCTTGCGGGGAAATGGCCGAGTGCAAAACCTGCGCATGGTGCAGTCTTGCGGCCACATCCGAAAAGTAGAACGATGGCGGCGGTCACACAAGCGACCACCGCCATCGTTTCCAGTATCAAATTTAAGCTATGCACAAGTAGTATTAAAAGTGCTTGCTATCGTATGACAAAGTAAGTATACTATCAGTATCAAAATTAACGAGCCTCAGAGGTGATACCGCTATGCAGATATATGGTTACTGCCGCATTTCCACGCCGCAGCAAAATATTGAACGGCAAATACGCAACATTCTGGCAACGTACCCAACCGCACATATCATCCGAGAAGTATATACCGGCACGACCTATCAAGGCCGCAGAGAATTGGATAAATTGCTTCACACCGTGCAAGCAGGAGACACTATCGTATTTGACAGTGTATCTCGTATGAGCCGTAATGCAGACGAGGGTTGCCAACTATACGAAGACCTGTACGCCCAAAATGTAACGCTTTGCTTTCTCAAAGAGCCACACATCAACACGGAGACTTACCGCCAGACCATCCAGCGGCAAATCAGCACCCAGCTGAAAACCGGCAATACCGCTACCGACAGTTTTGTATCCTCGGTCATTGCTGCACTGAATCAGTACACCGTTGACCTCGCCAAAGAGCAGATACGCCTTGCCTTTGCGCAAGCTCAAAAGGAAGTTGACGACCTGCACCAACGCACCAGAGAGGGAATGCTGACCGCCAAACTAAACGGCAAGCAGATAGGGCAGGAACGTGGCCGCAAATTGGTTGTCAAGAAAGCTGCCGCTTGCAAGGATGCCATCAAAAAGTACAGCAAGGATTTTGACGGCACACTCTGCGATGCCGATTGTATCAAGCTCATCGGTATTGCACGGAATACGTATTACAAGTATAAGCGGGAATTGCGAAACAGTGCCACTGCATAAATTATTTTGGGATTATCTTCTGGACTTTCGTTTTCGCAGAAGCAGTATCGAATGACGTATTTAGCATCACATTCCTTCCATTATGCCCACTATATTTTATCCCTTGATGGAACATTCTTTGACAAACTGAAAAAGGCATCTTTCAGCGTTGAAAGATGCCTTTTTTATAATCGCTATTACCTTTTAACTCTGTTTAACAGCGCCTCACTCCTCTTCATCCTTCTTGATTTCTTCATAATCCGGCATTGGAATAGAAGGAATACCCGCTTTTCCCGAAAGTTCCTCAACAAATGCCTTAAATTCTTCATAGGATTTCGGAATTGCTAAGATCTTAATATCTTGTAATGCCTCTGAGCGGTCATGCCATTTTTCTCCAGAAGGCTTTTTATAGATATCCTCTTTGCACATCTCGAAAGAGATGCTTTTTGACTCCGTATCGGCAGAAATCTCAATTCTCACTTTTATTGTGGACGGTTCATCTTCATCTTCGATGTCCCCCTGAATAGAAATCTTCTGTCGAAGCTTATCTTTTGTCTTACTATTTGAAGCATCTTCCGAAACCACCAATTTAATGCAGGGCATAAGTGATTTTTCCAGAACCAAATCCTTGCAATTCATATAAAAAAGCGCCCTCAAACGCAACCATAAACATATTCTGTTAAATGTGTTATACCAATTCCATATATGTCTGTTTTCTCAATATCTTTGTGATTCTCGTCAAAAAACAACTTTAACGTAATCGCTATTTGGCTCTTAGATTTAACTTTCGCAAAAAGGTGATTGAACTCGCTCAACGCATTCCAATCCATTTCCATATTATGCATAATACGGGTATCTGCAACTTTTTTATATTGCACTTTTTCTGGTTTTGCATAAATGCTGTTCAAATACCGACTATACTCAAGGAACTGATTCGGACGTGTTCCTAAGTATTCTCCAACAGGCAATTTATCGTATTCGGCTAAATCTGATGCCGAAACTTCTTCAAGTTTATCTTTTTCATTTTTCCAATCAATTGTGTAAACATACACATTTGAGGTACTGTTACTTAGCACGTTATCTGGTGTGGCATCATTATTTATCATTTCGATAAGTTGCGGCAAAGAGACTGGATATATTATCCATCGCTCATAAGACCGAAATTCCGTGCAATTGCAAAAATACCTTTGTCCGCTGTCATCTATACATACGCATAGCAAAGGAATTCCATCATACTCTAGTAAGCTTTTTTCGATAAACAAATCCCGTTTGAAATACTTTTTGAAGTTTGTCTCTTCAAAAAGCAAAGTTTCCTTACTATGCATCCTCTTCATCTCCTTTCACAATAGAAAAATTCGAAAGAATTTCATTTTCAATGTTGATATCGTTAAAAATCCACCAATCGACATGAGATGTATTTGACTCTTGTTCTCTTTCTGAAGTTTTTTGGCTATAGCCCGATGTCTTCGTTATAGTTCCCTTACAAATTTTCCCGTTAGGAGGATTTTTCATTGCAAATTTCATCACTTGTAAGGCATCTCTTATATCCAGAAAGCATGATGTTGAATACGTACCGATATCTTTCTTTTTGATTTCTGAAATTTTACGTTTTCTTTTCCCGTAGTTTATATATGTCGACTCAAAATTAGAAGCGTTCAATTGACCATCATACAGCACCCTGTATACGGGTGTCATTTCCTGCTTACACGCTCCTGCGGCAATCAATGCTCCTTCAAAGCCGTCCGGGTATTCATTTGGATAATGTTCATTCACTGCTCTTCATCCCGTTACTATTTATTATATGTATAGTACCACATAAAATTATTCTTTTCAAGCGTATTAATTATCTACAATTTCAATCGCATGTCTTATATCAGCAATCAAAACTATTATCACTATCCTTTGCCTTTCAATACTATAGTCTTTACCCGCATTTTAAGCATAGTTTTTACCCACATGAATTGTTAAGACTCTTTAAAAGTGCATTTATAAAAGTTACAGTTTATCGTCACATATTGACTTATATTCTTTTCTATATTACTATGATACAGGGCGTTCACCGAAGAACAAAGAGACAAGTTAAGAATCCACACGCAGG
>OATA01000707.1_pt1 | contig 30002 bp, 22 predicted proteins | sample 1516451 | NCBI WGS metagenome assembly OATA01 (sample SAMEA2579905, study PRJEB22360) | human gut metagenome | biome: human gut; feature: human-associated habitat; material: faeces | place: Denmark | collected 2008/2010 | reverse complement strand
CCAGCACCACCTTACCCCGCGCCCAGCGGGGGAAAGCCGCTGCCGGCGCTGGCGTTTTTCCATATCGCCCTGCCCGAATACGTCGCTGCATGGCGGAACCCCGACAATACGCATGTCGGCCGTGCCGCCGAGGATGAATGCCCCGGGGCGCTGAACCCCGGCATGTTCGCCGCGATGGCCGAGTGCGGCGATGTGATGGGCACTTTCGTCGGGCATGACCACGACATCGACTATGTGGTGGCCGAGAAGGGTATCGCCCTCGGTTACGGCCGTTTTTCGGGCGACGATACGACCTACAACAACCTGCGGCCGGGGGTGCGCATCCTCGTGCTGACCGAGGGCGAACGAGGCTTCGAGACGTGGATACACGAGCGCGACGGCCGGATTGCAGACCATGTGGAATTCCGCGGCGGGAAAGTTGCGAAAGTCAAAAATAACAACTGATTGCACGATGAGGATTGGTGTGGATTTAGGCGGCACGAACGTGCGCGCCGGCCTGGTGAAGGATGGCCGCATCGTGCGGTTGCTCTCCGAACCCTGCAAAGCCGACCGCCCCGAAGGGGAGGTCGTGGATCAAATTGCCTCGCTCATCGGGAAGCTCATCACCCCCGACGTCGCCCGCATCGGTATCGGCGTGCCGTCGGTCGTGGATGCGGCGCGCGGGATCGTCTACAATGTCGTAGGCATCCCGTCGTGGCGCGAGGTATACCTCAAAGACCTGCTCGAAAAACGGTTCGGTGTCCCCGTATATGTCAACAACGACTGCAATTGCTTTGCTTTGGGCGTCAGCCGCTTCGGCGAGGCGAGCGCATATAGCGACGTGGTGTGCGTGGCGCTCGGCACGGGTGTCGGCGCAGGGATCGTGATCGGCGGCGAACTCTATTGCGGGCACGATACGGGTGCCGGGGAGATCGGGAGCATTCCGTACCTCGACCGCGATTACGAATACTATTGCAGCAGCCGTTTCTTCGTAGGCCGCGGCACGACGGGCAAGGAAGCCTACGAGCGTGCCCTGGCGGGCGATCCCGCGGCGCTGGCGCTGTGGCACGAATTCGGCGGACATATCGGGCGGCTGGTGATGATGATCCTCTATGCCTACGACCCCGAAGCGATCGTTTTCGGCGGGAGCATCGCCCATGCCTTCGGGTTTTTCCGGGAGGCGATGTACGAGCAGTTGAAACAGTTCCCGTATGCCAAGACGGTCGAACGGCTCCATATCTGCTGTTCGTCGGTCGAACACGTGGGGCTGCTGGGGGCTTCGGCGTGCGAATAACGGGCCGGGGTTTTGATTTGTCCGTTTTTTGCTTTATTTTTACCTTGTGTTCCTGAGCAACCCCATTTAAAACAAGCCCGATATGAAGAGACTTATACCCCTCGTTGTCCTCTGTGCGGCCCTCTGCGGCTGCGGTAAGGTAATCCCCGCCGACGATGAAGTCGCGGTGGTGCCGCTCCCCGAACGTGTCGTGAAAGGGCAGGGAACCTTTTTGCTGACCGCTTCGACCGAAGCGGTGCTGCTGTCCGGCGACGACAGTCTGGCCTGTGTGACCGGGGCGCTCGACGAAGTGCTGGAACCGGTGTTCGGCAAAGGGTTGCGGGTGCGGCATGCCGACGTGCCCCTCGACGGGGCGCTGAATATCTCGTGCGACGCGGCGATGCCGGCGGATGGCTACCGCCTGGAGATTACGCCCGGACGTGCCGAGATTGTGGGCGGGAGCGCTGCCGGGGCGTTCTATGCGGTGCAGACCCTTCGCCAGCTGATCCCCGTTGCGGCTTACGACGCGACCGGCGTGCGTGCCGTGGAGCTGCCCGTCGTGACGATCGAGGACAAACCGTGCCTGGGCTACCGGGGCATGATGCTCGACGTCTGCCGCCATTTCTTCACGGTCGACGAAGTGAAGGAGGCGCTCGACATCATGGCCCTGCATAAGCTCAACGTGTTCCACTGGCACCTTACCGACGACCAGGGGTGGCGTATCGAGATTAAGAAATACCCGAAACTGACCGAGGTGGGTTCCGTACGCAGCCGTACGCTGATCGGCCGCGACCCGGGCGGCGAGTACGACGAAAACTGCAAGTTCGACGAAACGCCCTATGGCGGTTACTATACGCAGGACGAGATCCGCGACATCGTGGACTACGCTGCGAAGCGTTTTATCACGGTGATCCCCGAGATCGAATTCCCCGGACATGCCGTGGGTGCGCTGGCCTCCTATCCGTGGCTCGGCTGCACGGGCGAACAATACGAGGTGCGCCAGACCTGGGACATCGACGACAGGGTGTTCTGCATCGGCAAGGAGACGACCTTCGAATTCATCGAGGGGGTGCTGGAAGAGGTCGTCGGCCTTTTCCCGTCGGAATACATCCATATCGGCGGCGACGAATGCCCGACGGTGATGTGGGAGAAGTGCCCGCATTGCAAGGCGCGCATGAAGGCCGAAGGGCTGAGGCGTCCGCGCCAGTTGCAGAATTACGCCACGGCGCGCGTCGAGAAGTTCCTGAATGCCCGCGGACGCCGCCTGATCGGCTGGGACGAGATTCTCGAAGGCGATGTCACCCCGACGGCGACCATCATGTCGTGGCGCGGAGCGAAAGGGGGGATCGAGGCCGCCAGGCAGGGCAACCATGCCATCATGGCGCCGACCACGAACTGCTACCTGGATTACTACCAGACGCGCGATACGGCCCGCGAACCCCTTGCCATCGGCGGGTACCTACCTGTGGAGAAGGTCTACGAACTCGATCCTTACGAGCAGCTGACGCCTGCCGAGCAGGCTTGTATCCTGGGCGTGCAGGCCAACCTGTGGACGGAGTATATCGCGACATGGCCCCATGCCGAATATATGCTTCTGCCGCGCCTGAGCGCGCTGGCCGAAGTGGGGTGGAGCCTCGACCGGAAGGATTATGCCGGCTATCTGCACCGTGTCCGCCGCCTGGCGCGGATCTACGATGCCTGCGGGTATAATTATGCGCGGCATATTTTCGGGGAGTAGACTACTCCCGCATACGAACGGGGATCGGCTGTGTGTCGATCCCCGTTTTTTGTGCCCCGCAGCGGCGCCGCAGGCCCTCGGGGATATTATCTCGGGTTTTGCACGGTGTGTTCGTAAATTTTTGCTATCTTTGGAGGCAAAAAGTGTGCGGATTATGGATTTGAAATACGTGCGGAGCGAATTGCGCAAGCTCTCGGAAATAGTTGAAGGCTGGAATGCGAACCAGGAGATCGGCTCCCTCGAGCGGGATCTCGTACTCGATAAGTTGCGGACACTCTACGAGGCCGTGCGTTTCGATGCGGAGGCGGAACCTCCCGCGGCAGATGCCTCCGAACAGGAACCCTTCCCGACGGAGATTCCGGTCAGCTTAGACCTCGGCGAAGTGCTTTCGATCGAGCCTCTGCCCGTGGCGGAACCCGAATTGCCGTCGCTCTCCGGATCCGGGCCGGAACCCGAATCAGGGTTCATTGCGCCCCTGGCGGAGTCCGGGGCAGATTTCCCCGATTGCGATACCGCGGCGGCGGAAACGGTGGCCGAATCCGTGCTGGATTCCGTGCCGGCGGACGGACAAGAGCCGGCCGGGGTTGTTGCGGAACCTGCCGAAATCCCGGCTGAACCGGCTGCGGGGCGGATTGCGGAGGCTGAACCCCCGGTTGCCGGGCTGGTTTCCGATCCTGAAACCCCGGCTGCGGAAGAAATCCCTGCGCCCGAATCGACTGGAAATAGCGCCGGCAAGGAAGTGCCGGCTGAAAATATTGCGGCGGCATCCGAATCGCATGGGGATTCCGGTTCGCAGGGGCTTGCCCGTGTGCCGGAGGCAACCGATCCCTGGGACGAGCCCGCACACCGGGAAGCACCCTCGGGGATGCCCGAACCGGAAGCAATTGCCGGATCAGGGGCGGAAACGGGCGTTACCTTTCCGGCTCCCGGAGCAGGGGCGCATCCTGCGGCAGCGCCGCAGTCGATCGCGCCGACCTTGTTCGGCATCGAAGAGGAGACCCAGCGCCACCGCCATAAACAGCGGGTAATCATGTCGCTTTACAATCCCGAACCCCCGGCTGCCCGGCCGACGGCCGAAAAGCCTGCTCCGGCACCTGCCGCGGGGGGCGCCGCAAAACCCGTGGCCGGGGGGGCGCCCAGTACGGTCATCCCCAACCCCGGGGCGAGGCCGGCCGCAGCTTCCAACCGACAGTCCGGCAACCGACAGCCCGGAACCGGTATCCGGCCCTGGCGTTTCTGTCCCGGACACCCCGCGTATGTTCGCCGGGGATGAAGCTCCTGCGGAAGGGGTGTATGCGGCGTCCGTGTCGCAGCGTCCGGCATCCGTGCCCGACACCGGGAATGACGACGAAGAGCCCGATTTCGAGGAGATTACCCTTGCAGGGAACGGGGCGCCGAATAACGGGGCCGTACTGGGCGAAGTGATCAACCATGACAAACAGACGCTGGCCGATACGATTGTGCCGCCGCGCGACATGGCCTCGGAACTGCGCCGCAGCGAGCCCGTCACCGACCTGAGGCGCGCCATCGGCATCAACGACAAGTTCCTGATGATCCGCGACTTGTTCGACGGCGATGCCCGGGCTTACGAAGCGGCGCTCGACAAGCTCGATGCCTTCGGCGATTTTGACGACTGCATGATCTACATTGCCGAGAATTATGCCTGGAATGCCAATTCCGACGGCGCGAAGTTCCTGATGGAACTGCTCGAACGTAAATTCGCATAGCCCCATGGCCAAGCTCTATATCGTACCTACCCCGATCGGGAACCTCGACGATATCACGCTGCGGGCGGTCGATGTGCTGCGCGAGGTGGATTTCATCCTCGCCGAGGATACGCGTACTACGTCGTTCCTGCTCAGACACCTCGGTATCGAGAAAAAACTCCATTCGCACCACAAGTTCAACGAACACGCCACGGTCAAGATGGTGGCCGGGTCGATTGCCGCCGGACGCAATGCCGCGTTGGTTTCGGACGCTGGGACACCCGGTATCTCCGATCCGGGGTTTCTGCTGGTCAGGACGTGTGTCGAGGCCGGCATCGAGGTCGAGACGCTCCCCGGTGCCACGGCGCTGGTTCCCGCTCTTGTGCAGAGCGGATTCCCGTGCGACCGGTTTTGTTTCGAGGGGTTTCTGCCCCAGAAAAAGGGGCGGGCGAAGCAGTTGCAGTCGCTTGCCGACGAGGAGCGCACGATGGTATTCTACGAATCGCCCTACCGGGTGGTGAAATGCCTCGAACAGTTCGCCGAAGTTTTCGGATCGGAACGCAGGGTGTCCGTATCGCGTGAGCTGACCAAGAAGTTCGAGCAGACCGTGCGGGGCACTGTCGCCGAAGTGCTGGAACATTTTCGTACGACGGAACCCAAAGGCGAATTTGTGATCGTATTGGCCGGGAAACCCAAACCGAAGAGGGAATTACCGGATGAGGAGACTGAATAAAGGACTGGAAAATGGAAAACAACAACGATACGCATCGGATCAAACGCTCTTCCTCGGCATGGCTGGGAGAGATGCGTGAATTCCTCCGGGGGCGTTTCAGCCTCGACGAGGACAAGGCACAGCGCGACGAGGTCGTGGCGTCGATCTCCAAAGGGGTGGTATTCCGCGGGGTCAACCTGTGGGTGCTGATCTTTGCGACGATGATCGCGTCGCTGGGCCTGAATGTCAATTCGGCCGCCGTGATTATCGGCGCCATGCTCATTTCGCCCATCATGGGGCCGATCATGGGCATCGGCCTCTCGCTGGGTATCAACGATTTCGAACTGCTCAAAAAGTCGCTGCGCAATTATGCGCTGATGTTCGTCGTGGCGATTATCACCTCGACAGCCTATTTTCTGGTGTCGCCCCTGTCGTCGAACAGCAGCGAGTTGCTGGCACGCACCGTGCCGACGACCTACGACGTGCTGATCGCATTGTTCGGCGGCCTGGCTGGTATCGTGGCGCAGACGCGGCAGGATCGCACTTCGACCGTGATCCCGGGCGTGGCGATCGCTACGGCGCTGATCCCGCCCCTTTGTACCGCGGGCTTCGGCCTTGCCACGGGGCAGATCCGGTTTTTCTTCGGGGCGTTCTACCTCTTTTTCATCAACTCGGTATTCATCGCCCTGGCGACCTACGCCATGGTGCGTTTCCTGAAATACGAGAAAAAGGCGTTCATAGACAAGGTGCGCGAGCGCAACGTGAAGCGGCTGATGATGGTCATCACGCTGGTGACCTTCATCCCGAGCGTCGTCATCGGGTTCCACATGGTCAGGGTGTCGCTTTTCGAGGCGGCGGCCGACAAATATGTCTCGCAGGTATTCAATTTTCCCCATACGCGTGTGATCGAGTGCAATAAGCGTTACGCACACCACGGACATCCGTCGCAGATCGAACTGCTGCTCCTGGGGGAGCCGCTCGACGACGGAACCATCGAAAACGCCCGCACGCAGATGGGTAGCTTCGGGCTCGACAAGGTCGAGCTGGTCGTCCGCCAGGCGAACACCACGGACAAGATCGATGTGGCGTCGCTGCAACAAAGTTACCTCGAGCTTCTGGAGGAGAAGAACAGGCGCATAGGCGAGATGGCTGCGCAGCTGAAACGCTACCGCGTCACGAATGTCGAGGTGGACGACATTTCGCGCGAGGTGGGTGCCATGACCACGAACGTCAGGGCCATATCGCTCATGAAGGGCATTACGTTCGACGTTTCGGGCGCGCCGCTCGATACGACGCTCGTCTGTGTGGTCACGCCGAAAGTCGCATCTGATTCCATCGACCGGACGACGCTCGCGAACTGGCTGAGAATCCGCACCAAGGTCGCCAATGTAAAACTTTTCGTCGAACCGTAACCGTTGATTTGCCGGATGAAACGTACAGAGCTGAATTTCATACAAAAGATATGGTTGGAGTTCCTGTGGCTCGGGGCGCGGGTATTTGCCGTGATGCCTTACTGGTTCAAGTACTACATTGTTGAAAACCTGCTCTTTTTCATCCTCTATTATTGCCTGCGCTACCGCATGAAGGTCGTGAAGGCCAATTTGCGGAACTCGTTCCCCGAAAAAAGCGAGCAGGAACGGGCGGCCGTCTGCCGCAGTTTTTACCGTACGCTTGCCGAGATTTTCGTCGATACGGTCAATATGGCCCACATGAGCGAGGAAAAAGGCCGTACGGTACTCACCGTAAAAGGGTTCGAGGAACATTATGCGAAGGTGCACGGCCGTGACTGGATCGCCATGACGGCCCATTTCGGCTGCTGGGAGTATTGCTCCTACTGGGGGCTTTACGAACGCTCGCAGATGCTCGTGGCCGTTTACCACCCGCTGCGCAGCAAAGTGATGGAACGCCTTTACCAGCGCCTGCGCAACTACGAGAATTCGATGACCGTGGCGATGAAGGATTCGCTGCGCTTCTACCTGCGCAACAGGGAACGCGGCATCGAGGGCAAGAACCTCGTGATGGGGCTTATCGCCGACCAGAACCCGCCGCGCCGCCCCGACAGCCATTGGTTCCGCTTTCTCAACCAGGATACGATCTTCTTCGATGGCGGGGAGAAACTGGCGCTGCGCTGTAACCTGCCGGTCTATTTCGTCCGGATGGAGCGCTTGCAGCGGGGACGTTACCAGATGTCGTTCGAACCGATCTACGACGGTGTGGAGGAGGTCGCCGAATACGAAATCACGGAACGCTACGTTAGACGTTTGGAAGCCATGATCTGCGAGCATCCCGAGCTCTGGATGTGGTCGCACCGCCGCTGGAAACACAAACGCACGAATGCCAATCGTTAAAATCGTCATACTCAACTGGAACGGCGCGGAACACCTGCGCCGCTTCCTGCCGAGCGTCGTGGCCGCGGCTCCCGCCGGGGTCGGGGTCGTCGTCGCTGATAACGGTTCGACGGACGGGTCGCTGGCGGTGCTGGCGGAGGAGTTCCCGACCGTCGCCGTGGTGCGCCTCGACCGGAATTACGGTTTTGCGGGTGGTTACAACCGCGCTTTGGCGCAGGTCGAGGCGGATTATTACCTGTTGCTCAATTCCGATGTCGAGACACCCCGGGGATGGCTGGAGCCGATCCTCGGCGTTCTGGAGCGTGAGCCCGACGTGGCGGTCGTTTCGCCCAAGCTGGTTTCGTGGCTCGACCGTACGAGATTCGAGTACGCAGGGGCTTCCGGGGGCTTTATCGACTTCCTGGGCTATCCCTTCTGCCGGGGGCGTATCCTCAAGCGGGTCGAGGCCGACGAGGGGCAGTACGACGATGCCCGCGACGTATTCTGGGTCAGCGGAGCGGCTTTTTGCTGCCGTGCCGACGTGTTCCGCGCATTAGGGGGCTTCGACGACGATTTCTTCGCCCACATGGAGGAGATCGACCTCTGCTGGCGCATGCAGCTCGCGGGTTACCGCGTGCGGGTCGTGCCCGGGAGTACGGTCTACCACCTCGGCGGCGGGACGCTGACGACCGATTCCCCGACCAAGGTGTTCTACAACCATCGCAATAACCTGGCGATGCTCTACAAGTGTGCTTCTCCCGTACAGCGTGCCGTCGTGGCCATCGTACGCCCCGTGCTCGACCTGATGGCGGCATTGTCGTATCTGGCACAGGGACGGGGCGATAATTTCCGTGCCGTATTCCGCGCCTGGCGCGATTTCCTCCGCTGGCACGGCAGCCTGTCGTGCAAGCGGAAGGAGATTCGGCAGCAGTGCAGGGGAACGGTCGCCGGGAAGGTTTACCGCGGTTCCGTACTCCTGCGTTACCTTTTGGGGCGAAAGACCTTCGGGCGGATGATGTGACCCGGCGGAAAAGCTCAGGACGGAGATCTGCCTTCCGGTGAAATAACCTGAAACAAGACCTCCCGGTTCTGCCGGGAGGTCTTGTTTTTATAAATAGTATTCCGTGTTTTCCTACTTGTTGATTTTCGCCCACGAATCCTTGAGCGTCACCGTGCGGTTGAACACGGGGTGTTCGGGTGTCGAGTCGGTGTCGGGGCAGAAGTAGCCTACGCGCTCGAACTGCACGGCCTGCCCTATGGGTATGTCGCGCAGCGACGGCTCCAGGTAGCCCGTGACCTTGACCATGGATTCGGGGTTGAGGTTGTCCTCCCAGGTCTGTCCTTCCTTCACGTCGTCGGGGTTCTCCTTCGTGAAGAGCGGGTTGAACAGGCGGATTTCGGCCTCCACGGCATCTTTGGCCGATACCCAGTGGATGACACCCTTCACGCGGCGGCCGTCGCTCGACGACCCTCTGCCCGACATCGGGTCATAGGTGCAGCGCAGCTCGGTGATGTTGCCCGCGGCATCCTTGATGACCTCCTCGCACCTGATCAGGTACGAATAGCGCAGGCGCACCTCGCCGCCGGGTGCCAGGCGGAAGAACTTTTTGGGAGGCTCCTCCATGAAATCGTCGCGCTCGATGTAGATGACCTTCGAGAAGGGCACCTGCCGCGTGCCGGCCGATTCGTCCTCGGGGTTGTTGATCGCCGTGAAGAGCTCGGTCTTGCCTTCCTCGTAGTTGGTGATGACCACCTTCAGCGGGTTGAGCACTGCCATGCGGCGCTCTGCGATCTTGTTCAGGTCTTCGCGCACGCAGTATTCGAGCTTGCCCAGGTCGATCACGTTGTCGCGCTTGGCGACGCCCACCATCTCGGCGAAGTTCCGCACCGAGGCCGGGGTATAGCCCTTGCGGCGCAAAGCGCAGATCGTCGGCATGCGGGGGTCGTCCCAGCCCATCACGGCGCCTTCCTGCACGAGTTTGAGCAGCTTGCGCTTCGACATCATCGTGTAGGTGAGGTTCAGCCGGGCGAATTCGTACTGGTGCGAAGGGTAGATCTCCAGCGCCTGGATGAACCAGTCGTAGAGAGGACGGTGCACGTCGAATTCGAGCGTGCAGATCGAGTGGGTGATCTGCTCGATCGAGTCGCTCTGGCCGTGGGCATAGTCGTACATCGGGTAGATGCACCACTTGTTGCCCGTGCGGTGATGCTCGGCATGGATGATGCGGTACATGATCGGGTCGCGGAAGAGCATGTTGGGGTGCGCCATGTCGATCTTGGCGCGCAGCACCTTGGCCCCGTCGGGGAATTCGCCGTTTTTCATGCGGACGAACAGGTCGAGGTTTTCCTCCACGGAGCGGTCGCGCCACGGCGACGGAGTGCCCGGTACGGAAACCGTACCGCGGTTTTCGCGGATCTGCTCCTGTGTCTGGTCGTCGACGTATGCCAACCCTTTTTTAATCAGTACGATCGCCCAGTCGTAGAGCTGGTCGAAATAGTCCGACGCATAGCGTTCGACGGCCCAGTCGAACCCGAGCCACTGGATGTCGCGCTTGATCGAATCGACATACTCTACATCCTCCTTGACGGGGTTCGTATCGTCGAAACGGAGGTTGCACTTGCCACCGTATTTTTTCGCCAGCCCGAAGTTGATGCAGATGCTCTTGGCGTGTCCGATATGCAGGTAGCCGTTCGGTTCGGGCGGGAAACGGGTCTGGACGCGCGTTTCGCCCTTGGCGATCGACTCTTCGATGATCTCTTCGAGGAAGTTCAGCGACTTCTCCCGTGTTTCGTTTGTTTCGCTTGCCATATGTGTATGTTTCGCTTGTTGTATGCTTTATTTCTTTGCCTTGGGGCCGATGTTGAACAGCTTCTGGATGTCCACCGAGAGCTTCACGACCTGCTGGGTGCCCATGCCCGTGCCGTCGTAGTGGAACACCATGCCCGCCTCGACGGCCAGCGTGCCCTTGAAGAATCGGCGGTCGTAGCCGACCCACGTGCGGTTGTAGATGTGCTCCGTCGTGGCATAGAACGGTTCGCCGGCGTACAGTCCGTCCTGTCCGTAGGTAATGGGGATGTCTTCGCCGACCGCGATGTTGCGCAGGGGTTGCAGGTTTTCGCCCAGATAGAGGTTGTTCTCGAGTTTCACGCCCCACTTGGTCAGCACGAAGTCGATCTGTGCACCGCACGGTTTTTTCCAGTTGTGGTCTACGCTGCGGCCGCGCTGCGGGGCGAAGAGGAACCCGGCCTTGATGTCGAAGTCGAAGAAGGCGTTGAATCCCCAGCCCGCATAGGGGTTTACCAGCAGGTTGTCCGTGACGTTCTCGTTGAGCTTCGAACCTGCGAAATGGAACATCGAGAAGGCATAACCGAAGTAGAAGCCCCGCTCGAGCGTGTAGCGTCCCGCCGAGATGATGCGGAACATTTCGCGCGACTGCTCGGAATACATGCCTTCCCAGTCGATCGCCATTTCTACATAGGTATTCTCGCGCTCGGTGGATTTATAATGCCCGAGGAAACCCGACAGGCGGTTGTGGTAGAACGCCGTCGAGTCGCTGAAGAACGCCCTCGAATAATCGCCCAGCAGCTCCTTGCGGTCGAAGATACCGGCGTTGGCCTGTACGTTCTTGCTGTTGAACTGGTAATATATCAGCGGTTTCACGTCGCTCAGGAACGGTTCGCGGGCGCCGTTGTGCTGCCCGAAGTTCTGCAGGAGGTCTACGCCGAAGATCAGCCGGTTTTTCTCCATCCATTCCACGCCGATGCGGGGTGTGAAGCGGGCGCTGAAGAGCGTCTGCGATTCGTTGAAATCGTTGTTGGCGTATTCCCGGTTGTCGAAGCGGGTCGCGAAGTCGGCGCCGACGATCAGATTCTGCGCGCTGAGGCTTCCTCCCGCGGCAAGGGCGGCGAACGATAGCATCAAGACTTTTTTGAGTGACATAATTCTTTTGAATTGAGACCCCAAAAATAGGTAAAATATTTATTATTTGACTACTTTTGACCCCGAAATCACTCATTTGCATACGTTATGCGTAAAATCACCAACGAAGAGCTGAACCGGCCCTCGGCCGGGGAGTTCGCCGCGATGGAGAAAATGCCCGTCGCGGTGGTGCTCGACAACGTCCGTTCGTTGCAGAACGTAGGGGCTTTCTTCCGCACGGGGGATGCTTTCGCCGTGGAACGCATCGCCCTCTGCGGCATCACCGCGACGCCGCCCAACCGCGACATCCACAAGACGGCGCTCGGTGCCGAACTGACCGTGCCGTGGACTTATCACAAGACGACGGAGGAGTGCATTGCCCGCCTGCGCGCCGAAGGCTACCGGGTCTATGCCGTCGAGCAGGTCGAAGGAGCCGTGATGCTCGGCGATTTCCGGGCGGAGCCGGGCGTGAAATATGCGCTCGTGTTCGGCAATGAGGTGATGGGCGTGGGGCAGCAGGCCGTGGACATGTGCCACGGCGCGATCGAGATTCCGCAGGCCGGGACGAAGCATTCGATCAACGTTTCGGTTTCGGGCGGTGTCGTTTTGTGGGATTTTTTTTGCCAAATCCGGCCGAAGCGTTAACTTTGCCGCGCTGAACCTCGGTTTAGCTGCGCCCCGGCAAAACAGATAAATTTGGCTTTGCACCCGGCTTGCGCTATCACCCCGGTTTACAGGTGTTGATAAGTCTCCCTTTTCAAAGGGAGGTTTGGAAGGATTGTCGATATGGAATTGGCGTTTTTGCGCCGTAATACGAATCCGATGGATTCCATACCGGAACCTTGCGAACGAATGAAATGTTGAATAATCCATCGGGTTCGTAGTAAACTATGTCTGTAGAAAGTACTGTCAGGGCAGTGACCACCTACCGTCTGACGGAGATGAAGCAGCGCGGCGAGAAGATCGCCATGCTGACCTCGTACGATTATTCGATGGCCAGGATCGTCGACGCCGCGGGTATCGACGTGATCCTCGTGGGCGACTCGGCGGCCAACGTGATGGCCGGTTACGAAACCACGCTTCCCATTACCCTCGATATGATGATTTACCATGCGCGTTCGGTCGTGCGTGCCGTCAGCCGTGCGCTGGTTGTCGTCGACCTGCCGTTCGGAACCTACCAGGGCAATTCGAAGGTGGCGCTCGACTCGGCCATCCGCATCATGAAGGAGACCGAGGCAGATGCCGTGAAGATCGAGGGCGGCGAAGAGATCCTCGAATCGGTCAACCGCATCCTTTCGGCCGGAATACCCGTCATGGGGCACCTGGGGCTGACGCCGCAGTCGATCCATAAATTCGGGACGTACAGCGTGCGTGCCAAGGAGGAGGCCGAGGCAGCGAAACTCGTCCGCGACGCCCACCTGCTGAGCGATGCGGGGTGCTTCGGCATCGTGCTCGAAAAGATTCCTGCGGCGCTGGCCGCCCGCGTCACCTCCGAAATCTCCGCGCCGACCATCGGTATCGGGGCCGGTAACGGCTGCGACGGGCAGGTGTTGGTGATCCACGACATGCTGGGCATCAACAAGGGTTTCTCGCCGCGCTTCCTGCGCCGCTATGCCGACCTGTATACTGTTATGTCGGACGCCGTGTCGCAGTATATCACGGACGTCAAGTCGTGCGATTTCCCCAACGGGCAGGAGCAGTACTGACCCCGCCGGGTGCGCAGGCCGCCGTGACGGAATAATTTCGATCCCCGACCCTGAGGCCGGGGATTTTTCCTGTCCGGGAAGTCGGCGGCGGGAGGATGCCCCCGATTGCTGTCCGGGGATTCCGGGCGCTGGGTGTTCCCTCTGGCTTGTACGGGACTGCGCGGGCGGCTTCCCGGGACGGGGCGCCGGAGGCTGTCCCGGACGCAGGCGTGTGTATTTACCCGTCGCGGGGCTTGCCGGGCGTTGTCCCGGGGGCTCCGGATTTTGCCCGCACCCGGCGGCTTTGATAAATTGTTGATAAAAAAAATCGTCGCGTTGCCCCGGATATTAGGCCGTTTCGAAAATTATCACTACATTTGCGAGCAACAAAAATCCACGTTCATTATGTCTTTTATCAATGAAAGGGTTCAGCCCGAAGGACTTACGTTCGACGATGTGCTGCTTATACCCGCCTATTCGGAAGTGTTGCCGCGAGAGGTCAGTGTCCAGACCCGTTTCTCGCGAAATATCAAACTTAACATCCCCATTGTGTCCGCTGCCATGGACACCGTTACCGAAGCGCCGATGGCTATTGCGCTGGCTCGTGAAGGCGGGATCGGCGTGATCCACAAGAACATGTCCATCGCCGAGCAGGCCGCCCACGTGCGCCGGGTGAAACGGGCCGAGAACGGCATGATTTACGACCCGGTGACCATCTCGAAAGACCATACGGTCGGCGATGCGCTCAACCTGATGAAAGAGAACAAGATCGGGGGTATTCCGGTCGTGGATGCGGATCGGAAGCTGATCGGTATCGTCACCAACCGCGACCTGCGGTTCCAGCGCGACATGTCGCGCCGTATCGAGGAGGTGATGACCCCCGGCGACCGCCTCATCACGACGCATAGCTCCGAATTGTCCAACGCCTCGGAGGTGTTGCTCAACTGCAAGATCGAAAAGCTCCCCGTGGTCGACGACGAAGGCCATCTGGTGGGGCTTATTACTTATAAGGATATCACGAAGGTGCAGGATCATCCCAACGCCTGCAAGGATGCCAAAGGCCGTCTGCGCGTCGCAGCCGGCGTGGGCATCACGCCCGATGCGCTGGATCGTGTGAAGGCGCTCGTCGAGGAGGATGTGGATGCCGTGGTGCTCGACTCCGCGCACGGGCATTCGATGAATATCGTCAATAAGCTCAAGGAGATCAAGGCCGCCTATCCGTCGCTCGACGTGGTGGTCGGAAATATCGCCACGGCAGGAGCCGCACGGTTCCTGATCGAGAACGGCGCCGACGGCATCAAAGTCGGTATCGGCCCCGGCTCGATCTGCACCACCCGCGTGATCGCGGGCGTGGGCGTTCCCCAGCTGTCGGCCATCTATGCCGCGGCGTCGGCCGCCAAAGATACGGGTGTTCCGGTTATCGCCGACGGCGGCCTGCGTTATTCGGGCGACATCGTCAAGGCGCTGGCTGCGGGCGGCGACTGCGTGATGATCGGCTCGATGTTCGCCGGCACGGAGGAGTCTCCCGGCGAGACGATCATCTACAACGGCCGTAAGTTCAAGACCTACCGCGGCATGGGCTCGATCGACGCCATGAAGGCGGGTTCCGCCGACCGCTATTTCCAGAAGGGCTGCGAGGGCAATATCAACAAGCTCGTTCCCGAAGGGATCGTGGCGCGCGTACCCTTCAAGGGTACGTTGAGCGAGGCTGTCTTCCAGCTTATCGGCGGCATCCGTTCGGGCATGGGTTATTGCGGTGCCAGGGACATCGCGGCTTTGCAGCGTGCGCAGTTCATCCGCATCACCTCGAACGGCGTTACGGAGAACCACCCGCACGACGTGACCATCACGAGTGAAACGCCCAATTATTCCCGCGGTGAATAGTTCCGATCCCGGGATTGCGGCCTGCGGGCTTTTTTGCGGTTCATGCCGGAAATTCCGGAAAGGGAGTTGTCCGGGGTGCCGCGATAACGAAAAGGCCGTGTGGTGCAAGGTTCGTTTCTGCTGCCGGGAGAACGGCTGGCAGAGTTGCGCCGAATGCACGCTGGTGCCGCTGGATGCCTGCGGAAAGTTCAATAATTTCATCGCCGGGGTTTTCCAGGTCGTTTTTCGCTCAGACCGTCGCGGTTGCATAGCACGCATCCGCGAAGTCGGGAACGAGGCTTTCGCCGCGGAGATGCGCCTTTCGGGAAGTTACAACCGTCCGGTAAAAAGAAAATAATAAGGATTCGAGGTCTTCCTTGGCAGCGAGGAAGGCCCGGAGGAATTTTAGGCCTGAAACCGGCGTCGGAGACGCCGTAGAGTGAGTCCGGCGAGTTTCATGGCTTGTAAATCTTCCGAAATTGATGAACCCCGATTCGTCGGACTTACATTATATTATGGAAAAAATCCTGATTCTCGACTTCGGGTCGCAGTATACGCAGCTCATCGCGCGGCGCGTACGCGAACTGAATGTCTATTGCGAGATCCACCCCTTCAACAAGATTCCGGTGCCGGATGCTTCGGTGCGGGGTGTGATTCTCTCGGGCAGTCCCTTTTCCGTGAGGGACGAGCATGCCCCTGCCCCCGACCTTTCGGCCATCAAGGGCAAACTGCCCCTGCTGGGTGTCTGCTACGGCGCGCAGTTCCTCGCATCGGCCTTCGGCGGTGAGGTGCAGCCTGCGCCCAGCCGCGAGTACGGCCGTGCGGTGCTTACGGTGGGCGATGCCGGTGACCCGCTGATGCGCGGCCTGCCTGCGACCACGCAGGTGTGGATGTCGCACGGCGATACGATCACGTCGGTGCCCGCGAACTATAAGATTGTGGCCAGCACCGAGGACGTGCGCGTGGCTGCGTTCCGCATCGAGGGCGAGCAGACGTGGGGCATCCAGTTCCACCCCGAGGTCTACCATTCGACCGACGGCACGCACCTGCTGAAGAATTTCGTCGCGGGTATCTGCGGCTGCAGGCAGGAGTGGACGTCGGAGAGTTTCGTGGAGGCCACCGTGCGCGAGTTGCAGGAGAAACTGGGCGACGACAAGGTCGTGCTCGGGCTTTCGGGCGGCGTAGACTCGTCGGTGGCCGCCGTGCTGCTGCACAGGGCCATCGGCAAGAACCTCTACTGCATCTTCGTGGATTCGGGCCTGCTGCGCAAGAACGAATTCGAGGACGTGCTCGAGTCGTATAAGAACATGGGCCTGAACGTCAAGGGCGTGAAGGCCGGCGACAAGTTCCTGGGCGATCTGGCTGGCGTGAGCGATCCCGAGACCAAGCGCAAGATCATCGGCCGCGATTTCGTCGAGGTATTCAACGAGGAGGCGATCCGGATCGAGGACGTGCGCTGGCTGGCGCAGGGGACGATCTATCCTGACGTGATCGAGTCGGTGTCGGTCAACGGCCCCTCGGCGACGATCAAGTCGCACCACAACGTCGGCGGGCTGCCCGAGAAGATGCACCTCGGGATCGTCGAGCCGCTGCGCCTGCTCTTCAAGGACGAGGTGCGCCGCGTAGGCCGTTCGCTCGGGATCTCCGAGCAGCTGATCGGGCGCCATCCCTTCCCGGGGCCCGGCCTTGCGATCCGTATCCTGGGCGACATCACGCCCGAAAAGGTCGCGATCCTGCAGGACGTGGACAAAATCTACATCGACGCCCTGCGCGATGCCGGACTTTACGACAAGGTGTGGCAGGCGGGGGCCATCTTGCTCCCGGTGAAGAGCGTCGGCGTGATGGGCGACGAGCGAACCTACGAGAGCTGCGTCGCACTGCGTGCCGTGACCTCGACCGACGGCATGACCGCCGACTGGGTGCACCTGCCCTACGAGTTCCTTGCCAATGTGTCGAACGACATCATCAATAAAGTCAAAGGGGTCAACCGCGTCGTCTACGACATCTCCTCGAAACCGCCCGCAACGATCGAGTGGGAATAGGGCGTGATCCCTGCGCGGCCGCTGTGTGGGATCGGCCGCTGTCGTATTGCAATCGTTGCCGAACCCGTTATTCGGCATGGCCTGCCCGGACGTTTACAGTCCGGGCAGGCTGCTTTTGTGGCTGGGTGGTGTGGTCGAGCGGCTTTGCCGGCTGCTGCAACGTGCGTGTAATGCCATATTCCCGGGATTGTAACGGGACTGTCGCAACGATGAAATAGCCGCAGGGTAATTTTGCAGCATCGGAAACGATGTCGGTTTATGACTCCTGCCGATGCAATCCGCCAACCAGCCTTGAAACTTCGCCCGTCCCGGTTTCCGGGGCGGAATTTTTTTTGCCTGGCCGAAGGTGTGCCGGGGGGGGGTACCGGTTCCGGACGGAAGCCTCCGCCGATGCCTTGATTTGGGTGCTGGCGAGGCTGTATGCCGCACGGGTTGTCCTTTCCGAGGCAGCATGGAACGTTTTTTTGCTATGTAACGGAACCTTAACAGTAAATATATGCCGAAATCCTTTTGTATTTTTGAAATAAAAGTTATCTTTGTAATAGTTTCCCCTTTAAAAAACGGAAGAATCGTAAGTTATTTTTGCAAACGGATATTAGTTTATAATCACCTAATTAAAACTATTTTTATGAGTAAACATCTTTTTAGGTTGGTCTTCGGTGCATTTTTCCTTGTGGCTGCCACGGCATTTACGGGATGCTCCGACGACGATGACAAGTCGCTGACGCCGAAGTTGACGGCGGATCCGACGGCGCTTGATTTCACCGATGAGACGGCGACGACGCAGACCGTTGCCATCACGGCGAACTGCGAATGGACGGTTACTGCAAGTAACCTGGATTGGGCTACCATTTCCCCGATGAGCGGCAAAGGCAACGGAACGATCTCCGTTACGGTTTCCGAGCTGCCCGCCGGTACGAACCTGCGCGAAGGCAAAATCTCCTTCACGCTTATCCACCCCGAATTCGGCAAATGGGGCCAGGCCGAGTCGTCCGTAGCCGTGAAACAGTACGGCAGCGGGGTTACCCCCCCCCCCCACGGGCGATGCTGTCGTTATTACGATTCCCGAAATCATCGCCAAACTTACGACGTCGCAGGTAGCCCTCGATACGAATAACGACCGTTATTTCGAGGCCGTCGTCGTAACCGACAAAGAAGGCGGGAATTTCAACGGCCAGAACCTTCAGGTGATGACCCCGGGGGCGACTACCGCCAAGAACGGTATCACGCTCTACGGCAGCGGTAAGTATACCGATCCCTATGACGATGGCTTTACGTTTGTCAAGGGTGACAAGGTGAAGGTGACGCTGAAAAAGGGCGAAGCGCGTATCGTAAGTTACAACGGCCTGTACGAGGTTACCGGCAGCAAGGGTGCCGACTGGGTCGAGATCGAAAAGATCGGTACAGAGACCATCACGCCTGTCGTAGTCGATCCCGCTAAGCTGGCCGAATATCAGGGTATGGTCGTGACGGTCAAGGGTGTGACCGCCCCTGCTACGGCTGCCGACTGGACTACGAACGAAGCTTTCGGAAAGCATACGTTTACGACCTCGGCCGGTAACATGACGGTATTCGTGCAGAAGGCCATGCCCGGGCTCGTAGGGACACAGTTCGTGGCAGGTTCCACCGGGGATATTACCGGTTACGCTTCGGTGAACAGCAATGCCGCGCAGGTTTGTCCGCAGCGTCCCGAGGATGTGGCAGCTTTCATGGGCGAGCCTTCGACCGACCCGGCGATTACCAAGCTCGACCCGATGTCGCTTTCTTTCGCTGCGACGGACAATGCCAAGACCGTGACGGTGACGGCTGCCAATGCCGACGGCTGCACGATCGAAGCCGCTACGGATAAATCGGAGCAGTTCACGACCTCCGTAAACGGGATGGTTGTAACCGTGACGCCCAAGGAAAACACGACGGAGCAGGCTATCACCGCCACGCTGACCATCAAACTGATGAAGGCCGGTGCCGCTGTGGATACCAAAACCGTTGCGATTTCGCAGGCCGGGAAATCCGGATCGGGCGGGGACGGCCAGCAGATTACCCTTACGTTGGACGATATTATCGCTATCGGCGGGAAAAATGGAGCCTATGCCGAATTTACATATACGAATACTTTCGGCGAATGGTCGGGTAAAGCAGCTGGTGGTAGCAGCGGAAAGGAATGTTTACAGATTAATGTAAAAGTCAATTCGGCTTTTGGATCGTTCGTGCAGATTCCTGCCGTTGATGGGACGATTGAGAAGATTGAGGTGACCATTCGTGAGCCTTATAAAGGACGTGCTATCGGTATTTTTCCGGTTGGGTACACATATACAAAAGACACACTTGATAAGATGAAAGAGCAACTTGCGAAGGATGCTATAGCAATCAGCAACGAGACTCCGTCTGATGTAAATAATAACGAACCGTTTACGTTTGTAATTGACAACCTCAGTGCTAAGAACCTTACGCAGTTTTCGATATTCCCGACTCTTGGAGCGGTAAGTATTACTGCGATCACGGTTACTTATTCAAAATAAGAAAGTAGGTGTTTTCCTATAATCCATCCCCGGCGGATTGGCTTCCGCCGGGGATGATTGTCGGATTTTCTACCTGACATTTTTATCTGCAAATTCCTACATGATTTTGACAAAAGGGTTATTGAAACTTTTCGGACGGGCTATGGTGCTCGGGGCGCTCCTGCTGGTTTTCGGGCGGTGCGCTTCCTCCGACGACACCACCCCGGCGAATATTTCCGCGCTGTTCCTCGATACGGAGACGGCCACGCTCGCGGCCAAAGGCTATGCGACCGACCCTCGGCTCGTGCTGACGGGGCCCGTGGGTACGGCTTATACCGTCACCGTGACCGAAGGCGGCAGTTGGTGCTGGACGTCGCGCAGGACGCAAGCCACGACCAAATCGGCGCAGCTGGTCGCCGCAACCGAGGTCATTTACCTCTACCTGGACAAAAACGAAACGGGCGCTTCGCGCCGGGCTGCGGTCGATGTCGTTTTCGACGGCGGACACGAATTCACGTTGACGATCGACCAGGCGGACTACTCGGTTCCGGCGTCGATGGATCACGCGTGGGCGGAATTGCCCGCCTATGTCGAAGCCCCCGATTACCGTTACGTAACACATTACGCGCCGCTCTCTTCGACCGTGACGGCACGTAACTTTACGATTTGCTACGACACGAAGAAACGTATCGCCAACTGGGTCGCCTATCCGATCCATTCCTGTTACCGGGTTGGAAAATATGAGCGTTCTAATGCATGGAAATACGATCCTGAAGTGCCGGAGGAATTTCAGGTCGATTTGAGCCGCGGTTCATATAATGGGCGGCCTATCCGCGGGCATCAGTGTATGTCCTACCATCGTTATGTCAGCTATTCTTCGCTATTGAATGAGCAGACGTTCTATTCGACCAATATTATGCCTCAGGATCCTGATTTTAATAGCGGGTCGTGGGGGGATTTGGAAGATCTTACCCTGAAATATATTTCATATCCCGATACCTTGTACAATGTTACGGGAACTTATGGGGTACAGGGATATACGACGGATAAAGAGGGGAATCGGGTCGCGATTCCACAGTATTGCTGGAAGGTGCTGCTACGTACCAAAAGCGGCAGGACGGGGAAGCGGATCGACCAGATTACCGATGCATCGCAATTGGCGGCAATCGGTTATTGGGCTGAAAATTCCTCAACCACGACCGGGAATATAAAACAATATATCACGAGCGTTGCCGACATCGAAGAGAAAACGGGTTATAAATTCTTTACGATGCTCGACGAGGCCATTGCCGCCGACGTGAAGGCACAGAACAATCCCTCGGACTGGGGTATAAATTAATCTGAACTATATGAAGAAACTGCTTTTTACCGGGCTTTTCGCAGCGCTGATCGTCGCCTGCTTCGCCCAGAAACCCTACAAGGTCGTTTTCTACAACTTCGAAAACCTCTTCGATACGATCCGCAACCCGGAGATTTACGACGAGGAGTTTACGCCCGAGGGGCCCAAGAAGTGGAATACGCCCAAGTACACCAAAAAGATCAATAACCTTTCGCGCGTGTTGTTCGACATCGCCGCCATCAACAAGGATTACCCGGTGGTGATCGGCGTTTCGGAGATCGAGAACCGTAATGTCATGGAAGACGTGATCGCTACGCCCAAACTCGCCCCGGCCAATTACCGCATCGTGCACTACGATTCGCCCGATGCCCGCGGCGTGGACGTGGCGTTCTACTACCGTCCCGACGTGTTCAAGCTCGAGGGCAACGCCCCGATCCCGTTTACGATGGAGAGCCTGCCGAATTTCCGCACGCGCGACGTGGTGACGATGTGGGGGACGATCGACGGGGAACCGTTCTATTTCATGGTGGCCCACTGGCCTTCGCGCCTGGGCGGCAAGGAGGCTTCGGCACCCAAGCGCGAGCGCGCCGCCGAGATCATGCGCCATGCCGCCGACTCGGTGCTGGCGATCAACCCCGCGACCAAGGTCGTGATGATGGGTGACTTCAACGACGACGCCACCGACAAGAGTATCACCGAGGTGCTCGGCGCCGAAGGCAACATCCGCAAGCTCCAACCGGGCGGATACTACAATCCCTTTATCGACATGCTGAAGGCGGGCATCGGTTCGCTTGCCTACCGCGACCAGTGGAACCTGTTCGACAATATCGTCGTGTCGGAGAACCTCGCTACCGGCTCGACGGGTTCGCTCAAGCTGGAGCGTGCCCCCAAGGGGAAATATTACGGCAATATTTTCCGTGTCCCCTATCTGTTCCAGCAGGAAGGCCAGTACAAGGGCTACCCGCTGCGTACGTTCGTGGGCAACAATTTCCAGGGGGGATACAGCGATCACCTTCCCGTATTCATTTACATCGGTAAATAACCCAACAAAGTAATTATGAAGATCAGAGCTTTACTTGTTATCCTGCTCACGCTGGCCTGTGCCGGGGCGTATGCCCAGGACGGGGGCGTCAAAGGCAAGGTCGTCTCGCGTGACGGCCGTGTCGCACTGAGCAATGTCAAGGTGGTCGTCGAACCGCTCGGCGTCACCGTCATGACCGACAACCACGGTAATTTCAATATCGACCAGTTGCCCAAAGGGGAATACCAGTTGAAATTCGAAGCCCCCGAGTTCGAGAACCTCGACCTGGCGATCCGTGTCGACAAGATGGTCAAGAACCTCAATTCGGTGGTGATGTCCCCCGATGTGCAGTATGTCATCGACGACGCCGTGTTCGCGGAGTTCGACTCCGATACGGCGGCCGACGGGCAGTCGCTGCCTTCGTCGCTTTCGTCGTCGAAGGATGTCTTCAACAACATCGCCTCGTATAAATTCAGCGAGATGCGTTTCAACGTGCGCGGTTACGACTCGCAGTATTCGAGCATCTACCTGAACGGCATCCGGTTCAACGATGCCATGACGGGCTATGGCCCCTGGTCGTTGTGGAGCGGCCTGAACGACGCCACGCGTAACCAGGAGAATACCGCCGGGCTGCGCTCGTCGGGCTACGGCATCGACGGCATCGGCGGTACGACCAATGTCAATGCGCGCGCTTCGCAGATGCGCAAGGGCTTCCGTGCCAGCGTCGTGAACGGCAACTCGATGTACCGCTTCCGCGCGATGGTTTCCTACGCTTCGGGCCTGCTCGACAACGGATGGTCGTACGCCTTCTCGTTCTCGACCCGCCAGGGCGGCAACTCTTATGTCGACGGGGTGTACTACAATGCCTACGGTTACTTCGCATCGGTCGAAAAGCGTTTCGGCGGCGATCGCCACAACCTGGCGCTGACCATCCTGGGGGCACCGACCGAGCGCGGAGCGCAGCAGGCGTCGACGCAGGAAGCCTACGACCTGTTGAGTAACAACTATTACAACCCCAATGTGGGCAAGCAGGACGGCAAGCTGCGCAACTCGCGCGTGCGCGATTACCACGAGCCGATCGTGATGCTCAACTACGGGTTCGACATTTCGTCGAATACCAAACTTGCCGCCGCGGCTTCGTTCCGCTTCGGCAAGAACGGCTATTCGGCCCTGACGTGGACGGATGGCCCCGACCCGCGCCCCGACTACTACCGTTACCTGCCCAGCTTCTACACGAACCGTATCCTCCAGTTGTCCGAGGGCATCGAGAGTTCGGATCTGGGGACGTACAACGACCTTGCGCTGCGTTCGATGCGCGAGTGGATCACCGACCCCAGCAAGAGCCTGATGGATTACGACAACATGTTCCGCATGAACTACAACCGCAACAAGTCCGGGGCTTCGGGCATCTACATGATCGAGGAGCGCCATACCGACCAGCGCGATTTCAATTTTGCGGCCAACATCGCCCATACGTTCCGCAACCAGTCCGTGCTGCGCGGAGGCCTGACGGCGCGTATCAACCGCACGGAGTACTATGACCAGGTGAAAGACCTGCTCGGCGCCGACTACTGGCTCGACGTGGATAAGTTCGCCCTGCGCGACAACGGCAACTACAACCCGCTGCTTTCGCAGAACGATCTGGATTATTACCTCAAGCACGGCGAGGCCCGCCGCGTCGGGGAAGGCGACAAGTTCAGCTACGATTACTACGCCAACCTGCGCCAGGCACAGGTCTGGGCGCAGTATTACGCCTCGTTCGGCGGTTTCACGATGAGCCTCGGCGGCGAGGTCGGCTACACGGCCATGTGGCGCGACGGCCGGCTGCGCAAGGGACTCTTCGCGAACAACTCGCTCGGTAAATCGAAGACGCTCGACTACCTGACCTACAAGCTCAAGGGCGAGTTCTCGTACCGTTTCTCGGGTGCGCATGCCATCGACGCCAATGTGGCCTACATGGTCAATCCCCCGCAGTTCCGCGACGCTTTCGTTTCGGCGCGTACCCGCAATACGACTACGCCGGGCCTCGATTCCGAGAAGGTACTCGGCGTCGACCTGTCGTACAACCTCAACCTGCCGTGGATCACGGCGCGCGTTTCGGGTTACTATACCTCGGTCGCCGACCAGTCGAAGGTCATCTCGTACTATGACGATACGCAGTCGTCGTTCACCAACTTCGCCATGAGCGGCATCGACAAGCGTTACTACGGCCTCGAAGTGGGCGTCGTGGTTCCCATCTGGGGCGGCATCTCGTTCAACGGCGCCCTGAGCCTGGGCGACTACCGCTATACGTCGGACGCCAACTTCACACAGACGCGCGACAACAGCGAGGAGGTGCTCCGCGGCGACAAGGTGCTCTGGGACGACCTCTACGTCGAAAGCACGCCCCAGACGGCGCTCAACCTCGGCCTGAGCTACCGCGGCCCGCGCAACTGGTTCGCCTCGGTCGATTTCAACTATTACGACCGTATCTACCTCTCGATGAACCCCGCGCGCCGTACCCGTGCCGCTTATGCCACGGTACTGCGCCCCGACGAGGCGGCACAGCTCCCCGGCGCCGTGAAATACACGGCGCTGATGAACCTGCGCGATCAGGAGAAATTCGACTCGGCCTATACGCTCAACCTGAGCGTCGGCAAGAACTGGTACATCCACCGCATCTACCAGCTGGGCTTCAGCCTCGAGGTGAAGAATATCCTCAACGACCAGACGATCCGCACGGGCGGTTACGAACAGATGCGCCTTTCGCGCCGTACCTATGTGAACAAGGAGGGTGCGGCCGCCCAGCCGATCCAGTACTACGTGCCGTTCGATTCGAAGTACTTTTACCTGCTGGGGACGACCTATTACCTGAATGTATATTTCCGCTTCTAATACGATATGACGATTATGAAAAAGATATTTCAGTTATGTGCCGTGCTGGCCGTGATGTTTGCGGTTACGGGGTGCTATAATGATTTCGATGCGCCGAAGCCTGCCAAAGTCTATACCGACGAGGATTTCGCGGGGATGAAGCATATCTCCATCGCCGATGTGAAACAGATGTTCCTCGATGAGCACAAGTCGCTCGGCGGTACGGGCAGCAACTCGAGCTGGGGCGATACGAAGTACGTACAGATCGGCCAGTCGCCCGACGGGCTGGATTACTACATCAAGGGCAAGGTGCAGTCGAGCGACGAGGAGGGTAACGTCTACAAGTCGCTCTACCTGGTGGACGATTCGGGTGCCATCGAGGTGAAGCTCACTACGGGGCTCTATTTTACCTATCCGATGGGGCGTTTCGACAAGGCCACGGGTACGATCCCCTCGAACTGGGTCTATGTCAAGGTCTCGGGCCTCTATATCGGCAACTACCGCATGATGCTGTCGCTGGGCGAGGGGCCTACCGATTCCTACAACAAGGTGGGCGAACATAAATTCTATGCCAACTCGAACATCGAAGACCCGACGGAGATCCGCAAGCGCGTGTTCCTCGGCGAGGAGACGCAGCTGGAGCTGGGCAAGGAGATCCTCGAGGTCACCGAGGCCAACTGCGACGATTTCTTCGGCCAGAACGGGCAGCAGTATTTCGGGCGTCTGGTGATCCTGCGCGACGTTACGTGCCGTTACGGGACGGTGGGGTCGAACATCTATCCCGCGTGGATGTATACCGACATCCGTCCGGTGATGAACAAGGTCTGGTACCGCTGGGCGTTCAGCAACGACGGTACGAACCTTTACGGTTCGGTGCTTTTCACCTATGACAGCACCCTGCCTTCGACGACCAACAAGAAGGGGGTCTATACGGTGCGCACGAGCGGTTATTCGCGTTTCGCCCAGTATCCCGTCGTCCGCGACGGCGCGAAAGGCGATATCATGGCCATCTTCGGCATCTACTCCAAGGACTGGACATACAACTACGGCGCTTACCAGTGCACGGTCAACTATTTCGACGACATCATGTTCGACAAAGACGCCTTCCTGACGGAGGCGGAGGTCGAGGAGCTGACCCCGGCCGATTCATGGGTTACGCCCGACACGTCGGACGACGAGTATACCGAATAACCCGCTCCGGCAGAAACGACGGCCGCCCTCGGAAAGGCGGCCGTTTTTTCGTTGCCGGTGATACCGGGAAGCGTTAAAATCCGTATCTTTGCGAAGGATATTCACTCCTGACCGATGAAAGATTTTGCAGCCATAGATTTCGAGACGGCCAACGGCCGGCGTACGAGCGTTTGCTCGGTGGGCGTCGTCGTGGTGCGTGGCGGCGAGGTGGTCGACACGCTTTACAGCCTGATCCGCCCGCGTCCTAATTTTTACAGCCGTTTCACCACGGCCATCCACGGCCTCAGCTACGAGGATACGGCCCAGGCGCCCGATTTCGCCGACGTGTGGAAGCAGATTGCGCCCCGTATCGAGGGGCTGCCGCTCGTGGCGCACAACTCGCCCTTCGACGAGGGGTGCCTGCGCGCCGTGTTCGAGTTGTACGGGATGCCTTATCCCGGCTACCGGTTCTATTGTACGTGCCGTGCCTCGCGCAGGACGTTCGGCAGCAGCCTGCCCAACCACCAGCTCCATACCGTGTCGGCGGCGTGCGGTTTCGACCTTGCCAACCACCACCATGCCCTGGCCGATGCCGAGGCGTGCGCGCGGATCGCGCTGAAAATCCTGTAACGGGGTTCCTGTCCCGAAACAGAAACTCCCGGCAATAGCCGGGAGTTTTCGTATTTTCCTGTTGCCGGGTCAGAGCCCCAGCTCCAGCTGGAAGCGGATCTCCCAGCGGTTGTAATCGGGGTCAAACGATTCGCTGCGGTGGTTGTACGACATGTCTGCCTGTACCTTAAGGCTGTGGCCGATGATGTAACGGGTGACGCCTACGGTCGTCTGGTTCCAGCGTTTGTACCCCGCAAAGGGTTGTACTTCGTGCTCGGGGAAGAGCGTCGAATTACGCAGGGCGACCTCCCATTTCTTGTCGAACAGGTAGCTGGTCTGTATGTTGAGCCCCTGCCCGCTGTATACGAAGGCATTGCTCTGGGGGTCGAACAGCGGTCGGTCGCAGCTGCGTCCCATGAAATCGGTATAGAATGCGAATCCCCGGTACTTGAGGATGAAATCCGCAAAATAGGAGCCGATGTTGCGGGTCGCGTCGTCCGGCATGACGGCGCCGCGCTGGCCTTTCAGGCGCGATGCCTTGTGGTTGTAGGAGTAGGCTCCGGCCACGAGTATCTTGACCTGCTCCTCGCCTTCGAAATCTCCCTCCATCACGTCGCCTTTCGACTTGAACCGCCCCAGCGGGTAGAGCTCCAGCCGTCCCGTGTAGGCAAGCCCGCCGTTGGACGAACTGCCCCAGTTGCGGCCTTCGCCCAGCGTCACCGAACCTTTGGCCGAGAGGTTGAAGCCCTCGCCCCCGCGCATGTTGTATTCGCCGAAGAACCCGAAATCGCGGTCGAGGTTGAACTCGCTGTTGACGATGCTGCGGTCGACAAATTGCAGGGCGCTCGAAGAGTTAATGCGCGCCCGGTTGGCCTTGATCTTGGTCTGCCCGAACCCGATGTTCCACTTGGGGCTGGGGACGTAGTAGACGATTGCGTCGCGCACAATGTTCATATTGCCGTTGGGCAGCGGTTCCGTGTCGTAGGAGGTGAATCCCAGCTGAACCGAATAGACCAGTTTCGGGGAATAGATGTACCCGTCGAAGCGCAGGCGCAGGCGCTTGACCTGCGCATCGGTTTTCGTGAGCGTGAAATCCTTGTCGAACGAGAGTCCCACCATGTTCTGCATCCGGAAGCGCATCGTCAGTGAGAACCAGTTGCTTTTGGGACGGAACGTGATGCCCTTGCCGACTTCGAGGTTGGGCATGTTGCGTACGCGCTCCAACAGTTCGTGTTCGTCTTCGAGCGAATCGGCGGAGATGAATTCGGTTTGCCTCAGTGGCGAGCGTTCCTGTGCTGTAGCGATTGCGCAGCTGCACGTCAGCATGAGCAGAAGGAGTGTCTTTTTCATGTCGGTCTTGTCTGTCTGTTTGTTTCGTTTTGTTTCGTTTCGGCCGGGTTCGGGCAAAAATACAAAAAATATGCTCTTACCCGGTTAAGTCGCTGCAAAGTTGGGCGGTAAACCTGAAAAGAATATGAAATAGCCGTTGGAATCTTCCCGAAAAGGAACTAAATTTGTGGTGCGGCATCCGTGCACGGTTTCCGTTGGCGGCATGTCGCCTGCCGGACAATAAACCTGCCGGTTTTACGTTTTATGAAACGACAGAAAAATAAAAAGACGATGACAACGACAAAATTCAAGGGCACGCCCGTGCATATCGACGGCGAATTCATCCGGGCCGGCGCCCAGGCTCCCGATTTCGAATTGGTAAAGGGGGATCTCTCCCCGCTGAAACTCAGTGACCTGAAAGGCAAGCGCGTCGTGCTGAACATATTTCCCAGCCTCGATACGGGCGTCTGTGCGACTTCGGTGCGAAAATTCAATAAGCTGGCATCTTCGCTGCCCGACACGGTCGTCGTGGCCGTGTCGAAAGACCTGCCTTTCGCGCAGTCCCGGTTCTGTACGACCGAGGGTATCGCCAACGTCGTTCCCGCGTCGGATTTCCGTGCTGCGGGTTTTGCCGGCGCCTATGGCGTGCTGATGGCCGACGGCCCGCTGGCTGGGTTGCTCGCCCGTGCCGTGGTGGTGATCGACAAGGCGGGGAAGGTGGTCTACACCCAGCTCGTGCCCGAAATTACCGAGGAACCCGATTACGATGCGGCCGTCGAGGCCGTGAAAGCCTTTTAAACTTAATTAAATAGAACGAAATGATACGATTGAATGTTTTTATCCGTACGACGGATTCCAACCGCGAGGAAGTGGTAAATACGGCCAGGGAACTGGTGGCGGCTTCGCTCAAGGACGAAGGCTGCGTGGCCTATGACCTGTTCGAAAGCACTACGCGCAATGACGTGCTGATGATCTGCGAGACGTGGAGCGACGCCAAGGCGCTGGCCGCGCACGAGCAGGCGTCGCATTTCACGACCCTCGTACCGCGCCTGCACCAGCTCGGCGAGATGAAACTCGAAAAGTTCGTCTTCTGATTCGGTGTCCATGCGGCGGGAAATCCGTTCGCCTTAGAAGGAAAGACAGATATGGAACAGGCCGGCTGGTAATACCAGCCGGCCTGTTCGTATTCGTAAGGATGACCTGCCCGCACTTTAGAACGGATAGCCGATCGCCAGGTGGAACCCGAGCCCGTCCTTGAAACTGGAGATGTTGTAATACCCCGTCTTGTCGGGATTGGGGTAGGGGGTGTGGATGCCGATTCCGAGGTCGGCACGGATGACCAGGTAGCTGATGTCGTAACGCAACCCGAATCCGGTGCCCAGCGCGATTTCATTGAGCAGCCCTTTCCATTTCAGTTCCGCACCGGGGCGTTTGGGGTCTTTTTTCAGCAGCCAGATATTCCCGGCGTCGAGGAAAACGGCGCCGTTCAGGCGTCCCATGATGCCGAAGCGGTATTCGACGTTGGCCTCCAGCTTGAAATCGCCCGTCTGGTCGAGATAGCCGTTGCGGTCGTTGGCCGGGGGACGGTAGCTGCCCGGCCCGAGCGACCGGATCGTGAAGGCGCGGATGCTGTTGGCGCCCCCGATGTAGAACTGTTCGCTGTACGGCATCACCTCGGAATTCCCGTAGGCATATCCCACGCCGACGAGCAGCCGCGTCGCCAGCCAGTTGTTCCGGCGCCCGATGCGGTGGTAGAACTTCACTTCGCTCACCTCCTTGACAAACTGCGAAAAGCGGTTTCCGAACAGATGCTGGGGCTGTTTTTCGCCGAACAGGCTCAGGATGCCCGAGAGGAGGTTCCCGGCCGAGGTGACGCTGTTCTGCCAGTAGAAGCGGCGGGTGGCCGTGGCGCCGCTGGGGCTTTTCCAAGAGCACGACG
>OATA01000664.1_pt1 | contig 31965 bp, 22 predicted proteins | sample 1516451 | NCBI WGS metagenome assembly OATA01 (sample SAMEA2579905, study PRJEB22360) | human gut metagenome | biome: human gut; feature: human-associated habitat; material: faeces | place: Denmark | collected 2008/2010 | reverse complement strand
TTATTATACATGAATTCCTTGAGAATAAGGTGTCAACTTTATTTATACAACATCATAAATTAAGGAGTGAAATGACTTGGAATCACTACTGTCGCTCCCCTCGTGGGAGCGTGGATTGAAATTTGGTCTGTACAAGGTGCTAATGCTCCATGTATGTCGCTCCCCTCGTGGGAGCGTGGATTGAAATCCATATACCTTTCGGTTCTTCAATCGTCCATCCATCGTCGCTCCCCTCGTGGGAGCGTGGATTGAAATAGACCTCTTGTGAATGGTGACACGGAAGAATGTTGTCGCTCCCCTCGTGGGAGCGTGGATTGAAATTGCTGCTGCTCTCACCTGGTCCCTATATCCATTTGGGTCGCTCCCCTCGTGGGAGCGTGGATTGAAATTATATTCTCTGCCGCTTTAGAAAAAGTAGACACGTCGCTCCCCTCGTGGGAGCGTGGATTGAAATATGCGTAGCGTGGACTATGAAAAACGGTCGCAGAGGTCGCTCCCCTCGTGGGAGCGTGGATTGAAATTACCCTGATGTGATGGAAAAGATTTATGATTACTGTCGCTCCCCTCGTGGGAGCGTGGATTGAAATATTTATGTAATCAATAAAATCATCTATGGAAGAGTCGCTCCCCTCGTGGGAGCGTGGATTGAAATCAACATCTTATCTTCCATAGTGCCGCAACCTACCGTCGCTCCCCTCGTGGGAGCGTGGATTGAAATAGCAATATATAGCTTTTACCATTGGAATTTCCACGTCGCTCCCCTCGTGGGAGCGTGGATTGAAATCTGCTACGGTGTCTGCATTGATAGCCTGTTGGATGCGTCGCTCCCCTCGTGGGAGCGTGGATTGAAATGTTCCAAAATACGTAAACTACGATTATGCGAGAGTGTCGCTCCCCTCGTGGGAGCGTGGATTGAAATGCAAGAAAAATACAAATTTATGCTTGAATCTCCGTCGCTCCCCTCGTGGGAGCGTGGATTGAAATCTGATACTGCGGCAGAACTTTCCGTTGTTGCAGGTCGCTCCCCTCGTGGGAGCGTGGATTGAAATTTTGCTTGACATAATACCGATCATCGTCATCATCGTCGCTCCCCTCGTGGGAGCGTGGATTGAAATTCCCTTTGCTGACACAATCGAGAAGTTCAGCAAGCTGTCGCTCCCCTCGTGGGAGCGTGGATTGAAATGAGGATATTCTAGGAGGTGACCGCAGTGCCGGATGTCGCTCCCCTCGTGGGAGCGTGGATTGAAATACATTTGCTACAGTATATCCATCTAACCCGTACCGTCGCTCCCCTCGTGGGAGCGTGGATTGAAATCTTATAAAGAAAAAGTCAACCATGTCTCTGGCAATCGTCGCTCCCCTCGTGGGAGCGTGGATTGAAATAGTACCCTCTCCCTCTCCGGCAACAATTGCCACAGTCGCTCCCCTCGTGGGAGCGTGGATTGAAATCGTTCAGAGCTGCTCTCAGTTCCTTATTCTTGAGGTCGCTCCCCTCGTGGGAGCGTGGATTGAAATAACAGTAGGCAGGGTCTTTACAATATCCATCTCAGTCGCTCCCCTCGTGGGAGCGTGGATTGAAATCTTTAATTCCTGAGTTTGCCATCAATCCAAGAGCGTCGCTCCCCTCGTGGGAGCGTGGATTGAAATATACCCTACGCACCAGATCAAACGCCGCCCGCAAGGTCGCTCCCCTCGTGGGAGCGTGGATTGAAATATCAAATTAACGTCTATGCACCGATCAATCTGAGTCGCTCCCCTCGTGGGAGCGTGGATTGAAATTCTGTTACGGTTGATTGTCTCATAAGCGTTGGCAAGTCGCTCCCCTCGTGGGAGCGTGGATTGAAATTGTGTCTGACGGTAAATTGTTAAGGTCTGCATCTAGTCGCTCCCCTCGTGGGAGCGTGGATTGAAATTGCTCACAATCTGTATTGTCTGCGTAGCACTGAAAGTCGCTCCCCTCGTGGGAGCGTGGATTGAAATATGTGATCGAGGAAGTTTTAGGAGAAACGGGTAATGGTCGCTCCCCTCGTGGGAGCGTGGATTGAAATATCCATGTCAAGCTCAGACAGATCTCTGCTTGCCGTCGCTCCCCTCGTGGGAGCGTGGATTGAAATATGACAGAATCAATGTATGCCTGATTTCCGGTCTCGTCGCTCCCCTCGTGGGAGCGTGGATTGAAATACGGGAGATAAAGCAAGAGAGGGTACATTACCCGTCGCTCCCCTCGTGGGAGCGTGGATTGAAATAGTCGCTTTAAATTCGGACTGCCGAAAGACTGGAAGTCGCTCCCCTCGTGGGAGCGTGGATTGAAATCTCAAAGAGTGGGAATGACTTTACCTTGTGGTCTTGTCGCTCCCCTCGTGGGAGCGTGGATTGAAATAGAACTGTGACAACTGGAGTTACAAAGTGTATGCCGTCGCTCCCCTCGTGGGAGCGTGGATTGAAATTATCAAGAAATACACGAATGAACAGATCGATGAGCGTCGCTCCCCTCGTGGGAGCGTGGATTGAAATGATCCTAAAACAGCTCAGGTGGGCATGCTTGAGTCGCTCCCCTCGTGGGAGCGTGGATTGAAATTTGATAAAGGTATTCCATTATATAGCTCCAGTCACGTCGCTCCCCTCGTGGGAGCGTGGATTGAAATCGTCAATCATTGCTACGTTGCTAGCTGTCACAAGTCGCTCCCCTCGTGGGAGCGTGGATTGAAATTGGATCGGCTATCGATAACAGATACGGTAGACCCGCGTCGCTCCCCTCGTGGGAGCGTGGATTGAAATTCTACTGGGTGCAGTAGTAAGCGGAGCCGCCGCCGTCGCTCCCCTCGTGGGAGCGTGGATTGAAATATTTTCCACCGCCTTTTCTAACGACATATTAGTGTCGCTCCCCTCGTGGGAGCGTGGATTGAAATAGAAGAGGCTAAAAAAGCAGGATGGAAGTCTGGTGTCGCTCCCCTCGTGGGAGCGTGGATTGAAATGCATCTACGTTGCTATCGTCATACACTCCGGAATCGTCGCTCCCCTCGTGGGAGCGTGGATTGAAATGCTTGGTAGGTGTCACCGGCTTTATTTATTTGTGTCGCTCCCCTCGTGGGAGCGTGGATTGAAATATCTGATGTTAGACTGCGGACTCCGGCGTCAGGAGTCGCTCCCCTCGTGGGAGCGTGGATTGAAATCGTATCCGATTGGGGCACCGCTTGGTGCGTCCGTGTCGCTCCCCTCGTGGGAGCGTGGATTGAAATACTTAATATAAGCGTGTCAACGAACTACGAAACTGTCGCTCCCCTCGTGGGAGCGTGGATTGAAATTCCGCGGCAAATCTCCCGCATCGACGCTTATGGTCGCTCCCCTCGTGGGAGCGTGGATTGAAATCGCGTATAGTTTGCGTATACAGTCTATCAGACAGTGTCGCTCCCCTCGTGGGAGCGTGGATTGAAATACAACTCACTGGGTTTGTCCGCGTAAAAGATATTGTCGCTCCCCTCGTGGGAGCGTGGATTGAAATTTAAGGGTTTGGAACGCCGCAGAGCGGCAGAAAAGGTCGCTCCCCTCGTGGGAGCGTGGATTGAAATCATTATTCAGACGCCCAAGACAGATATACCGAAAACGTCGCTCCCCTCGTGGGAGCGTGGATTGAAATCTGCCGACGCAGGCCGCAATCAAGCATCAGGTGAAAGTCGCTCCCCTCGTGGGAGCGTGGATTGAAATCCTGGTCTTTTGATAAATGCGGACGAAGACCTTGTCGCTCCCCTCGTGGGAGCGTGGATTGAAATAAACTCCTCAGCAATCAACGCGTATACGTCAAGGCGTCGCTCCCCTCGTGGGAGCGTGGATTGAAATCGCTCGATTTAGTGCGGCTGTTGGGTGTATAGTGTCGCTCCCCTCGTGGGAGCGTGGATTGAAATACCTCGTCAGTATTCAACCGCTCACGCTTGTCATGTCGCTCCCCTCGTGGGAGCGTGGATTGAAATCAGACATATCCATCAAAGTCACCAGTAGCTAAACGGTCGCTCCCCTCGTGGGAGCGTGGATTGAAATCTGTCTCTGAAATGGTTGCCATCGGCTCTGCCTGGTCGCTCCCCTCGTGGGAGCGTGGATTGAAATGGAACTTCGGCAGCTTGTCACGGTAGAACACAAGTCGCTCCCCTCGTGGGAGCGTGGATTGAAATAATTGCTAAATTATACAAATATGTTCCCATATTTGTCGCTCCCCTCGTGGGAGCGTGGATTGAAATATTGACCAAATAGTTACTTCCCATGCTGGTCGTAGTCGCTCCCCTCGTGGGAGCGTGGATTGAAATTTCAGAGTCTATTGATCTCACCCGTTCTAGATATTTGTCGCTCCCCTCGTGGGAGCGTGGATTGAAATTCCCAATAAAATGGGATATATTTGTTGACATTCCCGTCGCTCCCCTCGTGGGAGCGTGGATTGAAATCTAGCATTTCCGGTACACCGTTCTCTCCCGCCATGTCGCTCCCCTCGTGGGAGCGTGGATTGAAATTCTCCACAAGTCCATGAAATCCTTGCCGTTACACGTCGCTCCCCTCGTGGGAGCGTGGATTGAAATAAGGTCTGTAAGATACAGAAGTTTCTGACTGTCAAGTCGCTCCCCTCGTGGGAGCGTGGATTGAAATTTGACATGAGCATTACTGAGAATATTGATAAGTTGTCGCTCCCCTCGTGGGAGCGTGGATTGAAATAATTACTTCAAGTTTTGGAATTTTGAGAGCACATGGGTCGCTCCCCTCGTGGGAGCGTGGATTGAAATGTTATGACAGGCATCAATACCCTCCTCTGAGCTGGTCGCTCCCCTCGTGGGAGCGTGGATTGAAATTTGAAATTGATAAGATCTGTATCAGGATTGAGCTCGTCGCTCCCCTCGTGGGAGCGTGGATTGAAATCGGAATCTTTTGGAGACGTGCGGGACTATAGCCGTCGCTCCCCTCGTGGGAGCGTGGATTGAAATATGTTGGAACTCCTTTTTATAGAATCTTTTGTCGTCGCTCCCCTCGTGGGAGCGTGGATTGAAATAATTGCTAAATTATACAAATATGTTCCCATATTTGTCGCTCCCCTCGTGGGAGCGTGGATTGAAATATGTAATGGTACACCCGGCTACCCATACGTAAAGTCGCTCCCCTCGTGGGAGCGTGGATTGAAATCCGTTAGCAAATGTCTGCAACGCTCGAAAGCTTGTCGCTCCCCTCGTGGGAGCGTGGATTGAAATTGTATTAAGTAAAGGGGAATCCTCCCCGGGGGAGGTCGCTCCCCTCGTGGGAGCGTGGATTGAAATCCTTGTATACATAACCGCGATTGATCCCCAGCTAAAGTCGCTCCCCTCGTGGGAGCGTGGATTGAAATATGTAATGGTATACCCGGCTACCCGTATACAAACGTCGCTCCCCTCGTGGGAGCGTGGATTGAAATCAAGAAAAAGTATACCATGTGGGTAAAGCAAGGGCGTCGCTCCCCTCGTGGGAGCGTGGATTGAAATCTTCTTTGATGTTAATATTGTTGTTTTTGACCTGGTCGCTCCCCTCGTGGGAGCGTGGATTGAAATTTGGAACCAGTATAGAATATTTTATGACCCGAACATGTCGCTCCCCTCGTGGGAGCGTGGATTGAAATTTGCGTTGGAACAGGTCAAAGACAAGGAAGAGCCGTCGCTCCCCTCGTGGGAGCGTGGATTGAAATATCTGCATTGAAGACTTTTTCTGCCGACATGGCGTCGCTCCCCTCGTGGGAGCGTGGATTGAAATCCCTCCGTATGGTTTTTTCTTTATCCTACCATAGTCGCTCCCCTCGTGGGAGCGTGGATTGAAATCGTAACAGATCCGGCATCTTGTACCAGATCGGAGTCGCTCCCCTCGTGGGAGCGTGGATTGAAATTTTGACAAGATCAAGGAACTGATCGACTTTGGAGCGTCGCTCCCCTTGCGGGAGCGACGATTGAAATAGAAAAGACAATCGTATATAATGTACTATATGATTACATAGAAGGAGGACATTTAATTGAGCAAGACGGTCAGGCAAAGCAATTGGGCAACGGAAACGCTTATGGAAGCCCCATTTTGGAGAAACGGAATGACACCGGAAGAATACGAGACGGAAAACAGATATTTGAGTAAAAAATTCTATAAGCAAAAAGATGGAAACTATATGCCACTTTGGATGCAAGAAGAGAACATGAAAGAATAATTAGTTCTTTGGATTTTTTTATTTACAGACAAGAAATGCTTTATATTGAAAGCAAAACAGATTGTAATAATTTCTTATACTATTCTATTTTATGTCTGATATCGTATGTTGTGTTGATAACTATGATGTCTTTAGAAATTGGTTTTAACAGAATCCATTTATATTTCCTATGTAACAATTTGAATTTTTAATGTTATGTCACGTGAATTTTTGTGTAAAATTGTGTATTTTACTATTGATTTTGTGTATAATTGTGTATAATATAAAAGGAGAAAAGAATGCATCCACGAAAGAAAACAATTAAAGAATTGGAAAAGAACGGTTTTATTTTTAAAAGACATGGAGCAAGTCATGATTTGTATTTTCAACCGAATACCAAGCAGACAATTCCTGTAAAATGTCATGATTTTAATGAAAATGATATGCGCTATATCTTCAAAGAAGCAAATATAGAAGGAGGCAAATGACATGCAATACACATATACCGCTGTTATTACTGAAAAAGACGGCACTTTCTATGCGAAGGTTCCGGATGTGGACGGATGTATTACAACAGCACCGACTTTGACAGAAGCGATTGCACTTATCACAGATGCACTGAATCTTTGTCTTGTTGGTCTGGAAGATGGAGAAATTACTCCGAATGAGCCTACACCGCAGGCAGAGATTCCTCATTTACCGACAGATATTCTTACGATCATCCAGGCAGATACGATTAAATATCGCAGCATGACTGACACCAAGGCGGTCCGAAAAAATGTCTCGCTTCCGGCATGGATGTCTAAACTTGCCGATAAACGTGGGATCAACTGTTCAAAAGTATTGCAGGAAGCACTTACTACCAAACTTTTATAAAATCAGTATTTTTACAAAGGAGGCCTCCCTATGTCCCACCCCATCCAATCCGAAGCCCATCTCACGACTTTTGAAGCCATCAGCATGATCGTCGGCAACAGCATCGGCACGGGCATCATTGCCGTTCCGTATCTTGCCACGAAGAACAGTATGCTGGATGTCGTGTGGATGGTATTGATTGCATATTGTGTGAACGTGATTCTGCACCTGATCATTGCCGAGTTGTCCTATAACAACGGTGGCGTCCAGCTGGTAAAAAGTTTCGAAGGAGAGCTGTTCCACGGCACAATGAAACAGATCTTCAGCTGGGGCGTATTTATTGTCTACGGGCTGGCCATCATGATTGGTGTCAGCGGTAATATCAACGGTGGCGCCCAGATATTTGTGAACTGGTTCGGGATGCCCTTCGTGGCGGCGCAGATTTTGTACTATGTGATCGCCGGAGTCGTGGTGTTTATCGGCATGAAAGCAGTAGGAATCGCGCAGAAATACGCAGTCATCGTCCTGATGGGAATCGTTGCGGTGATGACGGTGGGTACTTTTCTGCATCCGCTGAATTCTTTGCAACGGGCACAGTTCCACTGGAATAATCTGCTAGCGCTGTACAGCATGGTGGTATTCGCAACTTCCGCCAATCAGGCAGTGATCCAGGTGGTGAAAGGCCTGGATGGCAACGCGAAACAGATCCGCCGCTCCATTTTCATCGGTTTTGGGCTTTCCTCAGTGTTTGTCCTGATCGTAACGGGCACGGTTCTCCTGGGAACCAAGGGAGCGCTGGAAAAAGAACTGGCATACATGCAGTTGGGAGAGAGTATCGGTACCTGGGCGATGATCCTGGCAGGCGTATTTTCCCTGTTTGCTTTACTTACCACGTTCTGGAGCAATACTCTCGCCCTCCGCGATGTGGTTCATGAGCAGATCGGCAGCGGCAACCGCATCAGCTGGCTGATCGCCACAGTTCCCTGCATCCTGTTTGCGGTGTTTGGTGTGAACAGCTTTATTGTTCTGACGCGGATTATGAGCGGTGTAGTGGTACTGGTGAGCATCATGCTGGTGTTGACGTACGGAAAATCCAGAAAAAAGGCGGGCAGCAGTCCTATCTGCGGTGTGATCGGCACGGTGCCTTTTCAGGTGCTGATGGTGATTTCAACAGTACTTTCTGCAATAGGAGCATTGATCCCGTTGAGTTAATCCCCAAAAAGAAAAGAGATTCTTATGTATACTTCCAAAAACTTTCAGATCCGGGACGAAGAGACTTTTTCCCTTTGCATCCCGACGGACAGAGATTATAAAATATTGCAGCTGACGGATCTGCACCTTGGGTTCGGCCTTTTTTCCGGGAAAAAGGACAAACTGGCTCTGGAAGCGGTGACGGAGCTGATCCACCGGACGGAACCGGATCTGATGGTCCTGACCGGAGATTCTGTTTTCCCGTTTTTCCCGAAAAGCGGTACCATGAACAACCGAAAGCAGGCAGAAAAACTGCTGGCATTTCTGGATGGTTTTCAGATTCCCTATACTCTGGTCTTTGGTAACCATGACTGTGAAATGGGCTCCACCTGCAATAAGGAACAGCTGGCGGAGATTTTCACTACGGGGAAATATGCCGTTTTTACCAAAGGAAGATATGAGCACAGTCCTCAGAATCCCATTACCGGCGTAGGGAATTTTGTAGTAGACCTCACAGATGATCAGGGAAAACTGTTACTTCCGCTGATTCTGCTGGATTCCAACATGTATGGTGACGGCTGGTTTTTCAGCGGTTTCGACCGGATCCATGAGGATCAGACGGACTGGTGCATGGAAAAACTGAACGAGAGAAAAGTGCCTGCCATGGCATTTTTCCACATGCCGCCCGCAGAATTTAAGGAAGCTTATGAGAAAATGAAATTGGGCGATCACAGCGTGATTTATGAACACGGCAGTATCGGAGAAAAGGACGAGTACTTCGGAATATCGAACCGACCGCCACATTTTTTCGAAAAAGCGGTGGATAACGGCTGGCTGAAATGGATATTCTGTGGACACGATCACCTGAATACATTATCCCTGATATATCAGGGCATCCGCATGACCTACGGAATGTCCATTGATTATCTGGGATATTCCGGCATTGCGAAGCAATATATCCAGCGTGGAGCTACGCTGATCACGAGGAAGACAGACGGGAACATAGATATCACTATGGTACCGTTGAAAACGGTTGTTTCGACACGAGTAAGGGGAGCCTGATGAAAGGCTCCCCCCATTTGTACGAGAATGATTAGTAATTGATACCGCTGATGCCGAGTACTCCGTTCTGGACATTGAAGGTGATGTTGGGGCCGTCACCGGTGCTGTAGAGGGTGAAGCCTGCCATGCTGGGGCTTAATTCGGACAGATCAGCATTAGCCATAGAGTCTTTCAATTCAGGGGTGAAGATTTTGTCTGCACCTAAGGCAATCAGATCTTCCCTGGTTTCGATCACACTGCCATCGCCCAGAGCAACATAGACCGGATAATTGACCAGATCAGCGAGAGCATTCAGGTCTTCAGCGGCTACGGCATCCTGGATCTTTTTAGCGAAAGCGGCAGCATCCTCTGTGGAAACTGCAAAGTTGTCTTCATATGAAGTACCATTGGCCGCATCAGCAGAAACTTCTGTAGTTGTCTCAGCACTAGCTTCAGCAGCAGAACTTTCAGCAGTAGAAGCCTCCGCACCGCTTTCGGAAGTCACCGTACTTTCCGCCGAAGCTGCTGCATTTCCCTGACTGCCACAGGCAGCAAAAGACAATACCATCACAGTAGTTAAAAGTGCACAGATCATTTTGTTTTTCATAAGTAAAACTCCTCTCTTAAATAAAACCATATCTTACAGGTCTCTGATGGTTAGACTATGCATCTGCTGCAAAAGTTTCAAAAAATATCAAAAAAATATCAAAAACATCCACCCAAAAGAAAAACCTTCTGTTAAAATGTAAAAATAAGACAGATGAAAACAATAGAATAGGAAACTACCATGGAACCATATTACTATCAGAAAATGAACAAGCCCCAGCAGGCCGCCTATCACGCTATGCAGCAGGGAGTGCTGGCGCTGGCAGACGAGATCCAGCTGCCGCGGATCCCGGCGGAAGAATTGTATGACGTATTTTTCCGACTGCGGCTGGATCATCCGGAGATCTTCTGGGTGGTGAGTTATCGGTATAGATATTATCAGGACTCCCCCAACATCATCTTCGTGCCGGAGTATCTGTTTGAGAAAAATAAGATCAGAGAACATCAGAAAGCCATGCAGTCCCGGGTGGAAAAGCTGGCAAGACCTGCCGCAAAGTTCACAGAGTGGGAAAAAGAGAAGTACATTCACGACTTTATCTGCGAAAATATCACCTACGATAAGTTGAAAAAGCCCTATTCCCATGAGATTATCGGACCGCTGGGACAGGGCGTGGGTGTCTGCGAGGGCATTGCCAAATCGGTGAAGGTGCTTTGTGATGCGCTGGGTGTGTGGTGTGTAATCGCTATCTGCGGCAACAATCCGGAGAAAGGGATCAAGTACCGTCACACCTGGAATATTGTGCGGATCGGCGGGCAGTATTATCATCTGGATGCCACATTTGACAATACATTGGGAAAACATCAGGGCAATGCGGAAGCACCCGGAGAGATCCGCTACGACTATTTCAATCTGGGAGATAAAGCAGTGTTCCGGGATCATGAACCGTTGATCGCCCCGGCACCCGGCTGTCCGGACAACGATCATTTTTATTACAAGGAGAAAAAACTTTCCTTTACGAAAACGGAAGAAGTATATAAAAGAGCACAGCAGATGGCGAAAAAAGGCCGGGCCATGACGTTCCAGTGGCGGGGAGGCTATCTGACCAGAGAAGTCTTGCAGGAACTGTTGGAACTGATCCGCAAGGCAGGCGAGGAGCGGCAGAAGACCGCCCGGATCAGCTTCAACTGGCCACAGGCGGTCATTCATTTCAGCTATGTGGAAAATGCAGGCATCCCGGAGCCGGAGGTCGTCATGGAAGACGCCAACGAAGGGGAACAGTTCGACACCGGGGAATAAAGGTATGGGATGATGTCAGGATCAAGAATTCTCCGACTTCAATGCGCACTCCCGGAATAACGCATTGACGGCCAGCTTATAGTCGCTGGTATCTGTGGCTTTGCGGATCTTTTTTACGTATTTGTCCGGAGATTCGAAGCTGTGGCTTAAGAAAGTCCAGAGATCCTTCATCTTATAGAGCGTATTGGTATCGCCGGACATGATCTCCTGATAACCGGTCAGGAGGGAAGTGTGGAATTCCTTCAGGACAGCCAGCCGTTCTTCACAAGACGGCAGCGCAACACTCTCCGTGGAGGTAGCCTTCAATTCCTGCAATAATCCCGGATTCTGCAAAATTCCCCGGCCGATCATGACCGTATCGATACTGGGAAGCTTCGTAAGAATCTGCGTTAGCGACTCCGGAGAGGTAATATCCCCGTTATAGCACAGCGGACATTGCAGGGCTTCCACCGCCTCTGCGAAAGCTTCCAGATGGGGTGTCCCCTTGTAACCTTCCTTTTGCAGTCTGGGGTGAATGATCAGTTCCTTCATGGGGAATTTTTGATATATTTTAAGCAGTGGAGCCCATTCATCCATGTAGTCCATGCCGATGCGGGTCTTGATGGAGATTTCCAGTGGACATTTTTCAAAGATCTCGTCCAGAAAATCCTCCAGTTCCCGGGGCGTGCCTAAGAAGCCGGCACCACGGTTTCTTGCCACCACCGTCCCGGAAGGACAGCCCAGATTCAGATTGACCTCGTGGTAGCCATATCCGGCCAGCTGCTCTGCCAGCGACAGAAATTCCTCCGCCTTATTGGTCAGGATCTGCGGTACGGTGTACATGCCCACATTATGTTCCGGAAGCACATCGTTGCGTTCTCTGCTGTTCATGTGCCGATTGGAGATAAAAGGGGTAAAATATTTGTCCATGCCGCCGTAACAGCGGTTCCAGTTAGTGCGGAAATTATAAGTGGTCAGTCCCTCCATGGGGGCAAGATAATATTTCATAAAAAATGTATGCCTTTCCGTAACCTGCAAGCGTTCCACTGCATTCCGGCGTATGCTTTCGCAGATTGTACTTTGTATCGGGTGTTTTGCCAAATCCCTTATTCAGAGATATTCTCAATAACGGGATTGCCCTTTACATGATTATAAACAGTTACTATTATAATAGAGATAGTAAAAATTGCAAAGAAAACCGCAAAGATCCAAAAAGAAAGCGGCTGGAAGAAGGAATAAAGATCATGACTGAAAAAACAGAAAATAATACCATAAACCTAACCACCAACGAACGCACCCAGCAGGAGATCACCATCTCCGGCAACCCCGGGAAACCGGTCGGGGAGGATGGGGAGAAGATGCTGCGCCGCATGAACGAAAGCCACTACGCAGTGACCGGCTGGGCGCTGGAACACTGGAAGATCCGGGAGAATGACCGGATTCTGGACATCGGCTGCGGTGGAGGAGCAACTCTGAAACGCATGAGTGAAGAGGTGCGTGACGGACATCTGACCGGAGTGGATTATTCCGCCACTTCACTGGAGCTTTCCGGGAAAACCAATGCAGAAGCACTGCAGCAGGGAAAAATGGATCTCGTGGAAGCCTCAGTGGAAAAACTGCCCTTTGCGGACAATGCTTTTGACAAGATCATTACGGTGGAAAGCTTTTATTTCTGGCCGGATCCCGCGGAGAATCTGAAAGAAGTCTACCGGGTATTGAAGGAGCAGGGAACCTTTTTACTGGTGGCCGACATTTACCAGAAGGAGGATCTGCCGGAACAGGTGCGGGAAAACATTCAAAGATTCCATCTGTTTAATCCCACACCGGAAGAATTCCGGGAACTGCTGGAAAATGCAGGATTTGAAGAGGTACGGATTCACTTAAAAGACGGCGAGGACTGGATCTGCGCGGAAGGGCACAAATAAGCAGTAGAACCCTTCGGAAAAACGCAAAAACCGGGTGGAAGTCCGAAACGGAACACGCTAGAATCAGAAACATAGAAAAATGTGAAAGTATCCATGAAAATATTCAAAGGAGAAAACAATAACCATGTATAATCAGAATTGTAAAGTAGAACTTCCCCAGTTCCCGGACCGGGAGGTGTCCATAGCAGAATACGGCGCGAAGAGCGGCGATTTGCAGATCGAGACCGGCAGACACAATGCGGAGGCCATTAACCGCGCGATCTGCGAAGTGTCGGAGCAGGGGGGCGGTACGGTAAGAGTTCCCGCAGGCATCTGGGCGGTGGCTCCGCTCCGGCTGTTAAGCGGTGTCAATCTTCATCTGGACAGTCAGGCTATGTTAAAATTCATCAAGTCCAAAGAGGACTATCCGCTGCGGATCACCAGCTATGAAGGTCAGGACTGCATTCGCACCGTATCTCCCGTTACCGCGGAAAATGCAGAAAACATCGCCATTACCGGAGAAGGCATCATTGACGGCAGCGGTGATAAATGGCGTCCGATCAAGAAGTTTAAGATGACGGAAAAACAGTGGGATGCGTTGTTTACCATCAGCCCTTATGTGTTAGAGACGAAAGAAACAGCGATCTGGATGCCCACAGAGTCGATTTTAAAAGGAAATCACCACAACATTCAGGGAAACACCGAGGAAGCACTGGCCGCCGCGGCACCCTATTACGATTTTTACCGCCCGGTGATGATCAGTCTGCGCCATTGCAAAAATGTGCTTCTGCAAGGCGTAACGTTCATGAACTCTCCGGCATGGAATATCCACCCCTATTTCTGCGAGAACCTTACGGTGGAGCATATACAGGTCCGCAATCCTTATTATGCCCAGAACGGTGACGGCATTGATGTGGAGTCCTGCACTAATGTGCATATTCATCACAGTGTTTTTGAGACCGGAGATGATGCCATCTGCATGAAGTCCGGCAAAAATGCCATTGCCCGCAAGATTCAGGGACCCTGCAGCAATGTTTACATCCATGACTGTCTGGTGAACGAAGGCCATGGCGGCTTCGTCATCGGCAGTGAGATGTCCCGCGGAGTAAAGGATATTCTGGTGGAGAACTGTACTTTCGTGGGAACCGATGTGGGTGTCCGCATGAAGAGTGCGCTGGGCCGCGGCGGCGTGGTAGAAAATATCACTCTCCGCAATATCCATATGAGCGAGATCAAGGGCGAGGCAGTGATCCTGACCATGTCCTATGTGCTCAATTCCCTGAACCGGGAAGAGACTATTGCCATGGAAAATGAGGACGACATCCCGTATTTCAGAAATCTGCAGATGGAGAATATTGAAGTCACCGGCTGCAGACAGTTCACAAAGATCGAGCCTTTACAGGGCAGGCCGGAGACAATTCAAAATGTAGTCATTAACGGACAGAAGCTGGCATAAGTGCCAGGACTGGAACACAGATTTCCGGTGCCGGAGAAGAAAATTTTGAAACACAGTATCAGGAGGTAATGATTATGCCATGTACAACCATATTAGTAGGAAAAAAGGCATCTTATGACGGTTCCACCATGATCGCCCGGAATGACGATTCTCCTTCGGGGCAGTTCACACCGAAGAAATTCGTTGTGGTGCATCCGGAAGAACAGCCGAAAAAATACAAATCCGTGCTTTCCCATGTGGAGATCGATCTGCCGGAGGATCCCATGCGTTATACCGCAGTCCCCAATGCACTGGACGGAGAGGGTATCTGGGCAGCGCACGGTGTCAATGCGGCAGGTGTGGGCATGACGGCCACAGAGACCATCACTTCCAATGCCAGAGTTCTGGGAGCGGATCCACTGGTGGAATATGTTCCGGCGAAGGATGGTGTGGAAGAGATCTCCGGCGGCATCGGCGAGGAGGACATTGTGTCTCTGGTGCTTCCTTACATTCACAGTGCCAGAGAGGGTGTCACACGTCTGGGAAGCCTGTTGGAGAAATACGGTACCTATGAGATGAACGGTATTGCTTTTTCCGATAAAAACGAGATCTGGTGGCTGGAGACCATCGGCGGCCATCACTGGATCGCCCGGAGAGTGCCGGACGACGCTTATGTGGTGATGCCGAACCAGTTCGGAATCGATGCCTTTGATCTGGAAGATGCGCTGACGGAGCAAAAGGAGCATATGTGTTCCGCGGATCTGAAAGAATTTATTGAAAAGAACTACCTGGATCTGTCACAGGACGGCAGTTTTTCCGCCAGAGATGCCTTTGGAAGCCATGACGATTCCGACCATGTATACAATACCGCAAGAGCCTGGTATATGCTGCGGACCCTGAATCCCCGTACAAAGATCTGGGATGGCCCGAATGCAGAGTACACACCGTTTTCCGATGATCTGCCCTGGTGCATGGTGCCGGAGAAGAAAATCACGGTGGAAGATGTGAAATATGTGCTGTCTTCCCATTATCAGGGAACGCCCTACGATCCTTATGCGGCTTATGGAGATAAGTCCATGCGGGGAGCCTATCGTTCCATCGGCATCAACCGCAATGACGTCTTGACCCTGATCCAGATGCGTCCGGAGGGAGAGCCGGTTCAGTGGCTGGCGCTGGCCTCTAATGCCTTTAATGTACTGGCACCTTTTTATACCGGCATCGATAGGACACCTGAGTACCTGTCAGCGACCACCGGAAAAGTCTCCACGGAGAACTTCTACTGGATGAGCCGTATGATCGCAGCCATGGCAGATGCTTCTTACAACAAATCCGTGTTCCACATTGAGCGCTATCAGGAAAATGTGGCGGCGAAGAGCCATGTGATCCTGAATCGCTACGATGCATTGCTGGCGCAGGAGAACGAAGAGGACAAATGTAAGAAATTGCAGGAAGAAGCCAACGAAAAGACGGCCCAAATGCTGCGGGAGGCAGCAGCCGACACGCTGGACAAGGTACTGTACGAACTTAGCGGACAGATGAAAAATGCCTATGCCAGATCGGATGCGTAAACAATCATCCAGGTGGAAACTTCATGATCTGAATGAAGAGAAAGGAAAACAGCAGATTCTCCAAAAGAGTCTGCTGTTTTTGTGTTTATGAAAATATCTCATTGACAAATCTGAAATGTTTACATATAATTACCAAAGATAATTACTAGTGGTAACTATAAAGACAATTAGAGAATAGAAAAAAGATATCAGAGAGGAAAAAGAATGACGGTTCAGACCATAAAACGAATGTTGGATGCCTGTTATCAGGCAAAACGGATCCGGGAGATGCTTCCGGCGCTGCCCTCAGGCGTGACACCTTCTTATATTCATTTCCTGGATGTGATCCAGATCATGGAGAGGCAGGGGGTTGCTGTGAAGATTTCAGATATCAGTGACTATCTGAATATCCCCCGTCCCGGCGTGACACGGACAGTAAAAGAAATGGAAGAAAAGGGGTATCTGCGGAAAGCCAATGCGGCGGAAGACGGCAGGATCACCTATATTTCTCTGACAGAAGAGGGACGAAAACTGTCGGAAAAATATAATGAGAATTATTTTGCCGGTCTGGCACCGTATCTGGAGAGCATTTCCGAAGCAGATGCGAAAGTGATGATACAGACCATAGAGACCTTTTATCAGGTGATGTGCGAGAGGAGAGAGAAGTTTGAAAAATAAAGAAAATGACATGATGGATTTTACACAGGGAAGCATTTTGAAAAAGTTGCTTCGCTTCATGGTTCCCATTTTGGGAGCACTGATCTTACAGGCGGCCTACGGTGCGGTAGACCTGCTGGTAGTGGGACGGTTCGGCTCCACTTCGGGATTGTCCGGAGTCTCTACCGGTAGTCAGGTGCTGAATCTGGTAACTTTCGTGGTGACTCAGCTGGCCATGGGTATTACTGTGCTGATCGCACGGTATCTGGGAGAGAAGAAGGAGGAGCAGATCGGCAGTATCATCGGCGGCGGAACCGTTGTATTTGCAGCGATCTCGCTGGTGCTGTTTGTAATTATGGTGGGCTTTGCCCGTCCTATTGCGGTTCTCATGCAGGCACCGGAAGAGGCGGTAGGGCTGACCGCTGCTTACATCCGGATCTGCGGTGCCGGAATCTTTTTTATTGTGGCATATAATGTATTGTCCGCGATCTTTCGAGGACTTGGTGACAGCAATTCACCGCTGCTGTTTGTCTTCGTGGCATGTATTGTCAATGTCGTGGGTGATCTGGTGCTGGTGGCAGGACTGGGCATGGATGCCATGGGAGCAGCGCTAGCTACTGTTTTTGCACAGGCATTGAGCGTAGTGTTTGCAATTGTACGCCTTGTGAAAAAAGGACTGCCCTTTACCATTACCGGATACGATTTCCGTTGGAATCCCCAGTGCGGTAAATTCCTGCAGATTGGTCTGCCGTTAGCTTTGCAGGAGTGTCTGACGCAAGGCTCTTTCCTGGCACTGTGTGCCTTTGTCAACCGCCTGGGACTGGAAGCTTCCTCTGGCTACGGCGTGGCATGCAAAATCGTTAACTTTGCCATGCTGATCCCCGGTGCACTGATGCAGTCCACTTCTTCTTTCGTGTCACAGAATGTAGGTGCCGGAGAACAGAAGCGGGCGAAGAAGGCCATGTTCACCGGTATCGGCATCGGACTTTTGGTGGGATGCTTTGCCTTTTCACTGGTGTTCTTCCGGGGGGATCTGCTGGCAGGTATCTTCTCCGCGGATGCGGCAGTGGTGCAGAGAGGGTATGAGTATCTGAAAGGTTTCGCACCGGAGACACTATTGACTGCTGTGCTGTTCAGCATGATGGGATATTTTAACGGTAATGGCAAGACCGTGTGGGTCATGCTTCAGGGACTGATCCAGACACTTCTCGTCCGACTTCCTTTCGCTTACTATATGAGTATCCAACCGGACGCAAGTCTCACCAATATCGGCCTCGCAGCCCCCATCTCTACTGCAGTGGGCATTGTTCTGAATGTGGCTTATTTTCTCTATTTGGAACATGCTGCCAAGCGTAGTTAATTGAGAGTTACGCGGGCAATGAGCCGCGCATAGGCATAGTGAGGACAGCGATGGGCGCTTGCGCACAAATCGCTGTCTTATTCGATACGCAGGGCGTAATCATTAAATTTAGTCAATTAAGCCCCGGCAGTTTACGATACGCGGGGCGTAATCATTAAATTTAGTCAATTAAGCCCCGGCAGTCTTACGATAGCGGGGCGTAATCATCAAATTTAGTCAATTAAGCCCCGGTAGTTTACGATACGCGGGGCATAATCATCAAATTTAGTCAATTAAGCCCCGGTAGTTTACGATACGCGGGGCGTAATCATTAAATTTAGTCAATTAAGCCCCGGCAGTCTTACGATAGCGGGGCTTAATTATCAAATATTGTGCGTAACGCCCCATACCTTGGTTTAAGGATACAGAGAAGCTTGTTCCTATCACCTGTGTCCACGCTGAGGCGGAAGGTTTCCAGCAGAAAAGGACTGCTCCCCCGGGCGTAGATGCGGCGGAGACTGTGAGATTTTCTTAGAAAGTGGTTAAGCCGCAGGGGCAACGCGAACACGATGTTCGCGTTAGCCGGTAAGCGACATGGATGGCAGCGTAAAGGCGGCCCCGTCATGATGAGAAACACTTGACCACTTTCCTTTAGAAAATCCACAGTTGTAGCTAGCATCCGAGTCCGGGGGGGCAGTCCTTTCTGCGTGGGGGCTATGGCAACCCTACGTTACGAGCCATGTCCCCAATTCATAAATGTTTCGCAAAGGGCACTCCACATTTGTTGGTAGTTCTCTGCAATGAGCCACGCTATTCATAAGATTGTCAGCAAAAACGCTGCAAATCCTATGATCAATTTTCTGTTTTCATTCGTCGTTTCGCCTCATACATTTTGGCATCGGCCTCCCGGACCATATCGTCCATGGAACGAGGCATATTATGGGTCAGTACGGAATATCCCATGGCTACAGTAATGGGATGCTCGGAACCGTCAGGAAGCTTCAGAGTTCCCAGAGATGCTTCGAAATCTCTTTGCAGCTTGAGAAATTCTTTTTCGGAATCGAATACGGTCGACAGGAATACGAACTCATCTCCGCCGATCCGGTAACATTTTCCTAAGGAACCGAGATGTGCCGACAGAGTATCCGCTACCCTGCAGATCAATTTATCACCGCTTTGGTGACCGTAGGTGTCGTTCACATATTTGAGGCTATTCACATCGTACAGTGCCAGCAACACATGAAAATTATGGGATGCGTCCAGTCTTTTCAATTCTTCCATATAGGAAGTACGGTTCAGCAGGTCGGTCAGACCGTCGCGATAAGCCAGGCGGCTGAGCAGCTGCATGCGAACCCCTTCCTGATAGTTGGTCATGAGGCGCAGGGTAACCTGGACTGCTTCCATGATCAGGAACAGAAGCACACCGATCCGTGTGAAGAAGCTGGTCTCGGGAGCACTGCCGAACCATAGCAGCAGGATATCCAGTAGAACGCCAAAGCACAGACACAGAATTCCAAGGTTATGATATAGATTGTGCTTCAGATGCTGCCTTTGATTCTGATAAAACCCCTTGCCGATGGCATAGATAACAAGTGCGATCAGAATGCCAAAAGTAATATGGGTCAGGCGAAGACTTTCATGGAAGTCCTTGAGACCGGTCAGATTCAGGCAGAAACGTATGCTGAAATCCATGACACTGATCAGGCATACTGTCTGTACCATCACAGGGGAGTACTCTGTATACATTTTGCCAAGGTACAGAAACAGTGGAATGGTGATCAGCATCATAAAAAGTTCCGCAATTGTATGATAAATATGGCTGTTACGCAGGATCAGCTGCAGCATACGGTTATCTGCCAACATAAAGATACCGGTATTCAGAGCAAATAATCCCAGATAAAGCATCTCACTGCCGATGATGTGCTTCTTGTGTAATGGCAGATAAAACAGGATAAATGCCAGACCAAGATGGGCGATCAGGAAGCTGATGCCGAATCCGGGTGCCTTGTCGCGGATGCGGCTTATCAGGATATCTTCACTACGTCCCAGGTACATATGATTGATCTTGCCACTGCCGTCTCCGTAAGGATTATCGATCACCAGGGTGAGCGTGCACCCGGAATCTTCCCGGTAGATCGGCAGAGAGACATAAGAGGCTCCCGGTGTCTTGCCGAAGAAAACTCTCTCTGGCTGCATGGTCTCATAGATCAGCCGGTCGTCTATCAGGATCGTCACATTGGAACTTTTATAAAAAAAGAAAAGTGCCATGTCGTGAGTCAGCGCAGGAAGCTTCTTGGTCACTGTGCAGGTGCCGCTGATATGGGAAAAATCAACAGGGCTTCCATCGGAGGTGGTCCAGCCTTCTGAAAAGTCAATATAATCCGATATTGCCGGCTCACGGTTCTGCCTGGGCAGACTGTAGTACAGTACCGTAAAAATCACAGAACACATGATCAGGAAAAACAGTCCACGTATAATGGAATATGAAGTTTTGTGATTGTTCGTGTTAGTATTCATATGAATTATATTATAGTAATTAGGTACCATAAAAGTCAATGCCTGTGTTGGTCAGATCAATGACTAAAGATAAAAAAAGTTGCAATGGGTGAAAAAGTATGCTATTGTGATTTTGTTGCCGCTTTAGTGCGGTAAAGATTTACTCTGGAGAGTCCTTCCACGGAAAGCAATTATCATATTTCCGTATAGAAGGCGCCGAAGGTGTACGGCAGTAAAGCTGCCAATCTCTCAGGCAAAAGGACAGAGCATCTATATGCTTATTCCCATTCTCTTCGGAAGAAATCAATCTACGATAGGACGTCACAAGAGGTGACGGAAGGAGAGGGAATATGTTAGACATGATTAGTAACTTTCTGACCACAGTGGATGATTTCGTCTGGGGCATCCCCCTGATCGTCCTCATTCTGGCTACCGGTCTTTTTCTTACAGCCAGACTTCATTTTTTGCAGATCACGAAGCTTCCCCATGCAATCAAACACTTAATTGCCAATGAAAAGTCGGGCGAAGACGGCGAAGTATCCAGCTTTGCGGCACTGTGTACGGCATTGTCCGCTACCATCGGAACCGGTAATATCGTTGGCGTGGCAACGGCTATTGTAGCAGGCGGCCCCGGAGCTTTGTTCTGGATGTGGATCGCTGCGCTGGTAGGTACGGCTACGAAGTATTCCGAGTGTCTGCTGGCGGTGAAGTATCGTGTGGTAGCAGAGGACGGACACATCATCGGTGGACCCTTCTACTATATCGAGAACGGTATGGGCAAGAGCTGGAAATGGCTGGCGAAGATCTTCGCTTTTATGGGTGTATGCGTAGGATTGTTCGGTATCGGAACCTTTACCCAGATCAACGGTATCACCAGTGCGGTACATAATTTCTTCGATGCAAATAATGCACATACCGTACAGCTCTTCGGCATGGACTATTCCTGGAGCGTGGTGATCTCCGGAATCCTTTTGACCATCTGCGTGGCACTGGTAGTTATCGGTGGATTAAAGCGTATCTCCACCGTGGCACAGGTCATCGTTCCTTTTATGGCAGTGACTTATGTAGTAGCCTGTCTGTTAGTATTGATCTTTAATGTAACGGCCATTCCGGCAGCTATCGTAACCATTGTACAGAGTGCGTTTGGTATGCGTGCCGTAGCCGGCGGTGCTTTGGGAGCGGTTATCATGGCAATGCAGAAGGGTATTGCGAGAGGTATTTTCTCCAACGAAGCCGGTATCGGTAGTGCACCGATCGCAGCGGCTGCAGCGCAGAACGACTCTCCTGCCAAACAGGGTCTGATCTCAATGATGGGTACCATCATTGATACTCTGATCATTTGTACCATGACCGGTCTTACGATCGTAATTACCGATTCCTGGAACGTAGGTCTGGACGGCGTGGATGTTACCACCAGAGCTTTCCAGCAGGGGCTGCCTTTTAACAGCTTTATTGCATCCTTTATCCTGATGGTATGCCTGGTATTCTTTGCATTTACCACGATCCTCGGTTGGGATTACTACAGCGAGAGATGCCTGGAATACCTGATCGGTCAGAAGCCGAAGGCAATCAAAGTATACCGTTGGATCTACATTGCCTGCGTATTCATCGGACCCTACATGACTGTTAAGGCAGTATGGACCATCGCAGATATCTTCAACGGTCTGATGGCGATCCCGAACCTGATCGCACTGTTGGCATTAAATGGTGTTGTGGTGGCTGAGACCAAGAAATACCTTGACAATGCCAAGAAAAAGTTTTAAAAAAGTTCTGTAGCCCTATCACGCGGGAAAATCTATATTTTTCCCGGAAGTGTAGAAGTGAGGAACTATATGAAAGATCTTACAAAGGGCAGACCGTCAGTTTTGATACTGACGTTTGCCCTTCCTATTTTTTTGGCCAATTTATTGCAACTTACTTACAGTCTGGCAGATACCCGCATCGTAGGTACTTTTCTGGGAGATAATGCCCTGGCGGCAGTGGGGGCCACGACGACGCTGAGCAATCTGATCGTACAATTCCTGATGGGAATGTGCAATGGCTTTGCTATTATTTCGGCACAGTGCTTCGGAGCGAAGGATATGGACAGATTGCGCAGATCCTTGGGCAATTCTCTGGTGCTTGGCCTATTGGCAGCTGTGGTACTGACGATAGGAGGGCTTGTATTTTTGCAGCCGATCCTCAGATTCCTGAATGTGCCGGAAAATCTGCTGAACACAGCAACACAGTATGTATCCGTGATCATAGCGGGACTTGTTGTTACATTACTATATGATGTATTAGCGGCGACCCTAAGAGCGATCGGAGATACCGTGACCCCGCTGATCGTGCTGGCGGTGTCGGTGGTGCTGAATATCGGAGGAGATCTGCTTCTGATCGTGGTGCTGCATATGGGAGTGCTGGGCGCTGCAGTTGCTACTGTGCTGTCGCAGCTGATCGCTGTGGTGGTGTGTGCGATATATCTGTGGAAAAAGTATGTAATTCTGCGGATACGTGTGAATGATCTGAAGCTGCAGGATGCCGGAATGCTCCGCAATATGTTAAGCTCCGGCCTTTCCATGGGGTTCATGAGCTCACTGGTCAATATCGGTACATTGACATTGCAGACTTCCATCAATAAGCTGGGACAGAATATTATCATTGCTCATACGGCAGCCCGCAAGATCTCCGAGATCTTCATGATCATGTTCAGCGTCTTCGGTCAGACCATGGCGACCTATTGCGGACAAAATCTGGGAGCCGGCAAAATCGAACGGATCCGCAGAGGAATCCTGTTGGCAACCGGTTATACCTGCATCTGGTGTACGCTTAATATTGTGACTGCTTATACCATCGGTGACTGGCTGGTATGGCTGGTCACGGGCAGTGAAAACCCGGAAGTGGTCTACAATGCAACGTTATATCTCAAGGTAGATACTTTGTTCTATTATGTGACGGCGGTAATCTGTATTGTGAGAAATGCCATGCAGGGGTTGGGAGAACGTATTGTACCGCTGATCTCCAGCTCACTGGAAATGATAGGGAAAATTGTGATCGCGGCGACGCTGGTTCCCATGTTCGGATACCCGGGTGTGATCGCGGCGGAGCCTATTGTGTGGTTTATCATGATCATTCCGCTATTGATAAAGATACTGCGTATGCCGGTCTGGAAGCAGAAAACTTAACTGTTTCGTAAACAAAAGAGATATTTTCACTTAACGTTAAGGAAAAATAACCAAATTTAACAATAAAATACTTGTAATTTTGTCGAATTGTATTACTATATGGAAAATGTTACAATGAATTTACCGAGAAAATACTTAAACGTTTTCGAGATGGACCGAATGTGATAAAGTCTTTTACAGAAAGGCAGATGTGGTAAGCATGAAGAAGACAGAGAATAAGAAAACGAAAGTAAAAGGGAACAAAAAGCCATTTTTCACAATTTCGAAAAAGATACTGGCGTTGAGCCTTCTGCCGATGATCATTGTATGTGCACTGGTGGCTACGGTGGGGGCCAAAGCATTAGAGACCGGAATTGAGAAACAGATTGAGCAGTCTCTGCAGATCGTTGGTGTCAGTGTGGATGAAACCTACACGAATCTGTATGAAGGCGATTACACCAGAGATAAGGGAGGCAAGGTGCGCAAGGGCGGCACATCCATTTCCGGGGAGACACAGTTGATCGATGGATTGCAGGAGAAGACAGGCTTCCAGGTGTCTTTTCTGTATGGAAATATGCGTCTGATCACGACATTGACCAAGCCGGAAGGAGGACGTATTAACGGTACGGCGCTGGAAGACGATGTCTATGCACAGATTCAGACTGGGGAGGCTTTGTTCCTGACGGACTGTAACATTTCCGAAGTAGATTATTATGTATATTATCAGCCATTGATCAATTCTGATGGCTCTGTGATCGGTGCCATCGAAGTGGCGACGCCGATGCAGAATGTCAAGGATACAATCTCGATGCAGGTGAAGGATATTATTCTGATTGCTGTGGCATGTGTTCTTGTGGCGGCAACGCTGGTAAGCGTATTATCCCGTAGCATGGTGAAGACCATGAAGAAGACGAAGCATTTCCTAGGCAGGATCGTGAACGGAGAACTGGATGCAGAACCGGATGAAAAGCAGTGCCGTAAAAAGGATGAACTTGGAGATGTATATCGTATTTCTGTAAAACTGCAAAAAACTCTCCGTTCGATCGTGACAGAGATCAAGGATTCCGCGGATGATCTGACAGCATCTTCCAACAAACTGATCAAGATGGCACAGGATACCCAGGAATCTGTGAATGATGTATACCATGCTGTCGGCGAGATATCAGACGGCGCAAGGAATCAGGCCAATGAGACAACGGATGCTAATGAAAATGTAGTGCGTATCGGCGAGCAGATTGAATATATATCTGAGGAGGTAAAATCTCTGACGGATTATGCCGGCAGGATGGCAGAAGCAGAGAAAGCCTCCGAAGAGATCATGAAGGAACTGAACGGCTCCAACGAGAGCACCAAGGAATCTGTCCTGCGGGTAGCGGAACAGATTACGGATATGAACGGAGCAATTCAGAATATCACCAAGGCAGTATCCATGATTCAGGATATTGCGGACGAGACAGATCTGCTGTCACTGAATGCCAGCATTGAAGCAGCCAGAGCCGGAGAAGCGGGAAGAGGCTTCGCAGTGGTAGCAGAGCAGATCAGTAAGCTGGCTGACCAGTCTAAGCGCTCCGCAACCGAGATCGAGCAGATCATCCAAAATATCATGGAGTCTTCCGGCAGAATGGTGGAGATCATGGGTGAAGTGGAAGCCAACATGAATCACCAGCAGAGCAAGTTAGAGGAGACCGGTGTGAAGACTGCGGCAGTAGCGGATGGTGTGGAGAATTCCCTGCAGCATATTGACGGTATCCGGGAGAAGATGGATGTCTTAGGACAGTCCGGAAGTGCGATCCGTGATGTAGTGGAAGGATTGTCGGCAATCTCCGAACAGAATGCAGCATCCGCAGACAGTACCATGCAGGCGGCTCATGGCATGAGTGATACCATGACAGAACTGATGAATTCTTCTGAGAACCTGTTGGCATTAGCGGATAAGCTGGAAAAGGTACTGGATGTTTTCAAGGTATAAAGAGGGTGCTGGAAGCTGTCCGGCAGGGAGATAACATATAAATGACAGAAAATGCAGTCCGTTTTTCATAGAAAACCGGACTGCATTTTCGTGTGCTTTATTGACGGGGATACCATCATGAATTACAATATAAGGGATGTGAGGAATTACGTTATGAATTTAAGGTCTTTCACCCACTTATAAGCAAGCTCATATGGGCTTAGACTTTTTGAGCCTGGCATAATATCATACGGGAGAGAAGGAGAATGCAAATGAAAGAGTTGGAACGAAGTAACCGGGTGGCCATGATAGCACATGGTGTGATCAATGCATGTATGCTTTTCATTAGCGTGATCGGATTCGCTAATCACACAGTGTCGGCTCCGATATTGGCAGTGCTGATGTTTCTGGGAATCATACCGGTTCTTGCGGAATTAATTTGTTGGAAGAGGGATCATGCGACAAAAGCTATAAAACACCTGTCACTGATCGGATTTGCACTGTTTTATACGGTGCTGCTTTTTACGGCACAGTGCAACATGGTGTATGCATTTGTAATTCCCATGATGTTTGCAGTCATGCCTTATCATGATGTCAAGGCATTTGTGCTTATTAATGTGGGGACGGTGGTAGAGAATATCCTGGTGGTGCTCCTGGGAGCCACACAAGGGGGATTTGGTTATCTGGGGCAGGACGCAGGATTTATACAGATTTCGGTAATGATTCTGCTGTGCATTACATCCATCTATGCTACCATATCCAACCAGAAGAACACTGATGAAAATATAGAGAGCATTACAGCTGCGCAGGACCGCACGGAAGCAACCTTACGTGAGGTCATGGAAATGAGCAGCCGGATGGAGACTTCAGTAGCTGATATCACAGCGGAATTGAATAAACTGGAAACTGCCTTTGACAGCACAAAAATAGCCATGGAGGAGGTGTCTGCAGGTTCCGGTGAGTCTGCCGCGGCGATTCAGCAGCAGACGGCACAGACGGAGGCTATTCAGGAAAAAGTAAATACCGTGAGTGAAGTGGCAGAGACGATCGGAAACAATATGGAACATACGATAGAAATACTGGATGCCGGAAAAGAAGAGATGACAGGTCTGAAGGAGCAGGCAGAGGATTCTGCAAGGAACAGTGAGCTGGCGGCACAGAAGCTGGAAACGCTGGATCATTATATGCAGGAGATGCATTCCATCGTGGAAATCATCAGTAAAATAGCGAATCAGACCAGTCTTCTGGCGCTGAATGCCAGCATAGAGGCAGCCAGAGCCGGTGAAGCCGGCCGCGGATTCTCCGTAGTAGCTACGGAGATTTCGGGAATGGCCACCCAGACAAAGGATGCTACCGGCAATATCGCAGAGCTGATCCAAAATGTATCCGGAGCGATAGGAGAAGTGGTAACGGTCATACGTCAGATGATAGATGGCATCGGCAGCCAAAGGGAAGGAACGATGCGTGCGGCGGACAGCTTCACAGCAATTGAAGACAGCAGTTATATGATCGTGGATAATCTGGGAGAGCTGCTTCAGATAGTAGAAGCTCTGAAAACAGCCAACCAGGAGATCGTGGATTCCATTCAGACAATCTCAGCGACTACGGAAGAAGTATCCGCCCATGCCAGTGAGACGCTGGAAGCGGAAGAGAGAAACAGAGAGATTCTGCAGAAAATTACTGAAAATATGAATTCTATGGTAAAAAAATAAGTAACGGTTCCTGTGACAGAACGAACAGGATAGAAACAGGAGTGACAGAATATGCATGACAACGGGGTGACTTTACAGAAAAAGGTGTTACAGAATCTGGATATACCGTATTCGTATGAACTGGCAAAACGAATGGAGCAATACCGGTCACATCCGACACTGGGGTATCGCCCGGCGGGTTCTAAGGCAGAATTTGAGACCGGAGAGATGCTGAAGACAGAAATGGAAAAAATCGGACTGTCTGAGGTTACAAAGGATGCTGTGACGGTAGACGGCTGGGAATTTCATAAGGCAGCGTTAAGCTACACGAATGCAGTCGGGGAGATCGTGTCAGCAGAATTGGGAGCCTATCAGACAACCTTTGTCACCGATGGCCCGAAGGAATTTTCCATGATGTATCTGGGAAAAGGAACGGAGACGGACTATCATGGAAAAGATGTCAGGGATAAACTGGTATTGGTGGAGATTAACCAGAGAGATGAGTGGTGGATCAATTATCCGGTATACCAGGCACATCTGAAAGGAGCCGCAGCCCTGATCGCAGTGCAGAGCGGCGGCTACGGTGAAATCGACGATGAAGCTCTGAATGCACAGGATATCGCCGGACCGGAGGATGCTCCCGCTTTTTCCATTTCCAGAAAAGATGCGGCAGGCCTGTTGGAGCTGCTGCGTGATCAGGAGGAAATAACGGTCACCTTTGATGCGGAATCCAGGGTGACCAGAAACTGCACGACTTATAATATTGTGGGTAAGATTCCCGGGAAACATCCGGACCGCATGGTGCTTTTGTCTGCACACTATGATTCCTATTTTGACGGATTCCAGGATGACAATACAGCGGTCGCCTTGATGTTTGGTATTGCAAAGGCGTTGTGGGACAGTGGTTTTCAACCGAACAATACCATTGTGATCTGTGCCATGGCATCCGAGGAATGGGGCGTGGTGGATTCCAATTTCGACTGGTCTACGGGAGCTTATGAGCAGATATTTACCGCACATCCTGAATGGGTGGGCAAGGTGATCGCAGATCTGAACTTTGAGCTTCCTGCGTTAGCGCATGGTACCAGAGCGAGGATCCGCAGCTGCTATGAATACGTTAGCTTTCTGGAGGAATATCTGGCGGATCTGCCGAATCTGACGATAGCCTATCCGGAAGAGACAGCAGTGACATCTCCGATCGAGACCTGGTCGGATGATTTTTCCATGGCGATCGCAGGTGTACCGTCCATGGTAAATGATTTCACCGGCGGAAGCTTTATGGAGACCCACTACCATTCCCAGTTTGACAACGATGAGTTTTATGATGAACAGGTATATCGTCTGCATCACGAGCTGTTTGCTCTGCTGATCCTGGCGCTCGATGAAACGGCAGTGGTACCGTTGCAGTTTTCACCGGTGGTGCAGCGGATTCGCAAGGGCTTGGAACAGTGTCGGGAGATCTGCTACCGCGCCGATGTGGCGGGGCAGCTGGGAGAGAAAAAACGGGTTTTGCTTGAAAAAATTGAGGAACTGGAGATTTTAAGTGACCGGGCACTTAGAAGATGCCGGGAGGAATATGAAGCGGTAGAGGAATACAACCGTAACTACAAACAGTTGCTTAGAGATGGAAAATACGACGAGGCGGAGAAACTTTTCCGGCAGATCAGACCGTTGGAACAGAAGCTGCTCGCAAGGTTCCAACAGGAGCAGGACGCTTTTGTGCGGATTGACTGGTACGGAAATGTGTTGTATCCTCATGAGATATGCAGTGCAAATCTGAGACTTCTGGGCGGAGCGGTGAGAAATCTGAAGGAACAGAGACTTTCCTCCGCACTTCGTAAGCTTTATCAGGTAGACAACAATGCCTATGCCTTTAATTTTGATGAAGAAGTATATAGGCATTTTACGGATTATGTATTCCATCAGCCGAAGGATCGCCTGAAATGGGGTTACGGAAGGCTGCCGGAGCATGAAAATCTATATGGAACGGTCAAGCAGCTTCTCCAAAAAGAAAAACAACTGGAGACGTTGACAGGATCCGGTATGAAGGAAATGGACTACCGGGAAGAAATTACCAGCCTGGAGCATGCATGCAGCAAGCTTGTGGTCAGCCTGATGAATATCGTGCAACAAATGGAGAAATCTGTGACAGAGATATTCGAACTGTAAGGATGGCGAGAGCAGAGCACGGAACGATCCACAGACAACAAAGCCGGGGAATGACATCATCATAATAAGGAGATAACAGTAAATACAATTATGGAAAGTGATAAGTTATATCGTGTGCAGAAGGAAGACCTTCCGAAAGTGGAGAAAATGCTGAATCAGTGCTTTGCACACGATCCGTTGTACGAGACGCTGATTCCGGATCCGGAAGTCCGTAAAAATCTGATGCCGGAGCTGTTTAAATGTGACATGGATGAATTTTATGCGACCTGTGAGATCTTCGCAGACAGCGCGGATCTGAACAGTGTATTGGTGGTATCGGATGAAGCGGAGCCGTACAATGTATTTCAGTTCTATTTTACAGAGGCCATGGCTGCTTTACAGACGGATTCCTATCTGATCAAGGAGGATCCTTCGTTAAAGACATTTCGGAATTTTATGAAGGGTGAGGATTATCTGAATTCCAGCTGGACGGATCAACTGCATCAGAATCAGCGTCTGCATATCATTTATCTGGCGGTGGATCCATCCATGCAGCATCACGGAATTGCAGCGGAGCTTCTGGAGGAAGCCATTGGCTATGCCCAGAAGCACAAACTGATGATCTCCCTCGAAACACATAATCCAAAAAACGTGGAATTCTATGAAAAGTTCGGATTCAAAGTATATGGTGTGATGGAGAAGAATTTTCCGTTAAAGCAATACTGTCTGATCCGTGAAGTACAGTAATATTGCTGAAAATTTCAGAAAAATCCGGAAACGCAACTGCCGGTTGACAAAATTTCAAGGGCACTTGGTAGTTGTCAACCGGCTCTTTTGTTATGATTTTCCTATGTCGACGATCTATGTGTGCACAAGAAAACATTAATAAAAGAAGGAGAGAATGAAAATGATCCTGTCAGAAAAAATAATAATGTTGCGTAAGAAATATGGGTGGTCCCAGGAGGAACTGGCAGAACGCCTGGACATTTCCAGACAGTCTGTATCCAAATGGGAGAGTGGAGCCTCAATCCCGGATCTGGAACGCATTGTCGGTATGAGCCAGCTGTTCGGAGTTACTACGGATTACTTATTAAAAGATGAAATGGAAGAGACGGAATTCGCCGATGGAATGACACCGGAGATCACAGAGGGAAAAGTGATCACGGTGGAGGAAGCCAATACTTTCCTGGAAGCTACGAGAAAATATGCTGCCCGGATTGCTCCGGCAGTATCCTTATGTGTGCTCTCTCCTGTTGTATTGTTGTGGTTGTTGGGAATGGCAGGTGCCAAAAGAGGAGCGGTTACAGAAAATGTCGCAGGAGGAATCGGTCTCATCGTACTGTTACTGATGGTGGTAGTTGCGGTAGCGGTATTTCTTCTCACCGGAATCCCGTATAATAAATATGAATATCTGGAAAAAGAAAAGCTGACATTGCAATATGGGGTGTCCGGAATCGTGGAGAAAGCAAAAGAAACATTTGCGGGAACCTACCGGATCTGCATAACCCTGGGTGTTGTATTGTGTATTCTGGGAGTGGTACCGTTGCTGGCAGTATCTATTTTTTTCGGGAATAATGGTTATGCGGTAATCCTTGCTACGGATGCTTTGCTCATTGTAGTGGCGATCGCTGTATGGCTGTTCGTGTGGTCCGGTATTATCTGGGGCGGTTATCAGAAATTGCTTCAGGAGGGGGATTATACTGTGGAGAATAAGGCAGTTAACCGGAAGTATGAGCATGTGACAGCAATTTACTGGTGTGTCTGGACAGCGGTTTATCTGGCTATCAGCCTGCCGACGATGCGTTGGGACATTACCTGGGTCGTATGGCCTGTGGCCGGAGTATTGTATGGGGCACTTCTGGCGTTTTTGAAGATAAAGAATCGGAAAGCAGAGCGCGAATAAGCGGATTGCAAGGGGAAATACGGACGGCGTGAATAAGGAGCGGAATATATGACAGTGGTATGCCTTGTGATACTGGCAGGAATTTTCTGGGGAGATTTTTTCTTAAAAAATTATATAGAGTCGCATGTGGACGAGCGGGAAGAACGAGAGATCTGCAGGGGGGAATTTCTGATCCGCAAGCATCACAACAAAGGCATGATGCTCAATGCCGGACAGAAGAGAAGGCGTCTGGTGGCTGTTGTTTCACTGGTGTTTACACTGATATTGACCATTGTCTTTATCGTGAGTCTGGGACATCGAGGCAACAATTTGCTGCGACTGGGACTATCGCTGTTGCTTGGTGGTGCCTTCAGCAATACCTATGACCGCCTTCGCAGAGGTTATGTGGTGGATTATGTGAGCTTCCCGGTGAAATGGCAGGCGTTCCGCAAGATCGTATTCAACTGCTCAGATTTCTGCATTATCATCGGTGCGTTGCTATCGGCGCTTGGAATGCTGTAAATTGAAAGTTAGTGAAATAATCCCGTAGCCCTTGGCAGGGTATAAGAAACGCGGCACGCTCGCGCTCTGTCGCAGAGCGTAGCGGTACATAAGCGGTCATAATACGACCGCTAAGTACCGACGTCTGCTTACGGCACTGCTTATTCTTATACCCAGCCGGGGCTACTGG
>OATA01000661.1_pt1 | contig 32147 bp, 27 predicted proteins | sample 1516451 | NCBI WGS metagenome assembly OATA01 (sample SAMEA2579905, study PRJEB22360) | human gut metagenome | biome: human gut; feature: human-associated habitat; material: faeces | place: Denmark | collected 2008/2010 | reverse complement strand
CTGCTGATAAAGGAAAAGACACTTACAAATGTAGGTGTCTTTTTTCATATGCCGGAGCTTCCTATCCGAACGGGTTACCCGGGATAGGCGGAGAACATCTTATGAAGGAGCGAAGGGACGCGCAAAAGATAGTGAAACGGCTACGCAGAGGGGAGATAGGAAGCTGCTGATAAAGGGAAAGGACTTGCAGAGATGTGAGTCCTTTTTGCATGCATAAATTTGAAGGGAGTAGGATAAAGGTGCCCGGAAGAATCCGTGAGAGATGTCATCCGAGTCATAGATTCTTCACTCCGTGTCATATTTCCGCTTTCCTGCTTTCTTACAAAGCATTCTTGTCTCCATTCAGAATGACGATTGAAGGAGAGAGTGTCATGATGAGGGGAACGATAAGGCGTCATAATGAGGGAAATGTTAATCGTCATCCTGAACGAATGTGAAGGATCTATACCCGTGGTGAGAAAAGCCGTAAGATGTCATTCAGAGTATGCCGTATACCCCTTCCGAAGCATATGATCAAGTACTTTGCTTGACTTACTTAATAATACGAGCAGGAGCGAAGGAGGCTTTCTGATTACCTTTTGCTTCATAAGGTATTTAATACAAAAAGGGATTTGAAGTCAAAGATAAAAAAGAAATCCATTTTCGTAAGTAAAAGAAATTCTGAAATTAAGAAAATAATTTGAATAATTTGAAAAAAATTAGAACGTATGATAAAATAATGCGGAGCATAAGCGCGGTCCTTTCGGTTGTGCTTGCAGGAATAGGAGAAGAAACAGAGGAAACACGGTAACTCGAGTTGTATTCTCTCTTCCTGAAAATATAGAGGACACTATTATTTTTCGGAAGGAGCAAGAATATGAAAAAAATTCTCGCAATCGCTGCTGTTGCAGCACTCACCGCAGGCGTATCCGCATACGCTGCAAATCCGTTCTCTGATGTATCCCCTGATGACTGGGCTTATCAGGCAGTGTCCGATCTCTCCGATCAGGGCGTTGTAGAAGGCTATCCGGACGGTACATTCAAAGGCGAAAGAAACATGACCCGTTATGAATTGGCTCAGGTTATCGCCCGTCTGATGGCTCGTGAAGACCGGCTGAATGCAGAACAGAAAGCAACCCTGGACAAACTGGCAGGGGAGTATGCTGATGAACTGGCTAACCTTGGTGTTCGCGTAAGCAATCTGGAAAAGAAAGTCGGTAACATTTCCTGGTTCGGTGATGCCCGCATGCGCTGGAAAGAAAAAGGATACAATACAGACGGTTCCAGGAAGGATGATGTATGGGATGGCCGTATGCGTATCAATGCCAAGGCGCAGGTGAATGACAGCACCTATGTACGTGGCCGTTTCACCAGCAACATGAACTTCAAAGACAATGCGGATGCGAATACAAAGATGGATGTGCTTTTTGTTCATCATCAGTTCGGCGATAAAGTCGGCATGAACTTGGGGCGCAACTTCCTTACTCTTGGTCAGACCGGTATGTACTATGATGATTTCTTTGACGGCGCGCAGCTTTTCATCGGTGACAGCAAATTGACGCTGGAAGCAGGTTATGGCCGTATGAATACATGGATTAATGATTACGGACAGAAGAAAGATGATACCGTTTATGCCCGTCTTTATGGCAAGACCGGCCGTATCGGCTATGATGCGGAATACATTAAGACTGTCGGTGCAGCTGATGCTGATAAAAAATCTATCTGGGGCGCTGGCCTGACCGTAGGCGTAACTGACGCAGTTGATGTATTCGGTGATTTTTACAAGAATACAAAACCTGCCGGTGATCCGCAGATGTGGACAGCAGGTCTCGGTTTCGGACACTATAACCTGAAAAAACCGGGCACCTTCAGAGTAGCCGCCCAGTATGTAAGAAATGAAGCCGGCGCTTATTTCGGCGGCAGCACTTACACCGCATTCCCGGCCAGCTCTCTTCTTAATGTGGACAGCAAGTTCTGGCTGGCCAATGCTGATGTCGTTCTGGCAAAGAATGTCCGTCTCCACGGTGAATATGCATTCAATGTGAAGACAGATGACAGCGTAGATTATGATGATCTTGCTACCGTATCTTTGAACTACAACTTCTAATACTTGGTGTTCAAGTGATAAAGGTAATGAAAAAGACCTCGAAAGGGGTCTTTTTCGTATGTGTTTGATTAGCTGTTGGTTTGATATGTTGGTCGATAGCTGTTAGCTGATAGCCGTTAGCCGTGAGCTGTCAGCTACAAGCTAACTATTCTTTTGCGGTTTGAGTCATTACGACAAGCGAGTGTCTTCAATCGCACTGCGTGCGCCAGCGAGCTCCTTTCGGCAGCCGAATCCATGATCCCTGTATAAGACGGTAAAACGTCATCCTGAACAAATGTGAAGCATCTGCTATCGTGGTGAGGAAGGCGGTAAGAGGATAAAAGCTATAAGCTGTTAGCTATCAGCTGTTAGCTGTGAGTTAAAAGCCGAAGCATATGATTTCCGTTAGGTGTCATACGAAACAACAGCAAAGGATCTGCTGCCATAATGAGGGAAACGTTAATCGTCATCATAAGCGGACGTGAAGAATCTGTTACTGTGGTGAGGAATGCGGTAAGGCGTCATTCTGAGCGATAGCGAAGGATCTATTATCGTGGTGAGAAAGTTGGTTAAGCTGTCACCAGAGTAATAAATTCTTCACTTTATATCGGATCTAAGTGACGATTAAGGCGTTATAAAGAGAAAGGGGATCATATAAAAGAAAAAAACTATAACTGACCTGCGCTCGAAAGAAGAAAGGAATATGAAAAAATAGTGAGAAATATACCATGAGAAGAAAGAGCATAATTATACGATAGAATCTGCTTATACAAAAGTTGGTGTCCTTTGTGATTAAAATAATAAAAGAAATAATTAATTTATTCTAATGAAACAGAGAAAATAAATTAAGGTAGATTTTTTCGAAGAGTTTCAGAGTTCTTGCAAAAAAAGTTCTGATGTGTTAAATTGCAGGTAGGCAGCAGGGGCATGTCCCGCTATGCTGCTTATGGGGTAATGAAGAAATGCAGAGGAAACACGGTCACTCGTGCAAGATTCTTCCGGAACTCCATTCCAAAGGGACAATTTATTTTTCGGAAGGAGCAAGAATAATGAAAAAGATTCTCGCAATCGCAGCAGCTGCTGCACTCACCGCAGGCGTATCCGCATACGCTGCAAATCCGTTCTCTGATGTATCCCCTGATGACTGGGCTTATCAGGCAGTGTCCGATCTCTCCGATCAGGGCGTTGTAGAAGGCTATCCGGACGGTACATTCAAAGGCGAAAGAAACATGACCCGTTATGAATTGGCTCAGGTTATCGCCCGTCTGATGGCTCGTGAAGACCGGCTGAATGCAGAACAGAAAGCAACCCTGGACAAACTGGCAGGGGAGTATGCTGATGAACTGGCTAACCTTGGTGTTCGCGTAAGCAATCTGGAAAAGAAAGTGGGCAACATTTCCTGGTCCGGCGATGCCCGTATGCGTTATCAGGACAAAGCTCTTAATAATGATAACTATGATGGTCGTATCCGTATCGTTGCAAAGGCGGCTGTTAACGACAGCACCTATGCACAGACTCGTTTCAGCGCAACCATGAATTTTAAAGATGATCAAGATGCGGCAGTTAAGGCTGATCAGATTTTCGTTAACCACAACTTTGGTGACTTCGCTGTAAGACTCGGCCGTCAGCCGATTACTTTCGGCAACCAGGGCGGCTGGCTCTATGGTGATGGAAAAGGCTATGACGGCGCACAGCTTTCCTATAACGGTAGTAAAGCCGGTGTAACCGTAGGTTATGGACAGTTCAATACTTCTGATTATGATGGAGTGGCAGATCCGGACGAAAATATTCTTGACAAAAATATGTTCTTTGCAAAAGCAAACGGCAAGCTGAATGTTGTAGATCTGGGTGTAGATTATGTCAGATTTGTTGGAGAAGATCATGATAATCTGATTGGCGCTAATGTTGGCTTTAATGTAGGCGATTTTCGCGTATTCGGTGAATATTGGAAGAATACAAGTATTGACGATGACTATGATCGGGCTTGGAACGCAGGGATTGGCTATGGCAAGATGGATCTGAAAAAACCGGGTTCTTTTGCTCTGAGCGTGGCTTATAATGATGTAGATGCCGGAGTATACTTTGGCGGCACCGGATTATCTACTGATGTCCTGTCTACCTTGACTTCCAGCAAGAAAAACAAAGGACTTTATGCAGACAATGTAACATTCTGGAATGCTATGGCTGATGTCGCTCTTCAGAAGAATGTTTATCTCCATGGTGAATATGCATTTGATGTTAAGGGCGAAAAGAATAATCAGGATCTTGATGTAGATGATGCATGGACTGTTTCTCTGAACTACAAGTTCTAATACTTGGGATTACAACAGTATCAATAAAAAAGACCTCGAAAGGGGTCTTTTTTGTATGTGTTTGATTAGCTGCTGGCTGATAACCGTTAGCCGTTAGCTGTGAGCTGTCAGCTACAAGCTAACTATTCTTTTACGGTTTGAGTCATTACGACAAGCGAGTATCCTCAGCCGCACTGCGTGCGCCAGCTCCTTATGGATAAGGAGCCCCACTGCATTCCATTTTCCTTTTTAAAGTATTTAATGCGAACCGGTGTTTAGGAAAGAGTTCCAACGGTAAGAATAGGGATTGGGTAAGCCTCCTTGTTTATAAGGAGGTGGCCGGCGAAACCGGACGGAGGATACTGGCTTGGGGGAGTGACACGAAAGGTTAGAATGGATGCGTGTACTTGTTCATAAGAAGGCAAGTGAACCATTTTTAAAGAAACGGAGTGACGCGTAAAAATAAGTGAAACAACTTGATCCTGCGGCTATGGATGTCTGTGCGGGGACAGTTTTCAGATAACGAATCAGCGGTGCGTAATAAAATAAGCAGAAGGAGATTAAAATTATGTTTCCCCCTTTATTTACCCCGCTTTTTTGGCTATAATAGTAAAAATCTATAACCGCTTTTATATTTCTTTGCCGAAGGAGGACATGATGGCAACTTATATCAATGAACCGTCACATACTTTTAATGAATATCTTCTGATTCCCGGATATTCTTCATGTGAATGTATTCCGGCGAATGTTTCTCTTAAGACGCCGCTGGTGAAGTTCAAAAAAGGAGAGGAGCCTGCTATTGAGCTGGCGATTCCCATGGTGTCCGCCATCATGCAGGCGGTTTCCGGTGAGAGGCTGGCGGTAGAATTGGCGCGTAACGGCGGCGTTTCTTTTATTTACGGTTCGCAGACGCCGGAGGATGAAGCGGCGATGGTGGCTCGTGTGAAGGCGAAGAAAGCGGGGTTCGTATTCAGCGATTCCAATCTGGCTCCTGTGAATACGCTGGCGGATATCCTTGCGCTGAAGGAAAAGACGGGGCATTCCACGGTGGCGATTACAGAGGACGGTACACCGAACGGGAAATTGGTGGGGATCGTATCGAGCCGTGATTACCGTGTGAGCCGTATGGACCGCAGTGAGAAGATTGCCGATTTTATGACGCCTCTTGAAAAGCTGGTCACTGCCGGGTTCGGCATCACACTTTCCGAAGCCAATGATATTATCTGGGATAATAAGATCAATTCCCTTCCTGTTCTGTATGAAGATGGACGCCTTTACGGTTTCGTTTTCCGTAAGGACTACGATTCTCATCGTGAGAATCCGGATGAAATGCTGGATGCGGAAAAGCGTTTTGTCGTGGGCGCCGGTATCAATTCCCGTGATTATGAGCAGCGTGTGCCGCTCCTTGTCAATGCGGGGGCGGATGTGCTCTGTATTGATTCTTCGGAAGGGTTTTCCGAATGGCAGAAGATGACTATCCAATGGATTCGCGAAAAGTACGGCGACAGTGTGAAGGTCGGCGCGGGCAATGTGGTGGATCGCGAAGGATTCCTGTTCCTTGCGGAGGCGGGTGCCGATTTCGTAAAGGTCGGCATCGGCGGCGGTTCCATCTGTATTACCCGTGAAACAAAGGGGATTGGCCGCGGGCAGGCGACATCTTTGATTGAAGTCTGCCAGGCAAGGGATGAATACTATGAACGGACGGGCGTGTATGTGCCGGTCTGCTCTGACGGCGGCATTGTCTATGATCATCACATCACGCTGGCGCTGGCGATGGGAGCCGATTTTGTCATGCTGGGCCGTTATTTTGCCCGTTTCGACGAGTCTCCCACGCAGAAACGTACGGTGGGCGGTACAGTGGTGAAGGAATACTGGGGAGAAGGTTCAAACCGTGCGCGTAACTGGGCAAGATATGATTTGGGCGGAGATAAGAAGCTCCAGTTTGAGGAAGGCGTGGATTCTTATGTTCCTTATGCAGGATCGCTCAAGGAAAATGTGGCTAAAACCTGCAGCAAGGTGAGGGCTACGATGTGCAACTGCGGTGCGCTCACGATTGCCGAACTCCAGAAGAAAGCGAAGCTTACGCTGGTTTCCGCGACTTCCATCGTGGAGGGCGGCGCCCATGATGTCATCCGCAAGGAAAAGGAAAGCGATAACGGTTAAGAGCTATTTTGGAGCCATACTGTTTTGTGATGCAAAATGATGAAATAGAAAGTTCTGTGCTTAACATTCAATCAGTAAAAGATGTTTTATATTTCCCTTGACAGTGGAAATATTTCAGCATATAATTGACATCACAAACAAAAACCAAGGACTGTGAACGGGAAACGTATCTGACAGGTTCGTCATAGAGAGTCGGGAGTGGTGGGAACCGATACGAAAGCAGATGCCTGCTCGCCCGGGAGTTCCGAGGATGAATTAAGTAATCATCGGCGTTACCCGCGTTAAGGGGATACAGGCAATGATCAGGACAGGAAAGATGGCGGTCCATGGCACAGAGAACCGGCGGAGGGTGCAAGCCGGTACATTCCGTTATTTTTTATCGCCTGAGAGCTCCATTTTTGAAATAAGTAAAAAATGGCGTTTATCCACGTTACGGAGGAAGGATTAAGAGTATAATGTAGGGTGGTACCGCGACTGTTCGCCCCTATCTTCAGCAATGAAGGTGGGGGCTTTTCTGTTATCGGGAAGTTCTGCCTCTTTTTCCTTAGAGTGATAAATACAGGGTGGTACCGCGGAGATTTCCGCCCCTGCTGCATCGGTGTCCTGCCGTGCGGCAGGGGCGGTTTTTAGTCCTTTTATGGTTTTTGCAAAGTTTTGTCTGAGGTTTGGGCAAAGAAATATTTCTCAAGAAGGGGGAAAGTTATCGTGTTTTTTCAACAGCTTATCAACGGTTTAACGCTGGGAAGCGCTTATGCGGTTATTGCTATCGGATATACGCTGGTTTTCGGGGTATTGAATATCGTGAATATGGCGCATGGCGGAATTTTCATGATAGGCGCTTATATCGGCCTGCTTCTGGTAACGGAAGCGGGAATGAATATTTTCCCTGCATTGGCTGGCGCCATGATCGGGGGCGCGGTTTTGGGGTACGGGCTGGAGCTGCTGGCGCTCCGTCCGCTTCGCAAGCATAAGGCGACGCATCTGGCGCCGCTTATCAGTACGATCGGCGTATCCACATTTCTTGAAAGTGTGGCGCTTATGGTCTGGGGGCCGCAGACCCGTTCGTTCCCGTCTGCGTTCGGCAATGAACTGATGGATATGGGAGTCTTTAAAATTTCCGGTATCCAGATTATCAGCTTGGGGACAGCAGTGGTGCTCATGGTTCTTCTCACAGTCATGCTGAACCGGACGAAGGTGGGCAAGGCGATCCGGGCGACTTCGGAAAATGCGGAGACGGCCGGTCTTCTTGGAATCAATACGGGCCGTATCATTACGTTGACGGTGATGCTGGCTTCTGCCCTCGGTGCAGCGGCAGGCGTACTGATCGGACTTTCTTTCAATGCGATTGAACCGACGATGGGGACATCAATGGGGCTGAAAGGGCTGGCGGTGCTCATCATGGGCGGTCTCGGCAATGTGGAAGGCGCCATGGCAGGCGGTTTCATTCTCGGCATCGCCGAAGTATTCAGCGTGGCTTACGGTACTTCTTCTTATCGTGACGCGGTGGCCTTCGGCCTTATCATTTTGATCCTGTTCATTCGTCCGGAAGGACTTTTTGCGAAAGCGGGGAAGGGAGGAAGGCCGTAATGGAAGATTTGCTGAATGGATATTTTCTGCAGGTTCTCACCTTTGTCTGCATCAATATTATTCTTGCCATGACGATTTACATGACGCTCTGCACGGGCATCCTTTCTTTGGGGAATGCCGGGCTGATGAGTTTCGGTGCGTATACGTCCGCCATTCTGACAGCGCAGTACCACGTACCTATGCCCGTAGGGATTTTCCTTGGCGGTGTCATGGCGGTTCTTGTGGCTCTGGTTATCGGACTGCCGACGATCCGTCTCCGGGGGCTGTATCTGGCGATTGCCACGCTGGGATTCGGTGAAGTGGTCCGAGTCATCGCCTTGAATCTGGAAATCACTCACGGTGCGCTCGGCTATTCAGGGATTCCCTCCATGGGAAGTGTCCTTTCCGATTATGCAAGTGACTGGGGACTCCTGGATGCTTTTGAAATAGATTCTCAGACGGGCGGACAGTTTCTTGTGTGTCTGGTGCTGCTGGTCTTGACGGTTTTGATTATTTCCTTCTGGTACCGGCTGGAACATTCCCGCATCGGCCGTGCCATGGCAGCCGTGAAGGCCGATGAGTACGCTGCTTCTCTGTCGGGAATCAATGTAGTGTATTACAAGATGATGGGATTTCTCTTCAGCGCGTTTTTTGCGGGAGTAGCGGGCGCTTTGTATGCTCATGTCACATTCTTTATCAGTCCGACGGATTTCTCGTGGCACCGTGTGGTGGATATGCTTCTCTACACAGTTTTCGGCGGCAGCAATGTCATGTGGGGGCCTGTCCTCGGCGCGGCAGTGCTTACTATCGTTCCCGAATCGCTCCGTTCCCTGGCGGAATACAGGGATATCATCTACGGCGTGATGCTTGTGGCACTCATGGCTTTCCGTCCGGACGGTATTCTTTCTTATGACGCGGTGAAGTGGATCGGTTCGCTTTTCAGCAAAAAGAAAGCCGTTCCCGTGGAAGGAGGAGAAAAGTGATGCTTCTTGAAATGCAGAATGTGGTGAAGCGTTTCGGCGGTCTTACGGCGGTATCGAATATGTCCTTCCAAGTGGAGAAAGGGGAAATATTCGGTGTCATCGGGCCGAACGGCGCCGGTAAAACAACGATTTTCAACCTGATCACAGGCGTGTATCCGGTTTCTGAAGGGAATATCCTTTTTGACGGACAGTCGATCAGCGGGAAGAAACCCTATCAGATTATCAATGGGGGTATCGCCCGTACGTTCCAGAATATCCGCCTTTTCACGGGGATGACAGTGCTGGAGAATATTCTTGTCGGACAGCATGACCATTTAAAAGCAGGCTTTCTTGCCAGTATCCTCCACACAGGTGCACAGAAGAAAGAAGAAAAAGAAGCGCGGAAGGAAGCGATGGAACTGCTCCGCTTTGTGGGGTTGGAACAGGATGCGGACCGCCCTGCCACGGAACTGCCCTACGGCAAGCAGAGAAAGCTGGAAATCGCGCGTGCTCTTGCTGCCCATCCGAAACTTATCCTCCTGGATGAACCGGCAGCAGGCATGAATGACAGCGAAACAGCAGCTCTTACGGAACTCATCCGTGGAATTCGTGAAACCTATAAAACGACCATTATTTTGATTGAGCATGATATGCACCTTGTGATGACTCTCTGCGACCGCCTGATTGTCGTCAACTTCGGTGAAAAACTGGCGGAAGGTGTTCCCGAAGAAGTACAGAATGATCCTGCCGTTATTGAGGCTTATCTCGGAAAGGAGGATGAATAATGCTGCTTACGCTTAAGAATATTGTCGCCGGCTATGGAAATATCACGGCGCTGAAAGGCATCAGCCTCTCTGTTCCCGAAGGGAAAATCGTGACCCTTATCGGAGCGAACGGCGCGGGAAAGTCCACCACGATGAAAACCATCATGGGACTCATGAAACCCTCGGAAGGGGAGATCCTTTTCAAAGATAAATCCATCACGGGACAAAAGTCGTTCCATATCGTGAATGCCGGTGTAGTCCTTGTGCCGGAAGGGCGGCAGATCCTTCAGAACATGACTGTCCGTGAAAATCTGGAACTCGGTGCATACCAGAGAAAGGACAAGGCGGAAATCAGGGAAGATATGGTGAAAGTGTTCCAGCGTTTTCCCCGGCTGCTGGAAAGGGAAAACCAATTTGGCGGCACCCTTTCTGGCGGAGAACAGCAGATGCTCGCCATTGCCCGTGCCATGATGGCAAGACCGCAGCTCATGCTTCTTGATGAACCATCCATGGGGCTGGCGCCTCTTGTCGTCCAGCAGATTTTTGATGTCATCAAGGATATCAATAAAATGGGGACAACGGTTCTTCTTGTAGAACAGAATGCACGAAAAGCACTGCAGATTGCTGACTATGCTTATGTCATGGAAACGGGAAAAATCGTTATGGAAGGACCGGCTGCGGAAGTGGCGGGGAACCCCGACGTCATGGCGGCCTATCTCGGCGGGAAAAAGAAATAATTCCCAATATCGGATGAACCGACAGCGGATTGCGGCTCATGTTTTTGATTTCTCTCTGCTGTCCGGATTAGTCGGTCGGAAGTGCCTGACAGGGGAATGCATGAAATGTGAAAAGCTTCTCACAGAACATGGAGTATATCCTAAATGTGAGAAGCTTTTTTGCGCTTTTATATAAAGAGGTCTCGGTCAAGTATATTTTGCGGTTTCCTCACCACGGTAATAGATCCTTCGCTGGCGTTATAGTGATACTTTATCGTCTTATACGGGGATCATGGAGTCGGCCGTCAGAAGAAGCTGCTGGCGCACGCAGTGCGATTGAGGATACTCGCTTGTCGTAATGATTTAAATCGTAAAAGAATAGTTAGCTTGTAGCTGACAGCTCACAGCTGATGACTTTTATCTTCATACCGCCTTCCTCACTACGGTAATAGATCCTTCGCTATCGCTCTGGATAACATTTTACCGTATTCTCCATCACGGCGGCAAATCCTTCACATTCGTTCAGGATGACGTTTAACGGACAGCGCTTATATCCTCTATTCTCCAGCTTGTAGCTGACAGCTCACAGCTGATGGCTTTTATCTTTATAATCCCAATTCTTCATTGATAATGACGACTTCCATGTCCATATTCCTCATCTTCTTGTAGTAGATTACAAGAGCGTTGCAGATCCGATCAGGCGCGCTGCAGTCACAGCATTTTTCATAATTAAAGAAGGAACAGCCGTTTTTATAGTGGTGCCGCTCTACGTTCTTTGGGGCGGCTACATTTCTTGCCCTGAAAATGGCGTTGTCCAAAGTAGGACAGATTTTATTCACACCGATAACAAAATACACTTTTCTGTGTCCGAAGAGGGAGCCTGAAATCCGATTTCCCGTACCATCGATGTTTACCAGTTCGCCCGTTTCCGCTGCAGCGTTGGCGGATGTGAGGAAGACATCGGTCATGAGGCATTTCCTTGCCATGGAAAGAAATTGTTCCATCCGTTCTTTCGATGTGTAATCTTTGTTTTCAATATGCTGCACGTCATAAACTTCGTTATTCTCTGAAAGCCGTTCGTACATTTTCATGCTCTCCAGTGTCATGGAGTCGCCCATCCCAACGGTTTTACCGTGTATTTCCTGTGATAAATATGCGGCCGCTTCTTCCGCCGTTTCGAAAATGGTGCAGTCGAATCGGTTTCTTTTAAAAGCCCGGCAAATTTTATCCAGATCCATGGTTCCTCCTATGCATTTCCTGTTTACATTAAATCCTTTTTCACTTCATTATAAGAAATATAAAGATCGAACTCAATATGCGTAAGGGCAGACAAGGGAATGAGTCTGCATCTGCAGGGAATTTTCTGCTTGTACACAGATAAAAAATATTTTATGGATTAAGTAAGGCTAAAATATAATTTAGCATACATATAGGGGTATATATGCTATGGGCAAATGATATGTATCGGATAGGCTGTAAGCTGCAGGTTCGGCAAATATTTATGGATTTTTATTGCAATGTTAATATATTGTGATATAATGTGTATATTAAAAAGTGTGTAAAGCGTCAATGTCGCTTTGGGGAGCAAATCAGGGGTACAGCTTAAAGAAAAATATCAGGGTATTTGAATTACCTTGTTTTGGCATGAATCAATGATTCCCCGATTCATGCTTTTATTTTGCCAACGTGGAGATGATAGGTGTGACAAACAAACAAATTGCTATGCGTCTTGGGCAGATGGTTCTCGTCCTTTTGGGAATCAGTTTTATTACGTTCTGCCTGGTTATGCTGGCACCGGGAGATCCTGTCCGCCAGATGATTGCAGGGAATGAAGATATCGTGGTCAGCCAGGTGGAAATTGATGCGCTTCGCCATGAACTGGGACTGGATCAGCCGTTCCTCATGCAGTATCTGAGCTGGCTCGGACGGGTGCTTCACGGAAACTTCGGATTTTCATTTATGATGAAGAAGCCCGTGTTGGATGCGGTTCTGGAAGCTTTGCCTGCTACGGTTATTCTTGCGCTTGCTTCTTCCGTTTTTATGCTTTTGTTTGCCATTCCACTGGGAATATATACGGCAGTTAAGCAGAATACCTGGGCCGATTACATCATCCGTGGCTTTACTTTTGCGGGGGTATCTGTACCTAATTTTTGGATGGGGCTTATGCTTCTGTGGATTTTTGCTTTAAAGCTGAATCTATTTCCTATCGTTGGCGGCGATGTTTCTGTGGAAAATCTGATTCTTCCCATGGTGACGCTCGGCGTAGTCATGGCATCGAAGTATACGAGGCAGGTTCGCGCGACTGTGCTGGAAGAACTGCGGCAGGACTATGTCATGGGCGCGCGGGCAAGAGGATTTTCTGAGTCTCACATCTTATGGAAGGAAGTTCTTCCCAATGCGCTTCTTCCTCTGATAACGCTTTTGGGGCTCGCTTTCGGTTCTCTTCTGGGCGGTGCGGCCGTGGTAGAAATTGTATTTTCCTGGCCGGGGCTTGGCTTCATGGTGGTACAGGCCATTACATACCGTGATTTCCAAACCGTGCAGGCGGTTGTCCTTTGGATTGCTTTCATGTACATGGTCATTAATTTGGTGGTGGATCTGTCCTACAACCACCTGGATCCCAGATTGAGAAAGGCAGGTCAATAGTCCAATGGAAAACCTGATTAAAGGATTTAAAGAAAATAAGGCCTTTCGCATTACTTCTTTGCTGGTGCTTCTCTTGATACTGATTACGGTTCTGGCCCCGGTGATAGCTCCTTATAATCCGCTGGAAGCGGTCATGCGGGATGCCAACGCGGCTCCGTCTGCAGCGCATCTTTTTGGGACGGACAAGCTGGGACGTGACGTACTGTCCCGTATCCTGTATGGGGCCAGCTATTCCCTGACGAGCGTACTTTTCCTGGTATTCCTTATTTTTGTGGTAGGTACATTCCTGGGGGTCATTGCCGGATATTTTGGCGGTATTGTGGATACGGTCATCATGCGGTTTGCGGATATGATGATTTCTTTCCCCGGCGTTATTCTTGCCATCGCTATTGCCGGTATTCTGGGAGGCAGTCTTGTGAATGCCATGATTGCCATGCTTTGTGTGACATGGACGAAGTATGCCCGTCTTTCGAGAAGTATGGTCCTGAAAATCAAGAAACGTGATTTCGTGGATGCCGCTATTGTAAGCGGCGGTTCTTCTGCCCATATTCTCTGGGTTCATATTCTTCCCAATATCCTGCCTCTCATGGTCATCACTGCGGCGGCAGATATCGGTGCTATGATGATGGAATTGGCGGGATTGTCTTTCCTTGGGTTCGGCAGCCAGCCTCCGGCGCCGGAGTGGGGTCTTATGCTGAATGAAGGACGCCAGCAGCTGCAGACCGCTCCATGGCTGATGATTTTCCCGGGGCTTGCTATTTTTATAACCGTTGTCGTTTTCAATCTGTGGGGAGATTCTCTCCGGGATGTCCTGGATCCGCGCCAGGACTGATCAATATGGTTCCTATCAGAAGGGATGGCTTTTGCCGTCGTTCTGCATATGTAACAGGTTTTGCCTAATTTATATTTTGTTTTAAGAAAGGAAGCGTTACATCCATGAAATCTATTTACAAGAAAGGCGCCGCATTGGCAGCAGCAGCTCTTATGACAGTCGCGTTTGCCGGATGCGGCGGCGGAGACAAGTCTGCATCCAAAGGACCGAAAGACACTTTGACCGTAGGTATTACCAACTTTGCAGATAGCCTGGAACCGACCGACAATTATTTTGGCTGGCAGGTTATGCGCTACGGCATCGGTGAATGCCTTGTCCATTTTGATTCCAAAATGAATGCGGAACCGTGGATTGCTGAAAGCTGGAAGGTATCTGATGATAAGATGTCCTGGACTTTCAAAATCAAAGATATCAAGTTTTCCAACGGTACACCGGTAACCGGCGAAGCGGTCAAAAAATCCATCGAACGTACCTTCGCAAAGTCTCCCCGCGCAAAAGCCATGTTTGAACTGGATCATATCACTGCTGATGGACAGAATGTCACTATTTATACGAAAAAACCGATTGCTACTCTTCCGGGCATGCTGGGGGATCCGCTCTTCATTATCGTTGATGTCGATTCCGATGGAAAAGTAGACTTTGCTAAGCAGGGGCCAATCGGTACCGGCCCTTACATGGTTAAATCGTTCTCCAAGGCAAAATGTGAATTGGATGCGAACCCGAATTATTATGCGGCTGTTCCGTTCAAGCACCTGGTTGTCAATACTATTGATGATCCGAATACCCGTGCCATGGCACTCCAGAAAGGCGAAATCGATATAGCGGTCAATGTGGCTGCTGGCGACTTGGCACTGTTCCAGGATAAGAATAAATTCAATATCAGTTCCATTTCTTCTATCCGCGATGTTCTTGCCCGTATGAATGTCAAGGAAGGAAAACCGCTGGCAGATAAGAGAGTCCGTCAGGCGTTGCTTCGCTCTTTGGATCGTGAAACCTATGCCAAGGTGCTGCTGAAAGATACCTTTATTGCCGGTGGTCCGATGCTTCCGCCATCCCTGGATTATGACTTCGACGGATTGATGAAGGCGTATCCGGATAAATACAATGTGGAAAGCGCCAAGAAGTTGCTGGAAGAAGCAGGATGGAAAGACAGCGACGGAGACGGCTTTGTAGATAAGGACGGCAAGAATCTGGAGCTGGATTTCATTTTCTACTCCGGCCGTGCGGAACTTCCGCTGTATGCGGAAGCTACCCAATCGGATGCGAAGAAAGTCGGCATCAAGATCAACCTGAAGAATGTAGACTATAACGTACTGGATGGTATCGGTGTCCGTGGGGAGTATGACCTCCTAATTTCCAATATCCTGACCGAACAGGCAGGGGATCCGGAAGTATTCGTCAACCAGTACTGGAAGACCAATGTAGACGGCAGCAATCCGCAGAACGGTTCCGGATACAGCAACCCTGAATATGATGCGTTGTCTGATCAGCTGGCATCTGAATTTGATCCGGCTAAGCGCAGAGATATCATCATTAAAATGGAAAAAATTGTCCAGGATGACGCTGCTACTTTGATCTTCGGCTATCCGCAGACCAATATGGTCAGCAACAAGTCTGTCCAGAATGCCAATATTTATCCGTGTGACTATTACTGGGTAACTAAAGACATTACTCCGGCTAAGTAATTTCTATAGTGAAATATGCCTTTTCTCCACTGTCATATATCCGGCAGCGGAGAAGCGGCTTTCCTTCCTCTGAAATGGGGATGGAAATTCGGTACAGACCGTTTTTGTTTGGCCGTTGCTATGCTGTACCGAATTTCTGTTTCCATTTCAATTGAATTTATTATGAGGAGATATTCCCATGCTATTACAGGTAAGAGATTTAGGAATCGCCTATGGAAAAGGTGACCCTGTGGTCCGCCATGTATCTTTCGATTTGGATGCGGGGCAGGTTCTGGCTATCGTAGGAGAGTCAGGGTCAGGGAAAACTACGGTTATCCGTGCCATCCAGCATGTCCTTCCCGGCGGAGGGCATATTGCTGAAGGACAGGTCATTCTCAATGGAGAGGATACGCAGAAGCAGACAGCGGAAATGCACAGAAGCCTTTGCGGCACAGACGTGTCTATGATTTTCCAGGACAGCGGCGCCATGATGAATCCCATCCATACGATCGGAAGGCAGTATCGGGACTTTCTGGCGGTTCATGGGCTGACTGATGAAAAAGAAGCCCATGATCGGATGATCTCTATGCTGGAAATGGTCAGGCTTCCCGATCCGGAACAGGTTTTGAAAAGTTATACCTATGAATTATCCGGCGGCATGCGGCAGCGTGTCGGTATCGCCATGGCCATGTCATTCCATCCGAAACTGCTCCTGGCTGATGAGCCGACATCGGCTCTTGATGTGACGACACAGGCGACCATTGTCAAAGAAATGATGGAAGTGCGTAAAAATATGAACATTGCCATTATTATCGTTACCCACAATATGGGTGTCGCCGCTTACATGGCGGATAATATCATGGTGATGAAAAATGGCGAAGTGGTAGAATACGGGAAAGCGGAAGAAGTTATTTACCATCCGAAAACCGATTATGTAAAAATGCTTCTGGCGGCGGTTCCCAGCTTAGGAGGTAAGACAACAGCATGAAAGGCGGAGAAGAAATACTTCATATAGACAATATCTGTAAAAACTTTGACTTGGGCAGAGGAAAAGTTCTCAAAGCCTGCGACTGTGTGGATATCATTGTGCATAAGGCTGAGACAGTCGGTATCGTAGGGGAATCAGGCTCGGGCAAGTCTACCGTGGCTAAGATGCTGACCCGTCTATACGATATTTCTGCAGGGAAGATTATTTTCCACGGAGAGGATATTACTCGTTTAAAGGGGGAAGAACTCCGGCAGCATCGTAAGAAAATACAAATGGTTTTCCAGGATCCTTCTACTGCGTTCAATCCGAAAATGCGCGTCCGCGATATTATATGCGAACCGCTGAAAAACTTCGGCATGATAAAGAACAGTGAAGTTGATGCGAAAGCGAGGGAAATGCTGCGGCTGGTAGAACTTCCGGAAGAATTTTCCGACCGTTATGCCAATAATATGTCAGGCGGACAGCGGCAGCGTATCGCCATCGCAAGAGCTTTGGTACTGGAACCGGAAATCATCATTTGTGATGAAGCGACATCGGCACTGGATATGTCCGTACAGAAAACCGTGATCGAACTCCTTACCCGGCTTCAGCGGGAAAGACAGGTAGCCTATCTTTTTATCTGTCATGATCTTGCCCTTGCCAATACATTCTGTGACAAAATCATAGTCATGCAGAAAGGGAAAGTGGTAGAAACGATTCGCGATCTGACACTGGCAAAAGACCCGTATACGAAAAAACTTCTCGCTTCTATCTTTACCATTGAAGAAGGAAAGAATAAAGTCCTGCCTGATGAACTTTTTGCCTAAATGTTATGGAAATGTGAAAACTGGCTTTATAAAGAGCCGGTTTTTATGTGCGTGAATTGATTTTATGGATGTATTTCCGGAGTGGAATTTGATTGTTTTACAGGTAAATGAATATATTTTTACGAATGGTAAGAGAAATAAAAGGATTTTAAGACAGTGTGATGATAATTACTGAAGGATACATAACGAATTTATTGACAAATTATTATGAATGTGCAGATAATATAAGAAATCTTCCTGTAAAAGAATTAATGCGCTGACAGGGGGAAAAACGTTTTAAGAGGACAGATTCACAAATCGGAGATGGGAGAGTCTCTTGTTTTTTCGTTCATTTCATTTTCGCAGGCGAAACATGGGAAAGCCTTGCCGGAAATCAATGATATAGAATTTCATTTATTGGTTAGGGGAAATGTTTGGGAAAATCGGCTTTTTCGCAGCCGGAGGAGGAAAAGTATGAAGAAAAAGAACACGGCGCTGGCAGGGGCTTTATTGCTTGTGCTGGCAGGATGGAGTGCAGCAGATGCGGCGGAGATCTATACCTTGGATCCCGTCATTGTCACGGCGGAACGTACAGATACGAAAGAATTAAAAACGCCGGCAGCGGTGGAGATTATCACGGATAAACAGATCAGTGAAACCGGAGCCGCCAATATGCAGGAAGCGCTCAAGTTCTCCACAGGTATTATTACCAGCAGCCAGGGGCCCCGCGGTCTCTCCCAGGGGACAATGACGGCAAAGGCGGTGATCCGCGGCGTTGAAAAAGGTACGCTCGTTCTTGTGAACGGTGTTCCGATGAATCAGAGCGGCATGTACAGTCTTCAGGATATTGCTTCCGATTCCGTGGAAAAAGTAGAAATTGTCCGCGGAGGCGGTGCGGTTCTTTATGGTTCAGAAGCCAGCGGTGGTGTTATTAATATCATCACCAAAGGGACAAGGGATACCAAGGTAAAAGCGGGCTTTGGCAACTATGGACAGCAGAACTATGCAGTCAGCGCGCAGGCAGGGGATAAATTCGGGATTACTTATTCCTATGACCACATGGGGAAAGTAGATCATATTTCCCATCCTGACGGCGGCCGTCCGGCAGGGATGTATTACAATATCATCCGTGCTGAGCATAATTATGTAGACTGGCGTTACAATATCACTGATGGTCTTTATTTTACCCATGCGTACTCGGAGAACAACAGCCACTATGTATACCGTTATGACGGACGCAACGGAAAGAATAAAGGGCAGCCCGGCCAGGATATGATTTACAAGACCCGCGAAAACGTGGCGGGGCTTCATTATGATAAGGATGACCTGAAAGCGGATTTTTACTATCATAAGAGAGATATGTCCACCGGTAAGAGCAAAACGGAAGTAGCGCCTTACGCGAAAAGGGGAAGATATGACCCCGACAAGCGGATTTTCACAAAGACAGAAAATAATGATGAGACCATCGGGTTCAATTTGTCCAACCGCTGGTATTTTGATAAGGGTTCCGTCCTTATCGGCGGTGATTTCCGCAGGGACATGGCGGACGTTGTCGATGGAAATACTTATCACTATGCGCGCAATATGTACTCTCTTTATGGACAGCTGGAATACGATTTCACCAGGGCGACAAGGGCGAACCTGAATCTTCGCCAGACCTGGGTTGCAAAAGATGATGCAGGAAATAGGTATGACAAATTTACGCCCGAACTGGTTCTTATGCATGATCTGAGTGAAGATACCATGATTTATGCCAAGGCGGGAAAGTCATTCATGATGCCGACTTTCAAACAGCTTTATGGCGGCGGCAATGTCATCGCCTCTCCGGGACTTCGTCCGCAGACAGGAACCCACTATGAAATCGGCGCAAAGAAAAATATAGGCAAGTCATCCTGGCGCCTGGCCGCATTCCACTACAAAATCAAGGACAGCCTGGAAGCAAAAGTCGGCGCAGGTGTAGTGGGAGATATCAAATATGCCAATGAAGATGTAAGAAATACCGGTATTGAACTCGAATGGACAAGAAATGAAAATGAAAACCTGTCCTACCACACGGGACTGACTTTCGGGCATCCGGAGAAGCAGGAAAGGAAGGCCGGCGGTACAACAGGGGACTGGCATGATTATTACGGCAAAGTGCAGTGGAACGGTGGCATCGTTTACCGAACCGGCAAGCTGACAAGCGCTTTTGAGTTTGCTTATCTGGGGAAACGTATTCGTGACTACACGCCGTACAAATCTTTCAAGAGCCAGTTCTTCACTGACCTGAACTTTTCCTATCAGGCAAATGAAAATGCCCGTTTCTTCCTGAATATTGATAACCTGTTCAACCGGCATGACATCATTTCTTCATCTTCCTCCACGTTCTATAATCTGGGACGCAACTTCCTGGCAGGAGTGGAATATAAATTCTGATGTGAGAATTGAGAAAGCTGTGCATATGCATGGCTTTTTCTTTTTGAGGAATAAGTCTATTATGAAGAAAACGTTTTTTATTATTGACATATGATTATGTAAAGTAAATAATATAAGTGGTTCGCATAAAATAATAATAAGCTAATCATTTATATTACTCACAGGGGTGATGAGAATTTCATAAAGGAATTTCCTTTATGGTACGCTCATTGCTTTTTTATTGCTTTTCATCATGCAGGATAGGCGAAACATCGGACAGCTTTCTTCTGCTGATGATAGATACATTGTTTTTATATGTATTAGTTCACGCGAAAGGATGGGGTGCGGCAGATCATTTAGCGGTGTGGAAAAAAATATTATCAGAGGAGGAATGATGATGAAGAAAAATCAATTATTGGCAGGTGCAGTATTGCTGGCGCTTACTGGGTGGAGTGGAGCTGCGGCAGCAGATCAGGTTTACACGCTGAATCCTGTCGTCGTTACGGCGCAGAGGATGGAAACGACAGAAATAGAAACACCTGCGACGGAGACGGTGGTCACCGCTAAGAAGATTGAGGAGGCAGGTTATAAAAATGCTTTTGATATCATTGAAAGCCAGGTGGGCCTTACCAGTACAGGTTATGGTGATGGTGGGCAGGATTTCGGTTTCAGTTCGGGACGTACGGTTATCCGTGGTTATGACAGGGGCACTCTTGTCATGGTGGACGGCATCCCTATGAATCTGAAGAATTACAATTCTCTTGACGGGATTCCTGTGGAAATGATTGAAAAGGTAGAAATCATCAAAGGCGCGGCAGGAACTCTGTACGGCAGCGAAGCGATGGGTGGCGTGGTGAATATCATTACGAAAAAGCCTGGGCAGGCAAAACAGGGAATTTCTATCAAAGGAACCGTGGGAAATTATTATAAGGATTTCGGTGTAACTTATGCAGGCGACCGTTTGCTGGTGAGCCTGTCGAAGGAATATTCTGACGACTATACACGTGCCAATGATTTTCCCCGTGGATCCAGTATTGACTGGTGGATCGGGAAAGGACAGAAAAACCGTGCTGCTGTTGCAGGCAAGCTGACGGATGAGTTGTCTTTCAATTTCATGTTCCAGGACGGCACGATTACAAGGGGCGGCATCAAAACGGGAAGAAGGCCTGTAAAGTATGATTATACCTATCAGGACAGGCGTATAACTACGGGATTGTACTATCAGGGGAAAGACAATGGAGTCAAGGCGACGCTCGGATACAACTACCGTCAGGCGGACGGCTGGGACCATGTAAAGAATGCCAGAATATCTGCCTCTGCCGATCTGGAAAGTTATATTGCCGATGTGCAGAAAGAATGGAAACTTGGCGAAAGGGATACCTTGATCACGGGATACAGCTTCAAGCGTGAGGATTATACGAGCCTTGTTAAATCATCAAATAAGGCACACCGCACGAACAATGCGTTGTATTTGTCGTGGGATCATGCGTTTAACGATCGTTTCAGCACGACGGTGGGACTGCGCGGGGAAATGATCGACGATCCTTTTGATGATCAGCGGATTATCAATCCCCAGTTCCAGACACTGTATAAAATCAATGACACCACATCGTGGTATATCAACGTGGGGCGCGCTTTCCAGATGCCGACCGTTGATGCTTATTTTAGCAACAAGGCTGCTGCCGGCGGGCTGAAGCCTGAAAAAGGCTGGACTTATGAAACCGGTGTGAAAAAGCTTATCGGGGATAAAAGCAGTTTGAAATTTGCCGTGTACCATATGGATTTTGACAACAAACTCGGCTGGTCTGATAAAGATCCTCTCACCGGGCTCCAGCATGCTATCAATAAAGGAGAGTTCAGAAATACCGGGGTGGAAGTGGAATTTGCAAGAACCGTAAATGCCCATTGGGATTATTCTTTGGGACTGGGGTACGGCAATCCGGAAATCAGGGATCCCTCGAAGAAGAATTCCAAATGGGAGCAGGATGCAGGCCGTATTGATATAGCTGCTGCGCTTACATACCGTGCGGATAAAGTGCGGAGCACGATGACTTTCAAGTATCTCGGTGACCGTGAATGCTACTCCATTTATGGGGATGTACCGTCCCGTATCCGTCTGACATGGAATACGATTTATGACATAACCCCGCGGGATACGGTTTCCCTGACCTTGAACAACCTCCTGGATCACAAGAATTACGCAAACCGTTATGGAAACTTGGAACTCCCGCTTAACTGGAGACTTTCTTATTCCCACAGATTCTAAAAAACGGCAGGCAGGCTGACATGGGATAAAGAGGATAGACAGATGGTGTGGGTTTTCTGTTGACGGAAAGAATTTTTCATGATACGATGACTGCACAATCTAAAGGATAGGGAGAACTGACGGATTCTGTGGAATTGACCACGTGAACTTCCTATTTCGAAAACAAGCCGACCGTCTGGGCAGGGAAACCTACTCAGGCGGTTTTGCGCTTATTGGTTTCCCTTCATTCAGCTAGTAATGGAGGGGATGATATGAAAAGGAATCGTTGGCTTATTGCGCTTGCGGCGGCAGGCATTCATATCTGCATCGGCAGTGTATATGCCTGGAGCGTTCTCACAAAGCCCGTCATGGCGGAAATGGGATTATCTCTTTCGGAAACTACGTGGGCATTTTCTATTGCCATTTTATTTCTTGGGCTTTCCGCAGGATTTCTTGGCGGTATTGTGGAGCGTCTTGGCCCGCGCAAGTCGGGACTGGTTTCTACCTGTTTCTTCGCCTCCGCCATGGTGGGGACGGCATTTGCCGTTTATGTAAAGTCGGCGGTGCTTTTGTACCTGTTTTACGGATGTATCGGGGGGATCGGACTGGGAACAGGGTATATCACTCCGGTATCCACGCTGGTGAAGTGGTTTCCTTTGCATCGCGGTTTTGCTACGGGTCTGGCCATTATGGGATTTGGATTTGCCGCTCTTATTGCGGGCCCTGCTATGCAGTACCTTACTGTGACGGTGGGGCTGGCGGAGAATTTCCTTATTCTTGCCGCGGTCTATGCGGCGGTGATGGCGCTTTCTGCATCTTACCTTCGGGCGCCCCGTCCGGGAGAGGTGGTTCCCTGTCTTGAAGATGTATTGAAGGCGGAAATGGAGAAAGGAAAGAAGCGTACTGTCCTCGGCCCGCAGCTTACGCGTAAGGAAGCGATGCGGACATGGAAGTGGTACGCTTTGTGGTGGATTTTCTTTACAAATATTACTTGCGGAATCGGTCTTCTTGCCGTCGTATCTCCTATGGCACAGGATGTGATCGGTATGGCACCGCCGGAAGCGGCATCCTTTGTAGGAATCATCGGCGTCGTGAATGGTGGGGGGCGTATTTTCTGGTCTACTGTTTCTGACTGGATCGGCCGCGGTGTGACATATATGATTTTCTTTGCTTTTGAAGTATTTGCATTTTATTGTCTGTCGGATATAACGGACAGCTTTGTATTCCAGTTTCTTGTGCTTGCCGTTATCAGCTGCTATGGCGGCGGATTTTCCTGTATGCCCGCTTTCCTTTCCGATATTTTTGGTGTCCGCCAGCTGGCGCCTATCCATGGAAGCATTCTTACAGCCTGGGGGATTGCGGGGATAGCAGGACCGGTCATATTGGCACTCATGAAAGAGGCGACCGGCAGTTACAGCGCGACACTCAGTCTTTTTTCGGGAATGCTTGCCCTTGCTTTCCTTATTTCTCTACTTATTCATTGGCAAAATGAAACGGAGCGGAAGAAGTGGAGCGTATCTGCCGGAAATAATTGATTTGTCCGTTTATGAAACAATGACGGCGGCTTTCGTCAGAGTATCCGTTCCGTTCATTTCAATTATAGGTGGTAAGGAGAATAAAATTCCTTATGTACAGTCTTATTTATTGCAGCGTATTTTCCATGATGGTAAAATAAATTTGTATCTTTAACATATGAAAGTCGTAGCGTAACAGCGATGAGCAGTTTGGAAGGGGTAGATCGTATGTTTAGTGTAGCAGCACCGCAGGTGCGGGGGAAAAGCGCGCAGGACAACATTTTTGCGGCAAATAACAGGGCCGTGGCTTTGGCTGATAAAATCGGCAAAGATAAAGTCATTAACGGGACTGTAGGATCCATTCTTGATGAAGACGGAAATTTAGTGGAGCTTGAGGTGGTAAAGGAAGCCTATGCAAGGCTGACACCCCGGCAGATTATCGCGTATGCGCCTATCCAGGGATATGAAAAGTTCCTGGAAAGCTGCATTGACCAGTGCTTCGGAGAGTCCCGACCGGACGGATACATTAATGCCTGTGCGACTCCGGGCGGTACAGGCGCGCTTCATCATGCCATCCATAATTATTCTGCTGATGGGGATGAAGTTTTGATTACCGACTGGCATTGGGGCGCTTATGATTCTTTGATTGACTATCCGAATCGCAAGGTTGCTTCTTTCCAATTCCTTACAGAAGACGGTCATTTCCATGTGGATGCTTTCAGGGAAAAAGTGGAAGATATCCTGTCACGTCAGAAAAATATTGTCATCATTCTTAACGGTGTCGCCAATAATCCCACCGGGTACTGCATGAGTGTGGAAGAGTGGCAGGCGGTTGTGGACGTGCTGAAACACACGGTGGAAGGGAAAGATAAGAATGCGGTTCTTATTCCTGATGTGGCATATCTGGATTACAGCGGGGAAAAACAGGAATGCCGCCGCTTCTTTAAGGTGTTTGGCGGACTTCCCAAAAATATTTTAACCATCGTGGCTTATACCCTGTCCAAAGGATTTACCCTTTATGGCCAGCGCCAGGGGGCGATGATCGGCATTACTTCTGATGCTGATGTGGCAAAGGAATTTGTAGACATCAACCAGTATGCCAGCCGCGCAACCTGGTCGAACTGCAACAGTGCCGCCCAGAATGTAATGATTGATATTTGCAGTGATTCCGCAAAGGTGGCAAGGCTGGATGCGGAAAGAAATAAATGTTTCAAGCTGATTGGTGAAAGAGCGGCCATCTTCATGGAAGAAGCAAAAGATGCAGGTGTGAAGTTTGTCCCCTATATTTCCGGGTTCTTCATCACGATTCCGCTGGAAGGGGCACAGAAAGTCTGTGACTGCCTTGAAAAGGACAATGTATTCCTCGTTCCTATGAAGAAAGGAATCCGTCTTGCCGTTTGTTCCGTATCCAAGGAAAAGATGAAAGGGCTTGCGGCGAAACTGGCGGCAGCCATAGAAACAGCGGGCGCAAAGCAGTAAGTTTCGAAGCAATTCAGAAATATATTTGGAAGACGATTCTGCGGCAGATTTGCCTGGGAGAATCGTTTTCCTCTTTACAGGAGGACTCACCATGGAAGGCTTATTCGCGGCAGTGAATGCCGTACTTTCTTTCGTTACACCGGTATCCGATTTCTTTTGGGACTTTCCTAAGATGTTCGGCTTTTGGAAAGCAATCCCTCTTTTAGGACAGTTTTCGCTTGCCATTATCGTCCTTGTAGGATCCGGGCTGTATTTCACTTTCCGACTCGGCTTTATACAGATTCAGTGTTTCAGCCGGGGCGTGCGTACGCTTATGGACAATCACAGTATCCGTACGGGGATTTCCCCATTGGCTGCTTTTTGTCTGAGTACGGCCATGCGTGTGGGGCCGGGAAATATTATCGGTGTAACCGGAGCGATTGCCGCCGGCGGCCCGGGGGCGCTTTTCTGGATGTGGGTATCCGCGTTTTTCGGTATGGCGACTGCTTATACGGAAAGTACCCTGGCACAGATATTCAAGGAGAAGCGGGGGAAAGAATTTGTGGGAGGCCTTCCGTTCTATGCGCGGTGTCTCTGTGGGAACAAAGTGTGGATCGGCGTGGCACTATCGCTGGTTTATATCGTGTATGCCATGATGTGCCTGCCTGCACAGGGCTTTAATGTCGTGTCTTCCGTCGGAGCCATGGGAAGCATTCTTTCAGGAAGCACTATTCCTGTGCAGTCTGTTTTCTACTACGTGGTGTCCCTTGTTGTCATTGTACTGGTCACGGTCATGGCTTTCGGGGGAATCCGCCGTATTGCCGCGGTCAGCAATAAACTTGTTCCTGTCATGGCGGTGATTTATGTATTGACTGTGGTGTCCTTGATTCTGATTAACTTAGATAATGTCCCTTATTTTTTCAGCGCGGTTTTTAAGGGGGCCTTCACGCCTGAAGCTGTTTTCGGGGGAGCCTTTGGTACGGTTCTCATGCAGGGCGTGAAGCGTGGCCTTATGTCTAATGAAGCCGGTCAGGGGACTATCACGATGCCTGCGGCCGCAGCGGAAGCAAAACATCCCTGTGAACAGGGAATCATTTCTGCCATCGGTGTATTCCTTGATACGCATGTGATTTGTACTATGACAGGCTTTATCGTTATTATGGCTCATCGGTGGGCTATGGAACCGGAAGCGTGGAAAGCGGCGGGGACATATCCGAAATTCCTTCTTTCTATCGGCTCCATGACACCGGGCGGATTGAATGAACTTGTTATGATTCTGGTATCTGTCTGTTTCTGCCTTTTTGCGTATACCTGTGTTATTGGATTTATTACCTTTTCGGAAATTTCTGCAAATCGTATTTCCAGTTCCCGTCCTTTTATCCACTTTATTCGCGGGCTGGGCGTTTTTGTTGCTGCTTTTGGTATATTTTGTAATATTGCGGGCTATGACCTGTCCAATTTATGGGCGTTCTCCGATTTGGGGAATATCATCATCGTATATTGCAATATCCCTATGCTTTATATAGGTTTCCGCTATGTGATGAAAGCTACGAAGAATTATAGGGAATCTGAAAATCCTGTCTTTAATTCCTCCGTAATCGGCATAGAAACGGAATATTGGGATAGGGAAAATAAAAACTGAAGCAATATAAAAAGGCTGTGCAGCTAAATGCACGGCCTTTTATACTGGATTATTTTTCATTATTTTGTGGAAACAGGGAAAGTAAATCCGTGGGGGACAGTGTCTCCTTTCCTTAGGATGAGGAAATCTTCATCAAACTGATTTTTGGCAATTTTTTTCAGAATACCGTATTGCCCTTGTATTTCTTCCACGGTCCCGTTTAATATGTGTGCCATTCGCCGGACATATTTCCGGACTGGGGTAAGATCATAACAGCCGGTGTCGATAATGTAAAACTGATTGATGCGGCCGTACAGTTTTTTTATAAATTCCGCAGCGCCTTCTTTGCCCCGTTCCGCTTCCAGTTTATCCAGGTCAAGGGGAGAATTACGGGTAAAGTCCAGCCAGCTGTCGGTAAAGAAAACGCCTTCGTAATTTCTTTCCAGCGTGGAGAGAGAGTTGCCGGAAAGAAGAATATCCAGGCAGTCCCGTGTCCGTGGAATCACAATTTCCGCCGTAGTTGCTGTGAGTCCTATTGTACCGCCGCCGCATCCTGATGTGCAGATGACGATGCGATCTACCTGACAGAAACGGTCGATCTTATCCTGTACATAAGTGTGGAGGAACTTGGGGTCTGTATGGACTTCTCTTGGAAGAAAGAAAATAGGGGTGTGATTGTTATTCTCTTTCATGGCGGCAAGCAGCTCTTTTCTTAATGTGGAGCAGGCGAAGATGATTGTATTCATAATTTCCTCCATTATATTTCTTTTCTTATATTGTAATGCAGGGGTAAGGGATTGTTAAATCGGGAAATAAAAAATCCGACCGAAAAAGGTCGGATTTTAAGGTAAAAATTATTTTGAGTACAATTCGACGATGAGCGTTTCGTTGACTTCATCTTTGTAGGGGAGTTCTTCACGCAGCGGTGTGCGGACGAGTGTCGCGGACCAGTTGTCGAAGCTCTTTTCTACATAGGGAAGGTCGAAAGACTTCAGTTCGAGGAAAGCCTGTTTGAACATTTCATTGGTTCTGTAGGCTTCTTTCAGGGTAATCACCTGTCCCGGACGTACCGGATAGGACGGGATATCTACTTTCTTTCCGTCAACGGCGATGAGACCGTGGCTGACCATCTGGCGCGCCTGGCGGATGGAGCGAGCGAAGCCTGCGCGGTATACCAGGTTGTCCAGTCTTGTTTCGAGCAGGGACAGCAGGTTTTCACCAACGACGCCGGACATTCTTCTCGCTTTATCATAATAGCGGTAGAACTGTCTTTCCAATAAGTTGTACAGCGCTTTAACTTTTTGTTTTTCTGCGAGCTGGAGACCGTATTCAGACATCTTCTTCTGACGGGTTTCAGCGGGCTGCCGTTTTAACGCTTTCGGATGGCCGTAAATGTTCATGCCAAAACGTCTGCTGGTCTTAAAACGGAGATTCTTGTTTGTTGCCATTGTGTAAATCACCTCTCTAAAAAAATACAGCTGTGGAGCTGTTGAATAGCTTTATAATTATATCTGAATAAACTCCGGCTGTCAAACCCGTTGAGTTCCTTCGGATAGGATCCAGGCAAATAATTTTTTTCCTCTTGCTGTTTCTTTCTTATGGAGCCCTATAATTTCCGGGGCGAAATCAGGGTATCGATTCATATACTTTTCCATGAAGAGAAAGTAGGAAATATCGTCCTGTGTCCATTTCTCTCCCGCCGTGACGGCGCAGATGCCGGGAGGATAAATCATGGCGCATTCGAGGGCGGTTTTTCCTTTCAGCCGGGAAAGAGGAAGGAGTTTTCTGTTTCCTCTGACGAAGGCTTCCGTGGCTTTTCGCCCGCTGCAGGCCATTTCCCTTCGGCGCCGGGTGAAAATGCTGTTTTCCAGGCGGGAAGCATTCTCTTCTTCAAGGAAGTTTTCTATCTGCCTGCCCAGTTCAGCGACGGTCATGTTGTAATTCCCCGAGAGTTTCGGGAGAATTTCCAAAACGGGACGATGCCAGGCGTTGTTTTCAAAGTCTATTAATGCGGAAACGAGAGCCTCTGCTTTTTCTTCCTGATCTCCCGGCTGGATGAGGAAGAGGAGTGTGTGAAGCCCGCATTTTTCAGGAGTAATATTTCTTTCCTGAAGATAGAGAGAAAGAAGCATGGCAGGGTACGGACGTCCTTTTCTGTTCGTGGTGAGAAGGATTTTGCACGGATCGATCCGTGTGTGGGAAAAGTGTTCTTTTTCATTTTTTTTTCTCCATACTGCCAGAAGCGCGGGGCGGAAAGAATTTCTTCCGTGGAATATGTTTCCCATGGCCGTCCGTCAATGATACGGGGGAGCAGGGGGGCGATGCTCCGGCAGGATATAAGGATCTTCTTCCGCAGCTCTACGGCGAAGCGGGCCGCATCCTGCCAAAGAGTGTGCCCGTATTTCCTGTGGAGGAAAGCGTTCATTTCGAGAGCGGAGAAGAAGGGGAAGTAAGGACTGGTGGAAATATTCATGAGGAAGGCGTTGTCTAAGACATCGTCAGGAAGATACCTCTTTTTACCGCGAAGGTGGCTGTCCTTTTTCAATATCTGCGAGGTTTGTGAAAATCCCGCCAATTGTTTATGGACAGAGTGGGTGACGAGAAGTCCGGGATCTTTATCTGTGAGGGCCAGGGTGAGGGGAGACAGGCTTTCGGTCAAGGAAAGGAACTGTTCATATCCTGCCCATGCGGAGTCAAAGAGAATATAATCGCAGAGATTTCTTAATTTCATGATGATGTATTTCGCATCGGCTATGAAGCCGTCGTAGGTGGCAAACTGGACGACGGCAAGGCGGTAGGGCCGCTTTTTACGTTTGCTTTCCGGTGCAAGACGTGCCGCTTCTTTCCGCAGATGTTTTTCGTTAAGACTGTGTCTGTCGATACCGCTGATGATTCCGCTTTTCAGCCGCAGGGAGTCCAGGAAGACGGGAATGGCGCCGCATTGGAGAAGGGCGCCCTGATAAACGGATTTATGATTGTTTCTGTCAAGAAGGACGAGATCGTTTTCAGAAAGAAGTGCCTGGCAGCAAATGCGGTTGGAGACGGAAGTGCCGTGGAGGACGAACCATGCCCGGTCGGTGCCGAAGGCATCAGCTGCCAGTTTTTCCGCTGCCCCTGCCGCGCCTTCATGGGAAGAAGGGTCGCCGGGATTATTGCCCGAGTCGGATACATCGGCGGCGAACATGGCATTTCCATAGAAGCGGGTAAAGGCTTTTCCTTCTTCGGTAAGGTTGTAAAAGGCTCCGCCGTGGTGGCCGGGCGTATCAAAGGGAAATTGTTTTTCTTTTGTGTGGTTTATGAGGGCTTCCGTAAAAGGGGGAAGCGTACTTTTTATTTCGTGATCCATGGGCATCTCCTTTTGCTGTTTTCCATTATATACTAAATGGCGGAGTTGTTTGTGAATGTATATCCACTATGATAAGATAGAAATTGGAAAATTGCCGCTGACGGAGGGGTTATGGAAATAACAGGAGGCAGCTACGTAGTGAGTATTCCGGTCTATGAGGGGCCGATGGATCTGCTGCTGCACTTGGTATCGAAAAACAGAATAGAAATCCATGATATTCCCATTCATGAAATTACCGACCAGTACTTGGAGTATTTAAATCAGGCGCAGGTTTTTAATCTGGAACTGGGGAGCAGTTTTTTCACAATGGCGGCGACACTGCTTCTGATAAAATCAAGAATGCTTCTTCCGAAACGACGGCAAGAGGAAGAAAGTGAGACGGAGGATCCCCGCCGTGAGCTGGAACGTTCGCTGGAAGAATTTAAGCGGATGAAAGAAATCCGCGCCCATATCGAGTCGCTCATACGGGAAGAGGAAGTGTACCGCACGAAAGAGCCTGCTGAAATAAGGAGCGGGCTCTATACGGGAAAGATTTCTCTCCAAAAGTTGTCGGCCGCGTTTTTTGCTCTTTATGAATCGCTGAAGGAAGAGGAGACGACGATTATGGAGCAGGAGGAGGTTTCTCTGGATGATGAGATAGAGGAACTCCGTTTTACGCTGCGCCGAGAGAAAGCGGTAGGACTGATGACATATTTCCGGGGGAAGAAGACAAGACTGCGCCTCGCCGTGTCGCTGATGGCGCTTTTGGAGCTTCTCCGCACGGGGGAAGTTCTGCTCCGTGATACGGTGTCGGGACTTATGATAGAAGGAGGACGGCCATGAGAGGGCTGAGCCGTTTGGCGGCATTACTGGAAGCATTCCTTTTTGTTAAAGGAAATCCTGTGACTATGGAGGAATTGGTAAGCACGCTTAAAGAAAATCCCGATGAGATTGAAAAAGCGCTTGCCCTGCTGAAAGAAAGATATGGAAAAGATGATTCCGGGATTACGCTCCATGAAACGGGGGCAGGCTGGTCTCTTGCAACGAAGAAGGAATATGATGCATGGCTCACAGAAACGTTGGGGAAGCAGACGCCTCTGTCAGGAGCGGCGCTGGAAACTCTTGCGGTCATTGCCATGAAAGAACCGGTGACACGGGCAGAAATAGAGAAGATCCGCGGCGTTTCGGCAGGACGCATACTGGCGGCGCTTCTTGAAAAAGAGCTGGTGGAAGAACGGGGGCGGTTGGAGGTGCCGGGACGGCCTATCTTGTACGGAACGACCAAACAGTTTCTGAAATGCACGGGACTGTCGAGTGTGAGTGAATTGAAGATGAAATGGGCCCATGCGCCGGATGAAGGAGAGTTGTTTTGAAGGAACGATTACAGAAAATATTGAGCCATGCAGGGGTCTGCTCCCGCCGTAAAGCGGAAGAATTGATTCTGGCAGGCCGTGTCCGTGTAAACGGCAGGGTCGTTAGGGAACTGGGGACGGAGGCGGACGTCCGCACGGATAAAATTGAAGCCTTGGGTGAAATTGTGAAGCCGGAACCGCTCCGATACTATTTATTCCATAAGCCGGATTGTGTGATTACTTCCGTTTCCGATCCTGCGGGACGAAGAACGGTTATGGATTATTTCCGCCGTGTGCGGGAACGTGTATTTCCCGTGGGAAGACTGGATTACCATTCGGAAGGGCTCCTTTTGGTGACCAATGACGGACAGCTTGACTTTATTCTGACCCATCCCTGCCATGAAGTGCAGAAGGAATATGAAGTGGTAGTTCGCGGGAAGTTTTCTGAAAAACTGGCAAAGAAGATGGAAAAGGGTGTAAAGATTGACAGCGGTGTGACCGCGCCCTGTGAAATCGAAGTGCTCGGCTATGACGCGGAAAAGAATAAAACAAGGCTCCGCATGGTACTCCATGAGGGAAAGAATCGTGAGATCCGCAAGATGATGGAAATCTTCCACTATCCGGTTTTTGAATTGAAGCGTATCAGGTACAGTTTCCTTACGCTGGATGTGAATCGCGGGCAGTACCGCCGTTTGACTGCTGCGGAGGTAAAAAAGCTTTATGAGCTCCACCGGTAAAAAAGTCGCCATTATCGGCGGCGGCGGGGCGGGGACTTTGGCGGGCGGCATGCGCCCTC
>OATA01000647.1_pt1 | contig 32767 bp, 24 predicted proteins | sample 1516451 | NCBI WGS metagenome assembly OATA01 (sample SAMEA2579905, study PRJEB22360) | human gut metagenome | biome: human gut; feature: human-associated habitat; material: faeces | place: Denmark | collected 2008/2010 | reverse complement strand
CTGCTGATAAAGGAAAAGACACTTACAAATGTAGGTGTCTTTTTTCATATGCCGGGGCTTCCTATCCGTACGGGTTACCGGGATAGGCGGAGAACATCTTATGAAGGAGCGAAGGGACGTGCAAAAGATAGTGAAACGGCTACGCATAGGCGAGATAGGAAGCTGCTGATAAGGGAAAAGGACTTGCAGAGATGTGAGTCCTTTTTGCATGCATAAATTTGAAGGGAGTAGGACATGTGAAGGATCTGTACCCGTAGTGAGGCAAACGGTGAACTTTTTCTTTTACGATTTGAGTTATCTCGGCAAGTGAGCATCTTCTGTCCGGCTTTGCTGACTACATCCTTATAAAGAAGAAGGCTTTCTGCTTACGCTTTTGCTTCATAAGGTATTTATTGCGAACCGGTTTTATAAAAGGAATTCTGCAGGTAAGAATAGGGTTTGGGTGATCCCTTTTATACAAAAGAAAGGAAGTGAACCATTTTTAAGAGAGCGAAGCGACACTATAAAAGCGTCTAAAACGCCATGCCTAGACAAAAGGAGCGGTAAGGTATGACGGAGGATAGAGGAAGTATTGAATACTAAATTTTAACTCAAATTTTTATGGACACTGGGGAATGCGATAAAATCTATATGTTTGCAAAAGAAGATAAATTTGGGATAAAATAAAGAAAAAAGGATACGGTCAGACAGTATCGCAATATTTTTTTGTTTTTTACAGTTATCTGCCGTATAGGCAGCTTAGAAAATCCTTGCTGTAAAAGTGGAAAATAAGCCTGAGTTATCTGCCGTATAGGCAGCTTAGAAAAACACCAGAAGAACTCAAGAGACACAAAAAAGGTTATCTGCCGTATAGGCAGCTTAGAAATACGATTTGATTTTAACATATGACGACAACAAGTTATCTGCCGTATAGGCAGCTTAGAAATTAAGTGAGGTAGCACGCCAAGAAGCGGGATTGTTATCTGCCGTATAGGCAGCTTAGAAATGTATCGGCGGAAGGGCATATCCGTCATCGCTGTTATCTGCCGTATAGGCAGCTTAGAAAAATTCGTAGATGTCGGACGCTTTATCAAGAAAGTTATCTGCCGTATAGGCAGCTTAGAAAATCAGCCATAAGCCGTTCATAATTTTGTCCATGTTATCTGCCGTATAGGCAGCTTAGAAATTTGAAAAGCCGATGGTGTTTCTTTCTCTTTCGTTATCTGCCGTATAGGCAGCTTAGAAAACGTGAAAGACCGTGTACTATTCGGGAACGCAGTTATCTGCCGTATAGGCAGCTTAGAAAATATGCCAAATGAACGTAGAATGGTATAATCCGTTATCTGCCGTATAGGCAGCTTAGAAAATCTGCTCAAAAAATTTGTCTGTATTTTCGTTGTTATCTGCCGTATAGGCAGCTTAGAAATTAACCATTCGCGCTGTTTGAAAATGTCGTATGTTATCTGCCGTATAGGCAGCTTAGAAAATAAAAAACGAGGGAAAGGCGGCTTTTATGCTGTTATCTGCCGTATAGGCAGCTTAGAAATGATGTTTACTGTACAAAAGCCACTGCCCTGAGTTATCTGCCGTATAGGCAGCTTAGAAACAACTCATAGAGAAAAAAACATGTATCTCTGGTGTTATCTGCCGTATAGGCAGCTTAGAAATATTAACTCAACCGACTTTATGGAGTTGTTTCGTTATCTGCCGTATAGGTAGGTTATATATTTTATAGTTCTTTTTTTATGGCTGACGTCTGATGGGGGTCGGCTTTTTATGTTGCGCGGCTGATGTTGCAGGGCGTATGTGGCGAAGTGGGGGGCTTTTTTGTCAGGGGCCGTTTTTCCTGTGCTATAATTTAGGCATACTTATGTAAAAGAGGTTTATCATATGGATATATATGGACAGTACAAGGATTCTTTAGAGGCGGTCATGCGGATGATGGCGGCTTCCATAGAGCGGTATGCGAAGGCACATAAAGATAATTCGGGGGAGTTGATTTATGAGCATCTGCGTTACCGGCTGAAATCGGAGAAGAGCATGCAGGCGAAGCTGGAAACGCGGGGATTGCCTCTTACCCCTTATTCGGCGCTCTGCGAGGTGCGGGATGCCATCGGGTTCCGTGTTGTTTGCCGCTTTATCGACGATATTTACAAAAATATTTCACGAATTAAAAACTTGCCGGGAATCACCGTGGTGAAAGAAAAGGATTATATACTGGATGTGAAATCAAATGGGTACCGCAGCTACCATATGATCCTATCGGTTGAGGCGCCGTATGAGGACGTTCGCGGAGATAATCCGGGTCATTTTTTTGTGGAAATACAGCTCCGCACCATCGCTATGGATTCGTGGGCGAGTCTGGAGCATGAAATGAAATATAAGCACCATATCAGGAATGCGCCGCTCATTGAGCAGGAGCTGAAACGCTGTGCCGATGAACTGGCGTCCTGCGATATTTCCATGCAGACGATTCGTAAACTTATCCGTGAAGAAGGTGGAACAGAATGAAAATATTGATAGCAGAAGACGAAAAGGCTATGTCAGATGCCCTTGCGGCGGTGCTGAAACATTTCGGCTACGAGGTGGACGCCGTCTATGACGGGCTCGCCGCTACGAAAAAGGCGAGGGAGAACTCCTACAGTTGTATGATTTTCGATATCATGATGCCGAAAATAGACGGTATTGAAGCGCTGAAACGCATCCGTGACAGCGGTGATATGACGCCGGTCATCATGCTGACCGCCAAATCGGAGGTAGAAGACCGCATCATGGGCCTTGACGCAGGCGCGGACGACTACCTCGCTAAACCGTTCGCCATGGGGGAACTGCTCGCCCGCATCCGTTCCATGACAAGGCGCATGGGCGAATTCACGCCGACTAAGCTGAAAAAAGGCGATGTTGAGCTGGATGTGGCGGAGCAAGAACTTTCCTGCACCAGTTCCGTCCGCCTGTCGAGCAAGGAAACGAAGCTCCTTTCCTACCTTATGATGAACGAAGGGAAAACTATTTCTACCGACGAGCTTTTCCGCTATGTCTGGAGTGATGAAGCGGACATGGATATCGGCATCGTCTGGATGTATATTTCCTACCTCAGAGAAAAAATCGAGGCCGTTCATGGAAATATACGGATAGCAGGAGAGAAAAACAGCGACTTCCGACTCCAGATCGTCTCCCGCTGATTGACATACAGAATTGGCATACAGAAACAGAAGGTACTCCTATGGATATGATACGCAGGCTCCACCGCAAATTTATATGGATGGCCACCGCCTCCGTCGTGGCGATCATCGTCCTTGCCGTCGGACTGATCAATGGCTCCCTCTACGTCAGGGTGCACCATGAAATATCGTCCATCACCGACATCATTTCTCAGAACGGCGGCACTATCCCATCCGACCTCGCACCGCAGGAGAAAGGACTCTTCGAATTCGGGAACTGGGCGGAAGAAACACCTGAATTCTCCTATCAGGCGAGATATTTCTCCATTCTCTTTGACGCGAACAAAAAGGAAGCGAAGGTCATTAACGTCAACCACATCGCCGCATTCGACGCCAAAGAAGCCTTCAACCTCGCTGTACGGGTTCTCCAGACAGGGAAATCGGAAGATTTCTTCCTTAAAGACAGGGCCTATTACAACTATAAAATCACACAGACCGCCAGCGGTGACACCCTCGTCGTCTTTTTCGACTGTACCCGGGACATCCTCGCCCTCTCTTCCATATTCAGCTACTCCGTGGCGCTCGGTCTCTTCTGCATCATCCTCTTCTTCCTCATCATCACCTTCCTCTCCAGCAAGGCCATCAAGCCCTTCGTGAGAAATATGGAAAACCAGAAACGGTTCATCACAAACGCCAGCCACGAGCTGAAAACACCGGTGGCGATCATTTCGGCGAATACGGAAGCGCTCGAACTCGTCAGCGGAAAGAGCGAATGGACAGGGAATATTATCAAACAGACGAAACGCCTGACGAACCTTATCAACGACCTTGTTGCCCTCGCCCGGGTCGGGGAAATAGAAAAAGAAAACCTGAAACTGGAAGACGTGGATATTTCCCAAGTCACGGAAACCATCGCAGGCGACTTCCGACAGGTGGCGGCTGAACGGGGGAAGACGCTCGAAACCCGTATACCGCCTGGCGTCCACGTCCGGTCAGAAGAAAAACTCTTCGGACAGATCCTCGGCATCCTTCTGGATAACGCCGTGAAATACTGCGACGAAAAAGGACGCGTGCAAGTGGAAGTCACGACAGAGAAAAAAGAAAAAGGTTTTGCGATAATAATCTCCAACGACTTTGCAGAAGGAGAAAATATAGACTACACGAAATTCTTCGAACGCTTCTACCGCCACGACATCTCCCACAGCAGCCAGATCAAAGGCTACGGCGTAGGCCTCTCTATGGCTGCCGACATCGTGCAGATCCTTGACGGAACCATAGACGTATCATGGAAAGAAGGGCGCATTTCCTTCCGCCTTGACTTCTGAAACAGAAAACGGCACTGAAAGAAAAACAGTGCCGTTTTTGAGTAAAGGATTGTGGAGTATTTTTGGAAATGCAATGAAAATGAGGCGCAGCTTGATAATGACAGACTCAACGATCTTAATAGAAAATAGCAGATCGGATAAGCTATGAGTGGATTTGCCCCGATAATGGGTATTCAGGGCTTTGGAATCTAAATAGAGAAATCCTAAAGATTAACTATAAAATTTACACAGATGCTGTCAATGGATATCTTTTATCTGATTTAACAAGTGAACAATTGTCCTGCAAATATGTAAGTGAAGCGGATGTGCTAAATGTTGTGTTGTTCAATAAACGTGCAAAATAGTGGTGTGAGGAAACTCCGGGTCTGAAAGGAAGCATGAGGGATTATGCAAATTTGTATGAACCATTGACCCTTGCGAATATGGAAAGCTGTAATACGGTTTTAATTGGTAAAAAATTAATCAGAAAGAGCGAATGGTCGTGCTTAGAAAATTGGCAAGAACCTAATTATTTTCTTTGGAGAATTTGAATACTGAAAGAATGAAAAAACTGAAGGTTTTGGATAATGAAAAGTAAGGATGATCAAAATATTTATGAAGCTGAGCTATAGAAAAAGCAGTACGGCAAATGTATCCATGCTAAGAACATTTTGTGGTTGCTGTTTATTTTTATCATGGTGTACAATATAGACAACTGCTGGATAAGCAGCTTAGAAAATATATAGAATGATTATTATCTGCCGCATAGGCAGCCTATTTTGGAAAGGTGGTTCGACTATTTTTATAAATCCATGTATAGAATTATTAAAGAATTTGTGATATCATGCATTTAAAGAGGAAAAGAAAATAATGACGATTGAAAAAGTTCATGAACAGCGAATTAAGGAGAGGAGAAAAATGGAACATAACATAAATGATACAGATGACATTGTGGAAAAAATGAGATTACTGGTGGCTGATGGTACGATATGGCTGACACAAAAGGAAATAGCGGAGCTTTTTCAAACGACGAAACAAAGTATAGGCATGCATATCAGGTTCATCCTGAAGCATGGTGAATTGGATGAAAGCGTGGTGGTCAGCTATCGGCTGGCTGACCGAAAACAGGGGACGATGCAAGGGAAATTGCAGGTACGAAAGACAGCCCATTATAACTCAGACATGGTATTGGCGGTTGCGCGCCGTGTGTGCTCACCAAGGGGGAGGCAGTTCAGGAGGTATGACACAGCGGTATTAAAAGAGTATATTGGCAGAAGATTCTGCCAAGGATAAATAACATTTGAGAGGTTGGGGCGGAACAATCCTTTGTAAGGAGTTATCCTGCTGTATCAGGGGAAATGCCGGAGTGATCTGCAGCCGGTATGGATTATGGTTCTGAAAAGGAGGATAATGAGTTTCAAAATGGCATAAGCTTCATGAGAAAATCATAGGTCTGTTGATTGGCAGACGGTCATTGCAGGATGTATTTGACGGAGGTTTCTGATGATAGAGAATATTGTCAAGTCGGACTTAAAAACGATTCTTCATTCTAAACGGGCGAATTTATATTATCTTGAAAAGTGCAGGATCATGCAGAAGGATGGACGTATTGTTTATTTGACGGAGACGAAAAAAGAGAACTTGTTTTGGAATATTCCGATTGCCAACACAACAGTGATTCTTTTGGGCAGCGGTACTTCTGTGACACAGGCGGCAATGCGGCTGCTCAGCAGCGCCGGTGTACTTGTTGGTTTCTGCGGTGGTGGGGCTACACCGTTATTTGCCGGTACGGAGGTGGAGTGGCTGAATCCACAAAGTGAGTACAGGCCGACAGAATATGTGCAGGGGTGGCTGTCTTTTTGGTTTGATGAAAAGAAACGTCTTGCTGTGGCAAAGGAGTTCCAGAAAAAGCGTATCCGTTTTCTGCAGACAGTCTGGGATAAAGACAATGAATTGGCCGATGAAGGCTTTTTCACCGATGATGCTTTGATAGAAGAAGCGATTTCCGTTTTTAAACACCGTATGGAGGTAGCAGGAAATGTGGCCCATGTATTGGCGGCGGAAGCCGAGTTCACAAAAAAGCTCTACAGGTACGCGGCGCAGAATACAGAGACAGTCGATTTCAGGAGGGAGCGTAATTCTGACCAGCCTGCAAACAGGCTGCTTGACCATGGGAATTATCTGGCGTACGGACTTGCAGCGACGACACTGTGGGTACTTGGTATTCCCCACGGTTTCGCGGTGATGCATGGTAAGACAAGAAGAGGCGCTCTTGTTTTTGATGTGGCGGATTTGATCAAGGATGCCATCGTCCTGCCATGGAGTTTTATCTGTGCCATGAGAGGGCAGAACGACAGAGAGTTCAGGCAGATCTGCTTACAGAAGTTTACCGAGCATAAGGCGCTGGATTTTATGTTTGATGAAGTGAAACGGTGTAGCAGACTATATGCAGGCGGTGAACGGTCATGATGGTCATATTTACGAGCAGGAGCGAGAAGAAGGCTATTTATACGGTGCGGAGGATTCTGGATAGTTTTGCAGACAGAATTGGGGATGATACGTGGAAAACAGTCATTACGCAAGAGGGATTGCTGACGGTACAGGTGCTTTTGCGACGGACAGCTACCAAAAGTACAGCAGTGGCATGCCACTGGATCCGCTCTCGGAGCCATAGCGAGCTGGTCTGGATTGTAGGGAAGCGGGATATGTTTAATGAGGAAGGCATCGTACCTGTCCACTCCACACAAAAGGAAATCCTTCACCACGAGTGGGAAAACGACTGGCAATACCTGCCGTTGATAAAAGCACTGGCAGCGGTGGCGGCGCTACTCCATGACTGGGGAAAGGCATCAGTGTTATTTCAGGAAAAACTGGATAAGGGGACATTGAAAATGGATCCTTTCCGTCATGAATGGGTATCCTGCAAGCTTCTTGAAGCGCTTGTTTTTGCCGCAGATGCGGAGGAAGACGACAGAAAATGGCTGAAAGTACTGGCGGAAGGAAAGATAAAGACAGAGGATATAGAAAAGAATCTGCAAATTGACGAAAAAGGAAACGGGCAGGCAGATATGAAAAAGCTGGATGCAGCACATTTGCCGCCGATTGCAAAATTTCTGATGTGGTTGATCCTGTCCCATCACAGGCTGCCGTCTATGGATAAAGATGGCTGGGTGAATGTGGAGAAAAAAAGTTTCCACAGTATGTTCTCCAGTCTGAATGCGTCCTGGGGATATGAGAGTGAAGCGGAGGAGACTATTATGTGCCGCAGGAGCTGCTTTGTATTTCCGGAGGGACTCCTGGTGGAGAATGCGGCAGCCTGGCGGAAGGCCATAAAAAAATGGTGCGGCCGGTTATTAAATGATTATGACAGACTGATGGATATTATGGGAGAGGAGACATACAAACCGTCTTTCCGGGCTATTGCCCACTATACGAGATTGTCTCTTATGCTGGCAGATCATTATGTTTCTTCGCTTCCTGAGGAAATTAAAAAGGATCGTTGGGCAAAATGTGGGTTATGGGCTAATACGGACAGCCGTACAAATAAAAAAAAGCAGTTTTTGGAGGAGCATCTTGTCAGGGTCTGCGAACAGGCAACCCATATTGCCCACAGACTTCCTTATTTCAGTGATCAGATGGAGAGAGTCTATGATGTAAAGGTGTTGACGAAGAAAAGTCCGGCCGTCTTCAGATGGCAGGATATGGCGGTTGAGAAGATCAGAGCATTCCGGGAGAAGAATGGGGATGATGGCAGGTATTTTATAGTCAATATGGCAAGCACGGGCTGCGGCAAAACGTTTGCCAATGCAAAGATTATGCAGGCTGTATCGGCGGACGGGAAATCGCTCCGGTATATCCTTGCTCTCGGCCTCCGTACGCTGACGCTGCAGACTGGTGATGAATACAGGGAACGAATCCATCTGGACAGAAATGATCTGGCCGTCCTTATCGGTTCCAGTGCCGTAGCCCAATTGCATGAGGAAAATAAGGAAGAAGATAAAAAGAAAGAGGGAAACAGAAAAGAGTATTTATCGGAAGAGCCGCTGCTGCCCGAAGAATTGGAGTATGTGGATACGGAAAATGAGGAGCAGTCCCGGTTTCTGGATATCTTCTTCAATAAGACAGATAAAAAAGGAGTGGCGGTAAATGAAAAGACGTCAAAAAAGAATAAAGCCTTTCTATACAAGCCTGTCCTTGCGGCGACTATCGACCATATGATGGGGGCTGTGGAGACGACACGGGGAGGAAGGTATATTTTGCCTTCATTGCGGCTGATGTCATCGGATCTGGTGATTGATGAAATTGATGATTTCAATTCCAAGGATCTCATCGCCATAGCAAGGCTTGTCCATTTGGCAGGATTGTGCGGAAGAAATGTGGCGATCTCTTCAGCGACGATACCGCCTGATCTGGCGGAAGGACTGTACAGGGCATATCAGGCGGGACTGAAAAGTTACAATTCCTTCTTTACAGGGAAAAAACAGTGCGCTCTTGTGCTTTGTGATGAGTTCAGGACAGATGTGGAACCGATGGATAGCGGGGATGGTTCAGCTTATCGAAAGATTCACAATCGATTTATCCGTAAACGAGTGGAAAAGCTGGGGAAAGAGCCGGTAAAGCGTAAGGGATATATACAGCCCTGCGGAGCGGAATATAATGACACTGACGCTGCGAAAGAGACTTCCTATTTTGAAAATATGAGGAAGGCCATAGAAAAGCTGCATGAAAATCACCATGTCATTGATAAAAGAACAAAGAAGCGGATTTCTTTCGGTGTGGTTCGTGTGGCAAATATCACCCCCTGTGTGAAAGTCAGCCTGTACCTCATGAAATGCGGATGGAGCGAGGGGACAGCTGTCCGAGTGATGACTTACCACAGCAGGCAGATCCTTCTTCTCCGTCATGAGCAGGAGCGGTATCTGGACAAGGTGCTCACAAGAAAAACGCAGTCTGCCACAGTGGATTTTCAGGATGAAACCGTGCGGAAGCATCTGGACAGCACACCGGAGGAGAATATCATATTTATTCTTGTAGCAACACCGGTGGAGGAAGTCGGCCGTGATCATGACTTCGATTGGGCAGTGGTGGAGCCGTCGTCGTACCGATCCATCATACAGCTTGCCGGCCGTGTCCTTCGTCATCGTCAGCCAGTTTCAGGAACGCTTGAAAAAAAGAATATGGCAATCATGGCCTATAATCTGAAAGCCTGGCAGGGAAAAGAGCCGGCTTACAGCAAACCCGGGTATGAAACTAAAAAACGGAAATTGAACAGTTATGACATGCATGATCTTGTGGATGAAGAGGAGTTGGGCAGAAGGATTGATGCGGTACCGAGAATTTTAAAACCGGAAATGTTGGATAAGGAGCAATTCTGTCCGGATGATAAAAGATATTTCTCAAAACTCTCTGATCTGGAACATGCGAGCATGATGGATTTTAACTGCAAGGGAGATTGCGGGCCGCAGTGTATGCACAGATGGATGGAAGAATACTGGTGGATGACGGCACTTCCGCAAGGCTGCAGCCGCTTCCGTGAAAGCTATGGGGAAGAAATCAAGGCCTGCGCGGTGTATGAGGAGGGGGTACGAAAATTTCTTGTGTATGAGGGAAAGGAGAAGACTTTGCTTTCAGATAGTGTAGGAATTACCGACTACAGTGGTATGACAGAGGGAATGGAGGGACGGTTATGGCTTATTCGTGATTATGAAGCTGCCTTGAGGCGGTACGTATCAGATACAAGTGATGTGCCGCAGGATGTGCAGATGAATGAGATTTCCTGCAGATATGGAGAAATCACTATACCCTACGGGAGATCCAGTACAGTGGATGAATGGAAATATTCAGATCAGTTAGGTATGTTCAAGTTAACGGAAGAAAATAGACAGGAGGGATGATTTTGAGCGGATTGACAGCGTACATATCGGAAGCGGCGGCAGGGAAAAAGAAAACGCCACAGAAGTGGCTGGCGGATACGGTTTCTTTGCTTTCCAAATGCGATATGGCGACACATGTCGGGAAATTCACCCATCCCGATGTGAAAGTGTATTTGCAGAGAAAAAATAAAGCGGGACAAAATGCCTATGTACTGACGGAAAATGTGGACTGTGAAACGGATATCGTATATTCTTCTGCCGCTTACATGGGCGCAGCGAAATTACTGCTTTATGCATTGGATGACGGAAGACCATTATGGAAGCATATCTATGAAAATGATGAAAACGTTAGGAGAGAAGTAGAATCTTTGGGCGTATCCTTCGATACAATGAGACAGGAAGTGGAACGCATGATGGCAACTGCCGATCCGGCAGCGACGGACGGAAGGCTGCGGCAGATTTACTTTCCTGCCGGAGAAGGGACGTATCATCTGTTGACCGTATTGCCGTCCTCAAGCCTTCTGCAAGTGCTGAACGGCAGAAGCAGGAATATGAGGCAGCACAGGTTTGACTGCCGTAATGAGAAAAGCGAGTTTTATGGGAATGCATGTGATGAAATCATGGAGAGGACAGTCATCGGCTTTGGGGGAACGAAAGCGCAGAATATCAGCGCCTTTAATGCACGGGTAGCGGGAAAAGCGGATCTGCTCATGTCTATGCCGGCTCTGTTGGAAGGGGAAGAAATACGTCGCCCCCACCGTAATTTCCTTGAGGAAACAGTGCCATACCGGGCCTATTTCTTCCTGTTCCGAAATCTGCATGAGTTGTTTCTCATGGAACGGAATAATACGGAAATTCGGAATAAGAGGGAAGCACTGGTCTGTGATCTGATTGATGTCATACTGCAGTCCTGTTATCGTTTACGGGAAGAGCCTGCCGGCTGGAGCAATGGCGAAGAGTTCCTTAATCTGCCGCAGATCCAGAAAATATGGCTTGATGAACAATATAGAGAGGAACGGACAGATGAATGGGCAAAGGAAACAGGGAAGTATTTTGCAAAATGGTTTATTTACAAATATAGAAGGATCAAAAAAGAACAGCGTGTATCATTGGGCGAGGAGGAAATGAAACATATCCGGCACGCAATGATAAAAGTGCTTATGGAGGAGGTGAGAAGTTTGTCATGAAAGCATATCTGCTTATATCCCATCTGCGGATTCATAATGCCAATGCCATGAGCAGTACCTTAACCATCGGAGTACCTGCTATGACAGCATGGCTCGGCGCAGTCCATGCACTGGAACGAAAGTTGGGAGAAAGGAGGGAGCCGGCTCTGGAGGGGATACGACTTGTAAAAACAGCGGTATCATATCACAAGACGAATCTGCAGATTTATAAGGGCCCCGGAGACTATGTAAATTCTCTTGTAGGAACGGCAAATCCACTTAATGAAAAAGGGGAAAGACCGTCATTTATTGAAGATGCGAGAATCCATCTTTCCGTATCCCTTCTGATAGAAGTCGAAAGGGTAGATGGGAATAACATGGAATTATTGGAACAGGCAGTAAAGGAAATATTGCCCCAGATGAAAATGGCGGGGGGAGACATACTGGATATTAGAAAAATCCAAGTCATGCGTATAGATGAAGACAATCCTATATCAGTTAGGAAAGTGATTTCCACCCTTATGCCCGGTTATATACCTATTGAGCGCAGGGATCTCATGGAAGCGAAAGAGCTAGAGGGGAAAGATAGTCTGGATAGGCTGCTTCACTATCTGAAAGTACATCAGATGGCAGAAAAAGATGAATCCGGGAAGATAACAGGCTGGAAATATGAAAAGGCGGCGGCCGGATGGATTGCGCCGCTTGCTGTAGGATTTAAAGGATTGTCTCCGCTGGGGAAAGTGAAAAATCAGCGGGATCCGGATACGCCCCATCGATTTGCAGAAAGCATAGTCACCCTTGGTGAATTTAAGATGGCTCATCGGTTCCGTGACATAGATGAAATGATGTGGCACTATGCCTATGAAGAAACCAATCAATTATATCTTTGTAAAAATAAGGAATGATCAGGAGGAAATGAAAATGGCGAAAAAAGAATCAAATCTGGCATCTGTACTTTCTTTTGAAAAGAAACTTGTTTTATCGGATGGCTATATGTATGGAACAACCTGGGAAAAAAGAAATGAAACAGCCCGTCCCGTTATGCTGGTAGAAAAATCTGTAAGAGGAACCATTTCCAACCGATTGAAGGATAGTGTAAAAAATGATCCCATGAAATTGAATGCGGAAGTGGAAAAAGCAAATCTGCAGACCGTAGACAGTGCTTCTATTTCTTTAAACGATGACACATTGAAATTATCCTTTACAATCAAAGTCCTTTCCGGTGTAGAGCATCCTTCTGCATGCAATAACGAAACTCATCATAAAAAGATAGAAGAAATAGGAAAGAAATTTATTGAGCAGAACGGATTTAAAGAGCTGTCAGCCCGCTATGCGATGAATATAGCTAATGGCCGCTTCCTTTGGAGAAATCGTGTAGGGGCAGAAAAAGCGGAGGTCATTGTATCCATAAAAGAAGAAAATAAAAAATGGATATTTAATATTTATGATTTTAGCTTGAAGGATTTTGATAAGAATCGTGAAAAAGTGGAAGAATTGGCATCTTTTATTGCCGAAACTCTCTGTGGAAAGAGGTCATCCCTTCTGATCGAAGTGGAAGCCTTCGCACTTATGGGGAAAGGACAGGAAATTTATCCCAGCGAAGAACTGATTCTTGATAAAGGAAAAGGCAAGAAGAGCAAGGTTCTTTACCAGGTGGACGGTACGGCCGCTATGCACTCACAGAAACTCAGCAATGCCATCAGAACCGTCGACACTTGGTATCCCCAGGAAGAGGGGAGACGGATACCGATTGCCATTGAACCCTATGGTGCGGTCACCACTCTTGGGAAAGCCTACCGCACCCCAAAAGAGAAAAAAGATTTTTATACCCTATTTGATCAGTGGTCAACCGGCAGTGAACCGGATGATGAAAATGACAAAAATTATGTCATGGCTGTTCTCGTCCGCGGCGGTGTTTTTGGTCAGAGTGAAAAGGAATAAGCTATGGAATACTATCAGGAAATTACTTTGCTCCCCTGTGCGGAAGTATCGCTTGCCTTCCTTTGGACCAAAGTGTTTACCCAGCTCCATATTGCTTTTGCAGATGAAAAGAATAAAAGCGGACATAACCCTTATGCCGTTTCATTTCCCGAATATAGGGAAACAGGTCTGGGAGAAAAAATCCGTGTCTTTGCGGAAGCACAAGAATTGGAAAGACTCAACCTGTCCAAAGTACTGGGACGCCTCCTTGATTATGTGCACTGTACAAGCATAAGGAAAGTGCCGGAAAGAAAAGTACAGGAAAGAAAAACTTATGCCGTATATAGCAGGTACCAGCCTGAGGGCTCAATCCGGGTAAAAGCGAAACGCTATGCAAAAAGACATCCGGGAGTAACGATTGAAGAGGCTGCCCGGCTTCTGCAAGGAAAGAGAAAATCTGTCAGACTGCCGTACATACAGATGAAAAGCCTTTCCCGCGGAGGAACATTTAGCCTTTTTATAAAAAAGCGGGTAGAAAAAGAATCTGCCTTGACAGAATGCGGAACCTATGGTTTAAGTAATAACAGAACTGTTCCGGAATTTTAACCCAAATTTTTACGGCGTTTGAAAAATGCGATTAAATCAATCTATTTCAAAGCAGGAATAAATTTGGGTCAAAGTGGGAAAAAGATGTATAAGCGCACGTACTGTCGGCTTCTTTTTCCGCTCCAGCATCGTTAACTGCCGCATAGGTAGTTTAGAAATCCGCAAAAAATATAAAAAGAAAAATGCGGAAGTTAACTGCCGCATAGGTAGTTTAGAAATGTTCCAAGAATTAACTACTATATCAAGTCCTGTTAACTGCCGCATAGGTAGTTTAGAAAATGAGATATATAAAATAATTCCAGAAGCTAAATGTTAACTGCCGCATAGGTAGTTTAGAAATTAGAGTTAATAATCCATGGTGTCTGTTGAATGTTAACTGCCGCATAGGTAGTTTAGAAATTTTCATGCTTTCCTTCCTCCCGGCTGTTCCAGTTAACTGCCGCATAGGTAGTTTAGAAAAGAATATGGTCATTCAAAGTATCCATGTAAATGTTAACTGCCGCATAGGTAGTTTAGAAAAAGAAAGAAGAATTCCACTGCGGCGGCCGGTAGTTAACTGCCGCATAGGTAGTTTAGAAAAATCATATAATGTGGACTTATGTATGTGTATTGTTAACTGCCGCATAGGTAGTTTAGAAATGAAACGGGAAGTGAACCGATAGATAAGATCAGTTAACTGCCGCATAGGTAGTTTAGAAATAAAACATTAAGATATCTTTTGGCAGAACTGTGTTAACTGCCGCATAGGTAGTTTAGAAAAATTGCAAGCCAGCGTGTAGAAATGTCGATGAGTTAACTGCCGCATAGGTAGTTTAGAAATCAAGAAAACCTTCTGCATATTCCCCGTAAATTGTTAACTGCCGCATAGGTAGTTTAGAAAACTGAGTTATCTTGCATTTTCCCCGTTTCTTCGTTAACTGCCGCATAGGTAGTTTAGAAATGACGAAGGCGGAAATTGAACACAGAAAAAAAGTTAACTGCCGCATAGGTAGTTTAGAAAATTAACGCGCGGATTTCTTCGGTTACTTTCGCCGTTAACTGCCGCATAGGTAGTTTAGAAAAGTACGCAGGTACTACCCGCAGGGAAGCTACAGTTAACTGCCGCATAGGTAGTTTAGAAAATATTTCCTGACTATTTCTTCCATGCTTTCCGGTTAACTGCCGCATAGGTAGTTTAGAAAAACAGGATTAAAAGCATATATGTGTGAAAATGGTTAACTGCCGCATAGGTAGTTTAGAAACATATACACAATTTCATATTTTCGTTGAAGACAGTTAACTGCCGCATAGGTAGTTTAGAAATTATGTCCGATGTCTGCTGACAAAAAGGAGACGTTAACTGCCGCATAGGTAGTTTAGAAAACATGTTTTTAACAGAATATGACAATATGACAGTTAACTGCCGCATAGGTAGTTTAGAAATTATGTCCGATGTCTGCTGACAAAAAGGAGACGTTAACTGCCGCATAGGTAGTTTAGAAATATGTTCGCGGGCATTATCGCTCAGATGGTACGTTAACTGCCGCATAGGTAGTTTAGAAAATGACCGGCATGCATTTTGTGCTGTTATTCCCGTTAACTGCCGCATAGGTAGTTTAGAAAATTGGAAGTCAATGCGGAAGTCATAGATCCCCGTTAACTGCCGCATAGGTAGTTTAGAAAACTATGATTAGTAGCCATCTCCGCATCATCATGTTAACTGCCGCATAGGTAGTTTAGAAAATGTGGACGGAGAAACACACAAGGCGGAAAGGGTTAACTGCCGCATAGGTAGTTTAGAAATCGAGCTGGATATTTGGTAGCTTTCATGCCCTGTTAACTGCCGCATAGGTAGTTTAGAAAACCTGCTGGCGGTATGCGTCATTGGCCACTGCGTTAACTGCCGCATAGGCAGCTTAGAAATGTGATGGGTTTTCAAGCGTTGGTAGCTTTGAGTTAACTGCCGCATAGGCAGCTTAGAAATATGGAGCTGTGTATAAACGTGGGGGAACCTTGTTAACTGCCGCATAGGCAGCTTGGAAAGGTTCGATCTTGTTTAACAGGTTTATCATTTTAGAGAGGAGTTTTCATAAATCATTAACTTGTTTTGATATTTTAAGTATAATTAAATATAGTGTAAAGATAAGATTTTATTATGCGATGGAGAGGATAAGGAAAAATGAGTGAGAAAATTTCTTTAGCCTTAAGGGCGGGACTGCTGCATGATGTAGGGAAGGTATGCATACGTGCTACTCATGAGAGACAGAGACATTCTATTCTTGGGGCGGAGTTTATTAGATCCTTTTTGGCTGATACGGAAGCGGACAAGCAGCTGTTGCGCTGTATAAAATATCATCATGGAAGGGAATTGTCCGTTGCCGGATTGAGTGCCGATGATCTGGCATATGTCATATATGAAGCGGATAATATTGCGGCCGGAGCAGACAGACGGGAAGTGGAAGGCGATTTTAATGACAGTGGTGCGAAGTTTGATTCCGATTTGTGCCTGGAAAATATATTTAATGTCTTTTCGGGAAACGCGGAATCGTCTTATTTTTCTTTACATGAATTAGATGCGATAAAAAAAGATAACTTTCCTCATGGAAATAAAAGTATAGCGACACAGGGACAATATAGATCCATCATGCGGTATCTGGAAGAGAATTTTCAGAAAAAATCACCGATTTCTATGGAAGAAAATGAGCTCCTGCGTATATTGGAAGATACACTCATCTATGTACCGTCAAGCACAAATACGAAGGAACATGCGGATATTTCTTTATATGACCACATGAAAATGACCGGCGCGATAGCAGCTGTTCTGATGAAGTACATGGAAATGTCGAAAATTACGGATTATAAAGAGTTTTGCTTTACTCATAATAAAGAAAACAGAAATAAGGACGTATTTCTGATGATTTCCGGTGATTTTTCAGGCATACAGAAGTTTATATACCGTATCCGATCTAAAGGTGCGATGCGTATGCTTCGCGGGCGTTCTTTTTACCTGGATATCGCACTGGAGAATATAGTAGACGAACTGTTAAACGCATTGCATCTTTCCCGGGCGAATCTGATTTATTGCAGTGGCGGGCACTTTTATATTCTGGCAGACAATACAAAGGAAACACAGGATACGGTAAAAGCTGTTGCGAAAAAAATAAATCAGAAACTGGTAAAATTGTTTTCCGGGACGTTGTATTTAGCGATGGGGTGTGAACTTCTTTGTGCCAATGATTTAATGGCGGAATCCGATACAGTACATCATAAAAAGAATATATTTCGTTCTGTTTCCGAAAAAGTCTCTATATCTAAGTCATCCAGGTATGGTCCGGATATATTGATGGAATTATTTAATGAAAACAGTAATGTAAATAGAGCGGATCAGGGGGCTCGTGAATGTGACATATGCCATGTTTCGACAGACCGATTGAGCTCTTATACCGGGAATGAATCAAATGACAGCATAGATATACAGGCTTGTGAAGTCTGCAACGGATTATATCATTTAGGGGCAACACTGATTGATGATAAAAGAAGTGTCTTTGCTGTTCTTTCAAAAAAAGCGGAAGACGTGGACGGTACAATACCGATTTCCGCACTTTCTGATTCACGCTGGCTTGTAGCAGCTTCCCAAAATAATTTGGAGCAGTGGGCTGAAGCCGGAATACTGGAACGGATTTATGATAAAAATGGTTCTTATACGTCGTCATTTATGGCATCCCGTTTATGGGTGGCAGATTATGCGGCAAAGAATGAGATGGGCAAAGTACTTGATTTCAATGAGCTGGCAGAAATTTCCGGAGATAAGAAAGAAAAGGGGATTAAACGCCTTGGCGTACTTCGGGCAGATGTGGATGGATTGGGGGCGGCTTTTATTGCAGGTTTTATACATAAGGAGAATAAAAATCCGGAAGCCTATGCGACCTTGTCCCGCTATGCTGCCCTGTCACGCAGTATAGCGCTGTTTTTTAGAAAGATAATCAATAGTATTTGTAAAAAAGAATTGCCGGAAGGCATAAAGCCGTTTTATCTTTTTGAGGATAAAGAAAGTGAGCCGAGAAAAATTCATGTAGTATATTCCGGCGGTGATGATCTTTTTCTTGTCGGCGCCTGGGATGATCTGATGGAATTCGCCGTTGATCTGAAACGTGTCTTTTCGGTTTATACTAACGGAAAGCTTACCTTTTCCGCCGGTTTGGGATTGTATTCTTCCACATATCCGATCAGCCGTATGGCGGAAGTCACCGGAGAATTGGAAGAGTTAGCGAAGAACAGTCCTGGAAAAAACAGCATCGCTTTATTTGGCAGCGGTACGGAATATCATCGAAATGAAAAGAATGGCGGTGCAGCGGAAAAAGAAAATGCTGCTGTTTATACGTGGGATGAATTCATAGAGAAAGTTCACGGTGAAAAAATAAAGTTCCTTATGGAGCATATGCTGCTGGATGGTATCAATGGCAACAGTAAAAGAAATGATCGTATCCCCGCAGGTAAATCGCTTTTATACAGATTAATGAACTTACTGCAGGGAGCTGCCGGGGATAGGATGGACTTGGCGCGGTTTGCTTACACATTGGCGCGATTGAAGCCGAAGGAGAAAGAATTGCAGCCCTGTTATGAGAAGGTAAGAATCCGGTTTTATCAGTGGGCGGTGAAGGAAGAAGAACGAAAAGAATTAGTGACGGCTCTTCAATTCATTATTTATCGTATGCGTGACAAGGAGGAAGCATGATGCTGGAAGAAAATAAGATTGTGGATCAGGCGCAGCAGGTGATGGGAAATTTATCTCAAAAAGGGCATATGGTTACTACATCGCAGATACGGAAATTTTTGACAGCCGTAAATACAGTGACCGAAAAAGTGAATGCCTATAAATTAGAGAAGACAGATGACTATGATACATTACCTGTGGAATTGCAGGCGCAAATCAAGTATCTGAAAGTAAAGTTAGCTTATCAGATTGGACGGAATAGGAGTAAATGGGGAAATCCGGTTGAAGACTTCGAAAAAGAAGCTAGATTAATGAGCCTGATTGACGGGATAAAAAGCAGTACAAAAGAATATGAAAAATTTGCCCATTATATTGAAGCATTGGTGGCTTTTCATAAATTTTACGGAGGGAAGGACTAATCATGGCACAGGTACAGTTAAAAGGGAAATTGCTGATTGGAGCGGTACTTACAGTGAAGACGGGATTACATATCGGTGATTCCAGCGATTTTGCGCCGATTGGCGCCGTAGACAGTCCTTTTATCAGGGATCCGTTGACAAAGGCGCCAATCATTCCGGGGAGTTCTTTGAAGGGAAAGATGAGGACACTTTTAGCCAGGGTACGGGACGACATGATTGAGCTTCATTTGCCGAAACCGGAAGAAGATGAAGCGGTCGTAGCCAGATTATTCGGCATCAGTTCAAAAACAGAAACAAAACCTGCGCGTTTGCAGTTCAGGGACGCATTCGTCAAAGCAGAAAGCAGGAATAAGTTTAAGAACTTAGATACAGATACCTACTTAGGGGAGATTAAAGCGGAAAATACGATTAATCGGGGGACCGGTGTGGCCAATCCCCGAATGATTGAACGGGTACCGGCAGGGATGGAATTTGATTTCCAGCTGGTTTATAACATCGAAGACGAGAGCCAGATGGAAGAGGATATGGAAGTGCTATGCAGAGGATTCCGCCTGCTGCAGTTAGACTATCTTGGGGGACATGGATCCCGTGGTTATGGCAGGATTGCATTTTCCTCGTTCTGTGTGCAGAAAATGAATCCGCAGACAGTAGAAATGGAAGAGCAGGCTGCATTGGCGCAGGCGTTTGAGGAATCAAAATTATGAGGTATGAAATCATACTGTTCCGTTTTACATCTCCTGTACATTTCGGTGATGCGGCAGAAGGCGGAGATCTTGGAGAAATTTTATCTTATTGCAGGGCGGATACCTTTTTCAGTGCACTTTGCAGAGAAGCTGCGGATATTTCACAGGAACTGCTGGCGTGTGTAGTAGAAGGGGTTCAAAGGGGAAAACTGCGGTTTTCGGACTTGTTTCCGTGGAAAAAAGGGACGAGTTGTTATGAATTATACCTGCCTCGTCCAGTGATGAATCTCCCTCACACAGAACAGGCGAAAACGCTGTCCTATGAAGAAGTGCGGGAACAGTCGGGAGAAAGGAAAAAGTACAAGAAACGTTCTTTTATCCGTGCCTCGGAAATGGAGTCCTACTTACAGGAACGGAATATATCCGCCCAACCTGATTTTGGAAAAGAAGAACTACGTACGCAATATAATGCAAGAGAAAAACGTCCCTATGGAATCGGGGCATATCATTTTATGCCTGATGCCGGTCTATATCTTATCCTTTCGGGAGATGAGGAACTTGCAGAAAAGCTGGAGCCGCTCATTAAGCTTTTAGGAATGGCGGGGATCGGCGGAAAAAGAAGCAGCGGATTCGGGAAGTATATATTTGAGGATGACCCTTTGGATTTAAGTGATGAGAACACTTACGGCGGGGATGATGTCTCCTTGTATAAGATGCTGTGTGCAGGCCATTCCAATTGTTATATGGCACTTTCTTCCTTTCTTCCGGAAAAATTGGAGGTGGGGGATATGTCATCCGGTACAGGAAAAATCATTAAGCGGGGCGGATTTGCCTGGTCAAGGGAAATGACAGGACCAGCGAAGGTCAGCAGCGTGTATATGATGGCGTCCGGATCCTGCTTTTCAAAACGGCTTGAGGGACGGATCGCGGATGTGAATAACGGTTCTGTGCCGCATCCTGTCTATAAGTATGGTAAAGGATTATTTGTGGGGCTGCCGCTATGATGAAATATTGGAAGATGAAACTGACCTGCCAGTCGCCGGTACATATCGGCAGCGGGGATATATATCAAAAAAATCAGTATGTATATGAGGACGACGGAAAAAGGGCTCATATTTATTTTCTGAATGAATCGAAATGGGCGGAGTTTTTAGAAAAAGAAAAACTGCTAGACAGCTTTGTCTCTGAAATTCACAGAAAGTTCATGCATTTCTCCATTTATGATTTTTTGAATACATATAGAAGAAATAGTTGTCAGCAGGAATCGTTAAAAGGACTGATGGAGAAATTAATTGATAACGGTGTGCTGTCAAAACCGGAAACGGCAGATGTTCCTTACTCAAAGAATTCGAGAAATGCTCTGAATGATATCCATACCTTCATCAAGGATAGCAAGGGCAGGATGTATATCCCCGGTTCCAGTCTGAAAGGGGCGTTTCGTACAGCCATCCTTTTCGCGATGATCAAGAAGGATCGGAAAAAGTACGACAAATACTGGAATGACATCGCCACCGCCGCAAGAAGCGGAAAGTATCTTAAACAAAATATAGGAAATGTGCTGGATCGTTTGGAAAGAGAACTTTTTATACCGATAGGCGAAGACAGAAAACAAAATATGGTCAATAGTTACTTCCGCGGGCTTACGGTGGGAGACAGTACAGTGGCGACTCTGCCGGGCATCATTGTGCAAAAGGCGGACTTGGGGGAACCCGAAGAAAGACCACATGCCATTTCCCTTTGGAGGGAGTGCATGGCGCCCGGCGACATGGTGACATTTACTTTAGGCATCGACACGAAGAAAATGGAAAAAGTGGAAATCTCTGATACGAAAGGGATTATCCGCTACTTGCAGGATTTTGTTGATTTCCAGTGTGATTTGCTGTGGAAGTCTTTTGGGGATACCAATGAAATACAGGAAATGCAGCATACAGATTTATTGCTTGGCGGCGGCGCGGGTTTTTTGAGTAAAAGCATGATATATGCACTGGCACCCAGCTACCAAAGCGGACTGGATGTAGTGAAACGGCTGATGGCGGAACAATTCAAGCGGGGACATCACGATCAGAGAGAGCATATCTCTCCTCATACTTTGAAATTGGCGAAGCGGGGGAATTCTTATCAAGTCATGGGAATGTGTAAGTTAGAAATGGAAGAAGAATTATGCTGACCTTGGCAGAAACGGAACTGCATCTGCCGGAGGGAATCCTGCTCAATCAATCTTTCGGCTCCGTTTTCCACGGCGCGTTAATCAGTGAGTTGGATAGAGAATGGGCGGAAAAGATGCATGAACAGCAGGTTCGCCCGTACAGCCAATATCTTTTGGTGAAAGAGGGGAAGCCTTACTGGCGTCTGGCAGCACTGACAGAAGAGGCTTTTTGCCACATACTTCAGCCAATGATGCGGAAAGGTTCTCTTTTTTTGGAGCAAAAAGGCTATGAAGTGGGATTGGGCGATTTTCATATGGTGAAACAGGATTCTTTTCAAGGACTGGAAGAGCGGTTCTGGACGGGGACGGACAAGGTACATCATATTGACTTGGAGTTTCTGACATCCGCCTCATTTAAGAAAAATGGGGAGTACATGATATTTCCCGAGCTGCCGCTTGTATTGAATAGTTTGATTCGGAAATGGAACGCTTACTCCGACAGCATGGTACTGGGAGAAGAACGGCTGGGAGATAGACTGGCGGAATCTATGTGCATTACGGATTATCGGCTGCATACTCATTCTTTCTCGGTGGAAGGGCGGCGCATACGGGCATTCCGGGGAAATATACGGCTTGGTCTTTTTAAAGATGATATAACACGCCGTATGGCGTCTATGCTTGCTGCTTTTGCCGATTATGCTGGGATAGGTATAAAGACAGCTATGGGGATGGGCGCGGTTCATTCGGATATTGCTTATTATCAGAAAAAGGAGCGGTTATGAGAGTCTTATTTACACCTGTGGGAGATACGGATCCCGTCAGAGGGTATCATGATGGCGGGATGCTGCATATTCTCCGTCACTATGCGCCGGTAGACCGTGTCTTTGTATTTCTCACGAAAGAAATGGAAGATAAGGAAGCGGAGAGCGGATGTTATACAAAAGGGATACAAAAAGTAGCGTCCCGATGTAAGATCGAATTCATCAGGAGCGGAATTACCGAGCCCCATATATATGAAAGATTGACGGTTTTGCAGGATGTATTTCAGGAAAAATATGAACAGTATCCGGATGAGGAATGGCTGCTGAATTTAAGCTCCGGCACGCCGCAGATGAAATCGGTCATGTCTCTTATCGGTCTGGATCATCCGCAGGTGAAAGCGATCCAGGTTTTCAGTCCGGCAGAAGGATCAAACAATAAAAATCATCCGGAGAAAACGCCGAAAATGCTTGAAATGCTGTATCATTTCAATGATGACGATGATCCGTCTTCTTCCAATCGATGCAATGAACCAGAGCTTTCCCTTTTAAAAAAGCATAGTGTGAAGATGCAGATCATATCACTGGTGAGAAATTATGAATATGAAGGGGCGCTGCAGTTATTGCGGCTCAACCGGGAATTATTCGACCAGATATCTGAAAAACTTCTGGAGCATGCGGTTTGCAGGAGAAATCTGATGTGGCGGGACGCCAACAAAATTATTTCTTCTTATAAAGGAAGTCCTTTGATCAGCAAGGCAGGGGATTTTGAGGAATTTTTCCGTGTCATGGAGCTTAGACAAAGGAAAAAGCAGCTGTCGGAGTTTATTATAAAAATCTCGCCGATACTTAAAGAATTGGGAGAAATATATCTGAAAAATATTTCCGGATTTGATATCAATTCATGTGGACAGAAAAGGAGAGACGTCTTTAGGATTAATCGGAACCGGATGGAGAAGAACCATCCACAAATGTTGTCTTTTATAGAAAAAGAGATTGGCAACAAGCTGAAGGATGGACCGCTTTATTACAATATCATGGTCTATATGTGTGAATACTTTCGAGAATATGAATATAAAAATGACAAGAAACATAATCAGTTGACCGGTATATTTCTTCGGCTGAGAAATGTAGAAAAAAAGGTAAGAAACCCTGTGGCTCATGAGATTACTAATATGGATGAAGAGAAAATACAAAGGCTTACAGCAGAAAATGTAGGAAAAGGTTTAAAGTCAAAAGATATTCTCAGGCTGCTGCATGAGGCTGTGAAAATTGTCAGAGGTCAGGACGTTCATTGGGATTATGACGAATTAAATACTTACATTATAGACAGTTTATAGAAAGAAGGTTGTCGGACGTGAGCTGGATCTATGTGACAGAACCCGGAGCCAAGCTGGCGAAGAAAGGCGGCCGGTATGTGATCAGTCGTGAGAATGAAACGATCTGCGAAGTACCGTCTGCCGTGGTAGAAGGTGTCACATTGTTTGACTCTATCCAGATATCATCATCCGTCATTGTAGATTTTTTGGAAAGAAATATTCCTCTGACATGGCTGTCTTCCACCGGACGCTTTTTCGGCCGGCTGGAATCCACGGATCATCAGAATGTATTGCGCCAGAAAGAACAGTTTGACGCGTTGGCAGATAAGGACTTCTGCCTTGCGCTTGCGAAAAGAGTTGTGTTTGGGAAAGTATATAATCAAAGAACTATATTGCGGAATTATAACCGCCGTGCCGAGGATCCATTTATTGAAAAAGTAAGAAGTGACATACGGATATTAGCAGATAAGCTGCATATGGCTCATTCCGTCGAAGAAGTCATGGGATATGAAGGGATGATGGCACGAATCTATTTTCAGGCGATAGGGCATATCCTTCCTGAAGAATTCCGGTTTGAAAAGCGTACGAAGCGTCCTCCCCGTGATTATTTCAATTCCCTTCTTAGTTTCGGGTATACCCTCCTTATGTATGATTTTTACAGTGCAATCGTAAACTGCGGCCTTCATCCTTATATAGGATTTCTTCATGCACTGAGAAATGGACATCCTGCATTAGCGTCCGATCTCATGGAGCCATGGAGACCAGCTGTCGTGGATGCTTTCTGCCTCTCCCTTGTGACGCACCGGGAAATATCTAAAGATTATTTTGTGAAAGGAGAAAATGGGGGAATTTATCTGAATCGGATTGGACGGCGCATATTCCTGCAAGCATATGAAAGGAAAATGCGTACGGTGAATCGTTATTTTCAGGGAACATATTCCTGGCGCCATACTATACAAATGGAATGTGACTCCTACAGTCTTGCTGTGCATCAAAGAGATGTAGAGAAATTAAAGCCGATGGTTATACGATAATGGAAGAAATAGAAATCAGAGTGCGGCCGACAGACGATAATCGGTATATTGTTCTCATCATTTATGACATCACGGATAATAAAAGAAGATTATCTATGGTACGCTGTCTGGAGCAGTTTGCCGTGCGCGTGCAAAAATCCGCATTTGAAGGATTTCTGACACCCAAACAATACGAATGTATATCGGAACTGGCGAGCAGAATCATAAATGCGGAGCAAGATTCATTGCGTATTTATATTCTCTATGATCATACAAGAGTAAGATCGTGGGGCATAGGTGATATAAAAGAAGACGATGTGATAATATATTGATTAAGAGGAATTGGAGACGGTACAATATGGATGAAAAAAGATTTAATCCGCGCCGATGCCGATGGGTACGGAGAGAAATGTATGGATTGCGTCAGAGAGAAGCCTTTTTGTGCAAGGAGATGGAGGATCCGCCGAAAGATAGCAAAAATGTTCAGACTTGGCGGCATATCATAACGACAGGATAAAAAAAGAATCCCCGAATGAGGGGACGGAAACATCAGACATGTGAACGTCTCCAAGAAATCCTACTGTATGTCGATAAAAAAAGAATCCCCGAATGAGGGGACGGAAACTACGAGCTAAGCGGGAACAGATATACCCGCTGCGGAATCGATAAAAAAAGAATCCCCGAATGAGGGGACGGAAACCATTCCCGTATATTTGCGCTTCATTATAAACACTTGCATATAAAAAAAGAATCCCCGAATGAGGGGACGGAAACGCCTGTTTTATTTTCTTTCATCCTCATTCTCCTTTTTTGTATAAAAAAAGAATCCCCGAATGAGGGGACGGAAACCCGTTGATATCCTCGTTATTAATTACAGGACGATTAAGCCCATAAAAAAAGAATCCCCGAATGAGGGGACGGAAACGACTGAAACAATAGAAAATACATCACCCTTTGCATCTACTACAAATAAAAAAAGAATCCCCGAATGAGGGGACGGAAACCTCTTTGTTTATTTTCGGTAGGTTCAATTCCTGTAAAAATAAAAAAAGAATCCCCGAATGAGGGGACGGAAACACGACTTCGTCAATTCGACTACACAATTCTGCATAGTCTGCTATAAAAAAAGAATCCCCGAATGAGGGGACGGAAACGAGCAAATATGTTTTTGTCCTTCGGCAGAAAACATAAGCAAATAAAAAAAGAATCCCCGAATGAGGGGACGGAAACGTAATGCGTCTCGCCATCTTTCACATGAGCCTCTGCTTTGATAAAAAAAGAATCCCCGAATGAGGGGACGGAAACTTAGACGCTGTGGGAATACTTGAGCTTGTTCCCTATGCATAAAAAAAGAATCCCCGAATGAGGGGACGGAAACGTCTAATTGATCTTGCTTATCGATCTGGAGAAGTACAGAATAAAAAAAGAATCCCCGAATGAGGGGACGGAAACAAAGAGGCCGCAGAATTTGCGACTTCTTGCGGGTACCCATAAAAAAAGAATCCCCGAATGAGGGGACGGAAACTTCATACCTTTCCAGCGGTAATGGTTTGTATCCTTCCATAAAAAAAGAATCCCCGAATGAGGGGACGGAAACCATTTCTACAAAACACTCTCGAATGAGACGAAACAATAAATAAAAAAAGAATCCCCGAATGAGGGGACGGAAACTTCATTTCTTTTACCACCTTTCTTATTTGACTACTAAAGATAAAAAAAGAATCCCCGAATGAGGGGACGGAAACAGTTTGAATTTTGGTAACATAAAATTACCTTCCTTTCTGATAAAAAAAGAATCCCCGAATGAGGGGACGGAAACCCCTCATCATCTCCAACCAAACCTACCGCCAGTACCGCGTATAAAAAAAGAATCCCCGAATGAGGGGACGGAAACTGTTTTCAGCATAAGGGACAAGCTCCAGGATTCCCACGATAAAAAAAGAATCCCCGAATGAGGGGACGGAAACCATCGCAACGTTCCTGCATTGCAATGAGATTTTTCCACCATAAAAAAAGAATCCCCGAATGAGGGGACGGAAACTCGCTGGTCACTGTGAAGTGGTTAACGGCGGATACATCTAAATAAAAAAAGAATCCCCGAATAAGGGGACGGAAACCCTTTAGCAGTGCTGTTTACGCTGTACGGGACAAGTTATAAAAAAAGAATCCCCGAATAAGGGGACGGAAACACTTTCTCAAGACTGATTGCTTCATCTTCAAGCATGTCTTTAATAAAAAAAGAATCCCCGAATGAGGGGACGGAAACTTTGTTACGCAAAACTGATGTTTTGACCTCATGTAACCATAAAAAAGAATCCCCGAATAAGGGGACGGAAACGCCAGATCATTAGGATTATTCGTTTCATACTTGCGGACAATAAAAAAAAGAATCCCTGAATGAGGGGGCGGAAAAAACGATGATGGAGTAACTTCAATGTTTCAGTATGCAGATTGCATTTGACTATTGCATTTCTTTTTACTTACAATAATAAAAAAGGAAGAGAGTGGTAATAGAGAGGCGCTATGGGAAATACAGCTTTCGGACGGATGGGTGAGGATCGGGCTTGTTTGTACCTGGAGGAGAAGGGAATGACTTTGGTCACCCGGAATTTCAGGTGTAAACATGGGGAAATCGATCTCATCATGAAGGACGGAAGCGTTTTTGTATTTATCGAGGTGAAGACCCGGCGGAGCCGTTTATATGGGGAACCGATTGAAGCGGTGACTGTGTATAAGCAGCGGCATATCCGTTATACGGCGGAGGTATTTCTTTTAGCGCGTCATTTGCATGATGTCCGAATCCGTTTTGATGTGGTGGAAGTCATGATGGCGCCGGGGCGTGCGGTGCGGTTGCGTCATACGAGGAATGCGTTCTGAGAGAGGGAGATGCTATGTTTGCGCAGGTGTTTGGGACATGTACGTTTGGTTTGAATGGTCATGTGATTACTGTGGAGGTGGATATCAGCCGCGCGTCACCGGCTTTTGATATTGTCGGGCTGCCTGCGGTTTCCGTGAAGGAGTCGAAGGAGCGTGTCCAGTCGGCGATACGGAATTCCGGATATTTTTTTCCTATCGAAAAGGTGACGGTGAATTTGGCGCCTGCGGATTTGAAGAAGGACGGTTCCTGTCTTGATCTGCCGATTGCCATGGGGGTGCTGGCGGCAAGCGGGGTGATTCCGAAGGAGGTTCTTGCATCGGTGATGTTCATCGGGGAGCTTTCTTTGCAGGGGGAAATACGTTCGGTGCCCGGTGTGCTTTCCATGGTTCTTGCCGGACGGGAAGCGGGGATTTCTACTTTTTTCATGAGCCCTGCAGTTGCCGGGGAGGCTCTTCTTTGTGAAAATGTGACTGTGTACGCGCCAAAGACGCTTGGCGAACTGGTGGAGTATCTTTTGGGGCATAGCCCGATGGCTCCTGCCAAGCGGCGGGAAGCGGCGGAATCTAAGTTGAGTGATGTGGATTTTGCCGAGGTGCAGGGACAGATCATGGCGAAGCGTGCTATGGAAATAGCGGCGGCAGGTTCTCATAATGTCCTTATGACGGGGCCGCCCGGATCAGGGAAAACGATGCTGGCACGCCGCATCACGACGATTCTTCCTCCGATGACGCGGGAGGAGGCTCTTGAGGTGACAAAGATTTATTCGGTGGCCGGACTGTTCAAGGCGGAGGATATCATCCGCGAGCGTCCGTTCCGCAGTCCTCATCATACGATTTCCATGGCCGGGCTTATCGGCGGAGGTACGATTCCCCGTCCCGGCGAGGTGACGCTTGCCCATAACGGTGTTTTATTTTTAGATGAACTTCCTGAGTTTCCACGGGCGGTGCTGGAAGTTCTCCGGCAGCCGCTGGAGGATCGGGAGGTGCATATTTCAAGGGTAAATGCATCCTTTGTATATCCTTCCGATTTTGTGCTGATTGCCGCAATGAATCCTTGTCCCTGCGGATATCTTGGGGATCCTGACCATCCCTGTACCTGCAGTGATGGAGAAATACGGAGTTACGGCAGAAAGATTTCCGGGCCTCTTTTGGACAGGATTGATTTGCATGTGTCGGTGATGCGTCCGAAGTATAGTGAGCTTACAGCAACGATTAAAGGGGAATCTTCGGCACGGATTGCGGAACGTGTAGCAGCGGCAAGGGCCATGCAGTCGGAACGGTTGTCTAAATGGCATATGCAGAATAATGCGCAGATGGGGCACCGCCAGCTTCGGGAAACCTGCCGTTTGGATGCGGAGGGATCAGAGCTGCTCCGTGAGGTTTTTGAAAAGCTCCATTTATCCGCGAGAAGTTATGACCGCATCATTAAAGTATCTCGTACGATTGCCGATTTGGCAGGTACGTCGGAGATTAAGCCCGAGCATGTGGCGGAAGCGCTCAGTTATAGAAATATGCTTCCCCGGAGGTCATGATGGATATATTCGCGGCGGCGCTTCCCGGTTGTCCAAGGCTGGGAGCGAAACATATGCGGGTTCTCATAGAGGCGTTCGGAACGGCGGAAGATGTGTGGAAGGCTTCCGATAAGGAGATTGTGGAATCTCATTTGCTGAAAGGGAAGACGGAAGCGTTTTTTTTGGCGTACCGGAAAGAAACGGAGCCTGAAGAAATAGGGGAAAAGTTATACCGGCTGCAGATTCGCTGCGTGACATGGGAGGATGATTTGTATCCCCCGCTTTTACAGACGACGGCAAATCCTCCGGCTGTTTTATTTTATAAAGGAAATGATCCCGTTTTTGAGAAAACGGTGGCGATCGTAGGATCACGGAAAGCGACGCCTTATGGCGTGCAGACGGCAGAACGGATAGCCTGCGGTTTGGCTGAAAATGGAGTGACGGTAATTTCCGGCGGTGCGCGGGGGATTGACAGCGCGGCTCATGAGGGTGCATTGCGCGGAGAAAGCCCGACGGTGGTGGCTCTTGCCTGTGGGCTGGATTATGTGTATCCTCCGGAAAATAAAAATTTATTTCAAAAGATTATTGATAATGGCGGTACGATTATTTCTGAATACCCGCCGGGTACGCCGCCTCTGGGGAGGCAGTTTCCCGCAAGGAACAGAATTATCGCGGGAATGAGCCGGGGGATTCTTGTGGTGGAAGCGGCAGAACGGAGCGGCGCTCTTATTACCTCTGACTTTGCTTTGGAAGAAGGACGGGATGTCTTTTCCGTTCCGGGAAATATTTGGCTCGATTCGAGCAGAGGAACCAATCATCTGATACGGAGCGGGGCGATTTGCTGTACGTCCTACGAGGATATCCTTTCTGAATACGGGTGGAACGAAAAGAGTATTTCTTCCAAGAAGGAATCTCCTGAACAGTTGACATTGGAAGAGGAAGTGGTGTATCGTTTCTGCTGTACAGGAGAGGAAGTGACGGCGGAGGATATTCTCCAGCAGTCAGGAATGTCGGTGATGAAGATTACGATGCTCCTGCTCCGGCTTCAGCTTAAAGGGTTTATAAAGGAAACGGGATCCGGCCGGTTTATTACAACAGGACGCGGATAATATAAATGAGATATATGCTGTATTTCATGTAGTATAGGGAGGGTATTTTGGCTATACAGATTACGATCACCGTGAAGGATAAGAAGAAAAAGTCTTCTGCCGGGGAAAAACTTTTCACAAGGAAACCGAATGCCAAGGGGAAACACCTGATTATCGTGGAGTCTCCGGCAAAGGCGAAGACGATTGAGCGTATTTTAGGCTCCGGTTATAAGGTGCTTGCCTCCATGGGTCATTTACGTGATTTGCCGCAGCGTACGCTTGGTGTGGATGTGGAAAATGATTTCAAGCCGGAGTATGTTAATTCGGCGGAACGGGCCGATGTCATTGAAAATTTGCAGAAAGAAGCAAATAAGTCGAAAGATATTCTTCTGGCAACGGACCCTGATCGTGAAGGGGAAGCCATTTCCTGGCATTTGTCGAAACTTCTTGATGTGGATCCCCGGTCAAATGCGCGTATCGCCTTTCATGAAATCACGCCGCCGGCGATTAAAGAGGCGGTACTCCATCCCGAACCGATTGATTTAAACCGTGTAGATGCCCAGCAGGCACGCCGCGTGCTTGACCGTCTTGTGGGGTACAAGCTTTCACCGTGGCTGTGGAAGCAGGTTTACCGCGGCCTTTCCGCGGGACGCGTACAATCGGTAGCGACACGTCTGATTTGTGAAAGGGAAGAAGAAATACGGGCGTTTAAGCCTGTGGAATACTGGACAGTGGAAGGGATTTACCGTACAGAGGAAAAGGAAAGTTTCAAGGCAAAACTGACGCAGATTGACGGGAAGGAAGCAAAAATTCATAATGCGGAAGAAGCGGATCGGGTTGTCAGGGGGATTTTAAAACAACCGGCAGAAATCACGTCGGTCACAAAAACGAAAAAGCAGCGTAAGGCAAAACCGCCGTACACGACTTCCACGATGCAGCAGGATGCGGTCAACCGTCTTAATTTCGGCTCCAAAAAGACGATGGCTCTTGCCCAGATGCTTTATGAAGGGATTGAAATACCGGGGCACGGACATGTAGGACTGATTACATACATGCGTACTGACTCGACCCGTATTTCCGATGAAATGATCAAGCAGGTACGGCCGTACATTGAACGTGTTTATGGGAAAGACTATCTGCCGCCTAAACCGAATGTATATGCCAGGGGGAAGGATTCTCAAGATGCCCATGAAGCGATTCGTCCCACGAATCTGCAGTTTGCTCCGGATATGCTGGCGGCCGTTTTGTCCCGTGACCAGCTCCGGCTGTATACATTGATCTGGAACCGATTCCTTGCAAGCCAGATGGCGCCCCAGATTTCCCAGGCAACGAATGCAGTGCTCCAAAGCGGCATTTACACACTTCGCGCGACAGGGACGCAGATATTGTTTGATGGATTTACGGTACTCCGGACGGTAAAAGAAAAGAAGCAGGATAATGAAGAGCTTCCTCTTCTGCCGGCGCTCCATAAAGGACATACGGTACTCAATACAAAGGCGGAAGGAGAGCAGCATTTCACCGCGCCGCCGCCAAGATACACGGAAGCCAGCCTAATCAAGACGCTTGAGGAGAAGGGGATAGGCAGGCCGTCTACCTATGCGCCTATTTTGGATACCATCCAGAGGCGTAAGTATGTGGAAAAAGAGGGAAAACAGTTTGTTCCCACAGATATCGGGTTTAAAGTGACGGATCTTTTAAAGAAATATTTTGCTGGTATTGTCAGTGTGGATTTCACCGCGCAGCTGGAAACCTGGCTGGATAAAATTGCTGACGGCAAAGCGACGTATAAAAAGGTCATGAGCGGGTTCTGGGATGTTTTTGAGAAGGAACTGCAGAATGCCAACCTGGAGGCAGCGAAGGCGAAGGAAGAAAATCAGGAAGTATCCGATGTAATCTGCGAAAAATGCGGTGCCCATATGATTGTGAAGATGAGCCGTTACGGGAAATATCTCGCCTGCCCGAATTTTCCTTCCTGCAAAAATATCAAGCCTTATCATACGGGAGAAGAAAAGGAAGAGATTTCCGATGTGGATTGTGACAAGTGCGGCGCGAAGATGGTGTACCGCCAGGGGCCGTACGGCAGATATCTGAAGTGCCCGGAATGCGGGCAGAACAAAGCGATCGTTATTGATACGGGCATAGAGTGTCCGAAATGCCATGAGGGGCATTTGGTGAAGCGCCGCTCAAAGCGGGGACGTTATTTCTATGGCTGGAGGCGTTATTCCGCCTGCGGTATGGGACTAAACCGGCT
>OATA01000631.1_pt1 | contig 33427 bp, 30 predicted proteins | sample 1516451 | NCBI WGS metagenome assembly OATA01 (sample SAMEA2579905, study PRJEB22360) | human gut metagenome | biome: human gut; feature: human-associated habitat; material: faeces | place: Denmark | collected 2008/2010 | reverse complement strand
TACCGAAAAGAGGGAAAATACCCTCTACCACCGCTCTTTGAGTGTTAAGAAATAACAAAAAGGTTAAATCTTCACCTTTTAGAATGTACCCCTAAAGGTTATGCCCATATTTCTGACTTATAACTCACAAAATATTGAGTAATAACTGGTTGCAAATACGTATATAGAATATGGAATATCACTAAAAGAACTTAGAACTCCGAATCCGGGTGAAGCTATTATTGGCGAAGTTGAAATGAATTTCGACATTTCTGTTAGACGATGTTTATTCTTAGTAGATGCGGATTATTCAGAAACAGAAAAATTTAGCGTATCAAAGTATAAGCATATTCTAGATTGGATGAGTCTTAATAATGAATCATCTTGGATTAATGCAACGCACATCCCTTTAGAACTTATTGATAGAAACATTATAAATTCGAATGGAACAACAATAACTACGCTTGAAAAAATTGAGGAAGAACTTCCCAAAGATTCTGATTCGGATATTGTTTTCAAATACGAAGATGCATATGTAAATACTCGATGGGGGAAGATTAAAATCAACGAAATCAAGTATGAATATGAATACAAAAATGAAAAGAAAATCATCGCTATTGATGCGCAAGACTTTGTAAAAGCAATTCTGAAAGATGCATTGAATGGTGAGATAAAATTGATAGCAAATAAGGAAGTCCGATAAATCATATATCGGGCTTTTTTATTGGTAAAACTTTTAAAACTACATCTTTTAAGGATTGAAATTGACTCAATAAATAGAGAATCTTAATAAAAACTTGAGGACAATGATGGCTTTTAAATTAAAAGCAGTACATTTGTATGAGAAAAACAGATTAGCGTATGCAAAATGAAGATTTAAATAGGTTAAAAGTTGTATTGGTCGAAAAAAAACGAACCAATAAATGGTTAGCAGAACAATTAGGAAAAGACCAAGGTACGGTTTCAAAGTGGTGTACAAACACTTGTCAGCCTGATTTAAAGACTTTGGTTAGAATCGCGCAGTTATTGGAAGTGGATATGAAAGAACTTATTCGCTTTGAGAATGTGGTAAAATAAGAATTTACTAAATGGCAAAAAAGAAAAATAAAGAAGAATCTTTGGTTCCCAAAGACGAGAAAACCCTTAAAATGGAAGGCGTACAGAATCTGTACAACTTCCTGTTTGAGGCATGCAATATATTGCGTGGTCCTGTGAGTCAAGATAACTTCAAAGATTATATAACACCAATTCTCTATTTTAAGCGTATATCTGATGTATATGACGAAGAAACTCAAACTGCACTCGAAGAAAGTGGTGGCGACGAGGAGTATGCATCCTTGCCTGAACAACATCGTTTTGTAATTCCAGATGGTTGTCATTGGAGTGATATTCGCGAACGCTCCGAGAATCTTGGTGCTGCAATTGTTGGTGCAATGCGAGGTATAGAGTTGGCTAATCCGGATACACTATATGGCGTATTGTCGATGTTTAGCGCACAGAAATGGACCGATAAGAAAAACCTTTCTGATGGTAAGATTCGTGATTTGATAGAGCATCTATCCACTCGTCGATTGGGCAACAATGATTACCCAGCTGATTTAATGGGTGATGCATATGAAATATTGCTGAAGAAATTTGCCGATGACAGTAAGGCTCAAGCTGGAGAGTTTTATACGCCTCGTTCTGTTGTAAACCTGCTTGTACGTATCCTCGACCCGAAACCAGGTGAAACTGTTTATGACCCGGCATGCGGTAGTGGCGGTATGCTGATAGAGGCGGTACAGCACATGAATCATTCAAGCCTTTGTTGTGGAAGCATATTCGGACAAGAGAAGAATGTTGTCAACTCAGCCATTGCCAAAATGAATCTGTTTTTGCATGGCGCCAGTGACTTTAATATCATGCAAGGCGACACACTTCGTTCACCTAAGATTTTGCAGAATGGAGAGATTGCTAAATTCGATTGCGTTATAGCTAATCCGCCCTTCTCACTTGAAAAATGGGGCTCAGTAGAATGGTCTTCAGATAAATATGGTCGCAATGTCTGGGGAACACCTAGCGATTCTTGTGGTGACTATGCTTGGATTCAGCACATGGTGAAAAGTATGGCATCCGGCAATGGCCGTATGGCAGTTGTTATGCCTCAAGGCGTATTGTTCCGTGGTAATGAAGAGGGACGCATACGTGAAAAGTTGGTAAAGAGTGATTTGGTTGAAGCTGTTGTGACATTAGGAGATAAACTTTTCTATGGTACAGGCCTTTCTCCGTGTTTCTTGATTTTGAGTCGCTTGAAACCAGCTGCACATAGTGCGCGAGTACTGATGATTGATGGCACAAAGATTCTTACCGTCAAGCGTGCACAGAATATACTATCTCCAGAAAATGTAGACCGTCTTTACGAACTGTACACCAATTATGAGGATGTTGAAGACTTCGCTAAAGTGGTCACTCTCGATGATATTGCAGCTAAGGATTATGACCTTTCACCTAATAAATATGTGGAATATCACAAAGAGGAAATCCGTTCATATGCAGAAGTTCTTGCTGAATTCAAGGCGGCATACGAGGAGGTAGTGAGATGTGAAGAAGAATTTAGAAAACTATTAAACTTATAACCCTATGGAACAATCTGTAAAATATTATAGAAATCCCGATGAGCCTATTTCATTGGAAGACTTGAAATCGTTCCTATGGGGAGCAGCCACTCGTCTTCGTGGTCAGATTGATGCAGCTGGTTATAAGGAATACATTTTCCCTTTGCTATTCTTCAAACGAATTTCTGATGTGTACGATGAGCAATTTGAAGGCTATGTTTGCGAAGGAGGTATAGAGTATGCCAATGCCCAAGCCCAAGAATTGGTGATTCGTATCCCTGATGGTGCACATTGGCGTGATGTACGTGAGTGTACAGAGAATGTTGGTCAGCGATTAGTAGAGGCTTTTATCGCTATTGAGCAAGCCAATCCAGGCGAGCATGCTGATGGTCGTGTGATTGGAGGTTTGGAAGGTATCTTTGGCCCTAAAGATGGCTGGACCAACAAGGCAAAGATGCCCGACCACATCATCACATCATTGATAGAAGATTTTTCACGATACAATTTATCACTCAAAGCGTGTCCTGCGGATGAAATGGGACAGGCTTATGAGTATCTTGTGGGTAAGTTTGCAGATGATGCAGGTAACACTGCACAGGAGTTTTACACCAATCGTACTGTAGTAGATTTAATGGCAGAGATACTTCAGCCACGTCCAGGTGAAAGTATCTATGACCCTACCTGCGGCTCGGGGGGGATGCTTGTAAAATGTTTGGACTTTCTTCGCAAGAAGGGCGAACCTTGGCAAGGAGTAAAAGTGTTCGGTCAAGAGATTAATGCGCTTACCAGCGCCATTGCCCGAATGAATCTGTATCTTAACGGCGTGGAAGATTTTTCTATTGCTAAAGGTGATACTTTGGAAACACCAATGTTCTTTGATGGGTCAAAAATTCGTTCATTTGATATTGTTTTAGCAAATCCGCCTTATTCTATCAAACAATGGAATAGAGACGCGTTTATGAATGATAAATGGGGCAGAAATATGTGGGGAGCCCCCATTCAAGCGAGAGCTGACTATGCTTTTATCCAACACATAATCTCTTCTATGGATAAGGGAACAGGCAGAAGTGCCACCCTTCTTCCTCATGGAGTGCTTAATAGAGAAGAGGATAAAGAAATCAGAAAAAAGCATGTAGAGTCTGATACTATAGATGCTATTATCGGATTGGGTAGAAACTTGTTTTACAATTCGGGATTAGAGAGTTTTATCTTTATATGCAGTAATTGTAAGCCTAAAAATAGGAAAGGAAAAATTCTCTTCATCGAGGCTGAGAAGTGTACTCATAAGTCTGGAAAACAAGCATACCTTTTCCCTGAAGATATAAACCGAATCGTAGAAGCATACCGTTCAGATGAAGACATACCTGGTTTTTCAAAGCATGTATCCACTGAAGATATTCTTTTGAATGAAGGTAATTTGAACATCAAGTCATATGTTAAGTCTATAGATAGTCATGAGTCATTAACTCTTGAAGATTCCTTGGACAAGTATATAGAACATCAAAATATCTTAAGTGATACTTTGAGTGAACTTTGTTTTGTAGATTCTGAGATGCCTAAACTCTCATCACCTAATTTGATGTATAAAGAATCAAATAATTGGGCACGAGTGAGACTTTCAGATGTGGCAGAAGAATATTCGGTTAGAATAGACAATCCTTCTCTATCGGAATATGATTTTTATATTGGATCTGATTGTATTGGACAATATGATTTTCGAATTCACAAAAGGAGTGATGCAAGTACCATTACCTCCGCTCAAAAACTGTTCAAAGAAGGGGATTATTTGTTAGTTCGTCGAAGTTTGTATGGAAGCGATTTTAGAGAAAGAGCACCTCGAGCTGATTTTGATGGAGTATGCTCTGCTGACATCTTGACTATTCGAGAGAAAAAAGGTGTTATCGCTGATGGTTTCCTTATTTATGTGCTCTATCAAAAGAGCCTTTGGGATTTTATTGTTTCAAACTCCAATGGCGGCCTCACTCGTCGCATCAAGTGGAAGCAGTTAGCCGATTATGAATTCGACCTTCCTCCAATAGAGGAACAGCGTATTTTAGCAGATAAATTGTGGGCTGCATATAGACTTAAGGAATCATATAAGAAACTTCTCACCGCTACCCAAGAAATGGTGAAATCGCAATTTATCGAGATGTTTGGTAATCCAGTTGCCAATAATAAAGGTTGGAGTACAATGGCATTAAAACAAGTTGCGCCCGAAGAGCCTAGTAGAGAAAGACAAACTGGTACTGTCTGGATTCTAAATCTTGACATGATAGAGAGTCATACAGGCAAGATTATCGACAAAGTTTATGATGAAGATACAAACTTGTTATCTGTTGCTCCATTTGACGAAGGTAATGTATTGTATTCAAAATTAAGACCATACCTAAACAAAGTGGTAATTCCTAAAGGCAAGGGGTATGCAACAACTGAGTTGGTTCCTCTACGGCCTAATCAGGAATATCTGAATCTAACATTCTTTAGTCATTTGTTGAGAGGTGATGATTTCGTTACTTACGCTAACACTATATCATCAGGTACTAAGATGCCAAGAATGCCTTTAAACGATCTCCGAAACTTCCAATGTATCCTACCTCCTATGGAGGAACAATTGAAGTTTGAAAAGGTTGCTGAACAGGCCGATAAATCAGAATTTGAACTCCGTAAATCGATAGAGGCAATAGACCAAGTAATAAAGAGTTTGATAAATAATTGAAATATAGCATATGATTATTGACAGAACAATTAACTTCCCAGAGTTAGGTGAGGTATCAAGTACACAATCATATGTACTTGTAGGGGCTAATGGTAGTGGAAAAAGTCATTTGGGTGCTTGGATTGAGCAACACAACGATAATGTTTTGCGTATTTCAGCACAACGAGCTTTGTCTATCCCTGATACGATAAATATTATTAATGAAGATGCTGCCTGGAGAAAGATATTTTATGGAAATCCAACTGAAACAAATAAAGGTTATAAGTGGCAGTGGGGAAAATATACTTCTACTTTGATTAATGATTATGAAAGTGTATTGTCAAGTGTCTTCTCAAAGGAATCCAATGATCTTCGTTGTTTTAAAGATTTATGCGACCAGGGTAATAAACCTGACGGATACGAAACTATTGTAGAGAAGATAAAAAAAATATGGACTGAAGTACTTCCACAAAGAGAACTTATAATTGAAAAATTTGAAGCAAAAGCGAAGTACAAAGAAGAATTATACAAGGCTGGCTCTATGTCAGATGGTGAAAGAGTATGTCTTTATCTCATTTCTCAATGTTTAATAACACCTGAAAATCATATTATCGTTATTGACGAACCTGAAATTCATTTGCATACCTCTATCATGAAAAAACTTTGGGATGAAATTGAAAGATATTGTCCTGATAAAACTTTTGTCTATATAACCCATGATCTTAATTTTGCGACTTCAAGAAAAACTGCTACCAAGATATGGGTGCAATCATATGATGGACATGATAATTGGAAAATTTCTCAGATAGAAGATAATGATGATATTCCAGAAGCTCTTTTTTTGGAAGTCTTAGGAACTAGAAGTCCAGTCTTATTTGTAGAAGGAGGAAAGACTAGTTATGACTTGCCTTTATATAAAGAAGTTTTTGATAATTATCTAGTTATACCTTGTGATAATTGTCAAAAAGTAATAGAATTAACAAAGGCGTTTAATAATCCCAAAGTAAAATCTTTACATACATACGATGTAATGGGATTGATTGACCATGACTTTTTAACTGAGGCAGAAAAAGAAAGTTATTTGAAACAAAATATACATACATTGAATGTATCAGAAGTGGAGAATTTATTTCTCATAGAACCTCTAATCAAACTTGCGGCTAAGCAAATAGGTAATGACGAGAATGAAGTATTCCAAAAAGTTAGCGATGTCCTTTTTGAAGAAATGGAGAAAAATAAACAATCCATAGTTAACTCTATTTGTATAAAAGAAATAAGACACAAATTAAATTGTTTTTCATCTAAAGGTAATAATGGTGAAGAGATACAAAACGATTTGAATAAGCATATCTCTGAATTTGATGTGAATGAATTTTTTGTTCAGATTGACGCAATAATCTCTAGTATAATTACAGAAAGGGATTATAAAAAACTATTGAATATGTTTAATCATAAAGGAATGTGTCAACGAGTTACTGGTATTATCGGTCTTCAAAAGAAATATCCGCAAGTAATCCTTGACTTAATGAAAGGTGAAAAAAGAGGTGATATTGTAAAGGCACTGCAGGAATACCTTCCCAAAATAGATTAAACGAAAATAAAGCGAATAAGATATGATATCAAAAGAAGAAGTACGTGAGCTGTTGAAGAGCACAGAAACATATAGAATTGAGCGTACCACATCAACAGGTGATATGGACAAGTTTCAAGAAGCAATATGTGCCTTCTCAAACGATTTACCAAATTCTAAAAAGAATGGGTATCTGATTCTTGGTGCATACGATAATGGGACTTTATCGGGACTGAAAGTAGATGATGATTTACTAAAAAAGATTTCAGCCATTCGTTCAAATGGTAATATTTTACCTCTTCCTATTATGTCGGTTGAAAGATTTGAATATGAGGATGGAGATTTGCTCGTTGCAGAGGTCTCTCCTTCTTTGGTCCCTCCTGTACGATATCGAGGTAGGACATTTATTCGCATTGGTCCTCGCAGAGATATAGCCTCCGAGAGTGAGGAACGCATACTCTATGAACGCCGCACATCGTATATGGCAACATTTGATGCCACTCCCTGCTTTGGTGCAACCATAAAGGATATTAATACAGACTTTATCAGGAGGGAGTACCTGCCTCAGATTATTGATAACGAAGTATTGGCTAATGATACTCGTGATATTAAGGAACAATTGGCGGCAATCCATTTGTATGACCTCACGCATGAATGTCCTACGAATGCAGCAATGATTCTTTTTGGTAAAGACCCTCAGTATTATATGCATGGGTGCTATGTACAATATGTTCATTTTGCTGGAAAAGACCGAGGGAGCGAAATAGTCAATGAACGACAGATAAAAGGTAGCCTTTGCAAGATGTTGCCACAATTGGAGAACTTTGTACGGGATGCGGTGGTTACTTCTCGTCCTATGCCTATTAGCATGTTGCGTGAGAAGAATGTGTTGAACTACCCAGATTTAGCTCTGAGAGAGTTATTGATGAATGCATGTATGCATAGGGATTATCAGTCTAATATGCCAATACGACTATATCAATATGAAGATCGTATTGAGATTCTTAATGCTGGTGGATTGTATGGTGAGGCTCGTCCAGAGAACTTTCCAACGGTAAATGATTATCGTAATCCTATTGTTGCAGAGGCCATGCGTGGATTGAAGTACGTTAACATGTTCAATCGTGGAATTCAACGTGTAAAGAACTTGTTGCAAGAGAATGGTAATCCTGAACCCGTGTTCAATGTGGATAAGGTTACTGCTTTTGAGGTTATAGTGAGGCCTTCTTTATCACTTAACTTGGTCACTGATGAAGGAAAAGTGACTAAGTCAGTGACTAAGTTAAATGACACACTTAATGATATAATAGATTTCTGTTCTACTCCTCGAAGTATGGCCGAAATCATGGAGCGTCTTGGACTTAAACATAGATATAATGTGAAACATCGCTATATAGACCCACTCATAGAGGGAGGTTTTTTGGTTATGACTATTCCTGAGAAGCCTAATAGCCGAGACCAAAAATACAAACGAGCATTGACTTAGTCACTTTACTTGGTCACTCTTGAGTGACTAAGTTGATATTAATGTAGTGTATGAATAATTAGGTCGCGCGTTAATTGACTAACTTTATAATATAGTAAGATTATGGTTAAGAACTTGATTAACGAAATAGAACAGGCTATGCTCGGTTCATTGAACAATGAGCAGTTGGCCCAGTTGCGGAAGGTGCTTGATTACACCTTTCGTAATATTGTCGTGACTGAAAAAGATGCTGTCAATGCAGAAAGTAATAATCAGATTTTGGTTAACAACTTTATCTCAGCAAAAAAAGTTGAAGGATGTTCTCCTAATTCAATCGCCTATTATCGTAGCACTATAAATAATGCTTTGATTAAGTTGAATAAAGAGGTTGTCCATATAACTACTGATGATTTACGACATTACTTAAATACATATCAAAGCGAAAGTGGCGCGAGCAAAGTAACGGTAGATAATATCCGACGAATACTATCTAGTTTCTTTTCTTGGTTAGAAGAAGAAAACTATATAGTAAAGAGTCCTGTACGAAGAATCCATAAAGTAAAGGTGGGTAAAACCGTTAAGGAAACATATACTGATGAATCTCTTGAATTGATGCGAGACCATTGCTCAAATCCGCGTGATTTGGCATTGATAGATCTATTGGCATCAACAGGAATGCGTGTTGGAGAATTGGTTAAGCTCAATCGCTCAGATATAGATTACAATAATAGGGAGTGTATTGTTACTGGCAAAGGGGATAAGCAACGTAAGGTATATTTTGATGCTCGTACTAAGATTCATTTGCAGAAATACATAAACAGTCGTGCAGACGGCAATGAAGCGTTGTTTGTCTCACTCCTGGCTCCTTATGAAAGATTGCAGATTAGCGGGGTGGAGATTAGACTGCGTCAGATGGGAAAAGATTTGAATATACCCAAGGTGCATCCACATAAATTCCGTAGAACATTGGCAACAATGGCAATAGATAAGGGTATGCCTATTGAGCAGGTGCAACACTTGCTCGGGCATCAAAGTCTCGATACGACATTGCAATATGCAATGGTGAATCAGAATAATGTTAAATTGTCTCATCATAAATTCATTGGTTAGTATGTCGCAATTTATCGAGATGTTTGGAAACCCTCTTTCTTCAATACAAAAAAATGAGTTGAAGAAATTAGGAGACTGCTGTCAGATTAATCCCAGAAGACCAAGTGTATCAATTAGTGATAGTGATCTGGTATCATTTGTACCTATGCCTGCAGTAAATGAGGATGGATATATCGATGGAGCGACAAATGAAGAATATGGTAAAGTAAAGAAAGGATTCACTTACTTTGAGAATAACGATGTTCTATTTGCCAAGATTACACCATGTATGGAAAACGGTAAAGGAGCAATTGCTGAAGCACTTACAAATGGAATTGGTATGGGCTCAACTGAGTTTCATGTACTACGTCCAATCGAAGGAATATCAAATCCTTATTGGCTATTAACATTAACAAGAATGCCAATTTTTAGAGAGTGTGCGGCTAAAAACATGTCAGGAACTGGAGGACAAAGAAGAGTTGGAGCAGCGTTCCTTGAAAATTTCATGATTGGGTTACCATCAATTAGCGAACAAGAAACCTTTGAGACAATATATAGACAGGCCGATAAATCAGAATTTGTTGGGTTCAAATCGCAATTTATCGAGATGTTTGGAGATCAGAATACTAACGACAAAGGTTGGTCAGAATCATTAGTTAAAGATGAATTTAAGCTATCGATGGGTAAAACTCCTGCACGTAATAACCCTGAGTGTTGGGATAACGGAAACCATAAATGGGTTTCTATATCTGATATGTCTTCATACGCACGCTATACTGGGGATACTAGCGAATACATTACAGACTATGCAATAGCCGATTCAGGAATTAAACCTGTGCCCAAAGGAACGATTATAATGAGTTTTAAGCTCTCCATTGGAAGGACAGCCATTACTTCAGAAGATATATATACTAACGAGGCAATAATGGCATTTGCTGATTTTGATGAGAAGAAATTCAATATCGACTTCCTGCATTTTCTTATTGCAAACAAGAACTGGCTACTTGGTGCAAAGCAAGCTGTAAAAGGACAAACTCTTAACAAAGAGTCCATCGGAAATGCTAAGATTATTATTCCGCCTATCGAGATGCAGGAGCAGTTTGCTAGCATTTACAATCAGGCCGATAAATCAGAATATTACAATTAGAAATAAAAATATAATAACATATGGCATACTTTAACGAAGAAAATACGGTTGAGCAAATGCTCATTAATGCAGCAGGTCAATGCGGTTGGATATATGTAGAACCGCAATTTGTACCAAGACTTCCAGATGAAGTTCTTGTCGTTGAATGGCTCATGGAGGCTCTGTTGGCATTGAATCCTATTACTCCAGAACAAGCAGAACAGGTTATATATAAACTTCGAGCTTGTATTACAAGTGGTGGCGCTTCTGATGAACTAATCACAGCTAATGATAAGTTCCGCAAGTTGCTGTTTGAAGAGAACTCATACCCATTCGGTGATAATGGCGATAATATTAACATTCGTTTCTTTGCAGCCAAGGATGATGAATATAAGAATCGTTGCATAGTGACTAATCAGTGGGAGTATCCTAGAAAGAGTAAGGAAGGTGGCAAGCGTTTAGACCTCGTATATGTCATCAATGGTATACCTATGGTTGTCGGTGAAGCAAAGACTCCTGTTAAGGCGTCTGTAACATGGGCTGATGGTGCTACTGATATTATGCATTACCAGAAGAGTATCCCTGAAATGTTTGCTCCGAATATTTTAACATTTGCGAGCGAGGGCAGAGAGTTACAATATGCTGGTATCGGTTGCCCTATTGATAAATGGGGACCTTGGTTTGCTGATGAAGATCGTAAGCATGGTACATTGGAAGATGTGGAGCATAACTATGTATCATTGATGACTCCTGAGAGGTTGTTGGATATATATCGTTTCTATTCTGTTTTTACAGGAACCTCTGGAGGTAGAAAGATAAAAATAGTATGTCGTTACCAACAATATTTGGGTGGTGAGGCTATTGTTCAACGTGTTCTCTCTACATATACAAAGGGGGCTGGTCCTCGCAAAGGTTTGATATGGCATTTTCAGGGTTCTGGAAAGTCGTGGTTGATGGTGTTTGCAGCTCAAAAACTTCGTCGTCAAGAAGTACTAAAAGCGCCAACTGTTGTGATTGTGGACGATAGAATAGATTTGGAAGACCAGATTACCGGAGATTTCACTCGTGCAGAAATACCTAACATTGACAGCATATCATCCAAACAAGAGCTTGAGGAAAAAATCCATCAAAGAAAGATTTTGATTACTACAATCTTTAAGTTTGGTGATTTGAATGATGGTGAGGTTATTGATGAACGCGACAATATCATCCTATTGATGGACGAAGCTCATAGAACGCAAGAAGGAGATTTGGGTAAAAAGATGCGTACAGCATTACCAAATGCATTCTTTTTTGGTTTGACAGGTACGCCTATTAACCGTAATGACCACAATACATTTGCATGTTTTGGAGCCGAGGAGGATAAATATGGATACATATCAAAATATACATTCCAAAATTCTGTAGCTGATGGAGCTACTCTTGAGCTTAATTTCAAGACCGTTCCAGTTGAGATGCATTTGGATGATGTGAAGTTGCAAAAAGAGTTTGACGAACTGACCGATCAAATTAGTGAAGAGGATAAGAATGAGCTGGTAAGACGAACAAGCGTGGATGCATTCTTTACCGCTGAAAAAAGAATCAATGATGTTTGTAAGTATATTGTTTCTCATTTCAGAGAGTATGTAGAACCAACAGGCATGAAGGCTCAGGTAGTGGTTTATAATAGAGAATGTTGTATCAAATATAAAAAAGCTTTAGATGCCCTTCTTGGGACCGATGACCAAACAACTATTGTAATGCATACCGCGGGGGATAAAGCGGATGAATACAAAGCATACAAACGAAGCCGCGATGAAGAAAAGAAATTGCTCGACCAATTCAGAGACCCTCTCTCTCCGCTAAAGTTTGTCATCGTAACAAGTAAGCTACTCACTGGGTTTGATGCGCCAATTCTTCAGTGCATGTACTTGGATAAGCCGATGAAGAATCATACTTTGTTGCAAGCAATTTGCAGAACCAATCGTACATACAATGAGAATAAGAAATGTGGATTGATTGTCGATTTTGTTGGTGTGTTTGAGGACGTTGCCAAGAGTCTTGCTTTTGATGAAGAGACTGTTAAGACGATCGTTCAGAATATAGATGAGATTAAAAGTCTTATTCCTACATTCATGCAACAATGTATTGAATTCTTCCCTGGTGTGGACAGGACTATTGGAGGTTGGGAAGGATTAACTGCAGCTCAACAATGTCTAAAGGATGATGGGGTAAAAACAAATTTCGGTCGCCAATTTGCACGTTTGAATAAAGCATGGGAAATTATCTCACCTGATACATACTTGGCAGAATACCAAAGTGACTATACTTGGTTGGCACAGGTGTATCAAAGTGTACGTCCTGTAAGCGGTGGTAACCTCATTTGGACATTACTTGGAGCAAAGACCATTGAGATTATTCATAGAAACATTGAAACTATTGATATTGGTACTCCATTAGAAGATCTTGTGGTTGATGCAGATGTGATAGATGCTGTTCTTGAAGATGAAAAAGCTCGTGAAAAGAAAATTGTTGAAATAGAAAAAATGCTACGCTTGAGATTAGGAGAACATAAGGGTGACCCTAACTTTAAGAAGTTTGCCGAAAAGTTGGATGAGCTACGCGAAAGAATGGCTCAGAATTTAATAAGTAGCATTGATTTCTTGAAACAGCTGCTTGCATTAGCTAAGGATTTACTCGAAGAGGAGAAGAAAAAAGAAGAGCCACAAGATAAACGTGCTCAAGCACGTGCAGCATTGACCGATCTCTTCCAAAGTATCAAAACAGAAGAGACTCCTATTATCGTTGAGCAGGTTGTGAACGACATCGATAATGAGGTGGTTAACATTGTTCGTCAGTTTAATGATGCATTCCAAAGCGTAACGGCCCGTAGGGAGATAAAGAAGAAACTCCGTTCTATCCTTTGGGTTAAGTATCAAATAAAAGACAATGATGTGTTTGAACGAGCGTATCAATATATTGAGATGTATTATTAATTATAAAATGAGTAACCTATATGTCTATTGTTAAGTCCTATTCATTCCCAGATGGGGAAATCAGAGGTGACATGTATTATATTAAACATGGTACAAATAATTTTACAGTTATAGATTGCTATCTAAAAGATGGTAATGATAAAAATGCTCGTAAAGAAGAAATTGTTGCTGAAATAAAAAATGAGTCGTCTGGTCGAACATGTCGTTTCATATCAACGCATCCAGATAACGACCACATTGCTGGTATCGATTACTTAGATGACAACTGGGAAATTCTAAATTTCTATGCAGTTGAAAATAGTAGACCTACAGACAGAAATGATAGTAGTTTGTCGCGTTATCATTGGTTACTGACTAATAAAAATTACCCTATTAAGCGCGGCATAAAACGTGCATGGCTTAATGACTCTAATAATGAAAATAATAGTTCAGGTATAAATTTTTTATGGCCAGATGTAAATAACGAGAAGTTTAAAAGTGCTCTTAAGTTTGTCTCTAATGGCGAGAAAATAAATAATATCTGTCCAATTTTTACATATAGTATTAATAATGGCGCAACATATATGTGGATGGGTGACTTGGAAACAGATATGCAACAAGCTTACTATGAGGAATATAAAAATAGTATTCCTCAAGTTGATATATTATTTCAACCTCATCATGGTCGTAAGAGTGGAAGTATCCCTCATGATTTATTAAAGGCACTAAACCCTAAATTAATAATTATAGGTAATGCCCCATCAGAGCATATTGACTATGGTAATTCTAGACAAACAATCACTCAAAATACGGCAGGAGATATTTATTTTGAAAATGATGGTAACGAGGTACATATTTATACTAAAAATAAAATAGATAATAAACCTACTTGTCTCAAAACCAAACAAGGGAAACAAAATATCACAAAGATTGTATATGGAAGAACTATTATTGAGTGGTATTATACAGGCACATTAATTATTTAATATAGTATCATGGATATAAAATACTACGATTTACTTCCAACAAATTCAACGCTCATAGCTATAAAGGCCGTAATATGGTATAATCACATATTTTAATTCAATAAATAATGAATAAGTACGAAAAAGAAGCAAGAGTCTATCCTGCTATTGTGGGAATGATAATACCGTCAATCCTGAATACATTGTATATTTCAACATTTATGCCAGATGCCATTTGTGTATGGGACTCTATAATCGAAAAAATAGAGGTGTTTATTCCCGTGGCGTTGTTTTATAGTGCATTGGCTTATTGGATTCGTCAACTTTTTATTGATGCATCTAAAATTTTATTTCAGTTTCCTATGTTTAAGGAAGACGAAACTGAAATGCCAACAACAAAGCTTCTTCTCTGGACAAGTGACAAGAGAAAGTCTGAAGTTGAGATAAGACAGATTGCGAGGAAGATTTTTGAAGATTTCGGTATTAAACTATTGACCAAGGAAGAAGAAATTGCTAATCTTCCTGAGGCAAAACGAACTATTGTTGATGCCGTTGGAAAGATTAGGGAGGTTACTCGCAAAAATGAGAATCTACAGCAATACAATCGGAAATACGGTTTTTGCCGTAATTACCTCGGAGCTTGCGTATATGCTATAGGTGCTATTGTCATAGCACTTATTTCAAATGTCATCTTAGGTATGCCATATACCAAGATATTGTTGTTAAGTTTGATTATTCAGGTATTGTTAGGTATTATAGACTATGTCTCATACAAATATAAAGGCTATGATTACGCTAGAGCAATGTACAATGCATATATGACAGGAGCAGAATACAATAGGGAATAAATATATTGTTATAAAGTACGATTATTCGAACTCCCAACTGGTTAGTATTGCCAACCAGTTGGGGTATTTCATTTTTACTTCTTCTGCAACTTCTCTATCCATATCGGTGTATATATTGCGATTACAATTCCTAAACCAGCTATACCTATAGCCATTCCTAAACATTTCCAAATTAGGGGTGATTGCAGGAATTCTATGTTTAGGAAAAGCACGCAAAGAAAAAAGGAAAATAGAGCCAACAGGCATACCAACGCAATATAGAAGGTGGTCGTTGATATTACGATACGGTCGTCTATATCTCTTATTCTCTTTTCTGTCTCTTTGCACTTAGAATCAATGCGTTCTACAAGTCGGTTTGTTGCCAAGGTTAAATTTTGAGCAGCGTCAGCTTGCCCCTGCTTAATGGCTTGTTCTTTTGCATGGTCGCTGACCAAAGGAACTGTCTCAAGGAAATTCTTCAGAGTACGCCTAAGTTGTATCACAGTGTGGTTCAATGAGGACAAGTCTTTCAGATTATAGACAATATTGTCAAGCAGTTGCACAATATCAGAAGTACTTTCTGGTTCCCGATATTCTTGATTGGTACGGGCTTCGGCACTCTCAATCTCTGCTGAAAAATCAAATTTCTTCTTCATAAGTTATCGTCTGAATCCGGTTTTAGGTTTCTTTCCCAATGAGCGACTGGCTGCAAGTGCGCATTTGCGTGCCCACTTCAAGTCGTCATCGTCTTTATCTCTCCATGGTAGGTCACTTTGTGAACCACCACCGCCACTGCCAACATTTACATCCTGAGCAGCAAGCAAGCCGACAAAAATGGAAACAGCCATATCGGTAAGTTCCTGAGCATTGCTGATAAATCGGTAGTCGAATTCATCATCAAACATCGTAAGCACCTTTTCAGGGATATAGAATCTATGTTCATCTCCATTGGTGGTAAGGCGATAAGGAACTGTTACATGTTCATATTGAGTGTATCCCACACTGGGTCTCGTTACAGATTTAGACTCGCGCATTCTTTGTGACTGATTGCTTTCGGGATGTTCTTTCATCCAGGTCTGATATAGTTTTGATGCCATTAGGTTTCTACCTACACCCAATTCGGAGGCCTTGTATTTGGCATTCCCTTTTTGAAGGATATAACCACGAAGGATATTTTTACTATCTCTTCGTTCAAGGACAGAATATCCTTTTCGGATGAGAGCTGCCTTATAGCTCACCCATGACCATGAGGACATACTTCGGATGATTTCCATGCAGTCATTGTTTACTTGGTGAATGTTGTTGTTCCTCACCTGTGCTGCCGTTGTCCAGCCTCGGCGCAAGGCTACCTGTTCGGCTGCACACTGTGCCCGAAGGTGGATATGGTGATCGTTGTTAATATTGCCATCTTCATCCACTCGACATACAGCGCCATGTAGATGTGGTACTCCTCCATTGGATTCTGTATGCAGCCACACTGTATGTTTACTATTCATCAGGTGTGTTTGATTGGAGATGATTTTGCCGTTCTTATCCTGAATCTTTTGCTTGTCAAACTCGGCAAGAAACTCAAGCCAAAGGTCTTTCCAATCGGCAGAATTGAAATACTTGGTATGTTCGGGTGATGGACTTAGCTCTATGCGGATGACCGAATTCTTCATGTTCTTGTACGCTGAGAGTGTAAATAACATGGAGTTCCAGATTCCCATAGCATCAAGATGAGAGGGAAGCAGATTGTCCATAATCCGATGAATCTTTTCGGGATGCTTTTTGTTGTGCGATTCACCGATTATGTAACGGATGCCGTTTATCCCATGTGATATTGCTTTGGCCTTTGCTATCATAAGTCATCGTTTTGGTTGTTGGACGGAATATTGTTAGGCACTCTCACGCTTTCGAGGAACTGGCAGACAGCCTCGGCTACATCTCCCAGTTTTTGAAGCCAGCCAACCATAAACGGTATTCGGTTGAACATCTCCAATCGTTGTTTATTGTTCATGCCGTGCAAAGCTGATACGTAATTCACCAAGTCTGCTCGACAGTTATCCAGGTTCTGTAAGAGGAGAGATTCTTCTTTGGTGAGTCTGGCTTTTGGCTTATAGTTATAGGCTCTGGTTAGAAGATAATCACTGACGGTCATGCCACATTGATTGGCAAGGACATGGATTTCCTCTTTCTGTTGTGGAGTTACTTTGGCTCCAATGAATACACTTCTCTTCGTGATGGGAGAGGAGTTCTTTTGATTTGTATGATTAGTCATAGGAATATCAATATAAAGGTGAATGGGGTGCGAGCTTGCGAGTAGCGTACCAGCTGTGTAACAGAGCTGGCGAGAGGGCCAAAGTAGAATCTCAACGTAAGTGAGGTTATACCTTGGCATATCTCGCAACAGATACCTGTTGTGCTCTGCTCAGCAAGCTATAGGATTATACAAAATGTAGAGTTTTGCTTTATTCCTATATCTACGCCCCTTGAATAAAGTAAAGTGATTTAATAGTGGTAGTCGGACATGAAATGATAACCCTTCTTCTCTTTCACAACCATCCGTTTATTGGTGAGAAATTTTAGCACGGCTACCGATTTGTTATAACTGAGTTTATAACCAGCATTGGCATAGGCAGTCTGTAATGTCTGCCGTACATTGTCATAACCCTCAATATCGCCATTGGCAAAAGTTGTTTCCAAAACTTGGCGATGTACCATTTCGGGGATGTCTCGATATGGATCAAATTCCTCCTTTTTGGGACGGCCGACTCTCTTCTCTTTTGGCGAATAGCATTCTACCAGTTCAGGCAAGGCTTCGTCGTTGATGCGAAAAGCGAATGATTCAAACTCCTTGTCGCGGATATGGATGGCTTCCACAACGCTCACAGATTTGTCGTCTTTGTCCACCTCAATTTGCATAATGGTCTCAGCCTTATTGTTCAGTTCAGTTCCGATGTGGCCACGAGCATGCTCATCATTCTTGTTCTGATGAAGAATGGTGTGAATATGGATCTGATAGTCATCAGTCCATTGCATTAGTTTGGAGATGATCTTTGTGGCTTCACTTGGAGAATTGATGTCGTAGACAAAATCACGGATGCCATCAATGATGACCAACCCGATATTGGGTATTATATTCAAAGCATACTCCACAATAGCCAATCGTTCTTCTGGAGTATATTTGCGAAGTGCTAATATCTTCAGGTTTTTGGGCTCAATGTCTATTGGCAAATTAGCCAAGCGGACAATTCGCTTCAGTACCTTTTGGCAATGATGACGTCCCTGCTCGGTGTCAATGTAAAGGATGTTTCGTTTGTCCGATGGGAAATCGGCATTGTAACGGAGCACTTCGTCGTTCGATAAAGCAGAAGCAACTATGGCAGAGACATTAAAAGTTTTTTTGCTCTTTGCCTTACCGATGGATGCACTGAAATTTCCGAGAGTCCCGATAACAGCCTCCCCAACTCTCAAGACTTCGGGCGAACTGGTGTATTGATCGGACATGTGAATAGTAGATTCCTCAATGCAAGCAGCCAACTCATCGGGCAGCATCTTACGGATGTTTTCTTTGTATTCCATAATGCTACCACTTTAAGGGTTTTGCCTTGCGACGGAACGATGCCGAAAGTTTCTCATTCTCTTCCTCGGCTGTCAAGGGAACCGGATTCTTGCGAGAAAGTTCCAGCCACTTGTCGAGTTCATCCCGATAGATTAAAAGATGCTTGCCTTGCTTGATAGCAGGAAGACCATCATTCTTCACCTTGTAATAAAAGGTCGACAGAGGCATTTTAAGGTATTCGCACGCTTCCTGTACGCTCATGAGTACATGCGTGTTCTCCTTTACCTCATTACGATTTTTGATGTTCTCTTTAATCGTTGTTTCCAGACTTGCGATTTTCTCGCACAACTCACCTACAACTGTTGGTAGGTCGTTAAATGTAAATTCTTTTGTTACCATGTTTTTTAACTTTGAGGTTTAACATGGTGCAAATGAATATAATGAATAATCGCAGAAATAGTGCAGACTGGAATAATTATCTTGCTGAACAAGTAAATTATTACTAAGCAGCTATAGTCTTCTTCATTGAGTTGAATTTGTAGTCACCCTTGGCTGGTCTATCTATTGGAATTGATGCCGGAATAACATCACGGAGATTCCTTTCAAGATACTCAACAGTTGCATCACGAAGTTCAAATGGAAATGAAGCCTTAATAAAAATGGCACGTTCTCTATTTGGAATTCCTAATCTTTCGCCAATGTTCCATGCCAAATGGCGTAAATCGGGCGACCTTAATGGATTGTTTAAATCAGAGCGAATACTTTTATATGAACTTGTATGACCTATTGCCATACAGTTGATGTTCTCCAATAAAATCAAAACATCCTCTTTCTTTAGATATGGTGCTACTGTGTAGGTAACATACTCACGTACAGCCTCCATGATGAGTACTTTGCGTTTAATGTTTTCCTTTTCGATGTTCTCCTGTAGCATCGCATACTTATCAAGGTAGGAATAGCTAGTATCTTTTGAGGTATCATTTCTAGTGTCATTTTGGGTGTCATTCAGGATTTCTTGTCCACCTTTCAAGGTTTCTTGTCCACTTTTCTTGTCCACTTTCGGGATTTCTTGTCCACTTTTCAATGTTTCTTGTCCACCAACTTCATTCTCTTGAGTTTCATTATTTGCTTTTTGGGGTTCACTTTGGGGTTCATTTTGGGGTTCATTTATTGTAGAGGAAACAGAGATGAATTCTTTTTGCATGCTAAAAGATAAAAGATTAGAGTTCTCCATCATAATATGGTAGAATAATCTTTTTGTACATGCAAAAGACACAGTTATTACAACAAAGCCTAGTATTATAGGTGTTGTATATTCCATTAAATTTATATGGAATTTATAGAGTAAAAAACTTCCAATTAAAGCATAGGAGATTACGCCTGCTCCGATTACATCACTTGCTTTTTTTGCTCGAATTTGAATATAATTTGCCATAGTCTGTTGATATTTAATGTTGTTATTTATCACAAAATTATTTACTGTTTCTCAATGGTGATAATTAACTGCAATAAATCGTTCGAATTTTAACAAAAAATAGCCCAAAGTATGAAATGGTACTCTAAAATGGTACTATAAGTCATACTTGGGGCATTTTAATCGTAGATTTATGACCTTTTATTCCTTTCTAGTCAATGATATTTTGTTACTTGCTTCACGTTTGTTACTATCCACTGGTTTCATATATCTTTGGGTAGTTGTAATACTTTTGTGTGCCATCATACTTTGTATAGTACGGATGTCTGTTCCAGCTGCACCTTGAAGGGTAGCAAATGTTCTGCGGTAGGAGTGAAAGGTAATGTGCTTGGTAATACCAGCCGAACGAATCCATTCTTTCATTGGCTGTTGAACCCAACTTCTTTTCAAACCCTCAAATACTCTGCCTTTTTTCTTTGGGGAATATCCAATGAGTTCCAAAGCTTCATCGCTGATAGGAATGATGTCTTCGGTCTTTGTCTTTTCACAAATGGTGTGTACGCATTTCCCGCCAGCTGCAAAATCAATTATCTCTTCCCAACGAAGCGAAAGGATGTCACCAAGACGCAAACTGGTCAGACATGAAAATAGTGATGCGTTCTTTAGTACGGGCTTTTTGCATGGAGTCTCCGCCAGAGCAAACAATTCTTCTACACTCAAATAGTCTTTGATTACATCTTCGGTTTCAATTTTATCTAGATAATCATTGACATTGGTCTTGATCATTCTACTGCGATATAGAATCTTCAAGAAACCTCTGAATGTTGACCAATAACCCGAAGCGGAGTTCTTTGTAACCTTTCTGTCGGGATGTCTAAGTTGTTTTGCGGATAGCAAGTATTCTCGGAATTTGTTGCAGAAGTCTACATCAATGTCTTCAAAGGTACATTTACCATGGGCAAAATTATTGAAGTGCTGATACACAAATCCCCATTTCTGATCATGCTTTCCAAGTTGATTTCGATAATATTCCAAAAAATCGGCTTTGAATTTTCGCTTATCGAAGAAATCATAACGTTCGTTTACGATAGCTTCATAACGTCTGCAACGGATTGCTTCAGCCTTCTCATACATTGTGGTGTTGAAGTCACGTTCACGTTGGTTCTTGGGATTGGCATATATATAAATGTTTAATCCCTCATGACGAATAGTCTTCATTGTTTCTTGTTCACGATAACCAGGATAATAATCCAAATAAAAGGAAATCATTCCATTCTTTAATGGACGCGTTCTAAGAGTTACAGTTTTACACTCTGCCATACTTAATAAAATTAAATTGTTAATAACTAGGGTTTTCTGTTTGTTTCTGTCGCAAAGGTGAATAATGAAAACATGCAGAAATCATTCAGCATGAAATAATTTTATAATTTCTGTAGTCATTTGGAATTTCTGCTATTTTTTCACTCCCATTACGCGGTCAAAGTCCACTTTCAAGAACTTCACGAAGCGTCCTTTCTTCTCTCTTTTGATTTCGTGGAAGCGGAGAGTGTTATAAACGGACTCTCTGGTAAGGTTGAATTTCTTCATTGCTTCTTGTACTGTGTAGTATTCAGCTTCTTTTTCTTGGCCGGAAGATTTGGATAAGTCGAAATGCAATTTTGAATAGAATATTTGTCCGTGTTCTTTCTTAGATGGTATGTTATTCCGATAGACTTGCGAACGGATGGCTACACGGGTCATGCCGTACTTCTCCTGAATCTCTTCGGGAGTGTACCATTCGGTAAGGTCATTATCAACCTTATACTTAGCAAAAGCAGCATCGATATGCTTCTTGCTGTAATAATTGAACTGACGGATTTTTACTTTTGGGATGTTATGCTCACGAGTGTATGTCCATACCCATTTAGGGTTTACCTTGTACTTTTCTGCTATTTCCTCTGCAGTGTAGTACTCGGCAATATCAAATTCGACTTTTGTTACTACTCGTTCATAAGGCTTGGATTTTAACATTAACTCAATATCAGCTCTGCGTATAAAAGACATTCTTGAACTGATTCTTGATGCTCTTAACTTTTCTTCCTTGACTAATTTGTAGATGTATTGACGAGATACACCCATTACTTTGGCTGCTTGTGAAAAAGTAAAGTACTCTTGGCTCTCTAATCGCTTCTTTACTTCCAACATTTCCTGACTGTGGATGAGTTCCATTCTTCGCTCTTTCATCCGATGTTTGTAACCTCGGCTTGAGCATTGATGACTGCAATAATTAGTGGTGGTCTTTTGCGCTATAAAGGGCTTACCACACCATTGACAAATTCTTTTTACTTCCATGTTATTTTCTCCATATTTTTAATGAAACCATAAAGTTTTAATTTCGCATTTTGTCTCTCTACGTAAACCATTGTACACACATGTCATCAAATGCCTTAGTGTGACATCGGCCATATTGCGGTAAATGTTCCGCGGTAGAAATACGGTAGAAAAATATGGTGAAAAACGGGTGTTTACCCGACTTATCTGGAATATGTGTAACAAAAAAGCCGCTGAAATTCAGCGACTTCCTTATAGTTGACTCTAATTAGTTACAGTTGTTTACAACAAATCATTTGCCGATGCAGAATGTTTATTTCCCCACGCAAACGATATTTATATTGTGTAAATCGCTGTGTATCAATGGAGATTTTTTTGAATGATATTTTCGGGGGACAAACGGGGGACAAAATTTCGCATATAAAAAGAAAGAAAAACAATAAAACCACTTCCTAAAAGCCGTACTGAAATGTAAGGGACACGGTTTGTCCCTCACGATTATTTTTTCTTTATCCCTCCTTGTCCCTCGGATCTATAGTTAGATTCTGTTTTATTTCAGAAATGTTAAAAGCCGTAATCTTGCATACCAAAAGAAAAAAGCTATAAAAACATTCCTGAAAAACCATGCTGAAATGCAAGGGACATAATTTGTCCCTCGTTGTATTGTTGTTTGTCCCTCGCTTGTCCCTCGGACGAAAGTTAGGTTTGATGCAGTTTCCAATAACGTGAGTAAAGTAATGATGGAATAGGTTTAGTTTGGTTTTTGTATATCTAATCAAGTTCTAAACTAAACTGCTTGATTTTCTCAATTTCTAAACTCTTGATTGCTTTTTCTTTTCGTCAGCAAATCCTTCTTTTTATTCGCTATTGCTTGAAATGCGTTTTTCCGTTTATAGTGCTCCTGTTGTACACTTACTATCCTTTCTCGTCTTCACATCATCTTTCGGGTTGGCAGATAAGAATTGTGTCGCAAAGGTATATATCCCGTCTTTCTTCCTTGCAAGGTCAAGCCTATCGGTTCAAGCCAAAATCTCCACACTCGGTTTTCAACTGAGGTCGTATTTTGTCTGTGAAGCCTTGCAGGAAGAGCCGGGACACCTTGCAGAGCGACATAATTTTAATCAAACCCGAAAGTAGCTGATGCTAACAGAGGGAAAAGTAAAAAATCAAATCAAAAGCGATTATGGCAAATTACGCGACTAACATCTTCTATGCAAGTACGGAGAACGAGAAAGACCTTGATAAGGTGGATAACTTTTTGGAAGACACATTTTGCGACTGTTACCTTAACAGGTCGGAAGACTGTATCGAGGGCGAGTTTTCGTCAAAATGGGACTATCCCGAAAAAGAGATAAACAGGATGATTTCTCTTTTGGAGGACAAAGACAAAATCTACATTCGAGTGCTGACACACGAACTATGTAACGAGTATGTGAACTTCCAAGTGTTCTCTAATGGAGAATGGTCATACCGATAACCCTTAAAAACTCACTGACTATGTATTACGAAGACGAACAAGATACGGACATTATCGGGTGCTTATGCACGTTACTGACTCCTTACAAGGGGCATACAGAGGGTGAAGTCGTGGGAGACTACGGCAACGAGATAGTGGTAAGGCTCACCAACGGCAAGGAGGTGGTGGAATACCGGGATGAAGTGTTAATCTATGACTAATGGAGGATTGCTTTATGGTGACACCGATAGCGACAAGGTTTGTGGATTGGGATATTCCCGAACTTTCAACCCTGCAAGACAGCAAGGTCTATCAATTAAGAGTGCAACTCAATGAGGGTACGCCAATGAGCCGACAACAGAAGAATTGGCTTACGGACAACGTAAACAGCAACACCTATTTCAAAAGGGCTGTTCCGCTAATGGGCTACCGCTTTGACTTCTCTGACATACTGAAACGCTACTTTGTCAAGCAATACGGACATATAGCCGAATACTATGCCGTGGACAAGACCGCTTTACGGACATTCCTTTGCGGTCGGATTGATGAAATAATTGAGATAACAGATTAAAAGAAAGATTATGCTGTACGATTACAGAAAAGAAAGCAAATCGCCTATGCTTCTGACTTTGGCGAATGGCAAGACAATTGAGGGCGAATTTATTGATTTGCGGATTGCCACCGAAACCTTACCCAAGGGTAAACTGTGGTATCATATCCGACATACGGACGATGATTGGAGTGAACCGGCCTCTCTGAAAAACGGCTGTGTAGTAGTCAATTTCTGTGGTACATTCATTTGTGACCCTATCATTGATTTCCCTTGTGGCGAGGAACTGGAGATAACAGAATGGTCATACCTGAACTGACCGACATCTGGCAGAACGGCAATGTGGGGCAATGCTCCACATTGCTGTGTCCATGCCATTTGGAAATACATATCCAATGGCATCAACTTTATAATTGGAGCTTGCAAGGCAAGCCGTTCTTCCTCTTATATATTCATCTTTGACTGTCAAGTCTCCTTTTGTATATATGGCATTTCATATTTCGCAATGGCGACCGGGCTGCTTTGTTCAACGAGTACCGGACTTCTTGCCTTTGTTTTCTTTGCCTTGATTTCTCCGGTTCTGTCGGTAAGGTAGAACGCGGCTATTCTGATGCCGGTTTCCGCGATCGTCGTGCCATTCTGTTCTTCGGGTATCCCTCCCATAGCAAAATACCTTTGGCTGTGCAGCGTCATAACGGATTCAGTATTACGGCATCCACATTGAGAGGACATACTGGATTCCTCGCTTCATCGCTCTGCTTCTTTTGGATTTACAGCCGAAGCGTACCTGAAACTTTGTGTCTGCGGACGGATGCTGTCCTTTGTCTGCGAACCTCGCTCACTTGTTTATTCACCAATCCATATCGTTACAGCTTTTGGTCGTGTTATTCCTCATTTTTCCGTTGCAAAGTTAGTATGCAGCCGGGTACGGCTGAAAGCCTTGGTCAATGGTGTAGCTTCACAAATCTTCCTTTATCGGGCCGGAGGTTTTGACGGCTTACGCTGACAAAAATAAAGAGTATTTGATTGCTAACCTTGTCGCAACCCTGTAACTGCACTCACTTATATTGGCAGCGTAAAAATAATTTAATTAACAACTTAAAGTATTGTAACATGAAACAGATTGAGAACAATTTCGCAGTATCAGGATTCGTAGGTAAGGACGCAGAAATCCGTCAGTTCGCAAACGCAAGCGTGGCACGCTTCTCATTGGCAGTAAGCCGTCAGGAGAAGAGTGGCGAGGAAACAAAACGTGTGTCCGCTTTCATCAACGTGGAAGCCTGGCGCAACAACGCCAACACCGATTCGCTTGCCCAAATCACCAAGGGTACCCTGCTCACAGTGGAGGGCTACTTCAAACCTGAAGAATGGATTGACAAGGACGGCGTGAAACACAACCGCATCGTCATGGTCGCTAACAAGTTCTACCAGACACCCGACAAGGAGGAAACTCCTGCGGAGCCGGAAAAGAAAACGAAAAAAGGTAAGAAATAACTCCTGCCTCGTTCCGACAAACAAAGCGGCTTCGGTCGCTTTTGTTTTTGCTCGTATGTTTACCTGTTATACATCTATGGGTTGCCCATTATAAGTTTTCACCCATCCCGTAAATGGCTTCTTCTATTTTTCTTCGAGAGACTTGCTCGGCTGCGCAATGTTGCACGTTGCTCCTCTTTCGCAAGACACTCTGCCGAAATCGCCCGATACAAAAAGATTTGCCAACCGCTCCAAGACTTCGTTTTCTCCCGGTAGGCAGAACATTTTGTTATTTATCGGGCTTGCAGAAGAAACTCGTTTACTGCCCGCCCTTTGCTTGGGTTGATATTTTCGACAGGAGGGAGAATTAAATACTGATTTTTAAGTCCCTCGCTATGCCAGACATGAACGACTGTCATAGGCTGCATTCTGTTGGTTGAATCTTACCTGTCCCGCTGGTAGTCGCTTTTGCTCCAGCCTCCGAATATCACTTTCACGATTTTGATGAACACCCACAATCCCAATACTGTAATGATTACGTCTCCCATATCACTGATTTATTTCTGATTACTACTTGTAAAGATACAAAAAAAACGCGACATGAACGAATGTATAATGTTAAATATCAATAGGATGAAGCATTTTTTTGGAGTGGATATGTAGTCGTTCTTGATTTATGCAATTCCGAAAAGTTCTATCTCGAAGATGAGTGTTGAACCACCGGGTATGCCGGGTTGCGAGAACTTGCCATATCCCATTTCGGCAGGGATGTAAATCTCCCATTTGTCCCCGATACACATCTGTTGCATTGCGATAATCCAACCCTCTATCAGTTCGTTCAAACGGAACGCTATTGGTGTTCCACCACGACTGGTGTCGAACTTCTTTCCGTTTATAGTCCACCCCGTGTAGTGTGCAGTAACGATACTGCGGGGCGAGGGATGTTTGCCGTCGTCCTTTCCCTCATTGATGACCTTGTAATAGATTCCTTTCGGGAGAGGTTTTACGCCCTCTTCCTTTGCCTTTGTCTCCAGCCATTCCTTATTGGTCTGTATGTATTCTTTTTTGCTCATTCTATTTCGGATTTTCTAATTTGTATATGATATGGGGCATTTCTTTACCTCGATAAACAACGGTATGGTTGCCACAAGATTCCATGCCAAGTCGTTTTGCTACTCGGATGGAAGCCTTGTTTTCCGGACGGATGCTACAATATACAGCCGGTAATTCCAAGCAGTCAAAAGCATAGGCTATGAGAGATTCGGCGGCTTCTGTCGCGTAACCGTTGTGCCAATATGTGTTGTCAAATATGTAGCCGATCTCAACGACTTCATTCCCGTTCATTGTTGTTTTCATAAGTCCGGCCTGGCCTATCAGTTGTCCGCTCTCCTTTAACTCTACGGCAAAATATCCGATGCCGTCTTTTGTATATCGTGTAAGCTGTCGCTCTATCCAGGATCGTACATCATCTTCACTGAAGCCATGTTCCCAAGCGTACATAACTTCCGGCTTGCCCATTATTGCTATCAAAGTCTCAAAGTCGTCATGGGTGAGTTTGCGGATAGCCAGCCGTTCGGTTTCTTGTATGTTTTCTCGTTTGTTCATCGGATAAAAGTTGTTGCAATTACAATTCTCTCAACAGATGTTTGACGGCTGAGACAGGATGATAAAAAAGCATTCTCGGACCGGACCATCGCATAACCATTTTTATCCGCTTTTTCATATCCGGGCGATAACAATGTACAGGACACTTTTTACAAGTTGGCTTGTCGTTTCCGAATTTGCAATGGTTAAGTCTGTCCCTTGCGTATGTCAACAACTCGTGGCAAGCCGGACATAGGCTTGCATTGCCTTCCTTTTTTAGGCAGTATAAAAAAATCATTTGTTTTACTACCTTCTTCTCCTCTTCAATACGGTTTTTTACCATATCGTTACTCATCTTTTGGTTTACGTTTCCCAAGCGGCCCGCTGAACTTGCCTCGATTGAGTGAAACGCCGTATTTATTGAGGATGCGGAACACCGAACTGCGGCTGTTGAATCCGCTCACTTTCCAGATGTCATCAATGGAATGCCCGTTATTGTACATCGCCACGATAGTCTTTTCACGTTCCGCCCTGCTGATGTTTTTCTCTTTGGTCGGCTGGTTGATATTCTGTTTCAGATGGATGATGTGGGCTGAAGCCTTGCGCAGCATGGCACATTCCTCCGGCAAAGAACCGAACATCTCCAGTACATCGGAGGCTTTGGTTTCCGGAAACAAATCCCCACGGCTGTCAATCTTGTCGTGAATGGAGACAATCCGAACCACCTTTACCCGGCAGAACTCGATGAATGTCGCCAGCTCACGGGAGCCACGCAGGGCATTGCTGAACTTTGAGATAACCAACTCGTCCCCACGCTCCAGACTTGCCATCAGCTGTTTCCATTGAGGGCGCAGTTTCTCGTGTCCGTTCTCTTCCTCTATCACTTGTACACAGCCGTATTGCTCCATCCACTTCTTGTCAGTGTCGAAGCCGTCATAACCGGATGCCTTGAATATGTAACCTACTTTTGCCATACTGATGTTCAATGCTAAATGATACCAAACTGCAAAGGTACAAAGTTTAATCTGAATAAAATCATACTTACGAAAATAATTTGCAATAATTATACTCTGTATTTTCATTTGTTTTGCTCTTGTTTGTTTTGCCCGTCATACTCGTAAGTATGAAAAAGAAAGTATATTAAAGTTTGATTATTAAGTATTATTATACAAACTTTTATACTTACCTTTGCAGCCATAAATCAATAATAATCGTATGTGCAAAGGCTTATTCAAAGTGAAATCAGAGAGAAAAATCATGGGTGTTGATGTTATATCATACTTAAAAAAGCAATCCGTTCTTGCCAAAGGTGTTGCCGTATGTTTTGCCATCTTTATATTGGCATCGTGCGGAGAAAAGACTGGCAACAGTATGTTTCAGGCCGTCAAAAATGCTGCCGATGCTTACAGGTCATACCTGTCCGAGGTGCGAAAGGAAGAAAACCTGCCAACAGAGCGTCTGATTGAAAAAATAAACGACTGGCAGTCGCTTCGGGATTCAGTATCTGCCTGTATCGCCAAAGACACGGCAAACTGTATCCACGCCAATTACGAAAGCGAAATTCGTGGATTGCACGATTCGTTGCGCATTGAATTTACCCGTCTGGCTCTGGAGAAGTCGAGAACTTTCGCTGATGTGTTGCTCATCAAAGAAAAGACTTCCCAATATCGACAAGACACAGAACTGGCACAAGCGGTAACAGATGCAGAATCTTTCTTCAGGTCGTTGGATTCAGTAGCACCGTGTCACGGAAACGCAAAACAAACAGTGTCAGCCTACCAATCCTTTCTTGCCAATACTCTGAAATCCGGAATAGACTCCAAGGACAAGATGTTAGCCTTTATACAAGAGGAAGACAGGCTGTTCCGTTCTTTCCTGAGCCATCTTCCGAAGCTTGCCGATGCCGACCTTTCTGCCATTACGCGCGACACGGAGAAATGCTGCCTGTCTGTGTTCCAATCGGCAGAAGACGGCAAAATCTCTTATCGTGATGCCTTGATATATACAGCCAGGCGAACCAACCGGAGAATCATACTCAACGCTTTGGCTTGCCGTAATGACATCAACCAAGGAAATGTAAAAACCGAAGCGCAGGCAAGGGCTTACGTTTGGATGTTGTTGCAGCCGTATGTTGCCTTGGATGGTTTCAGCGTGGCTGTTCTGTCCGATATGGAAAGGACAACACTTCATGCAGTCGCTGACCGGACACCTCAGATGATAGCCAAACTCAACAAGACCGCCGGGACGGACAATGACCAATGGCGGGTATTGCCCAGAGTACTGATCAAGATAATGCTCACATCCATTTGACGAACCAGAAACAAATAAACACAACAGTTATGCTACAACTTTTTTACGATGACTTTCTCTCCTTTGTGCCGCTCCAGCTTCCGCAGTTGCTGGATGTAACCACAATGGAACAGCCGCAGTTCTATGACGATTACGTCCTCCTTTCGTTTCCGCTTGCCGACCCATACGATCTGGAAGAAGTGATGGACATCTTCGAGGACGACATGGAGCTGATAACCCTTTATCATCATATTCCTTCAAGCGCAACGACATTCGGAAGCAGCACCTGTGCCTATTCCAATCCGGCTTTCGGACAGATGTTCAAGATGAACGCGAGAGTTTCTGATACCGGCAAGGTTGACCGCATTGATGTGACCATCTATGAATCCCTGGAGTTCATGTGTTCTGACATCTGTCTTGACTTGAAACTTCACGAAAAGACCGGTCATTTCAAGTACCGCAAGACCAAGGAGGAGTTGCTTGCCGAATTTATATGAGACGGACGATTTACCTGCAAATGCTATACATTATTAATATGTACAGGAGTTGGATAGTCGTTGATGACGGATATGGATACAGGCAAAGTGTCGTGTTCAGACGGGGCAGACCGGTTTCCTGCGTGTGCCGTATGCTCCGGCTCCGTTCCACTTATAAGCACAATGGCTATGAGCGTGGCACGAAATGGAGCATATCCGAATACGAGTTGGACAAGGCATTGGCAAGGTATCGTCAAAAGAATCACGAGCTAAAGGCACGGCTAAAAAAAGGAGCGTCATATCTCGAAGCCAAGGATGTGGAAGCCATTATAGAGATTGCCACCTATGGGCTGGTCAAACTGGAACTGACCGAACTGCCATTATTCAAACAATACTGATTACACAAAGGATTACGATTATGATTTGGATTGTCATCGAAATGTTATTTCCGGCATTGCTCATTATACTGCCCATGTCATTGTACAGGAGCAACCTGTTTTTTATGGCAAAGTTTTACCTCAGAATGGCGGGTAGCGAGAGTGCAAGGAAACTCTATGTGCAGTGTATGCTTATCTTCCTCCTGCTATATCACTATGTCTATGCAGGCGGACACTTCGGAGAGTGGGGAGTTCTGATATCCACCATACCCTGTGCCGTTCTGTTCTCGTTCAGACGTGCCGACAGGTGGATGCACAGACTCCACGAGGATAAGAAAAGGATCGTTATGGCAGCCTTGATTACATTGGTCGTCTGCGCTGTACCACATCTGCACACCACGGCGTTCACGCTTGCCTTTCTTCTTTTGGCTGCCATGTTCTATCCCTCTTGCCGTGTGTTAGCCGAATGGCAGGATGAAGACACGCGCAAGCATTTGAAAGAAAATCCAAAAACAATGTCCGAACATTACTACTGACATCATCACGCGAGACTGCCACGAATAAGTGGATAGTGGCAGGTTGATAGAATCCACATATAGTCAAACAAAAATCAAATGAAATGATGAAAGACAAGAATAGAGCCGCCAATCAGGTATTGGCAGATATGATGTTTTTCGACTACCTCAAAGAGAAAGTTGGTGAACGGAAGACAAAGACCGGTGCTTACTACGACCTGTTGGAGAAAGCAACGGCAGGTTTTATCGCTCCCTTTTTGAAGAACCACGAGTATGTGTTGCAGGCTGACCAGTGTCATGTGACCATTTCAGACCTTGCGGTGGAATGGCATTGGCACAGGGCTACCGTCAGGGCGTTCCTTGACAAACTGGAGGAGATGGGATATATTCGTCGGACAAGGTTCGCAAAGAGTGTGGTCATTACCGTGACTTTTGCGCCATTCTCCAGTGGCGAAACTACTGCCTCTTATACCGGTCATACTGGGTCCGGACTTGCCGATGATTTGGACAAGGCTTTGTCCGAATGGATAAATGGCAATCTGTCTGACGAAGATATGGGAGAGATTTGTGGACAGTATCATGAAGCCGGGCGGAAACGGCTTGCCGATGAATCCGGCAAAGTTCATTCGGGCGACAAGCCGGCAATAAAGGCAGGTGCAGAAACGGAGTTAGCCCAAGAGATTGTCGAACGTGTAGCCGTAGCCGGACTGAAACGCGCCATACGAAATTCGCGCTTCGATGACCCGACCGATTTCCTGGAATTCTTTCACAAAGAACTGGAAGGTGACTGGACTTCACTTTTGGAGGCATCCAAGATAATCGCCAAGATGATTCTGGACGCTGGAAACGACGGCGCGGCCAATAGTTCGAGCGAAACGGATATGCTTGCCACGCTCCGACAGCCGTTCAGGGCGTTGTGGGCAAAGTATCAGGAGCGTGATTCCACCCTTTTATAGACTTCACAACCGGTGTTGTAAGTCAAAAGACTATTGTATAACCACGGACGAGCCGTGATGCCCTACACTTGTAGGCTTGCCATTTTAAGCGTGCAGCAGTGCTTGCACGTTGACCAAACAGAGGGAAGTATGGGTAACTCAATACCCCACACGACTACGGTCGGTGGGAGTGGTTGCCGGACAAGCAGCAAGCTGGGGCAAATCGGTTGTCCGATAAAAACGGATAATATGGCTGAAAAATCATGGCAGGTGATGCACATGAACGTGATGAAAGGCATAACCACCGCGCAAAGCAACGAACACCAGCGTAACTGGACGGAAAGCGGCTGGAAACACGCCATAGACAAGGGAACTTATGACCGCCAAAGGGAACGGTTGAATTTCGAGATTGTAAAGGGCGGTAAGGTGCGACCTATAAACAAGGACAAGTCCATTCCTGAACGCATGACTGAAAACCTTGCCTTACGTGGAATAAAAGATCCGAATGAGGGTTTGGCAGAGCCAAAATTCCGCACAGTTGTGGATTTCATATTGGGTGGCTCGAAAGAACAAATGCGGCAGCTTGCTTTTGGAGACCAGGCTGTTGTGTATGGTTCCGGTAACAATACCGCCAATGCTTCGCTTCAACGAAAGCCGGAAATAGAAGAATGGGCAAAGGATATGTACCGGTTCATGAGTGAAAGATTCGGTGAGGAGAACATTGTCGGGTGTTATGTACATCTTGATGAAACGACCCCGCATATGCACCTTACCTTATTGCCAATCCAAGACGGTAAGTTTGCGTTCAAAAAGATGTTCGCAGGAAAGGACAAATATGAGTTTTCTGCAAGAATGAAAATGTTACACGATGAACTCTCGCTAGTGAACGAAAAATGGAATTTGGAACGGGGACGAAATGTATCCGAGACAGGGGCAAGACATCGCACCACCGAAGAATACCGCCGACACCTTTCGGAAGAATGTACCAATATAGAGGAACAGGTTGTCCAACACAAAAAAGCACTGTCCGACCTTAAAGTGGAAATAAGTCTGGCAGAGCGCAGGGTGAAAGGCTTGATCTCAATGGTGGACAACCTCAGAAAGGCGAAAGCGGAAAAGGAATCCCAGTTGTCGGCATTGGAACACACCCTTCAATCCCATCAAGGAGACACGGCTGCCATTATAGCCGAAAGGGAGCGGCTGGGAAAAAAAACGGGATTTATTCTAACCGCAACAAAGA